>Ga0310690_10001557_pt1 | contig 40336 bp, 50 predicted proteins | sample AusTroGonzalo_MG_2_FD_207661 | JGI IMG/M metagenome (GOLD analysis project Ga0310690, IMG submission 207661) | Bovine rumen microbial communities from tropical cattle in Woodstock, Queensland, Australia - Gonzalo_04 (v2) (version 2) | ecosystem: Host-associated > Mammals > Digestive system >... | reverse complement strand
CTCAGCGGAAATTGGATATTGGTTAGCTAAAGATGCAGTAGGTTATGGATATATGCAGGAAGCTATTCGTGCTTTGGAAAAGGTCGCTTTTAGTGTAGGTATTAACAGAATCGTCATTAAAAATGATGTTAAAAATTTACGCTCAGCACGAGTGGCAGAAAGATCGGGGTATATTTTCGAAGGTATTATGCGTCAAGATGCATGGGATGAATGTCACAATTGTTTTCGGGATACGAATATCTGGTCAAAACTAAAGTCTGAGTGGAAGAAAAACAAATAGAGACAGATTCTTAAAGCTTACACCTTGATAATTAAATCAAAATACAAAGCCATACAATAATAGCATTTAAAAATGCAAATAAGACCAAAGCACTGCCTATATCTTTTGCGACACCAGATAGGGGATTACGCTCTGTTGAAATGCGGTTTATGATAACCTCAATGGCGGTATTGACCATTTCCATCAGTAAAATGAAAAATAATGAAAAAATCATTATGGCACGAGAAATGGCGCAAACCGGCAAAAAGAAAGAAACAGTCAAGCCAATTAAAAAGAATAAAACATCTTGACGGAATGCAATCTCGTTTTTAAAAACATAAACCAAACCTTGCCAAGAATATTGGAAAGCTCTAAAAATATGTTTAATGTCATTAAGTATTTTTTTCATCATGTTCTAATCTTACTAAATATTAATGTAATTGTAAAGTCCTTGGTGCAAAGAATTTTTGGTATTCAGGGGAATACTTTAATAATTCCTGAATAAGCGTCTCGGGCGAAGATTCTTCCGTTAAAGTTGGAGTTGATGAAAATAAATCGCGTCCCAAACCAAAAGAATCCTTTGGTAATTCAGCACCTATAAAAGATAAAATAGATGGCGCAAGATCAAATGTTCCAAACTTGCGGCCTTTTTCTTTAATTGGAGTTTTAGCTCCGTTTATGAAGATATTAACAATTTGCCTATCTTTACTTTTTAAAATGGTATTGTAAACATCACTTCCATGGGAAATATGATCTCCTACAATAATAATTGATGTATCTTTTCCAAATGGTTGAGCTTTTATCCATTCAACAAAACGATTGACCAGGGCAGATGAACAACTAATCACATCAGTAAAGTTATTTTCCTTATGGACGCAAATATTGGGATTAAAATATTCGTTCGGGAAGTGTGTATCAATCGTCATAACAACGTAGAAGAAAGGTTTATCTTGTTTTGCTGCCAAGGTTATTTTTTCCTTTGCAAATTCAAACATGGCATCATCGTTATATCCCCAGCCATGACCTTTTTGTTTCAACGAGAGTTCCCCTTTTTCTTCTTTAATTTCCTTGGATCCCCAATAGTGATCAAAGCCATGCTGACTAACTAAATTATCTAAACCTGAAAATTTTAATTCTGAACCGATAACAATGCCTAAGTTATATCCATTTTCTTTCAAAACTTCTGAAATACAAACAGCACTCGGTAAAAAAGTCTTAAATAAATCCAATCGAACACCACTCATGGGTATTTTAAGCGGAATGCCACACATTCCATTGACAAGACCGGCAATCGTCCATTCACTCCCTGGGTATTGATAAAAACGATCAAAAGAAATATTTTTATTAGCTAAGTTTGTTAATTCTGGAATATAGTCTTTATCAAAAATAGTTGTATTGCCATATGTTTTTTCCATGGCTTCCAAATAAATAACAATGGCATTACGTTTTTCTTTAAAAACAATGTCTTGTATCTTTGGAGCGACATAATGGTCACGGAATAACGTTGTCGGATGTGTATAGCCATAATACCAAGCACCAATGCGTAAAACATACATTTGTATGGCAATAGATAGAATAAACAAAACAGGTGATAGACATGCTTGCCATTTTCCATTTTGCCACCGAGAGAATTTAGATTTGATTTTTTTCGGGAAAAAACAAGATGGAAACATATAAAGAAAAGTTAAAAATAAAGGTAAGGCAAAAGCATACGCAAATCCCTTATAATATAAACGAATATCTGTGCCTTTTAAGGGATTCATAAGGTGGAAAATAACTTGTTCAAACGAAACTGTTCCAAAAGTTTTACACAAAAACAATGGATAGCAGCATAATACAAAACACAAAAAAACGAATAAAAATAATATTTTTTTCTTCATAATACGATCTCCTGTATGATATTGGGAAGGGTTATATCATAAAAAAAAACCGGAGTCAATACATATTTATGCATTAAGAGGTAGTAATGGAATATTAAATATTAAAAAAAAGTCCTTGAAAACCAAGGACTTAAAAGTGGAGCGGGCGAAGGGATTTGAACCCTCGACATCGACCTTGGCAAGGTCGCGCTCTACCCCTGAGCTACACCCGCATTTTTTCGAATGCAGGGACAAGTATGCCATATTTTTTTTGAAAATGCAAGAGAAAAAATATTTTTTTTGAAAAAATTTTTTGATTAGGAATAAAATTGTAATAATTTGTCATAAAAGTTGTTTTGCAATAATTTTGAAAGTCGTGGTATAATTACAACATAACTTTCTATGAGGTAAAAATGAAAGCAGAACATAAAGAACTGATTAAAGAGTTATCTAATCTATTAAAAGAAAACAATCTACACGAGATTGAATATCAAGAAAATGGTGTGTTGTTGAAGGTGGTGGCACAAAACCAGGCTGTACCTGTAGTCATGCCGTCTACACCTGCTTCTACACAGTCATCTCAACCCGAGAAGCAAGAAAAGAATATATTGACTTGTCCAATGGTTGGCGTTGTTTACTTAGCTCCTAGTCCTGATGCACCCACTTATGTTAAAGTGGGTGATACTATTTCTGTGGGGCAAACAATTTGTTTGGTAGAGGCCATGAAGACTTTTAATCCAATCACAGCACAAAAGGCTGGTAAAGTCAAAGCTGTTTTGGTAGAATCTGGTGCGCCGGTTGAATACAATCAACCGCTTTTTGAATTGGAATAATCCATGTTTGATAAGATTTTAATTGCCACACGGGGGGAAATTGCGTTGCGAATCCATCGCGCATGCCGTGAGATGGGAATTAAAACTGTAGCGGCACACTCAACAGTGGATGCGGATGCTATGCATGTTAAATTGGCCGATGAATCTGTGTGTATTGGTCCTGCGGCAGCAGTTGATTCTTATTTAAATAAAGCAAACATTATTGCAGCGGCTATGTTGACAGGTGCAGATGCGATTCATCCTGGTTATGGCTTTTTGGCTGAAAACGCTGATTTTGCCGAAATGGTGGAAGCCCATGGCATTAAATTTATCGGGCCCAAACCCCAAATGATCCGTCAAATGGGTGATAAGATCAATGCGCGTCGTTTGGCTCAAGAGGCTGGATTACCTATTATTCCAGGCTCAGCTCTATTGCATAATGTGGATGAAGCATTAAAATCAGCCCGACAAATTGGCTATCCCGTCTTGGTAAAGGCAGCAGCCGGTGGTGGCGGTAAGGGAATGCGCTTAGCCCATAATGAAAAAGAATTACCTCAGGCTTTTACTTTGGCGCAAAATGAGGCGCGTAAAGCCTTTGGAAATCCTGATTTGTATATGGAGAAGTATTTAGAAACGCCACGTCATATAGAGGTTCAGATTTTAGCGGATGATCAAGGTAACGTTATTCACTTGGGGGAACGTGATTGTTCTATTCAACGCAATAATCAAAAGATTATTGAGGAAACGCCTTCACCAGCTTTGAATGCCGAACAAAGAGAGACTTTAGGGCGTATGACGGTTTCTGCTATTAAAAAATTAGGGTATACCAACGTAGGAACGGTTGAATATTTGTATCAAAATGGGCAATTTTACTTTATGGAAATGAATACACGCGTTCAGGTGGAACATCCTATCAGTGAAATGCTTTATACATTTGATATTGTACGTGAACAAATTCAACTAGCTGCGGGCTTACCACTCAGCGTCAAACAGGAAAATTTGCGTCCTCAAGGCCATGTAATTGAATGCCGTATCAATGCAGAGGATCCTACAAATTTCCGTCCATGTCCTGGGAAGATTACAGGTTGGCATGTGCCTGGTGGACTTTCTGTGCGTGTAGATTCTGGTATGTATGCAGGTTGTGTTGTGCCACCAAATTATGACAGCTTAGTCGCCAAGTTGATTGTGGCAGGACGTACACGCAATGGGATGCTTTTGCGTTTAAAGCGGGCTTTAGGTGAATTTGTGATAGAGGGTGTTCAAACGACTATTCCTTTATTGCAGGAAGTAACTCAAACTTCTGATTTTGTAGATGGACGCTATCATAATCATTGGCTTCAAGAATTTTTAGATTCAAAAAAACAAAATAATAACAAATAGTTATTTTATATAATTATTCTAATGGAGTAGGGGCGACCACGCAGGGTCTGACGACTCATGTGGTGTCTTTAACAATCTTTCATTGTAGCCAGTTACATCAATTGAATAAATATGTGGGTTTCCATTTTGATTCCAAGATGAGCTTTTTTCTTGACGACCAAAGGCAATAAAACGACCATTTGGTGACCATGTGGGACCTTCCACTAAAAAGCCCTGAGCAATTAAACGTTCAGCTGTTCCATCAGGGCGCATGAGACCGATATAAAAGGTTCCATCCTTAATTTTTGTGAAGGCAATATAATCGCCCCGTGGTGACCATACAGGTGTTGCATAACTACCTTCGCCATAGCTTATGCGACGTAAATTTTCACCATTAGTATTCATAATATAAAGTTGTTGTTTACCTGAACGATCTGAGTTAAAAACGATACTTTTGCCGTCAGCTGAAAAGCTGGGAGAAGTATCAATAGCAGGGTGATTGGTTAGCTTTTTTTTCTGTCCTGTTGTTAAATCATATAGATAAATTTCTGTATTCCCACGCTCAGAAAGGGACATAATCAATTTTTTACCATCTGGCGAAAAACGAGGTGCAAAGGACATGCCTTTAAATTTCCCAACTAATTCATTTTTTCCTGTTTCTAAATCCATAACATAAACCTTAGGTTCGCCCGATTGATAGGACATATAAGTAATCTTTTTATCTTTAGGAGCAAAGCGTGGTGTCATTACCATAGATTTATCATCTGTTAAAAATCTTAAATTAGCGCCATCTGTATCCATCACAGCTAAACGACGTTTACGTTTTTTAGCATTACCAGATTCAGATACAAAGACGATTTTAGAATCAAAATAACCTGTGTCTCCTGTCATGCGTTCATAAACGGTATCTGATACAATATGTGCTAATTTACGCCACTTAGCTTTGTCAGCTCCAACATTTCTTTGTGGCATCAGTTGATGAGCACCATAAATATCCCATAGTAAAAATGATACTTTTAAGTCGCCATTGGGATTTTGAGTGACTTCACCTTGGATGAGTCCTTGGGCATTTAAAACTTGCCAATCAGCGAATCGTGGTTCATCGTCTAATGAAAAAAACTTTTGTAGATAGGCATCCGAATCTATAATACGGAAAAGGCCTGAACTTTCTAAATCATTTTTTATTACAGCAGTAATTTGTTTTGCAATATCTTTTAAACCTTCGTCTTGTACAGAAAAATCAGGTAGGGCAACTGGAATAGGGGCAGTTTTAGCCCCGCTGACATCAATCTTTAAGGCAGCATAAACAGGAGCTGCACAAAGAAACGAAAATAAAAAGAATAAGCGCAAGAACATAAAGCTTTCCCCTTTTATTTTATTTGATCATAAATTGGGTGAAAAATCAAGTACAAAAAAAGACGGCATCTTAAAATGCCGTCTTTTGAAAGATAATTTCTACCATCCGAAGGTTAAACCACCAGATACCGTAGCACTCTGATTTCCTGCATAGCCAGCACCTAGATTTAACATTAGGTTATCATTGACATAGTGGAAACCGCCTAAAGCGACCCCTGTTTGACCACGATAGTGACCACCTCCAATAGCAATCTGGGTGTCACTACACGCACGAGCATTGGGCCTTAAACCGGCTATAGCAGCCATACTGGCAAAGCCTGATTTCATTTGCTTGTCCATTTTCTTGACTTTTTCATCTACACGATGCAAATTGCTATCCAATGCAGAAATAGCACTTGTTATATTCTCTCCTTTACTAATATAATGTGTAGAATTATAATTCAAGCTTCCAATTTGATCGCCTGCTGCACGTAAACCGTCAGACAAGGAGGTAGCCATGCCTGTATTAATGGCACCATTGGCACTCTTCAATGTCCTATCTCCAATGGAGCGATCTACATTTTCCAAAGCTTGAACAACTGTTGAAGGGGTCGCGCCAGTAGCACTATTCAAATTTCCTTTACGTTGTGAATAAGTTCCTAACTCTGAAACTTTTCCCATCTTTGTATCAAGCGCGGTGATATTAGCATTAACAGTGTTTGCCACAGCGATATTATTTGTACTTGTTACGTTAGAACCAATTGCTGCATCCAAAGCACTGATGTTTGCATTAACGGTATTTTCTACTGCAATTTTCCCAGTGTTTCTGTCTTGGACAGATGAAATAGCTGGACCAATATTGCTAGCTACTTGCGAAACAGCATTTGTCAGATTCGTTCCACTAGTAATTACATCATAATCAACAGTCTTACTATTGGAATATGTCTGATTGCCAATTGCATCACCAGCAGCTTTTAAGCCCGCTGCTAAAGATGTGCCAGACATTGCGTTATTGATGTTAGTATTGGCACTTTCTAAACTTCGATTGCCAACAGCATTATCCAAACTGACCAAATGATCTTCTACCGTTGTTCCAACAGCCAAATTTCCCTTATATACATCATCAACAATGTTGGTTGACGCTGTTGTTCCAGAGCCTTTAAATGTCTTAGTATCGCCTGATTGTGTTACCAAACCGTGAATTTTACCAATAGATTGATCAACATTCTTTAATGCTTCTACAACACTGGTTGGTTTATAATCTCCTCCGTTCGTCAAATTGCCCTTAGCAGCGTAGTCATCTAGACCAATCTTATAGTTATCATCATCCAATGTAGAAACATCCCCCATTTTTTGATCCAAAGTATCAACGGCATTATTAATTGTTCGTGGAGGATCACCAACAGGAACCGCCAAATTTGGTCCAGTTCCTGTATAAACAGCATTTTCGGCAGATTGTAAAACCGCAGCCACTGTTGCCAGTGTTTTATCATTATCTGTGCTAGAAACAGTCTTAGCAACTCCCGTACCGTCATCGATAGCCTCGACAGATTTGCCTCCCAAAGTTAAACTCTCACCTGTCGTTATTGTTATACCTTTCTTGGCTGTTAAAGTACCATTGACTTCCATGCCTGTTTCCACATTTAATAAGGAACCAGTTGCACCATCTGATATTGCAGTCAAAGTAGCCGATTTGCCAACTTCTCCATTAATCTTTATACCAGTTCCCACATTTAATAAGGAACCAGTTGCACCATCTGATATAGCACTCAACGTGGTTGAATAAGTTCCATCATCATTATACACAGTTGTTGAGCCAAGCTGTGCAGAATTGTAAACAGGGGCACTCAATGTGCCTGCATTGGTGGTAATTCCACCTTTTGCTGTGATCGCTCCCGTGGATGTTAAAGTACCAGCATTTTCAACATTACCATTAGCATCCACTGTAAAATTATACTTTGTTGAATCTGTGGTATTTTGGGCAACACTAAATGTACCCGTCACAGTTTCATTTCCGGTGATTTTGACGCCATTAGAAGCAACTTCAAATTCTGTGGTAACATCATCGTCCACCTCAGAAGTCCCCTGAGTATCAGTCGCACTAACAAACAAGCCTGTTGTGTTGCCATACGCCTTTCCTTCGATAGAGACGCCATCGGAAGCAACTCTAAGTAGCGTTTCTTCATCGTCGGTTGTGTCCGAAACAGTTCCTGTATTAGTTGTTGTGACTAGTAACCCTGTTACAGGAGTATCGCCTGTTGCTATAATTCCCGTTCTACCTAAGCTGGCATCTTCAAATTCACCAGTACTTTTTTTTGTCGAAATTCCGCCTGCTGCTGTGATACTACCAGAAGCTTCTATGACGTTAGCAGTTGTTGTTCCTGTCAAATCAATGCTGTCCAAATTGACCGAAACATCAGTTCCCTTTACAGCAATTGTACCGGGAGTAGAACCTGTTGCTATATCACTCTGTTGCAATGCACTATCAGCTTTTGTACCTTGTGCAGATGTTGCAAATTCCGAGGTATTATGTGTTACGATGTTACCATAGGTTGCGATGGCAGCAGCGGCGTTATCAGCTTTTGTGCCTTGTGCAGATGTTGCAAATTCCGAGGTATTATGTGTTACGATGTTACCATAGGTTGCGATGGCAGCAGCGGCGTTATCAGCTTTTGTGCCTTGTGCAGATGTCGCAAATTCCGAGGTATTGTGTGTTACGATATTACCATAGGTTGCGATGGCAGCGGCGGCGTTATCAGCTTTTGTACCTTGTGCAGCTGTTGCATAAGCTGAAGAATTCGTATACGCAGCAGTACCCAAACCCTCAACGGTACCAATTTTTGTACCACTTGATAGTCCCGCAACTTCGGAACCAGCAACAGACAGATTAACATCTCCATTGTCGGCTACTGCGCCTGTGGCTATAAAGGTCGAAGCCATTAAGGCGCCCAATAAAACAGCACGGTACATCTTTGTTAATTCACGGATTGCAGTTTTGGATAATTTTAACATAAAAAGGTCCCCTTTCAAAAGCACATTTCACAGATCTATAGCTCCAGTCTAATAGTTATTAAACAAAAGTCAAGCAAAAAAATAAAAAAATTTAGCAATAAAAAATATTCTTGACTAAACAGAAAAAATATGTAATATAAAATAGCATCTTTGAAGGAAGGGGAGAAAGGTATGAGCAAAATATATGAATCAGGTCGTTCTATGGTTGAACTGATTTCTGTTTTGGCAGTGATGGGTGTATTGACTGTGGGATCTTTTTGGGGATATACGTTTGCTATCCGTAAGAATAAGGTAAATACAATCGCGCATGACATCAGTGCTATTGACATTCAGTACCAGACGAATAATCGAGAGGAGCCAGAACTTCCTAAAGCTCCCGCCGGTATAGAGTATGAATTGATAAAAAATCGACGGGGTGCCGTCATAGGGTACAGGGTAATTAACGAGACTGGTAGTAAAAAAAGCTTTGATGCGAGGACATGTAAACAGGTGATGGATACGCTTTCATCCAGCTTTAATACTGTGGGGTCATGTGATTTAGAAGGAGAATAAAATGAAAAAGAACACAAGAAAATTATTTGATATTGGATTCTTTTCGTTAGTTTTTTTACTTTTTAATCATGGTATTGTTGAAGCAATATGTTTCGTACCAAAGGGCAGCAAATGTGGCTCAAATCAGATTATGGTTCGTGGCGGATGTCGCAATTTAACAGATGAAGAAAAAGATATTTTGAATATTAATTGTCCGGAGGATAATCCTGGTCGGACGGGCGCTGCAGGACCAATTTCAACAGCAACCGTAACACGCACGAATCCGGTGGGTGGTCAGGAGACAGCTCCACTACCAGCAGCTAGAACGCCAGGCGCATCGCTTCCTTATTCCTACTGGGATAATTACACGACGACAGGAAGACAGACGTATACAAATAGTTATTACTACGGTGATACATATTCCTACTGGGATAATTACACGACGACAGGAAGACAGACGTATACAAATAGTTATTACTACGGTGATACATATTCTTACTGGGATAATTATACGACGACAGGAAGACAGACATATACAAATAGTTATTACTACGGTGATACATATTCTTACTGGGATAATTATACGACGACAGGAAGACAGACATATACAAACAGTTATTACTATGGTGATACATATTCTTCCCGGGATAATTACACGACGACAGGAAGACAGACGTATACAAATAGTTACTACTATAATCAATCCACAGCAAGGAACACTTTGACTTCATATCAGAACAATTACACAACGACAGGAAGGCAGACTTCTACAAACAGTTACAACTATAATCAATCCACACCTGATCGGTCTACCACATCTGGGGATACACCGCCGACTTCGTATTACAATAATGTAAGCGCAGTAACCAGAGCTTCTAGGTTATCCTATCCATATCAGGATAATTACACAACAACGCGTGCTGTAAATACTTCAACGCAATCCTCTGCTACTGCTACAGTTACAACAGCTTGGTGGCCCTGGTAAGCTTTTCTGTCAACAGACGAACAGTTTGTATGAAAGTATTGTTAGAAAATACTGAGAGACCTTAGCTGAGTGGTGTCTTTTATATCAAATGTCTATTTTAAATTCAATTGAATATTTTTCTTGCATTTTATTTTATTTTCTGATATACTGCACGCATTCGTTTCGTGGTGAAACGGATAATTCACATGCGGAAAAGTCCGCTGATTTGTGTTGAATCAGTTTCAGGATTTCCAGTGTAATCAAATGGTTATGCTATTTCCGCAGAGGTTTAACTGGAAAAAGAAAGGATTAAAAAATGTCTCTTCCAACTATTAGTATGCGTCAGCTGATTGAAGCTGGTGTTCATTTTGGTCATCATGTGCGTCGCTGGAACCCCAAAATGGCGCCTTTTATTTATGGTGTACGTGATAACGTGCATATTATGGATTTGGGCCAAACTGTTCCAAATTTGTATCGTGCCATGGAAGCTGTGCGTGATGTCGCAGCCAAAGGTGGTAAAATTTTGTTTGTGGCTACAAAAGCTCAAGCTCAACAAGTAGTGGCTGAAGCTGCTACCCGCTGTGGTCAATATTATGTGAATAAACGTTGGTTGGGCGGTATGTTGACCAACTGGAAAACCATTTCTGCCAGCATTAAGCGTTTAAAAGAAATTGATGCCCGTATGGAAAAAGATGGCTTTGCTGGTCTTACCAAAAAGGAAAAACTCAATATTGAACGTGAACGTGAAAAATTGAATGCTTCTTTGGGTGGTATTCGTGATATGAATGGCCGTCCTGATTTGGTCTTTATCATTGATTTAGTCAAAGAAGATTTGGCCGCCGCCGAAGCCAAAAAATTAGGCATTCCTGTGATTGCTATTTGCGATTCTAACGCCAATCCTGATGGTATTATGTACCCAATTCCTGGTAACGATGATGCTTCTAAAGCGATTCGTTTGTACTGTGATTTGATTAGTGGTGCAGTTTTGGATGGTATTCAAGCTGAATTGCAAGCTGCTGGTGTGGATGTTGGTGCAGCCGTGGAAACACCCACTGAAACAGCAACAGAAGAAGTAAAGGCTTAAGAAGACTCAGGAGCCAATTTAATGGAACAAGAACACATTCGTCGGATTTTATCAGCGCCGGTTTGTTATTTTCTTAAATCGACGGAAGAGGAAAAAGCTCTTTTTCCTGATAAACAAGGATGGTTTTATACCGCTAAATTGGCTTCTGGACAACGCTTTGTTGCACATATGAATTCAGATGCAAATGCGGTTGAAAATATTTTTACGCTTCGTCCTATAAATCATTTGTTGCCTGATTTAAAAGAAATTCAATGGATTGAAAGTCCTTTCATTGAAGGACATGGTGTGAAGACTATATGTAAATTGACAGATGGTTTGCCCGAAACGGAACAAAAAGTTTATGAATCTGTGTTAGATGCTAAACCTAAAAAAGTAGCAACACATATGGATTGGTTGGCAACCACTGTTTATGAAGATCATTCTTTATTTCAAAGGTTGAAGAATGTGCAAAGTTTAAGGATTCAATCTGAAACTTATAAAAAAGGTTTGCTTTCTTCACAAAAAGAACTGAAATCACTTGAAATTTCAGAAGAAAAACAGCCTGTTCAACAAAGTTCAAATTTGGAAGAAAATAATATCAGACAAAAAATTATAGAAAGGAAACAAAATGGATAGGCCATTAACCAAAGCTGGGGTAAGAATTCAGGAAGCCTTGGATAGTCCTATCGCTTTTGGTCGTCCTTCAACGGATGAAGAAAGAGAAACATTTTCGGATCAAAAAGATAAGACACATGCTCTGTATTCTTATGGATTAGCTTCAAAACAGCGTTTTGTTTTGGATATACCGTATTCGAAAAAACCTGTTTTTGTGCTAAGACCCATGTCTGATCATAACCTTCTTCCTACGCTACGGGAAGTTCGTTGGATTCCTGATCCAGAACTAGGTAAAGAAGGCAAGGGAACATTTACTTTCTTTTTTAAACCTGGACGTGTCACAAAAAAACTTTATGAAGAATTATTGCAAAATAGTTCCATTTGGGAAAGGGCGTTTACTGTTTATAAGGAACACGTCAAACGTATGGATGCTAAGCGGGCTATTTTGGCGGAATTTAAAGCAAAAGAAGCTGAAAAATTAGCTAATGCTTCTGCTGTGGAAGAAAAAATAAAACCCCTTCCTAAAATAGATCAAACAACCGATGCAAGGCCGATGTTTAGAAAAAAACTTCCAAATAGAAGGTTGCGTCCTCAGGAAGTCGATATCTATACACTTTTGGAAAGTCCAATTCAACAAATGTGTGAACCGTCAGCAAAAGAGAGAAAACTTTTTCCAGAAGAAAAAGGTGGTATTTTTCGACGTTTTGATTTGAAGTCTGGCCAAAGTTTTATTGGATGTATCAGTGAGGAGGAGGTTTTGTTTAAACCTCTAAATAATTCTAAAAAATTACCCTATTTGGAGGAAATTCGTTATACACCAATAATTGTTGATGAGAAAAAAGAATTGAATTGCTCTGTTTCGCTGAGTGAAGCTCGTCCCAAAGAATGTTTCTTATATCTTCGCATCTTGGGGCCTTTTGATGGAAAAAATATTGTTCCTCATCCACTGAGTGAAAAAGCCCAAGAAATTCAGTCGGCGATGGTTGATTTGAGATTGGCTCAGGAAAAATTTAACAAAGCATTATGTGTACAGGAAGATCAAAAAGATCATAATTTAATTCAACAAAAACTCAAAGAAAGGAGACAAAATGGTTGAAATTACAGCAAAATTAGTCGGTGAGCTGCGTGAAAAGACCGGCGTTGGTATGATGGAATGTAAAAAGGCTTTGGTTGCCTGCGAAGGTGATTTGGAAAAAGCCATTGACTTTTTACGTAAAAAGGGTGTATCTGTGGCTGAAAAGAAAGCAGGTCGTGTGGCCAATCAGGGTTTGGTTGGTTTGACTGTTAAAGGCAACAAAGGTGCTGTGGTGGAATTGAACTCCGAAACAGACTTTGTGGCTAAGAACACAGATTTCCAAGCCTTTTTGAAACAAGTTGTGGATTTGGCTTTGGATAATGGTAAAGATATAGAAACTTTGAAAGCTGCCAGTTTGAATGGTAAGACAGTCCAAGATAATTTGGTAGACTTGATTGCTAAGATCGGTGAAAACATGTCTTTGCGTCGTGTGGCTGTGGTGGAAGGAGAAACAGTTGTTCCTTATATCCATACAGTGACTGCCGAAGGTTTGGGTAAGATTGGTGTATTGGTGGCTTTGACAGGTGCCAATGCTGCTGATGTTGGTAAGAAAGTTGCCATGCATATTGCTGCTTCTGCTCCGAAGTTCTTGTCAATTGCGGATGTGGACGCCGATACTGCAGCCCATGAAAAAGGTATTTACGCAGAACAAGCTCGTGCCAGTGGTAAACCTGAAGCTATTATTGAAAAAATGGTTGAAGGTCGTATGCGTAAATTCTACGAAGAAACAGTTTTATTAGAACAAGCTTTCATTATGGATCCTGATAAAAAAGTTAAAGATGTGGTGGCTGAAGCCGGTTGCACGGTAACATCTTTTGCGCGCTTTAACTTGGGTGAAGGTATTGAAAAGAAACAAGAAGATTTTGCTGCCGAAGTGGCTAAGCAAATTGGATAATAGGTGAGGGGTACCATCTGGTGCCCCATACCTTAAAAAATAGGAGGAAAAATGGATTTTAATACAATCAAATCAAATATGCAAGCAGCGACAGCTAAAGCTCAAGAAGCTTTACGTCATGATTTTTCTGGGCTTCAAACAGGTCGTGCGACGACTGCTTTATTGGATGGATTGATGGTTGAAGCTTACGGTTCTGTAGTGCCTTTAAATCAGGTAGGAGCAGTTAGTGTGCCGGATGCTCGGACTTTGTCTGTAACAGTTTGGGATAAAAGCCAATTAAAAGCTGTTGAAAAAGCTATTGTGGAAGCAAATTTAGGTTTGAATCCTATGAATGATGGTCAGATGATTCGTATTTCTATTCCGCCTTTATCCGAAGAACGTCGGAATGAAATTATTCGTATTGCTAATCGTTTTACAGAAGATGCTCGTGTATCAGCTCGTAATGCACGTCGTGATGCAATGGATGCTTTGAAGGCGATGAAATCTGAAATTCCAGAGGATGATTTTAAGCGTTATGAAAAAGAAATCCAAGAATTGACAGATCAAGCCATTAGTGGTATGGATGCCAAATTAAAAGAAAAAGAAGCAGAATTGAAACAGGTGTAAGATGACAACAGAAGAAAATACAGATAAAATTCCCACTCATTTAGCCATCATTATGGATGGTAATGGTCGTTGGGCTCAAGAAAAGGGATTACCCAGAACGGCGGGCCATAAAAAGGGTGCAGAAGCCTTAAAGCCTATTTTGGAACATGCACAAAAACGAGGTATTAAATACGTTACTTTATTCGCATTTTCTTCTGAAAATTGGAATCGCCCTAAAACAGAAGTCAAATATTTGGTTGAATTGTTTCGCAAGTACTTAAATGAATATGTAAAGGAAATGGACAAGCATAAGGTATCCGTTTCATTTGTTGGGGCGCGCGAAAAGTTCCCTGCAGATATGGTTGAAAAAATGAATGAAATTGAGCGTGAAACATCGAAATATGATGATTTTCATGTGATTTTTGCTCTTTCTTATGGAGGGAGGGAAGATCTCATTTCTGCAGTTAAACGTATTGCATTAGATATTCGTGAGCAGAAATATCTGATTTCTGCGATTGATGAAAATAAAATTAATGAAGCACTTTCGACGCATGGTGTACCATACCCTGATTTGGTAATTCGTACCAGTGGTGAACAGCGTATCAGTAATTTTTTGCTATGGGAAATTGCGTATGCAGAGCTTTATTTTACCCCAATCTATTGGCCGGATTTTAATGAACAGGATCTGGATATAGCGATAGAAGCTTATGGGCGTCGAAATCGTCGTTTTGGTCGAGTATAGAATAATTTCTTAAGCGGGAATTTTTCCCGCTTTTTTTATTAAAAAATTTTTTCATTTGACAATAAAAGTAAAGTATGTAATATTTGAAAAAATATTAACCTTCAAAGGTATTTTTATGGGGAAAAGCATAATGCAATTAAAATGGATTTTATATTTTTGTACAGGTACGCTGTTAGGGATGTCTGCTGTTGTGCACGGGGGGTGGGTAAAATATGTTAGTGGTGATGGTCAAACTCCCAGAGGCGGATGTAGAGAAATGATATGCCCCAATGGTTGTGTAGAGGATGATGCTGGTTATGGTAAATGTTGCTCAGCGGGCGGCTTGGGTGATGAATGTTGGGGAGGACTCTGTTGCCAAACAGGATATACCTGTGATAATGAGCATTGTTGTCCGAATGGAAAGCCTTTTTGGAATGGAATTACTTGTGTACAATGTAAAGCTTCTTTAGATTGTACTGATACCTCAAAAGATTGTTTAAATTATGCGTGTAAAGTTTGTCCTCAATATAGTTCTAGAAAAGTAAGAACGGGACAAAAGATAAACAATCGCGATTGTTATTGTAATGAAGGTTATCAATTAAATTCAAATAAAACAGGATGTGTCGCAATTAATACTGATTGGGATATTTCTTCAACGGATTCCTGTCCTGTAAATGCAAATAAAATTGGAGGAATAAGAATAGGGACCTCAAATTGTTATTGTAATAATGGCTATAGACCACAACAAACGAGTGCTACTCAATGGCGTTGTATTTTTAATGATCCTGCTATGTGTTATAAGCCTATTATTTATCTCTATCCTGTTCAATCAATGAAAGTGTCTGTACGGCTAGGTAAGCCTCAAAATTTGGACTATACATACCCTATTTATAAGGATGCATGGCTTGTTCAAGCGCAACCTAATGGAGATTTGAAAGATTTAAAAACAAATAGGTATCTATATGGTCTATATTGGGAGGGGCATACCAGTCATCCAGAGTATCCAGTAAAGGATGGTTTCGTTGTTTCAAAGGATAAAATAATTCCATTTTTAGAAGAAAAACTTGCTTTAATGGGTTTGAATGAAAGAGAAGCTGATGAATTTATCATTTATTGGTTGCCCAAGTTTGGGGAAAATCCTTTTACTTTTATTCGTTTTAGCAGCTTAGAAAAGCAAAATAAAGATATGCCCTTATTAATTGAGCCGCGCCCAGATACTTTAATTCGAGTATTGGTTGAATATGCGCCCCTGAGAGAATATATGGAAATTCCAGAACAAAAATTGCCCTTAGTTTTAAAACGAAAAGGTTTTACAGTTGTGGAATGGGGAGCAACAGAAATAGATTTAAAATCAAAGAGATAAAAGGAGATGATTATGCATCAAAAAGAATATGGTCGTACAATGTTGGAAATTATTAGTGTGATGGGAATCATTGGTGTGTTAAGTATGGTGGGAGTTTATTCATATCAACAAGCATCAAACTCGCTTCTAGCAGATGGTATTGTTAAAGATGTCTTGCTACGTGCTAGTCAAATTAAATCTAGTGATGATTCAAATATGACAGGGCATACTAAAAAAGTTGTTTATACGACAGAATATAAGAATAAAAAAGAGGAATATAAGACCAAAGGACGTTATAATTTTCGTTATGAAATTGTTGATATGTATACAAATACAGCCGATTCAGCTCATTCAAAACTATATACAAAAATTTATGAAAGCAGTTCAAATAAAGGGCAATATGTAGTTGTTAAAACGGATCCGAAAGGGAAAAGTATCACTCGTGGTGTGTGTGAAGCGATAAGAGGAAAACTACTGGCGTATGGCGAAAACTTACCTAAAATTATTTGTATTAACAGACAAAAACCAGAAGAAAATAATATAGCAGCTTGTATTGGAAATAATGTTATTAAAAATGGTTGCCCAGATGATAGTAGTAGTGAATTATATTTTACGGTAAAATATCCTTATTAAATTTCTTTGTTTGAGGTGGATAATTTAGTTTTAAAATCTTATAAAAAGTGCTTGACAAGTGGGGAAAACTCGTGTATAATAGCCCCACTTGTTTGATACTTTCGGGGGCTTTTTGGAAAGGGTTCGCCAGAAAAATCAAGAAGTTATATTTAGTAAATTCAAGTACTTGTGAAATTTATTAAATGAATTTAGCGCTTTTGTCCGCCTGAAATAGGTTGATAAAAGATTTTTTGTGATTTAGGTAAAGAAGGAAAGAAAAAAAGATGCCTACAATTAACCAACTCATCCGCAAATCGCGGAAAGCAGTGGAAAAGCGGAATAAGGTTCCTGCTTTGAAGGCGTGCCCCCAAAAACGTGGTGTTTGCACGCGTGTTTATACAACAACCCCTAAAAAGCCAAACTCAGCTTTGCGTAAGGTCGCTCGTGTGCGTTTGACCAATGGGTTTGAAGTAACCTCATATATTCCTGGTGAAGGACACAATTTACAAGAACACTCAGTCGTGATGATCCGTGGTGGTCGTGTGAAAGACTTGCCTGGTGTTCGTTATCATATTATTCGCGGTACGCTTGATACTCAAGGCGTTACCAATCGTAAACAAGCCCGTTCTTTGTACGGTGCAAAACGCCCTAAATAAGGAGAAAAGATTATGTCACGCAGACATGCAGCTATTAAACGTGAAGTGGTGGCCGATGCTAAGTACAATGACATCGTGGTTGCCAAGTTTATGAATTCTTTAATGTTGGCCGGTAAGAAATCCGTTGCAGAAGCTATTTTATACGGTGCTATGGCCGAATTAGAAACAAAAATTAAAAAGCCTGCTTTGGAAGTATTCAAAGCGGCTTTAGACAATGTAAAGCCCCAATTGGAAGTGCGTTCTCGCCGCGTGGGTGGTGCCACTTATCAGGTGCCAACAGAAGTGCGTCCTGATCGTCAGCAGGCTTTAGCTATCCGTTGGATTATCGGTGCCGCTCGTGGTCGCAGCGAAAAAACTATGGAAGAACGTTTGTTTAATGAATTACAAGATGCTTATAACAATCGTGGTACAGCAGTTCGTAAGCGCGAAGATACGCATCGTATGGCCGAAGCCAACAAGGCTTTTGCACACTTTAAGTGGTAAGGGGGACACATGGCCAGAACAACTGAGATTGAAAAATATCGTAACATTGGTATTATGGCGCACATTGACGCCGGTAAAACCACAACAACCGAACGTATTTTGTACTATACTGGTAAGACTCATAAAATCGGTGAAGTGCATGATGGCGGTGCGACGATGGACTGGATGGAACAAGAACAAGAACGCGGTATTACGATTACATCGGCCGCGACAACTGCTTTCTGGAAAGGTCATCGAATTAATGTTATTGATACGCCGGGACACGTGGACTTTACGGTGGAAGTGGAACGTTGTTTGCGTGTCTTAGACGGTGCAATTACCGTTTTTGATGGCGTGGCAGGCGTTGAACCTCAATCTGAAACAGTGTGGCGGCAAGCGGATAAATACGGCGTGCCGCGTATTTGTTTTGCTAATAAGATGGACCGTATCGGTGCTAACTTCTTGCGTTGCGTCGATATGATTAAAACCCGTTTGGGTGCTCGTCCGATGGTTATGACTCTGCCTATCGGTGCAGAAGCTGACTTTAAGGGTGTAGTCGATATTTTAAACAAGAAAGCAATTGTCTGGCATTCCGAAGATTTGGGTGCTACTTTTGAAGAACAGGAAATTCCTGCTGATTTAAAAGAAGCTGCTGATAAATACTATAACGAATTGGTTGAAATGGCCGTGGAAATGGATGATGCGGCTATGGAAGCTTATTTGGAAGGCAAAGAACCTGATATGGCCACTTTGAAGAAGTGCATTCGTAAGGGAACCATTTCTCAATCTTTTGTGCCAGTATTCTGTGGTTCAGCTTTCAAAAACAAAGGTATTCAAGTTTTATTAGACGCGGTGGTAGATTATTTACCATCGCCTATTGATATTCCGGCAGCCAAAGGTGTGGTGGCTGGAACTGAAACACCTTATGTTTGTGAAGTAGCTGATAATAAACCTTTAGTTGCTTTGGCATTTAAGATTATGAATGACCCGTTTGTGGGATCATTGACCTTTGCACGTATTTATCAAGGGACAATGCAAAGTGGTACTTATTTGACCAACACAGTCAAAGACGAAAAAGAACGTATTGGTCGTATGTTACTCATGCATGCTAACCACCGTGAAGATATCAAAGAAGCCAATGCTGGCGATATCGTTGCCTTAGTTGGTTTGAAAGATACTACAACTGGTGATACTTTGTGTGGTGATGGTGCAAAAGCTATTTTGGAAAAGATGGATTTCCCTGATCCAGTTATTTCTATTGCTGTTGAACCCAAAACCAAAGCTGATATTGAAAAGATGGGCTTGGCTTTGAACCGTTTGGCAATGGAAGATCCTTCGTTCCGTGTGACTTCTAACACAGAAACAGGTCAGACAATCATCAGCGGTATGGGTGAATTACACTTGGAAATCATTGTGGATCGTATGAAACGTGAATTCAAGGTGGAAGCCAACGTTGGTGCACCTCAAGTGGCCTATCGTGAAACCATTTCCAAATTGTATGATGAAGATTATACACACAAGAAGCAATCCGGTGGTGCCGGTCAGTTTGCCCGTGTTAAAATCAAATTTGAACCTCTGCCTCCTGGCTCAGGCTTCCAGTTTGAAAACGAAGTGGTGGGTGGATCTGTTCCTAAGGAGTATATCCCTGGTGTGGAAAAAGGTTTGCGTCAAGCGATGGAAACTGGTGTTTTGGCTGGCTTCCCATGCACAGACTTTAAAGCCACATTGTATGATGGTGCCTATCACGAAGTTGACTCTAACGTGATGTGCTTTGAAATTGCAGCTCGCGCGGCTTTCCGTGAAGGTATGGCCAAAGCAGGTCCGAAATTGTTGGAACCCATTATGAAGGTGGAAATTGTGACACCTGAAGAATACATGGGTGATATCATCGGTGATTTGAACTCTCGTCGTGGTCAAGTGGGTGGTATGGATTCTCGTGCTAATGCACGTGTGATTGATGCCATGGTGCCTCTGGCCAATATGTTTGGTTATGTGGGAACTTTGCGTTCTATGAGCCAAGGTCGTGCCCAATACACCATGCAATTTGATCATTATGCGGATGTGCCACAAATGATTGCCGATGAAATTAAAGCCAAGATGGCAGGTTAAGAAAGGTAGTATAAAATGGAAAAAATTAGAATTCGTTTAAGAGCTTTTGATCATGGGTTGTTGGATCAATCAACCCTTGAGATTGTCAATACAGCCAAACGCACAGGGGCCCAAGTTGTTGGACCAATCCCCTTGCCAACGCGTATTGAAAAATTTACCGTGAATCGCGGTGTTCACATCGATAAGAAATCACGGGAACAATTTGAAATCAGAACCCACAAGCGGGTGCTCGACATTATTGATCCGACACCTCAAACGGTTGATGCCCTTATGAAATTGGACCTCGCCGCCGGTGTTGATGTTGAGATTAAAGTGTAAAGGAAAAAGACAATGCGTACAGCTGTTATCGCAGAAAAAGTCGGTATGATGGGTCTTTTCCAAGACAACGGGGATCAAGTTCCTGTGACCGTCCTGAAAGTGGACAGTACAGTAGTTGATACTCGTACTAAGGAAAAAGATGGCTATACCGCTGTCCAGATCGGGTATAAAACAGCCAAAGAAAAACACTTGGCTAAGCCCCAAAAAGGACATTTTGCTAAATTAAAGCAAGAACCCAAGCGCGTACTCAAAGAATTTCGCGTTAGCGAAGATTGTTTAGTCCCAGCTGGGTCAGTGATCGGTGCTAACCACTTTGTCGTTGGACAATTGGTGGATGTGACCGGTGTTTCATTGGGTAAAGGTTTTGCCGGTGTGATGAAACGTTATCACTTCCATGGTGATAATGCCACACACGGTGCATCACGTACCCATCGTTCAGGTGGTTCAACGGGTAACCGTGAATGGCCTGGTCGTGTGTTTAAAAATCGGCCGATGCCTGGTCAATTAGGCAACAAGCAAACAACCATTCAGAATTTGAAAGTGGTCGCAATTGATGAAGCGCGCAACTTAGTGATGGTGCAGGGTGCTGTTCCTGGTTTTGATGAAGGTATGGTTATTATTCAGGACGCGAAAAAACGTTCCAAGCAACAAGTGGGACCCGTTCCTGCTGGCTTGAAAGTTGTGGAAGCTCCAAAAGCAGAAACAGCAGAAGTTACAGAAGCGCCTGCGACAACAGAGGTAAAGGAATAATATCATGAAATACGATGTTATTGATTTAACAAAAAAGGCTGTCGGCAGTATTGAACTGAACGATAAGGTCTTTAAAGAAGAAGTGGACAAGTCCGTCTTGGCCCGTACGATCCAATGGCAATTGGATGGTCGTCGTCAAGGTACACACGCTACAAAAGATGTAGGTGATGTTCACGGAACAGGTAAAAAGCCCTTTAAGCAAAAGGGAACAGGTCGTCACCGTCAAGGTGTGAAGACTGCCCCTGGTATGTACCATGGTGGTATCGCTTTTGGTCCAGTGGTGCGTTCTCACGCTTATGGCTTGACCAAGAAAGTCCGTGCTTTGGCTATGCGAATGGCTTTGTCAGAAAAGGTTTTGGAAAAGAAATTGTTCATTTTGGACGACATGTCAGCCAAAAAACCTTCTACCAAAGCTTTCAAAAAGGCTTTTGATGCCAACAAATGGGAGTCTATCTTGTTTGTAGGTGGCGAAAAGTTGGACGAGAATTTTGCTTTGTCAGCTCGCAATATTGTCAATGTTGATGTATTGCCTGTTCAAGGAGCAAACGTGTATGACATTATGCGCCGTGATGTTTTGGTGTTATCCAAAGAAGCGGTTGAAAAACTGGAAGGACGGTTAGCCTAATGAAAAAGTCCGAACAAAAAGCATTAAATGCTGAAATGTGTGATATCATTGTGCGTCCTGTAATTACGGAAAAAGCAATGAAATCGGCTGAAAACAATCAAGTGACTTTTGTGGTGCGTGGTGATGCCACCAAAACACAAATTAAAAAAGCCATTCAAGGTGTTTTCGGTGTGGAAGTAAAAGCAGTGAATACTTTGAACCAAAAAGGAAAAGTGAAGCTCTTCCGTGGTCAAAAGGGTGTTCGCTCAGATGTGAAAAAAGCCATCGTTACTTTGGCCAAAGGTCAAACAATCGATGTGACAGCGGGAGTGTAAGATGACATTAAAAACTTATAAACCGACAACAAAAACGACACGCCATTTAATTGGTATTGATCGTTCTGAATTGTACAAAGGTGCGCCAGTTAAAACATTGGTGGAAGGTAAAACATCCACAGGTGGGCGCAATAATCATGGTCATATTACCTCACGTCGTATGGGCGGTGGTGCGAAAAAAGCCTATCGTTTGGTAGATTTTAAACGCCAAAAGTTGGATATGCCCGCCGTTGTGGAACGTTTGGAATACGATCCTAACCGTACTGCTTTTATTGCTTTAATTAAATATGAAGATGGAACACAATCTTATATTTTAGCACCGCAACGTTTGACTGTGGGTGATAAAGTTGTTGCTTCTGCAACCGCTGATATCAAACCCGGTAACGCGATGCAATTAAAGAATATGCCAGTTGGTACAATCGTGCATAATATTGAAATGCAACCTGGTCGAGGTGGTCAATTGGCCCGTTCAGCTGGTTGTTATGCTCAATTAATTGGTAAGGATGCGGGCTATGCTCAAATCCGTTTAAGCTCAGGTGAATTACGCTTAGTGCGTGCGGAATGTTACGCCACAGTTGGTGCGGTGTCCAATGCGGATCACCAAAATACCACAATGGCCAAAGCCGGACGTGCTCGTTGGATGGGTATTCGCCCATCTGTGCGTGGTATCGCCATGAACCCTGTCGATCACCCTCATGGTGGTCGTACCAATGGTGGACGCAATCCTGTGTCACCATGGGGATGGAAGACCAAGGGTAAGAAGACTCGTAATAACAAGCGGACGAATCACTTAATCGTGCGTTCTCGTCACGCGGTCAAGAAAGCTTAAAAGGAGGCTTAAATGACAAGATCTATATGGAAAGGGCCGTTTGTTGATGCTGATTTGCTGAAAAAAGCAGAGAAGGTGAAGGCATCCGGTCGTCATGAACAAATTAAAACATGGTCCCGTCGTTCCACCATTTTGCCCGACTTTGTGGGTTTGACTTTTACCGTTTATAATGGTCATAAGTTTATCCCTGTGTTGGTCAGTGAGAATATGATTGGACATAAGTTTGGTGAATTTGCCCCGACCAGAACCTTTGTGGCTCACACGGCGGCTGATGCAAAAGCCAAACAGGAGGCATAAGATGGTAGCAAGTAAAAAACAAATAAAAGCAGTTGCACGGACGATTCGTATTTCTCCGCAAAAACTGAATTTAGTGGCTGAAACCATTCGTGGTTTGAAAGTTGATAAGGCTTTGGCTCAATTGACTTTCTCTCGTAAGCGCGTGGCTGGCGAAGTCAAAAAATTATTGACGGGTGCTATTGCCAATGCCGAAAACAACTTTGGTATGGATATCGATAACTTGGTTGTGGCCGAAGCTTATGTTGGTAAGGCTATGGTGATGAAACGTTGGCATGCAGCCGCAAAAGGTTCGGGTCATCGTATCTTGAAACCATTTTCAAATATGACAATTGTGGTCAAAGAAGCTGAAAAAGAAGTCAAAAAAGAATCCAAAAAGGAAACTCAAAAGACTCCTGCTAAAAAGGCTACAAAGAAAGAAACAACTCAGAAGGAGGCAAAATAATGGGACAAAAAGTTAATCCGATTGGTTTGCGTTTAGGGGTAAATCGTACATGGGATTCCCGTTGGTTTGCCGATGGTGATTATGCCAAATTGTTATTGGCTGATTTGGAAATGCGCAAATTCTTGGAAAAGAAATTGGCAGCAGCTGGTATCAGCCATATCGTGATTGAACGTCCAGCCAAAAAGGCCCGCGTCACAATTTATTGTGCTCGTCCTGGTGTCGTGATTGGCAAGAAAGGTCAAGATATCGAAACCTTGAAAAAGGAATTAACAAAATTAGCAGAAAACAACGAAGTCAGCGTGAATATTGTTGAAATTCGTAAACCTGAAACAGATGCAAAATTGGTGGCTGAAAACGTGGCTCAACAGTTGGAAAAACGTATTTCCTTCCGTCGTGCTATGAAACGTGCTGTTCAATCTGCTTTACGTCAAGGTGCTGAAGGTATTAAGATCAGTTGTGCTGGTCGTTTGGGTGGTGCTGAAATTGCCCGTACAGAATGGTATCACGAAGGTCGTGTGCCTTTGCATACATTGCGTGCAGATATTGACTATGGTCAAGCCACAGCATTTACAACTTATGGAACTTGCGGTGTCAAGGTTTGGATTTACAAGGGCGAGATTTTAGCTCATGATCCAATGGCTCAAGACAAACGCTTGAATGAACAACGTTAAGGAGGATGGACAATGTTACAACCTGCAAAAAGTAAATATCGTAAGGCTTTTAAAGGCCGCGTGCATGGTAAAGCAAAAAATGCCACTTCTTTGGATAAGGGAACCTTTGGTTTGAAGGCCTTAGAGGCTTGCCGTATGACGGCTCGTCAAATTGAAGCAGCACGTCGTGCTATTTCACACGCTATGAAACGTCAAGGACGTATGTGGATTCGTGTGTTTCCGGATGTTCCTGTTTCTAAAAAACCACCTGAAGTCCGTCAAGGTAAAGGTAAAGGTTCAGTGGAATTTTGGATTTGTCGTGTGAAACCCGGTCGTATTTTGTTTGAATGTGACGGTGTCAGTGAAGACTTAGCTCGCGAAGCTATGACCTTGGCTGGTGCAAAGTTGCCAATTAAAACAAAATTTGTTGCCAGAACGGCTGATGAAGAGGTGTAAAATGGAAAAATTTAAAACAATTAAAGCTAAGTCTTTGGATGAATTGAAAGCTCAAGAACAAGCTTTAAATAAAGAAGCAATGAACTTACGTTTTCAACAATCTCAGGGTGCTTTGAAAAATACAGCCCGTCGTCGGCAAGTACGTCGTGAAAAGGCTCGTGTAAAAACAGCTATGGCGCAAGCCACAGCCTCAAAAAAAGGAGATAAATAATGCCTAAACGTATTTTACAAGGTGTTGTTGTCAGCGATAAAATGGATAAATCCGTTGTTGTTCAAGTAGAACGTCGTGTGATGCATCCCGTGTATAAAAAGTATATCAAGCGTTCGCAAAAATATACGGCGCATGATGAAAAGAATCTGCATAAAGTTGGAGACAACGTGCGGATTATGGAAAGTCGGCCTTTATCCAGAACAAAACGCTGGGTAGTGGTTGAAGATTAACAACCTAAATGAAAGGTGAACTATGATTCAGGTTGAAACAAATCTTGATGTAGCTGATAACTCCGGAGCCCGGAAAGTTCAGTGTATTAAGATTCTTGGCGCTGCCGGTCGTCGTTATGCTTCTGTTGGAGACGTTGTTATCGTTTCTGTCAAAGAAGCCGTACCCCGTGGCAAAGTCAAGGAAGGTGAAGTGCAACGTGCATTGATTGTTCGTACGAAAAAGGAAATTCATCGTAAAGATGGTTCTGCTATTCGTTTCGATTCCAATGCCGCTGTGTTGGTTGACAAAGAAGGTGAGCCCATCGGAACACGTATCTTTGGGCCGGTGACACGTGAATTGCGTGCTGCTGGTTTTGTAAAGATTATGTCTTTGGCTCCGGAGGTCTTATAATGTTAAAGTTAAAATTGAAAAAAGGCGACAAAGTCATTGTTATTGCTGGAAAAGATAAGGGTAAAACAGGCGAAATTACCAAGGTTTTGGTTAAAGAAAGCAAGGTCCTTGTTTCTGGTATCAACATGGTTAAACGCCACACAAAACCCAGTCAGGAAAATGCGGGTGGTATTGTTTCCAAAGAAATGCCCATCCATATTTCCAATGTGGCTTTTGTGGATCCAAAAACATCTAAACCAACTCGTTTGGGTGTAAAGGTGGACAAAGACGGACGTAAAGTTCGTGTAGCCAAAAAATCCGGTGAAGTCGTGGATAAATAAGGAGGAATAAATGCAAACCAGATTACAAAAACAGTATGAAGAAGTCATTGTTCCTGCTTTAATTAAGGAATTTGGCTATAAAAATAAGATGGAAGTTCCCAAATTGACCAAGATTGTCTTGAATATGGGTGTGGGTGAAGCCACAGAAGACAAAAAGGCCATTGAAGGGGCAGTGAAGGATATGGCAGCAATTTCAGGACAAAAGCCTGTGATTACCCATTCCCGTAAATCCATTGCATCTTTTAAATTACGTGCAGGTATGCCAATTGGTTGTAAAGTGACTTTGCGTCGTGAAAAGATGTATGAATTTTTGGATCGTCTGATTACAATGGCTATGCCTCGTATTCGTGACTTCCGCGGTATTTCCGATAAGAGTTTTGATGGTCATGGTAACTATGCCATGGGTATTAAAGAACAAATCATCTTTTTGGAAATCAACTATGATGCCGTGGATGCCATTCGTGGTATGGATATCGTAATTGGTACTTCGGCCAAAACAGACAAAGAAGCGAAAGCTTTATTGGCTGGATTTGGTATGCCCTTTATGAAGGAAGGAAAATAATCATGGCAAAATTATGTCAAATCAATCGTAATAAAAAACGCGAAAAGATGGTGGCCAAGTACGCCAATAAGCGTGCTGCTTTAAAGGCTGTTATTGCTGATAAAAATTCTTCAGCTGAAGAAGTTTTTGAAGCTAACTTAAAACTCGCGAAATTGCCACGGAATTCGTCCAAGGTTCGTGTTCACAATCGTTGTGAGTTAACAGGACGTTCCCATGGTTTTTACAGAAAATTAAAACTCAGCCGTATTCAACTGCGCAAACTGTCCAATGAGGCTCAGGTGCCCGGTATGAAGAAATCGAGCTGGTAAGGAGAAGAAAAGATGTCTATGACAGATCCTTTAGGTGATATGCTGACCCGCCTGCGTAATGGTGGGATGGCAAATAAAGCGACCGTCACGGTTCCAGCTTCCAATTTGCGCGCCAGCGTTTTGGATGTTTTAAAACGTGAAGGTTATATTCGTGGCTATGAACGCGTGAATGTTCGTAAAAACATTGACGAATTCAAGGTCGAATTAAAATACTACGAAAATCAACCAGTGATTAAGGAAATTGAACGTGTTTCCACACCGGGTCGTCGTGTGTATTCCAAAGTGAAAGATTTGCCCAAATTCTATAATGGATTGGGAATCTATGTGTTGTCAACCCCGTCGGGCGTTATGTCTGACCACGAAGCTCGCAAAGCCAATTTAGGCGGCGAAGTTTTGTGTAAAGTGTTCTAAGGAGGTTTTGAAATGTCTAAAATTGGAAAACATCCTGTGGTTGTACCAACTGGTGTAACTGCCACTTTAACGGAAGATGACGTTACCATTAATGGAAAATTGGGGACATTAAAAACCCATATTCCTGCTGGTGTTTCTGTAGAATTAAAAGATGGTCAATTAAAAGTCAAACCATTACATGATACGAAACAAGCTCATGCAGCTTGGGGAACTATGCGCGCCAATTTAGCCAACATGATTAAAGGTGTTAGCGAAGGTTTTTCACGTAAAATGGAACTCATCGGTGTAGGTTATCGTGCTCAGGTGATGGGACAAAAATTAAAGTTGACATTGGGTTATTCTCATGATATAGATTATGAGTTGCCCCAAGGGGTTAAAGCTGTTGTGACGGATCAGACAAAACTTGAATTAACAGGAGCTGATAAGCAATTGTTAGGCCAGGTGGCTGCTGAAATTCGTTCCTATCGTAAGCCTGAACCCTACAAAGGTAAAGGTGTCAAATATGCGGAAGAAACCATCTTGCGCAAAGAAGGTAAAAAGAAATAAGGAAGTAAGACAATGGAAAAAATTACTACATTTGAACGTCGTAAAAATCGTGTCCGTTTTGCTGTCAAGCAAAAAGGTGCCGGTCGTATCCGTTTGTGTGTCAATCGTTCCGAACGCCATATTGAGGCGCAATTGATTGATGATAAAAAGGCAATTACATTGGCTGCCGCTTCCTCTAAGGAAAAGGGTTTTAAGGCTAAAGGTTCCTCAGTTGAAGGTGCTAAATTAGTTGGTCAAATGATCGCTGAACGTGCTTTAAAAGCCAAAGTAAAAGAAGTTGTCTTTGATCGTGGGGCCTTCCAATTCCATGGCCGTATTAAGGCTTTGGCTGAAGCTGCCCGCGAAGCTGGTTTATCTTTTTAAGGAGTAGATATGACAGAAGAAAAAATTGAACAAGCAGTAGAAGCGACAGAAGCCGCTCCTAAAGCTGAAAAAACAGAAAAAAAGCGTGCTCCACGTAAACGTGAGAATCGCGAAGATAAGCCAATGGATGAATTCATTGACCGTGTTGTTCATGTGAATCGTGTTTCCAAAACAGTGAAGGGTGGTCGTAATATGTCCTTTGCCGCTTTGGTCGTGGTTGGAGATAAAAAAGGTCGTATTGGTTTTGCTCATGCCAAAGCTAAGGAAGTTCCTGATGCTATTAAAAAAGCAACAGAATTGGCTCGTCGCAAATTGGTGCGTGTACCCCTAAAAGAAGGTCGTACTTTACACCATGATATGTACGGACATTTTGGTGCCGGTAAAGTAACATTGCGTACAGCTCCCGCTGGTACAGGTATCATTGCGGGTGGTCCTATGCGTGCTGTCTTTGAAGTTTTAGGTATCCAAGACGTTGTGGCTAAATGTACAGGATCTTCCAATCCGCACAACATGGTTCGTGCAACTTTTAAGGCTTTATTGGATGAAGCTGCACCACGTCATGTGGCAGCTCGCCGTGGCAAAAAAGTCAGCGAAATCGTGGGTCATCGTGAAGAAACTGTGGCTGAATAAGGAGAATCAAAATGAAATTAAATGAAATTCGTGATAATAAAGGTGCGCGCAAGTCTTTAATGCGTGTTGCCCGTGGTTACGGTTCAGGAAAGGGACGTACTGGTGGTCGTGGTATTAAAGGTCAAAAATCCCGTACAGGTGTTTCTATCAATGCCTTTGAAGGTGGCCAGATGCCAGTTTACCGTCGTTTGCCAAAACGCGGTTTCGTGAACATTTTCCGTAAAACATTTTCTGAAATCAATATCGGTACTTTACAAAAGGCAATTGATGCCAAATTGTTGAAGGCTGATAAAGAAATCAATGAAGTTGTTTTAATGGAAGCTGGATTGATTAAAAAGGTCAAAGATGGTGTTCGTTTGTTGGGTAATGGCGAATTGAAAACCAAATTGACTATCAAAGTTGTTGGTGCAACAAAGTCAGCGATTGCAGCGGTTGAAAAGGCCGGTGGTCAAGTGATTGTTGAACCGATTAAAAAGACGGTGTTGGAAAAAGGAAAGAAAACATCCAAAAAAACAGCGTCCAAAAAGACAACTAAGAAAACAAAATAATTAGGGGAGGGTGAATCATGGTATCAATGTCTGAGAAAATGGTAAAAGGTATGGATTTTTCAGCTTTTTCAAAAGCAACAGATTTGAAGAATAGATTATGGTTCACCCTTTTTGCGATTATTGTTTTTCGCTTTGGGACTTATGTGCCTTTTCCGGGCATTGATCCCCATGTTTTAAATCAGTTTTTTACCGAAAACCAAGGTGGTTTGATTGGTATGTTTAACGCCTTTACGGGAGGCGCATTATCCCGTATGTCTATTTTTGCCTTGAATATTATGCCTTATATTTCAGCTAGCATTATTATTCAGTTGGCAGCTAGTGTTTTCCCAAGTCTGATTGCACTCAAAAAAGAAGGTGAAGTTGGTTTTCGGAAAATGCAGCAATATACACGTATGTTAACAATTGTTATTACCATTTTTCAAGCTTATTTTATGGCTTTGGCTTTGGAACGTGGTAATGCTGTTATTATGTCTAATTATAGATTGTTTGAGCTATCAACGGTGATCTCCTTATTAGGAGGAACAATGTTTGTCGTATGGTTGGGTGAACAAATGACAGCTCGCGGTGTGGGTAATGGAACATCTATTTTAATCATGGTGGGTATCGTGGCTAATATTCCAATGGCTTTGATGCGTATTTTAGAAGATAGTCATGCTGGTGCCTTATCTGGGGTAACTGTAATAGGAATTGCAGCTATGATTTTTGCGGTTATCTATTTAGTTGTTGTATTTGAAACAGCTCAACGTCGGATTGTGATTCAATACCCCAAACATCAAATGGGTGGTCGTGTGGTTCAGGGTGTGAGTTCTCACCTACCTTTAAAAATTAACCCAACTGGTGTGATGCCTCCTATCTTTGCTAGTGCACTATTGGCGATTCCTGTTGGTGTGGCGCAGTATTTTTCAAAAACGGGGGAATCTGATTTTTGGAATAAGGCAGCTTTGTTATTGACACCTGGTCAATGGGTCTATGTAGCAACTTTTGCAGTATTGATTGTATTTTTTACGTTCTTTTATACTGGGGTTCAATCTAATCCCAAGGAAACAGCTGAGAATTTGAAACGTCAAGGCGGTTTTGTGGCGGGTATTCGTCCAGGTGAGAATACAGCTAAATATTTAGACTATGTTATTACACGCTTGACTCTTTTAGCAGCAATTTATTTAACCTTTTTATGTATTTTGCCTGAATTTTTGATTGCAACATTTAAGGTACCATTTTTCTTGGGCGGAACTACTTTATTGATTGTTGTATCTGTTATTTTGGATACAATCAGTCAGGCTCAATCCCATTTATTAGCCTATCAATATGAAGGTTTAATTAAAAAAGCGAAATTAAGGGGGCGCTTTTAATGACAGCAAATAACTTCAGACATATTATTATGGTGGGACCTCCCGGATCAGGGAAGGGAACTCAGGCTGCTATTTTAGCCGAAAAATTGCAAATCACAACGATTTCGGCAGGTGAGTTGTTGCGGGCCGAAGCTCGTACAGGTTCTGAATTGGGTAAACAAATTGCCGCTCGTATTGATTTTGGGAAGCTGGTTCCTCCCGAAATTATTGTACGTGCGATGATTCAGGAAATTGCTAAACCTGAAAATAGTGCAGGATATATTATGGATGGTTTTCCACGTTCTATGGATCAAGTTGGATTGTTTGATGAAGCTATTTCAAAAGAACCCTACAGTGACAAAAATTTGACTCCGGACTTGGTTTTATTCTTACAGGTACCGGATGATTATATTTATGACCGTATTTTAGGGCGCAGTCAATGTGCTAAATGCGGTGAAATGTATCATGAGAAATTCAAAACGCCAAAAGTGTTCGGTGTATGCGATCGCTGTGGCGGTAAAGAATTTACAAAACGGGCGGATGACACCTATGAAACGGTGGTATCTAGACTCCGCACATACCGTTCTGTAACAGCTCCCGTTATACCATACTACGAAGAAAAGGGGCTATTAAAGTGCATTGATGGGACGGGACCCATTGATGTGGTGAGTGAAAAAATCAGAAAGGTAGTAGGCTATTAATTTTATCTTGACAATTAACGAAAATTAGAGTATAATTCCCACTCGTTGGTTGCAAGCTAGGCCCCAAAAGGCATAAAAAAGCTTGTTATTTTTTATAATTTAATGGAGAATGAACTTTGGCTCGTATAGCTGGTGTAAATATTCCGACAAATAAGCTTGTCAATATTGGTTTGACATATATTTATGGTATTGGTCGGAAAACAGCAGATGAAATCTGCAAAAAGGCAGGAATTCCTGCAACTCGTCGTGTAAATGATTTGACTGACGCGGAAACTTTAAAGTTGCGCGAAATCATTGATGCTCAATATCATGTGGAAGGTGATTTGCGTCGTGAGGTGTCCATGAACATCAAACGTTTGGTGGATTTAGGATGCTATCGTGGTTTACGTCACCGTAAGAAATTACCGGTGCGTGGACAAAGAACGCATACAAACGCTCGTACCCGTAAAGGTAAAGCGATTGCAATTGCCGGCAAGAAAAAAGTGACGAAGTAAGGTAGGAGTTAGTTATGGCTGAAACAAAAAAAGTACGTGTGAAAAAGACTGCGGCCGTCAATGGTGTGGCGCATGTCAATTCAACTTTTAATAATACTTTGGTAACAATTACAGATACCCATGGAAATACAGTGGCTTGGTCTACTTGTGGTTTAAAGGGATTTAAAGGTTCCCGTAAATCCACCCCATATGCCGCCCAAATGGCTGCGGATGATGCCGCTCGTAAGGCCATTGAACGTGGTATGAAATCTGTGGATGTATTGGTGATGGGGCCTGGATCTGGTCGTGAATCCGCTTTGCGCGCTTTCAATGCTGCCGGTTTGGTGGTGACATCTATTAAGGATATCACAGGTGTACCTCACAATGGTTGCCGTGCTCGTAAACGTCGTCGTGTGTAATCTTTAACAAAAGGAAAAAACAATGATGATTCAAAAAAATTGGCAGGAATTGATTAAACCCGCTAAGCAGTCTGTGGAACAAATTATTCCTGGTTATAAGGCTACTTTGACCATTGAACCTTTGGAAAGAGGTTTTGGTTTAACACTTGGTAATGCTTTGCGTCGTGTGTTGTTATCTTCTTTGCAAGGTGGCGCTGTCAAAGCAATTAAAATTGCAGGTGTTCAACATGAATTTTCGTCCATCCCTGGTGTTCGTGAAGATGTGACCGAGATTATCTTGAACATTAAATCTTTGGCTTTGCGTGTGGATGCATTAGAAGATCAACGTTTGACATTAAAAGCTACTGGTCCATGTGTTGTGAAGGCAAAAGATATTACGGTCAATCATGCGGTTGAAGTGATGAATCCTGAATTAGTCATTTGCACTTTGGATAAAGATGCTACATTGGATATGGAAATGTTAGTGGGTACTGGTAAAGGTTATTACACAGCTGCTCAAAATCGTCCAGAAGAATGTCCGATTGGTTTATTGCCAATTGATTCAATATATTCACCGGTTAAATCCGTGGTCTATAATGTTGAAAATGCCCGCGTTGGTCAACAAACAGACTATGATAAATTGACAATGACTGTGGAAACAAATGGTGTTGTGTCTCCAGAAGATGCAGTAGCTTTGTCTGCTCGTATTTTACAAGAACAATTGAAACCCTTTGTTACCTTTGAAGAACCGGCTGAGGAAACAATCGAAGAGAAGATTGCAGAATTGCCGTTTAATCAAAACTTGTTGCGTAAAGTGGATGATATGGAATTGTCTGTCCGTTCTGCTAACTGCTTGAAAAACGACAATTTGCGTTACATTGGTGATTTGGTTCAAAAGACAGAGTCCGAGATGTTGCGTACACCGAACTTCGGTCGTAAATCTTTGAATGAAATCAAAGAATTGTTGGCTGTTTATGATTTGCATTTGGGTATGCAAATTGAAAATTGGCCACCTGAGAATTTGGAAGAATTGGCAAACTCTGTCAATTTTGAAGACTAAAAAATCGCCCGAGGGGTCTCGGGCGTCTGTCCTTTGCACGCGTGACGGCGGGTGGAAGGTACAGCGAAAAAATCCGCTTTGCCCAGCAAAGCTCTTTAACGAAAGGAAAGAAAAATGCGTCACGGATTTAGAAAAAGAACATTGAACAAGAAGATTGCACATCGTCGTGCCATGTTTGCTAACTTAGCAAACGCTTTGATCAAACATGAACAAATTAAAACAACTTTACCTAAGGCCAAAGAATTAAGCCCGATTTTTGAAAAGCTGATTACTAAAGCCGAAGATGGTACTTTGCATGCAAGACGCCAATTATTGGCTTTCCTGCGTGAAGAGAAAATGGTTGAAAAATTAATGACCACTTTGGTAAAACGTTATGAAAAACGTAATGGTGGTTATGTACGCGTCTTAAAAGCTGGTTTCCGTTTTGGTGATAGCGCACCTTTGGCTATCGTTGAATTGGTGGATCGTGATGTGAACGCTAAAGGTCAAGATTCTGGTAAAATCGTGGAAGTTGAAACCTCAGAAGAAAAAGTGGAAGAAAAGAAATCCGCGAAGCCTGAATTAAAAACGAAAAAATCACACATTGAAAATGCCGGTAAAATTACGGGAGCAGGTGTTACTAAAAAGACAACGGCTATTCGTAAGACAAATACCAGCGTGTAATTTGTTTTTAAGTATAGAAAACTCTCCATATTTATGGGGAGTTTTTTTATTGACTTTTCGAATATACTTTGTTATAAACACTGTAGTTATGGAGTTATCTATGAGCCTGTTCAAGATAAAATTTCTTTTAGGGGTATTTGTCTGCTCTTTATTGAATGGACTGAGTTTTGGAGCTTATGCATTTAACGACACAGGTGGGTATGAACCTATTTCACCTCGGGTCAATAACGTATTAGAAAAATTAGAAAAAGAATTATGTGAGAGTGAAAATAAGGTTTATTTTGAAGGAGCTTGTTGTGAGCGAAATGAAAATTTGAATCGTTGTCTATGCTTTGCAAAACAAAAAAACTGGATCAATAATCAGTGTTGTCCACAGGGTAATGAGACAGAGCAAGAATGTGCTTGTAAAGCCAGACAGGGGAGATGGATGGGAACGTTTTGTTGTGAACAAGGCGAAGATATTAATAAATGTCGTTGCGAGGCTGATGGTAAAACTTATGTCAATAACTATTGTTGTCCTGGAATAAATGATGAATCACTGGAGGAATGTGTATGCAAAGCTAATGGGGGTATTTTAACGCAAAACAATACATGTTGTAAGGATTTGAAATGTGTTTGTGAGGATCAAGGAAAGGTTTTTGTTGGTGATCGTTGTTGTCCTCAAGAAGATGAATCGCTGGACGAGTGTGTGTGTAAAGCCAATGAGTCTTGGTGGGTAAAAGAAAGTAATACATGTTGTCCCAATGATGCCAATGCATTGAAATGTGTTTGTGAGGCCAAGGGAAAAACTTTTGTTGGTAATCGTTGTTGTCCTCAAGAAAATGAATCAATGGATGAATGTCTATGTGAGGCTAATGAGTCTTGGTGGGTAAAAGAAAGTAATACATGTTGTCCCAATGATGCCAATGCATTGAAATGTGTTTGTGAGGCCAAGGGAAAAACTTTTGTTGGTAACCGTTGTTGTCCTCAAGAAAATGAATCAATGGATGAGTGTCTATGTGAGGCCAATGGGTCTTTGTGGGTAAAAGAAAGTAATACATGTTGTCCCAACGATGACAATTCATTGAAATGTGTTTGTGAGGCCAAGGGAAAAACTTTTGTTGGCGATCGTTGCTGTCCCCAAGGAGATGAATCTGTCGACGAGTGTCTTTGCTATACAAAAGGGGGATTTTGGTCAGCTAAATCCCAAAAATGTTGTACAGGGGAGAATCAAGCTGAATGCTATTGTGAGTCAGAAGGAAAATCATATGTTAAAGGTGTAGGATGTTGCTATTCTCCTCAAAATCTAGATGCGTGTCGCTGTGAAGCAGAACAGGGTAATTATGTGAATGGAGTGTGTTGCGAGTTCGGTGATGATGAGTGTTGTCAATCCCAAGGCTATGAACAAACAAAAGGTCATTGTTGTCCGGTGGGGTGGGTATGGGTTGAATAAGAATATCTGTCTAGCCTGTTTTACGTTGGAAAATTTTTTAAATTTTGAAGAATACTCCATCTTTATGGAGTGTTTTTTTATTGACAAAAATAACAAAATAGTTTATAAAACATACGAGAAAGGCAGGTCATCCTCGGATGGCTTTTTTTAATGGAAGGATTAGGAAAAATATGTCTAAACCAAAAGTATTTTTATCGGATAATGACGGAACTTTAACGGTTGCACGCAAACCAATTCGTGGTGAGATGGCAAAAACGATGGTGGAATTTGCAGATACTTTTAAATTTGCCATTGTCACGGGTTCTCCCTATAAGGACATGGTGGAACAAATGCCACCAGAGCTCCTTAATAACCCTAATATTGATTATTGGTGTTGTATGGGGAATATTTTATATAATAATGGTAAGGAATTGCATAATTCTCATAACACGATTGATTTTGATAAATTTGCTCCAATTATGCAGGATATTTTGAAAAATTGTCCTCTGCAATATCACAAATCATTTCCACGCCACCATGAAATCAATGCCAATTGTGCCATCAACTTTACTATGTTAGGACGCCCTGAAGTAGGGGAGCCTTCCATGGAAGATCGTGCCGAATATGTGGCTTGGGACAATGAAAAAGGTCAGCGCAAGTGGATTATTGACAACTTGGTAGAACAACACCCAGAATATAACTTTACCTATGGCGGTCAGATTTCAGTGGATATTGTAAAAAAAGGGTGCGATAAAGCTCAAGTTGTTGATTACTATAAGGACAAGTATCATATTGTTTATTTTGGCGATCGTATATACCGTCGTGGTAACGATAACTCCATCGCACACGAGGTGGTAGATTGCGGTGGTAGTATCTATTCTGTCAGCGGTCCTGAAGAGACAATGCATATAATGCAACGTTTAATTCAAGAAGAAAAAGATAAAAGTTGACAAAAACAAGATATTGTGATATAATTTTCTCTGTTAAAAGATAGGGAAGATTATGTATCTAACAGATTGTCAAGCACAAGATAAGGAGCTCATCAGCTATTTGGCTGGACAGGCTGTGTCAGAGCCAGTTGTTTATGTAGAACGATTGCCTGGATCAATGGCCAATAACTATAAAATTAACCACAAATATATTTTTAAGATTCCAAACGAATATACATCTACTGATGATTGGTTGCATCAATCTCAATGTGCTCCCATATTGCAAAGTCACTTTTCTTTTCAAATTCCACAACCAAAACTTAGGACTATTTATACTCCTGATAAACAATCTTTATTATCCTCATCTTATCCACAAATAGATGGTGTTTGTTTGATGGAGGATGCTTTTGCCGTTAAAAGTTATCCTTTTAAAAAGAAGTTTTTTGAACAATTATCAGATGCGGCAATTCAAATTCATACTGTTTCATCAAAAGAATTACCCATTGAGCTACCAACAAGAATTGACTACTTAGAACAGTGTTTTTTTAGAAATATCCATGGAGATACATACTTACCCAAAAAGCTATTCCGAAAGCTTTTACATAATTCTTTTGTGGGGTTGGGAAAAAGCGGACTAAAAACTTCTTTATTGGTACACACAGATTTACATTCTGGTAATGTTGTCTTAAATGATAAAGATGAATTGGTTGGTATATTGGATTTTGATATGCTGATACGCGGTGATGAATTTTTGGAATTTCGACCAAAACTTTATGATGATGCATACGATATGCATTTGTTTTACAAAACATATCAAGAACGCTGTGGACATAGAGTTGATCCAAATGACATTTATCAATTAGAAATAACGCATCAAACTCTGCGTTGGTTTTGTGCTTTATATAATCTCTATCGTTTTCTTCCTTTGTCTGAAAGAAATAAGCGAATGAAACATGATTTTAAGCAGAAAGTAGCTTCAGTGAAAGGTGCGGAAAAATGTATTTAACACAAGAGCAAGCTAATGACAAAGATTTAATCGTGAGGTTAGCTAGCCAAGCGATGCAAAGACCTGTCAAAACTGTTCAGGCACTGAACGGGCAAATTTCTTATAATTATGAAATCAATCATGATACTATTTTCAAACTTCCCAGTCATCGGACAAATGAGGAATATTGGATTGATCAAAGTCAGTATATGCCTCAACTTCAAAAAAAACTTACTTATCAAATTCCTGTACCAATAGCGCACGAAATTAAATTGCCACAAGGGAAAGTAACCGCCTGTTTTTACCCCAAAATTCAAGGACATACTTTTTCAAAATCTTCTTTTTATCAAAAACCCTTTTCTCAAAAAGTCACTTTTTTTGAAGAATTGTCTGATGCAGTTTATCAATTACATAATATTCAACCAGACTCTTTACCTGTAAAATTTAAAACTTATTTAGACCGTATTGCACTGTTTTTATTTAAGGATTCTCCCAATAAACAAAAAGAATTTAAGACTCGTGTTCAGTATTTTTTTCAAGAAAAAGGAGTTCCTTTACAACATAATATTCTTTGTCATACAGATTTACACTCGGGTAATGTCGTTTTAGATTCGAAAAACCATATAGTCGGTCTTTTAGATTGGGATAGTCTTTGTTTGGGGGCTTCCTTTATGGAATTTCATCCACTGCTATACAGATCAGATGATTTAAATCTATTTCGACAAATTTATCAAAAATGTACAAATCAAAATGTTAATGAAAAAGCAACAAAATGTATGGAAGAGCTTTACACGATGTTGTTTTTATATGCTTTCAGTTCTCTGACTTCTCCAAAAAATTTCAAGGAGAAAAATAAACCTTGTCTTATATCTAAAAAAGATATTCAAAGAGTTTTCAGTGTTGATACAGATCGTTGGACAAATTTTGGTCGCGATTAACAATACTTTTTCATCTCTGTTACAATCCATTTTTTTGTGAATTGAACAGCTTCAGCAAGAGGGATCAATCCTCGTTCATCTGTGCCGCGAATTTTGTATTCAATCATCCCTTGGGCTAGCGCTTTAGGCGCTACAATTAAACGAAGGGGAATACCTGTTAAATCGGCTTCAGCAAATTGAACACCCGCTGATAAATTACGATCATCATAAAGGACTTCTACACCAGATTTTTCTAAATCAGTATAAAGTTTTTCGGCTGTTTCTTGAATTCCATCTTTATCCAACCCCATCGCATTGATTTGAACTTGCCAGGGAGCGATAGAAAGCGGCCAGATTGGACCATAATCATCATGATGGGCTTCAATAACAGAAGCCAAAGAACGACCAACCCCAATACCATAGCATGCCATAATTGGCGTTTTTTCTGTCCCATCTTCAGCAGTATAAGTCATATGCATGGCTTCTGTATATTTTGTACCAAGTTTAAAGATGTTGCCAACTTCAATACCACGGGTTAGATGTAATTTGGCACCACATTTGGGACAAATATCACCTTCAATGACGGTTGCAATATCCACGACTTCTGCCTTTGGTAAATCACGGGATATATTGAAGTTTTTAAAGTGATATCCTTCTTTGTTTGCACCACAAACTAGATTATAAGCAGTCTCAATGGATTTATCGATGTAAACTGTGCAAGTGAGGTTCATTCCTGTGGCGAAACCAGGGATGCCTCCAACTTTGAGAATTTCGGCATCTGAGGCAAAGTTAAACAAACATTTCACAACTTTTGCGAGCTTGGTTTCATTGACTTCCAAATCGCCACGAATCATAACGGCAACCGTTTGGCCTTTTTCGGTGGTATAAAAAACGATCTTCGCCATTTTTTTTGCAGGAATACCCAATAATTTTGTTAAATCTTCAATGGTTTTGGTATTGGGGGTGGCAACTTCTTCCAAGGGTAAAAGTTCTTCTTTTTCATAGGCATAATTCGTGGTAGCGACTTCCGCATTCCAATAAGATTTACATTTGTCGCACATCACGACTTTATCTTCACCAACATCTGTGACCAGTTGATATTCGTGAGCTACTTTTCCACCCATCATACCAGTATCGGATTGAATCGCGACAACTTCGGGAATCCCAATGCGTCGGTAAATGGTATGGTAAGCCTTGGCCACTTTATCATAATATTCATCCAAATCTTTTTCGTCTGCATGAAAGGAATAAGCATCTTTCATTGTAAATTCACGTACACGAATCAGCCCTCCACGTGAACGTGCTTCATCACGATATTTGGTTTGAATCTGATAAAGCATGAACGGATAATCACGATAGCTGGTAGCCTCTGTGCGAGCTAAAGCAGTACAAGCTTCTTCGTGTGTCATGCCCAACAACATATCATGCCCAGTACGGTCCTTAAAGCGCAATAATTCCGGTCCGACGGAATCCCAACGATTGCTTTCATCCCACAATTCGCGAGGCATGACCACAGGCATCATGACTTCTTGTCCATCCAGTTTGTTCATTTCTTCGCGAATAATAGCCTCAATTTTTTGTTGCACGCGTTTTCCTGGAGGGAGTAAAGAATAAATTCCATTGGCTACAGGGCGCATATAACCACCACGCAGTAAAAAAATATGACTCGACAAAGTCGCTTCAGCTGGTTTTTCCTTATGTTTTTTAGAAATAAGTTTAGACTCGCGCATTGGGTGATCCTTTCCGTTAATTGCGTTGATGGGGCTATTATAGCAAAATCTTATCTGGAACGCAACTGATTTTTAATAACAGTTCCCCAACAAGTGCGATGCATCAATTCTTTTTCATTTATTTTATAGGGGCGATGCGATTGCTGATAACGATAAAAAATCTTAGCTAATTCAATTTTTTCTTGTGCTGAAGATTGCGTACAGGGTGGGTCAATTCTTCTATCCAAACGTATAATCAGTTCTGGACGAAAAACTACATAGGCTCGATTATCAA
>Ga0310690_10001554_pt1 | contig 40418 bp, 25 predicted proteins | sample AusTroGonzalo_MG_2_FD_207661 | JGI IMG/M metagenome (GOLD analysis project Ga0310690, IMG submission 207661) | Bovine rumen microbial communities from tropical cattle in Woodstock, Queensland, Australia - Gonzalo_04 (v2) (version 2) | ecosystem: Host-associated > Mammals > Digestive system >... | reverse complement strand
TCGGGCGGCAGGTCGGATTCGAACCGACGACCCACGGAACCACAATCCGGTACTCTAACCAACTGAGCTACAACCGCCATGTTTGGTGTCTCAAAAAGACGCGGCAAAAATACACTTTTTTTGAATACCTGCAACAGTTGTTGAAAAAAAAGTGCCTCGAAAAACTTCGAGGCACTTTCTTTCTGATTCAGAAGCGCTTACCGTTTCTTCAGTCCGAGAATCTCGCGAGCCTCGTCGGAGGTAGCGATGGGACGACCAAGCAGTTTGGCCATGCGGACAACCTTGTCCACCAGTTCGCCGTTGCTCTTAGCGAGCACGCCACGTTCGAGGTAGAGGTTGTCTTCGAAGCCCACACGCACGTTACCGCCCATCACGATGGTGGGAGCGGCGAGGGTGAAAGCGTGGCGACCGATACCGGTGCTCGTCCAGGTACTGCCGGCCGGAATGTTCTTGACTAACCAACAGAGGTTGTCCACCGTGGCAGGGGTACAGCCGGGAACGCCGAGCACGAAGTTGAACTGCATGGGTGCGCCAGGAACTTCGCCTTTGCGGGCCATGGTGAGGATGGTGTCGAGGTGACCCATCTCGAAGCATTCGTATTCGGGTTTGATGCCGCGCTCGATCATGCGCTTGCCGAAAGCACGCATCGTCGGCATCGTGTTGTCGAAAATCTCGTCGCCGAAGTTGCAGGTACCGCAGTCAAGGGTGGCCATTTCGGGGATGGGAGTGGTGTTGGTGGAGTCGAGACGCTCGTCGGGGGTCATGCCCACAGCACCGCCGGTGGACGGGATGAGGATGACGTTCGGGCAAGCTTTGAGGATGGCTTCGGTGCACTCTTGGAAGCGAACATGGCTTTGGGTGGGGGTACCGTCATCCTCACGCACGTGGAGGTGGACGATGGCAGCGCCGGCGTCGACAGCGCTCTTGGCCTCGCGAACAATTTCCTCTACGGTGTAGGGGACATTGGGGTTCTGTTCTTTTGTTACTTCTGCACCGCAGATAGCGGCGGTTATGATCAGTTTTTCCATTATTTTTGGTTTAAGGTTTAAGGTTTAGGGGTTAAGGGCTTAGGAGCTTAAAAGCTTAGTAGCTTAGTAGCTTAGGAGTTTATAAGCCTGTAAGCTTCTAAGCTTGTAAGCTTCTAAGCTAATTCTTTCTCTGGCATTGTTTCGGAACCACACACGTACCGGATGCGCGGCAGACTACGACGGGCTCTTCCAGAACGTCGGCGGCAGAAGCGCTGATGTCGGGACGAGGACGCACGACCTTGCGGGCTTCGAAGACCATCTTGCGGGAGGTGTTGCCCACCTTGGTGATCTCACCGACTGCCTCGATGTAGTCGCCGGCATATACGGGAGCGAGGAACTCCACGTTGTCGTAAGCGCAGAAGAGACCTTCGTCGCCGTCTTGCATGATGAGCAGTTCGGTAGCCACATCGCCGAACAGAGCGAGCATGTGTGCACCGTCAACCAAATTTCCGCCATAATGGGCATCTTGAGAACTCATTCTCAAACGAATCATTGATGTTTTCTTTTCTTCCATAATGTTCTTTATTTCAAAAATTTATAATAATATTGACTTTGATTTTTCGAGACGGCAAAGGTACATATTTTTCGGATATGCACGGATTTGCGATTTGCGGTTTGCGATTTGCGGTTTACGATTTGCGGTTTGCGGGCGCATTTCGTTGTAGAGACGATGTGCACATCGTCTCTACAGGATTGAATTCGACAATGCTTTTGCGATGACCTCCGCCGCGTGCCCATTTCCGTAAAGCGCTATCGGGAACACCGGCGGGACATCGATCAGGTTTTGGACCGTTTGCAGAATGTTCATCGGGTTGGTGCCCACCACGTGATTATAGCCGCAACCCACCAGCTCCGTCCACTCGGTTTCGTTACGGAGCGTGATACAATATTTTTTCATATAGTAGGCCTCTTTTTGCAGACCGCCGCTGTCGGTCATCACCAACGTGCTGTGGCTCAGCAGGTAAAGCATCTCCAAATAGCCAACAGGCTCAATGAATTGGATGGGTGACTGCTCAATAGGATAGTTGATGGCTTCCAGACTTTTGCGCGTGTGCGGGTGGAGCGGGCAGACGACCGGAAGGGTGTTGCAGGTCTGCTCCAAAGCATAGAGCAACTGCTTCAGCACCTGTGGGTTGTCCACGTTTTCAGCGCGGTGGAAGGTGCAGAGCACGTAGCGGTCGGGTAGGGTGGAAGAGGGCTGACGCATGAGCGGGGAGAAGAGGCGGGCGGCATCTTTCATCACGTCGCCGCTCATTACGATTTGCACGCCGGCGGTTTTGCGGCCCTCCGCTTCGAGCTGACGTGCCGCCAACTCCGTGGGACAGAACAGCAGGTCGCTGATGCGGTCGGTGAGCACGCGGTTGACCTCTTCGGGCATCGCCTCGTTGAAAGAGCGCAAACCAGCCTCCACATGCGCCACGGGGATGTGCAACTTCTTGGCGGTCAAAGCGCCTGCGAGGGTGGAGTCGGTGTCGCCATACACCAACACGCGGTCGGGCTTCTCTGTCATCAGCACTTCCTCGATGCGCTCCATCATGCGGCCCGTGAGCGCGCCGTGGGGAAGCGTGTGGATGTCGAGGTTGTAGTCGGGCTCGCGCAACCCCATCTCCTCGAAGAAGAGCTGCGACATGTTGCGGTCGAAATGCTGTCCCGTGTGGATGATAACCTCTTGAAAGTCATTGTTTTGCGATAAAACGCGAGAGACCACCGCAGCTTTGATGAACTGCGGGCGGGCGCCGAGTATGGTGACGATTTTCATTGTAGGATGCTTCAATACGAAAAGGTCTATTAGGGGCGCAAAAATACATTTTTTTTGTACCTTTGCCGCCCGAAAATTTGAGCGATTATGACAAAGAAAGATGTACCTGTATTGCTGCTTACCGGCTACCTTGGAAGCGGAAAGACCACGTTGGTGAACCACATTTTGACGAATCAGAAGGGCATTCGTTTTGCCGTGATAGTCAATGACATAGGAGAGGTGAACATCGATGCGTCGCTCATTCAGAAGGGCGGCATCGTGGCCGAAAAGGACGACAGTCTGGTGGCCCTGCAGAACGGCTGCATCTGCTGCACGCTCAAGATGGATTTGGTGGAACAACTCTCCGATCTTGTCAAAACGCAGCAGTTCGACTACATTGTGATCGAGGCCAGCGGCATCTGCGAACCGGAGCCCATTGCCCGCACCATCTCCACCATCCCGCAGATGAACCCCAAATATACCGAGTTCGGAACTCCGCGTCTCGACTGCATTGTCACCGTGGTGGATGCGCTGCGTATGCAGGATGAGTTCTCCTGCGGCGATGATTTGGAACGCGAACATATTGACGATGAGGATATTGAGAACCTGCTGATCCAGCAAATCGAGTTCTGCAATATCGTGTTGCTCAACAAGGTCTCCGAGGTGAGCAAGGAGGATGTGATGCACCTTCGCCAGATTATCACCCACCTGAATCCGGGTGCGCGCATCATCGAGACCAACTACGCACAGGTCGATTTGGACCGCATCGTGGATACCCATTCGTTTGACTACGAGCGCGTGGCCATTTCCACCGGTTGGGTGCGCGAACTGGAACGCGAAACCACCGAAGAGGAGGAACGCGAAGCCCGCGCCGACCACCACCATCACGATCATGACCACGATCATGAGGAGCATCACCATCATCATGATGACGACGATGATGATGAGCACGAAGAGCACGAACACCATCATCACCACCACCACCACCACGACCACGAGGGTGGGGAAGTGGAGGAATACGGTATCTCCACCTTTGTCTATTATCGCAGAAAAGGATTCAAGATCAGCGAGTTCAATAAATTCTTGAGCCAGAAGAGGCCGAAAAACATCATCCGTTCAAAGGGTGTGCTCTATTTCAGGGAAAACCGCAGCATGTCGTATCTCTACGAGCAGGCGGGTCAGCAGCAAACGTTGAAGGAGGCCGGTTTGTGGTACGCCACCGCGCCACAAGAAGACTTGGTGCAGCTGATGCAGGAAGACCCCTCCTTCATGCGCGACTGGGACCCCGAATACGGCGACCGCATGGTAAAGATTGTCTTTATCGGGCAGAATATGGACAAGGAGAAACTAATCCGCGAACTTGACGCCTGCCTCGAAGACTAAGGCAATAGGCAACAGGCAATAGGAGATATGAGTAGTATTTTGTTAATCGGAGATATCGTCGGTTACGGCAATCTGGGCATGTCGGTGATGGTGCCGATTTTGTCGCATCTGAAATACGAGATTTTCAGACTGCCCTCCTCGTTGGTGTCCAACAATTTCGGTTACGGAAGGTTTGCGGTGCTCGACACGACGGACTACATGCGCCAGAGCATTGACGTTTGGGAGGAGCAGGGCTTTGAGGTGGATGCGGTCTGCACCGGCTATCTCGTGTCGGAAGAGCAGACGCGGCTGGTGACCGACTACTGCAAGCGGTTGAAAGCGCGCGGCACGTTCATCTTCGTGGACCCGATTATGGCCGACGACGGCAAGCTTTACAACGGTGTCACCGACCACAATGTGGAGTTCATGCGGAGTGTCTGCCGTGTGGCGGATGTGATTGTTCCCAATGTTACCGAAGCCAAATTCCTGGCAGGCAAATATTTAGACAAAGATTCGTTGACATACGAAGAGGCGGAAGACCTGATTTTGTCGTTGCACAAAATGGGCGACAATTCCGTCATCATCTCCAGCATGTTGATGGAGGGCCAGACCTGCACGATGCTGTACGACAAGAGCATCGGCAAGATAAAAGTGCTGCCGTATCAACAGGTGGAGGCGCAATTCTCCGGCACTGGCGATGTCTTTTCCGCGATGACCATCGGCCATTATCTGAAGGGTAACACCTTGGAAGACAGCGTGCAAACCGCCATGGACTTCGTGGCGCACGTCATTTCGGCCAACCGCGCCAGCATGCACGCCGACAACGGCATCCCGATCCAGAATCACCTCAGTGAGCTGTAAGACGAGTTAGCAGTGAGTAGTTAGCAGAGCTACAAATATAGAAAAAGTGTATCTTCGCTTTCAGAAAAAAATCTTTGATAAATATTGAAACAAGCTGATAATCAATATAATGTATAACAAATAATGATTAACATGAAAAAGACATTTGCATTAATGATTGCGGTTTTCGCAATGATCGTGGCATTTACCTCCTGTGAGAAAGAGGGACAATACATGCCCAAGAAAAAAATCTCCCGGATTGTGTACACCCATTCACATAAAGTTGGGGATTTGACTATTTCCACCACAGAGAGCGAAAGATGGGTGTGGGGCAAAGATCAACTCAACTACATTGATGTCTTCAATTCCGATGGTGATAAAACCAACACGTTCATTTTCCGTTATGACGATGACAATAGAATGGAAGAGGTGGAAGACAAAGAGTACACTGTGAAATATGATTACGATGACGGGCATCTTGATGAAATTGAGATTAAAAACAAGCTCTCAGGAAGATTGCTTAAGAAGATGGAGTTCAGCTACAAAGGCAGCAAACTTGCGACGATAGATGTCACTACCGACAGCAAAGGCAACGAGCCGCTCTCTTTCAATCCTTTGCGTTTCGTGATTCCTGATGAGATTGCAGAGATGATGTTGTCGAATGATGCGGCCAAGGGCACTGTGCGTTACACGGTTACCTGGTCTGGCAAAAACATCTCGGGAATCACTTCCGATGCTCCCGACAGAAGCTATGTCAAATGGACCTACGATGAGATGAATAACCCGTTCAAAGGCTTTTTCAACACGGCATACGGTTTAGATGAGATGTATTCTGCAAACAATGCCGTTCGTGAGGAGTATTCGACCGATGGTAAAGTTAGCGTTATTGATTACAACTACGAGTATAGCGGCAAATACCCGACCAAGGTGAAATATCAAACTGAAAGCAGCACGCTGGTTCCTGGATACACCTTGACGGTGGACAATGAAATCACCTATCAGTATTAGTCAATCTCAACTTCAAGAAATATGAAAGCGGTCGAATCTCGACCGCTTTTTTGTTCTCAACAAAAAGGGGAACCCTCCCGAGTCCCCCATAAACTTCTAACTTCTAACTCCTAACTCCTAACTCCTAACTGAATTAGTGGTTTTGTTTGAACAGTTTCAGTCTCTCTTCCAAGATCGGGAATTGACGGCGCGGGGTCAGGGAGACGCAGGCGCGCAAGCCTTCGTTGCGGTCACTGCCGCAAGTGCTCAATGAGATGGCGCTCACGCCGTAGTAAAGGAACTCGTGCAGCAACTCTTCACTGCTCATGCCGGGATAAGCCACGGTGAAGTAGAAACCGTCTGCCAGAGGTTTGTCGCCGTCCTTGTCATAGACGATTTCGAAACCGTTGTCGATGAACATCTTCTTCATGATGGCGGCCTTTTCGCCGTATTCCTTCACATCTTCGATGTAGTTGTAGGTGCCGTCGTTGCAGCCCTTGAGGATGGCGGCCATGGCGTACTGTGCAGAGTGTGCCACGCCGGAGCTGATGGCATAAACGGTGCCGTAGATGATGGCGCGACCCAGTTTCTTCATCTTGAAGTAGGGTTCCAGATCGTCGAACTCTCTGTTGTAGAGCTTCTTGGACATGATCATTAGGGCGATACGCTCACCGGCATAGCTGAAAGCTTTGGAACCGGAAATCAGCAAAGCGTAGTTGTCGGTGTATTTGCCGACGCTGGGCTGATAGGGCGGGATGCCCGGCGCAGAGATGTTCTGGCGGAAGTCCATACCGAAATAGGCGAGATCTTCGAACACGAACACATCGTACTTGTTGGCCACATCGCCGATGATTTGCAACTCCTCTTCGGTGAAGCAGATCCATGACGGGTTGTTGGGGTTGGAGTACATGATGGTGTGGATGTTGCCCTTTTCGAGGTAACTCTCCAGTTTGGCTCTCAGCTTGGCACCGCGGTGCTCATACACGTCGAAAGTCTCGTATTTGAGGCCCATGACGCGGTGTTGCTGTTTCTGCACAGGGAAACCGGGGTCGATGAAAAGGGTGGTGTCGCGCTCTTTGCGGCAGCGCACGAAGGTCATGAAACCAGCCATGCCGCCCATCATGGAACCGACGGTTGGGATGCAGTTTTCAGGTTCCACCTCCAAGTCAATGAAGTTTTTCACGAAGCGTGCGGCTTCCTGTTTCAGGGCGGGAATGCCCTCGATATCAGGGTAGATGGCGGCGACGCCCTTCTTCAGGGCCTCGATCTGTGCCTCCACGCCCACGGAGCACGGCGGAAGTCCGGGGATACCCATCTCCATGCGCACAAACTCCTTGCCAGAAGCTTGCTCGATCTCGTTGATCAAACGTTTCACCTCACGGATGGAGGCTTTGCCAACGCTGCTGATGCCGCTTTCAGCGACTTTCTTATCCACAATTTCTGCGGGAATCGGTGTATTCTTCATACTGATATATTGATAGTTATAATTCTGATGTTTGGACGGCAAAGATACACTTTTTTTGTTATTTTTGCGGCGTTGTTTCCCGCTTTGTGAATAATCAATTGTAGGGGCGAAAAATTTTTCGCCCCTACGGTTGTATATAGAAAAAGAGTATTTTTGCCATTAAAAGTTCACGATTTTTTATATAGAGATTATCCAATCAATTATTCCCATTTTTATTCATAATTCATAATTCTGAATTCTGAATTTATCATTAACATAAAGGTTGCGCCCGTCACGAAATCAGGGCAAAGAGTATGAAACGTTTTCTACTGTTTTGGACGATAATAGCGATTATTATGGTGTCTCCCGCGCAGGAGCGGAGCACGAGCAACAGCGGTGCAAACGCCCACTCGCAAACCGCGCGCGAAACGCACGTGACGGCCGCGGAGGCCTTGAATGTGGGTTACACGTTCATGCGCACGGGCAACGGCACCCGAGGCAACGGCATGAGCAAGCAAGCCATACAGCTGGTTTACACGGGCCAGGCCTTTGACAGTCTCACCAACGTTACCACCGACTGCTATTACGTGTTCGCCCTACAGCCGAAGGGTTTCGTGATTGTGGCGGCGGACAACCGCGTGGAGCCTATCTTGGGTTACTCCTACGACAACAACTTCGAAGTGGCGAACATGCCCGCCCACGTGCGTGGCTGGCTCGGCAACTACGAGAAGCAGATTGAGGCCGTGGTGAAACAGGACATCGCACCCACAGCGGAGACCACTACCAAATGGTCGCGGTTGAAGGCTGGACAGGCGATGAGTACAAGAAGTAATAACACAGTTGTAGGACCGTTGTTGACCACCACTTGGGATCAAGGACAATACTATAACGCCCTCTGCCCCGAAGATGCCAACGGCCCCGACGGCCATGTCCTCACTGGCTGCGTCGCTACCGCCATGGCACAGATCATCAACTACTGGGGCTACCCAGTACATGGCCGTGGATCGCATAGTTATAATGTGTCAGGATTAGACCCCAACTCAATGCCGGTGGGAACAAATGTTACCGGCTATGGAACCCTTGTTGTACATTTTGATAGTGCTACCTACGACTACGCCAATATGCCCGATGCGCTCACAGCCACTAGTACTCCTCAAGAAGTGCAGGCTGTCGCACAATTAATGTACCACTGTGGTGTAGCAGTGAATATGTTCTATGGCTATTCTGAAAGTGGTGCCTATGAAGAAGATGTGCGAGCGGCTTTGATAAGTTATTATGGATTTGCCCCGACACTAGGATATACCCAAAAACAGATGTATACAAATACGGAATGGACAGATTCATTAAGGGCTAATATTGACAGAGGAGAACCTGTCTTTTATTGCGGAAGCGGAATTGGTGTTCACGCATTTGTTTTGGATGGATATAAACAGGATGATTTTTTCCATTTCAACTTTGGCTGGAGCGGATTTGGTGATGGTTGGTATATGATTTCTGCAATCAATCCATCATGGAGTTACAATGATTGGCAATCTGCCATTATGGGTGTTCGTCCAAGTAACGAAGAACATGCCGCTATTTGCCATAAAATAATGTATGTACAAAATAATGATTATTTCACGGTCACAGAACCAATAGATTTGTACCCCATGAGAGGCGGTAGTGAATATAAGGCAACAAATGAGTGGACTGGTGTGAGAATCAACTTGAATCTTGTTCCAGAGGACAGTTTGGACCAACTGGTACTTGATATTCTTGATTTTGGCAACGAACAGTCGGTCGTAATATATGATGGAATAAATCAGGATTCGCTTGTTCGTGTTATAGAAACCAGAGGTTTTAGTAATTATGATGGTCTGCCAACAGACTCCATATTTCAAAATATGGCATGTACAGACTTTTCTCCTATCATATCCACTCGACATGGCTTTACAATTCTAGTATACACTTCCGGGGGGATGCCAGAAGGATTTCATTTGCGTGTAAGCGATGCCTCGGGTTGTAGGATGATTTCAAATCTTTCGGCAGTGGAAAATGCTTCAGGAGTTCTTGTCTCCTGGACAGAGAACGGAAATGCTACACAATGGCAAGTGAAAGTAGGGGAAACGCTATATGCCAGTGATTCGACACATCTCCTCCTGACACATCTCACTCCTAACACATCCCACACCATACAAGTTCGTGCGGTATGTGGAGATGGAAATTATAGCCCATGGAACAATGTATCATTGCATAAGAAAGATTTTTGGAAAGATATTGTAACATCCGAACCCGAAAGTTATTATTGGGATGGGGATACGATTAGAATCACTTCGGCAGAAGGGCTGGCTTGGTTGGCCCGTCGCATTGATAATGGAACTGACGATGTTAGTTTTTATTATAGTGTAATTTCAATAGAAGAAGACTTGGATTTGTCTGGCCATCTTTGGAGTCCAATACAAGCGTGGTGGAGTAATGTGGAAGGTCATGGTCATATAGTAAGCAATATGGACATCAGTACATCTGGTTACGGAGGACTATTCTCTACAGTTAATAATGCTAAAATATCCAATTTAGGATTTAAGAATGCATGGGTGAATTCAATATATCCAGCCGGTCCCTTGGCAGGATATATTCAGAATTGCCAAGTGGATAATTGTTGGTCTGTAAATCATATTGTTACTTCTGGAAATAGTCAAGGGGGCGGCCTGATTGGAAGTGCCAATAATAATTCGAAGATAACCAATTGTTACGCGTATGGAGATGTTATTGCGCAGTTTGGCTATGGTGGACTGGTTGGAGTTTGTAATAATTCGGATATTCATAATTGTGTTACCCGGTTGGGTGATAATTTTAACTGGAGATCTTATATTGCCCCGGCAGAATATAGAGGGCTTCTAACAGAAGAAGTGAGTGGAGGAATCATTACCAATTGTTTCTCTGATATTAGTAATGCCAAGTGGTATAATCCAGATCCTGAAACATTTCGCTATTATTTCTTGGGTAATATTTATAATGTAGACGTAATTGAAAATCTTGCGACTTTCAACATTGCTATTGACTCTATGGGATTGCTTATTGCTGACACAGCTGTTAACTACACGTTAGGTGAAAATATGGACGTTGTCACAGCCTTAAACAGCTGGGTGGCAGAGTATAATTCCCCTAATTATAGAATATGGATTAGAGATAGCGTTACACATCTTCCTGTGTTTGGTAACTATTATGAGGTTACCTGCCCCAATGTCAGTAATATTACGGCTGAAAACATCGTATACAATAATGGTTTTGCCGTTGCATTGTCTTGGCAAGAGGAAGGAGAGGCTGAAAACTGGCAGATAAAATACAACCTAATGGGTGCACCCGAAGACAGCGCAACGGTTATGAGTACAAATACAGTGCATGATACAATCGAAAGGCTGCAATTAGGCAACGATTATGTATTTTATGTACGCCCCATTTGTGGTGGCGAAGATACTATTGGCTGGGGTCAACCTCTCACGTTTCATGTTGACAAAACGCTATGGGTGGATATGGTTACGGAATGCCCTGAAGGGTATTCTGAAGATAGTGAAGGCAACGTTACCATATCTTCGCCAGAAGGCTTGGCTTGGTTGGCTAAAATGGGTTTCAATGGTAGAAATAACACGATTACTATTGCAAATGATTTGGATATGGGGGCATATAAATGGACTCCTATTGGTCGTGATTCATTTGAGGGTACTATCGAAGGAAATAATCATGTAATTTCAAATATTTATTGTGATGAAGGTTCATCAGGCAACATAGGATTGATTGCTCATGCTCAGAATGCCAATTTCAACAATATTGTTATACAAAACAGTTCCTTCACAGGATTTGTTAATGTTGGAAGTTTGGTCGGCTATTTAATGAACGGGACTGTAAAAAATTGTCATGCAAATAATGTGACTGTTAAAGGTGTTCAATATGTGGGTGGTTTAGGAGGATTCTTCTATGGATCATGTGAAACTCGCAATTGCAGTTCTTCTGGCTATGTGTATGCTGATCTCCTTGAAGGAGGGTTGATAGGTGAGTATAATGGAACTATCACAAATTGTTATTCAAATTGTTGTGTGCGTCCTATGGGCACTCAAATTAGATTTATTTATGGAGGACTATTAGGCACGGCAGTAGGTATTGTTGAAAATTGTTATGGCTCTGGAGATGTCGAAGCTGGCACTAACGATGCTTGGGATGCTCCAGTCGGAAGACTCGTTGGGTCTCTCGATACAGGGAAATATTTATATGCACGAAATAATAGCGGTCTGCCATTTGTGGAAGGGGAGTTTATATCTGATACCGCCTCCTTTAACAATGCTGGTGTTTTAAACAATACTGTCACTATCGCCAACAGCACGTACACTAATCTGTTAGATGCCCTCAACGCCTGGGTGGATGCCAATAACTCTGATGGTATATATCGTCGTTGGGCTGCGGATTCGGCGAATGTGAACGGTGGGTTCCCTGTATTCGCCGCCATACCTTGCATTACCGTAACCAGTAGCGACACCATCGTGGCCTGCGACAGTTACACATGGAACGGCACCACCTACACCGAATCTGGCGATTTCACGCAGACTTTCACTAATGCGAACGGTTGCGACTCCATAGTCACCCTCCACCTGACCATTTACCCGACACCGACGGTTACCATCTCTGGAAACCAAAACGTCTGCGAAACAGAACCCGTCTCTTTGACGGCTAGCGTTGAAGCGGACGGTTTTGTCCCTGAAAATCTGCACTTTACTTGGTACGAGTCCGGTCAAATACGCGATAATATGGCTTACGGTTATGGGGACGATAGTGTCTATGTCGAGTACATGTATCCCAGCAATGATCCGTACCATTATTCTGTAGAGGTTACATTTGGCGCTGATTTTCCATGTGCTTCCCAATCTGGAGAGTACCTTGTTTATGTGCATTCCCAACCCGCCGTGCAAATCATCGCCACCGAAACCTCCATCTGTGTCGGCGGAAATACGACCATCATGGCCGTGCTGAATGACTATAACGATAGCAATGTGTTCTACAGCTGGTCCAACGGCCATATCGGTCAATCTTACACTTTCACTCCTGCTTCCTCAGGTGCCTATACCTTCACGGTAACCGCTACAAATCTTATCTCGGGCTGTACCTCTATCGACGAGTTCACTATTGATGTGAACGACATGCCCGAAACGCCTGTTGTGACAGTGGACCATCCTATGATATTCGATGGCGGACAGGTCACTTTGTCAGTCACCAATGAGATAGAGGGTGCCATTTACACTTGGTACAGGAACGGTTTCCTCATCGAAGGCGCAGTTCAAGCCACTTTAGTTGATTATCCGCTCTCTGTCGGCGGTGAAACCACTACCTATAATTATAATGTCGTCGCTGCTCTTTACAACAGCGGCTGCGTCTCGTCCATTTCCGCCAACACGGATGTGACAGTCGCTCCAACTCCTGTGGCTGTTGTCTCCGTGGTTGGAAATACGATGTTGTGCGAAGGCGGTTCCACCACGCTGCACGTTGAGGTCATCCCTGCCACTATTCCTTACACCTATCAATGGTATGTGGACAATGAGCCGGCTTCGGGAGCCACTTCTGCCGACTTCGTTTTTGCTGAAGCTGCTCGTATAACTCCATATAACATCTATGTGATGGTTTCTGCAAATGGAGGCTATTCAGGCATCGCTTACGCTCCGGATATTACGGTCGTTCCCCAACCTGTTGTAGTGGCGACCATCAGCAACGACAATGTTTGCGAAGGCGAGACTCTCACGCTGAATGCCAACACGAGCGGTACTATCGCCGGAGATGTTCTCTCTTATCAATGGTATCAGGTTGTTAATGGCAATACAGTTGCCATCAGCGATGCCGAATCGCCAATCTATGCCACCTCTGACCTCCTGATCGGAAGCTCCTACAATTTCTATGTGGTTGTCACCAGCAGTATCCCTGGCTGTTCCGTGGCTTCCGATACACTTGAGACAACTGTCCAAGTGATGGCCAAAAGCCATACAGATTTTTACGAGACCGCATGTGACTCCTTCACCTGGATCGATGGCGTGACATACACCGAAAGCACGAACACTCCGTCTTTCACGTTAACGAATGCTGCAGGTTGCGACTCTGTTGTAACCTTGAACTTGACCGTCAATTATGGTACGCATAATATCGAAACCGAAGTTGCTTGTGACAGCTATGAATGGAATGGCGAAACCTACACTACGACAGGTGTTTACACGTACGAGTACACGAATGCAGACGGTTGCCCGAGCGTGGACACGTTACATCTAACAATTAACTACTCCACTACTGGCATCGACGAGCAAACCGCCTGTGAGGCCTTCACGTGGATTGATGGTGTTACGTACACCGAGAGCACGAACACTCCGACTTTCACTCTGACGAATGCCGCTGGTTGCGACTCAATTGTGACGTTGATTTTGACAATTAACTCCACGTATCACGAGTATCTGCACGTATCTGCGTGCGAGGAGTACGTGTGGAACGGGGAGACATACTTGGTGAGCGGTGATTACGACCAGACTTTCACGGCAGCTAACGGCTGCGACAGTGTGGTGACTTTGCACCTGACCGTCAATTACGGTACGCATAACGCCGAAACCGAAGTTGCCTGCGACAGCTATGAATGGAATGGTGAAACCTATACCACGAGCGGCACGTACACGTACGAGTACACGAATGCGGACGGCTGCCCGAGCGTGGACACGTTACATCTAACAATTAACTACTCCACTACTGGCATCGACGAGCAAACCGCTTGCGAGTCGTTCACTTGGATCGATGGCGTAACTTACACCGAGAGCACGAACGAGCCGACCTTTACACTGACCAACGCAGCAGGCTGCGACTCTGTTGTAACCTTGAACTTGACTGTTAATTTTGGCACTCACAATGTGGAATCAGAAGTAGCTTGCGACAGCTATGAATGGCACGGTGAAACCTATGCCACGAGCGGCACGTACACGTATGAGTATACGAATGCGGACGGTTGCCCGAGTGTTGACACGCTGTATCTCACAATTAATTACTCCACCACTGGTATCAACGAGCAAACAGCCTGCGAGTCGTTCACGTGGATCGATGGAGTGACATACACCGAAAGCACGAACACTCCGACTTTCACGCTGACGAATGCCGCTGGTTGTGACTCTGTTGTAACGTTGAACCTTACTATTTACGAGAGCACCACCTCCGAGTTTTCCATCATTACTGAGGATTCCTGCTACACTTGGAACGACATTGATTGTTGCGCCTCCGGCGACTACACCCAAACCTTCCAGACCATTCACGGCTGTGATAGCGTGGTGACCTTGCACCTGACGATTACCGTGGGCGTTGACGACCACGAAACCGTTGATTTCAAGGTATTCCCGAACCCGACAAACGGCGTTTTGAATGTAGAATGTAGAATGAAGAATGAAGAATGGGGCGAGGTGGAGATTCATGTTGTGGATATGTATGGGAAATTGATTCAAACCGTAGAGACGATGTGCACATCGTCTCTACAACGGACGATCGACATTTCCGATTTGGCCTCTGGCGTCTATTTCGTGAAATTGATGGCGGAGGACAAGACCGTCGCGGTAAAGAAGGTCGTTAAACAATAATGTTACGATACGTACGGTAGAGACGCGATTAATCGCGTCTCTACAAAACCAAACGGGACACCCTCATCGGATGTCCCGTTATTTTCTATTCGCGAATTTTTAAGCTCCTAAGCTTCTAAGCTCCTAAGCCATATTATTCGCAAAAATGCTCATAAAAGTGCGTAATCACCTCGATGCCGCGTCGGAAATGCTCGAGTTTGTAGTTCTCGTTCGGGGAGTGGATGTTGTCCTCGCCGAGACCGAAGCCGCAGAGGATGGATTTCACGCCGAGCACCTTCTCGAAGTGTGCCACAATCGGGATGCTGCCGCCGCTGTAGGTCGGGATCGGACGTTTGCCATAGACATCCATGTAGGCTTTTTCAGCAGCTTGATACGCAGGCACATCCACACCGCAACGGTAGGCTTCGCCGCCGTGTGCGGGAATCACCTCCACCTTTACGTAGTCGGGCGCGATCTTCTCGAAATGCTTCTGGAAAAGTTCCGCAATCTTGTGGGAATCCTGATTGGCGACCAAGCGCATAGAGATGTTGGCGGAAGCCGTTGCGGGCAGCACGGTCTTGAAGCCCTCGCCCGTGTAGCCGCCTTCGATGCCGCACACGCCCAAGTTCGGACGGATACCCGTGCGTTCGATGGTGCTGTAGCCCTCTTCGCCGTATAACGCTTTGACATCCAATGATTTTTTGTACTCCTCTTCATCGAACGGAGCTTGCGCGATGAGTTCGCGTTCCTCTTTGGAGAGCACTACTACGTCGTCGTAGAAGCCGGGGATGGTGACTTCTCCCTTGTCGTTGATAAGGCCGCTGATGAGGTCGCACAGCACGTTGATGGGGTTGGCCACTGCGCCGCCGAAGATGCCGGAGTGGAGGTCGCGGTTCGGACCGGTGACCTTCAGAATCATGTTGCAAAGGCCGCGCAGACCAGCGGTGATAGAGGGCGTGCCGGTGGCGATCATGCCGGTGTCGGAGACGAGGATGACGTCGCACTTGAGCAGGTCTTTGTGCTCCTCGCAGAAGCTGTAGAGCTGCGTGCTGCCGATCTCCTCCTCACCTTCGAGCATGAACTTGACGTTGCACTTCAGATTGCCGGATTTCACCAAGTATTCGAATGCTTTCGCGTGCATGAACGACTGTCCTTTGTCGTCGTCAGCACCGCGTCCCCAAATCTTGCCGTCCTTGATGACGGGCTCGAAAGGCTCTGTGTTCCAGAGTTCTATGGGATCCACGGGCATCACGTCGTAGTGACCGTACACGAGGACGGTCTTGGCGTTGGGATCGACCATTTTCTTGCCCACCACGATGGGGTTGCCCTCGGTGGGGTAGATGTCGCAGCTGTCGGCGCCAGCGGCCATGATCAGCTCTTTCCAACGCTCGGCACAGCGCACCATGTCCTCTTTGTGCTCACTTTGCGAGCTGATGGAGGGAATGCGCAACAGGCTGAACAGTTCGTCCAGGAATCGGGGTTCGTTTTCTTGAATGTAGTTTTTGATGTTCATTATTTTGGGGTTTAAGGGTTTGCGGTTTAGGAGGTTAAGCTTCCAAGCTTAACTTTTTTCGAGAAATTCCAATTAGAAACTTAAAAAGTTAGCAGTTAGCAGTTAGTAGTTAGCAGTTAAAGGCCACACGTCACACGTCACACGTCACAATTTCAACGGGCAAAGATACAATTTTTAGTTTACGCGGTTACACGGTTAAGGTTGGTAGTCATTGACTCGGATAACCCATGCATTATCCAATTCATTTAATTGTTGTGCATCAATGTTGGAAAAATCAATGGTAATTGTACCTTTTTTGTTTTGTTTCCATTTTAATTCCTTGTAAAACACGCCTTTGTGTCCATACAATTCCGTTTCCTCTTCCGTACCCAATAGCATCATAAATGCCTTGGGATTCAGTTTGGGCATATTCTCGATGACCAACGGTTTTGTAAGGTCGGGACGTTCAAACTCAATGATATACAGATTGTTATCTTTAGTGGTAAAACAGCGGGTGGTGCGATCCCAATAGATGGTGCCATCCCATCTTGCATGTATTGGCTCTTTTTCGCCTCCGTCCCGACTCCAGTTTAACGAGACAGATGCTTCTAAGTCTTCCTCGTGATAGATGGCTTTCAGTAAAAAGGGATGATCTTTTTGTAATTTTATCGTTTTCTGCTTGTTAGCTGAAGTATTGTTCTTGTCGAAAATCACTAACGTATCAGATGGATTATTCAAATCATACATCACTAAATGGTCATCTGCTGTTACGGAAAAAGTGTATTCCCCGTCTGAGGGGATGTTCACCTGACCTAACCATACTATATAGAAATGGTCTGTACTCACTCCTCGCATCGGGGCATTGCGCACCCAGTCGAAATCAACTGTCTCTGTGAGTGGCAACTTGGCTTTAGTTGTCACTCGTTGGCACGGAATCTCATACGGCCTTGAAGCGTAAATAGCCTCTCCGTTGATTTCCAACCATTTGCCGAGGCTGCGGAGACGTTCCTGCTGGATGAGCGGGATGGTGCCGTCGGCGTAGGGACCCACGTTGAGGGTCAGGCCGCCGCCGTGGGCCACTAATTCCACGAAATGCTGGATTAACTCCTTGTCGGTCATGTAGTTGTCCAAGTCTTCGTTGCGGTTGAGACCGAAGCTGCGACCGAGACCGCGGCATTCTGCCCACGGCACTTCCGTGTTCGCGATGCCCGCGCTGTATTCTGGTGTGAGGAAGCCGTGCTGCGTGCCGTTGCCCCAACGATTGTTCACGATAGCATCCTTGCCTACAGTGTTGTAGTACCAACTGATAAGTTCCTGTGAACGAAGCTGTTCCGCCGTGTTGTTCCAGTCGCCGTCGGAGAAGAGGAGGTCGGGTTCGTAGCGGCTCACCAACTCCCTGAACTGCGGCACCATGTAGTTATCGAGATAGTCGTCGATCTCCTTATCGGGATCCACCATCCAGATGTGGCGCGGGTTGGTCCATTCGGGCAGCGAGTAGTAGAAGCCCATCCGCAGTCCCTTGTTGCGCACCGCCGTGGTCAACTCCTCCACGATGTTGCGCTTCGGACCGCTTACCACACTGTTCCATTCGGGCTGGAGTTCGCTGTCCCACAGACAGTAACCGTCGTGGTGCTTGGTGACGAGGACCACGTATCTCGCGCCGGCATACTGGAAAAGTTCCGCCCAGTCGTCCGGATTCCAAAGTTCTGCGTGCCAATATTTGGTGAGTTCCTTGTACTGATCGAAGGTGGATAGGGTAGTGTCGGCGTAGTAGCTCATGATGCGCATCCGTTCGGGCTCTTTCTGCATCAGCCCGCGGTAAAACCACTCGCCGTAGCCCTCTTTCGAGGCGTAGGCGGGCACGGAATAAAGTCCCCAGTGGATGAAGATGCCGAGTTTCGCGTCCTGGAACCACTGCGGGTAGCCGCGCTGGTTCAGCGATTCCCATGTGGTTTGCAAGATGGCTTGTTGTGATAGTGCTGTCAGTGACAGAAGCAAAGCAAGTATTGTCAGAATACTGTTCTTATTCATTTTCATTATGATGAGATGTTTTTCAAAACGCAAAAGTAATATTTTTTGTTTAGTTCCATGAACATGTTTGGACGTATTGTGATTTTGTGTATTTTTGCAAAATTGAATATATTCGTAAGCCATGAATGGAACGGTACCGCATATTGTACAATATCAAGGATCTAAGCGAATCCTTGCCCCTCAAATTCTGAGATATATGCCTCAAAATTTCAATCGATTGGTGGAACCGTTTGCGGGCATGGCAGCCATGACCATAGCTGTCGCCAAGCAGAATAGAGCAGACGGGTATCTTGTCAACGACATCAACACACCTATCGTAAGGATTTTACAGTCGGCCATTGAAACTCCCAAAACCTTAGTTGAAGAATATTCTAAAATTTGGAATGAACAGTTTGATTATCCTGGAGGGAGTGTGGAACATTTCTATAAAATTAGAAAAGAATTCAATGAAGGGAATCAATCTGCAGCTATGATGTTGTACTTGTTGGCTCGATGTGTGAAGGGGTCTGTACGTTATGGAAGCAATGGACAGTTTAATCAATCACCTGACAAACGTCGATATGGCACATCTCCAAAAACTTTGAAAAAAAATGTGGATGAGATTTCGTGGCATTTGAAAAACAAAACCACATTTTTGTCAATGGATTATAGAGAGGTGTTGAACCAGGCAAAACAAGGGGATGTGGTCTATATGGACCCCCCATATCAAGGTGTTTCTAATGTCAGAGATTCTCGCTATCTTTCAGGTATTTCTTTTGACGATTTTATTGAAGCTGTTGACCAATTGAATGCACGAGGGATTGATTTCATTATCAGTTATGATGGTAGTTGTGGGGATAAGAAATATGGGAAGGAGTTGCCTTCAGAATTGGGGCTTGAGAAAATTTTGCTTAATGCCGGGCTTTCAAGTCAAAGTGTTCTTTTAGGCAAAAAAGAGACTACATTTGAGGCATTATATATTAGCCGTGGACTGCAGGAGTATTCGTCTTTTGCTATAAACCAACAACTATCTCCACAACTTGAATTGTTTGCTGTATGAAAAAATACCCAAAATCTTTTCTTGAAAAGCTGAAATCTGTTACCGCAAAGCGTCCAAAAACGGTTATAGATCAGATATTGAAAAACGGGCAAGTAACGACGGAGGAATTAAAGGAGTTAGGGTATGAACATGCACCTCGTGCCGCACGGGATGTTCGTGAATTGGGAATACCATTGGAAACCTTTTATGTAGAGGATTCTAATGGGAGACGTATTGCAGCATACCGTTTCGGTGACCATAGGCAAATGAAAAATACCCTTTCGAAGTGCTCTGGAAGGACGATGCTTTCAAAAGCCATAAAGCAGGCTTTAATCGATAAGTATGGCTCACAGTGTTTTATATATTTACAACCTATGGAAAGTGGTTTGCTCCAAGTCGACCATAGAGTTCCATATGAAATTGGCGGGGAACAGGATAATACCAATATTGATTGTTACATGTTACTTTCTCCATCCGCTAACCGCGCCAAATCATGGACTTGTGAGCATTGTCCAAATTGGAAAGTGAAGAATGTTGACTTCTGCATGACCTGTTTTTGGGCGCATCCTGAGAATCACACCCATGTGGCAGGTCAGGAGCAACGTCAAATTATCATCACCTTTACCGGTGATGAAATAAAAGATTATAACCAACTGATTGAAATGGTTGGGACCGAGAATGCAGAGAAAGCTATTAAAGAAATGATTAATCAATTTGTAAAATGAATATGAAACAAGCAAGTTTTTTATGGATTACTGTACTGTTGATCCTCTTCAGCACTGTTTTTGTCTCCTGCAAAAGCAAAAAAGTGGAGACCAAACCCGTGAAGGGTGTGTTGGAAGAACCTGTGAGGGAAGGCGTGGCTTCTGAATTAGTCAATGCGACACTGGACCGACATGTTCTGGACAGCAATTTTGAGAATATATTGAACGACACCGTATCGCAGGTCAGCGTCTGGAGTCTGATGCGCTGTGACACGAATACCTCTTCCGACGGCTTCGGGCTGGTGGTGGTGAAGGAGGGGCGCGCGACCATCTTCGCGAATATCTGCCACGGGAACAACCCTACCGCCCGTTATGACGCGGTGGCGAACTGCCTTTGGCTTACTGGTGTATCTATGGAAGGTACTGGCGTCCATGTGGAACGTCTTTATCAAATCAAGTTCCCAGAGAACGGTCCTGCCAATATCGCTGCCTCCCTTGATCCGTTTGAGATGCAGCAGGCCCTTTGTGGTAAGCTGAATTATTCTGTTGACGGAGAGAAAATCACGCTGTACTTCGGAGAAAATGAACCGGTTACGGTGACCAATACGGTGAAAGATATGGGCGGCTTTTTCGATGATGCCCTCTGGCTCGGTGAACAACTCTCGTATGATATCAGTGGCGACAACATCTACGTGCACGCAACTCCCGGCGTGAGCTTCGTGACGGGCAAGGTGCTGCACTATGACGATATGCCCACCCTCAGCGCGCAAGTCCTCGTCAATGACGGCGGTAACTTTACGCTGTCGGAATTAAAAATCATGAATTAAGAATCATAAATCATAAATTATGAATTATGAATTATGAATTATGAATTATGAATGTGAATGTGAAAGGTATTCCTCCTTTCATCGCCTCATCGCTTCATCGTATCATCTCCCGAAACTCCTCTTCCGACACAATCGGAATTCCCAACGATTCGGCCTTTTTGCGCTTCTCCGGTCCCATCTTTTCGCCGGCGAGGACAAATGAGGTATTCTTAGAAATGGAGGAGACGTTCTTTCCGCCGTTTTGCTCGACAAGTTCCTTGATGGTGTCGCGGGGCACGGTGAAGACACCGCTCACTACGATACTTTTTCCTGCAAGTTTCTGAGAGACAGGTTGGTTCTGATCTTTGTTGATTTCGAATTGCAGTCCGGCTTCACGCAGACGTAGGAGGATTTCGAGATTCTCCGTGTCATTGAAGTATGCCATGATGCTATCGGCGACGCGCTCGCCCACGTCCTCCACCGTCATTAGTTCCTCTTTGGGGGCGTTGGCCACCGCATCCATCGTCTCGAAATGGCGGGCGAGTTTCTTGGCGGTTACCTCGCCCACGAAACGGATGCCCAACGCGAACAGCACACGCTCGAAGGGCACTTGCTTGGAGGCCTCGATGCCGGAAAGGATGTTGTGCACCGTCTTCTCACGGAAGGAGAGTGTCTTGGTCTTGCCCTCTTCGTCTTCGATAACCTTTTCCAATCCAAGAAGTTGCTCGTAGGTAAGGGAATATAGGTCGGCACTGTTTTTTACCAACCCATTGGCGAAAAGCATGTCGATTTTACCTTCGCCGAGGGAGTCGATATTCATAGCCTTGCGGGCGATGAAGTGTTCCAGACGACCCTTGATCTGCGGGGCGCAGTGGTCAGCGTTGGGACAGAAGATACCGGCTTCACCTTCAGCTTGTTGCAGTTCGGTGCCGCAGACGGGGCAGTGCGTGATGAAGGGTACGGGACGCGCGTCAGGAAGGCGTTTGTCAGTATCGACTCCCACGATTTTGGGGATGATTTCGCCGCCCTTCTCCACGAAAAGACTGTCGCCTTCTCGGATGTCCATCTCCGCCATGAAGTCGCGGTTGTTGAGGGTGGCGCGCTTTACCACTGTGCCGGCCAACGACACCGGGCTGAGGTTCGCCACGGGAGTGATAATGCCCGTTCTACCTACCTGAAAATCAACGCTTAACAGCTTTGTAGAAACCCTTTCGGCTTTGAACTTGTAAGCAATGGCCCAGCGCGGACTCTTGGCCGTGGTGCCTACCTGCCGTTGCTGGTCGAAATCGTTGACTTTGATGACCACACCATCGATCGGGTAGGGCAGCGTTTTGCGCTTCTTGTCCCAGGTGTGCAGGAAGTCATAAACGCCTTGCAGGTCAGCTACTTTCTCCATGACATCAGGTTTCCGGAACCCCCACTCGTGGAGTTTCAGCAAACGGTCAAAGTGGTTGCTACCAGGCAGTTGTTCGCCGAGGGCGAAGTAGAGTTTGAAGTCGAGACCGCGCTTGGCAACCTCGGCGGAATCCTGCAGCTTGAGGCTTCCAGAGGCGGCGTTGCGCGGGTTGGCGAAGGGGGCCTCGCCGATCTCCTCGCGCTCGGCATTGAGCTGCTCGAAACTGCTGAACGGCATGATGATTTCGCCGCGCACCTCCAACAATGGCGGGAAGTCACCTTGTAATTGTAGCGGCACGGTGCGGATGGTGCGCACATTGGCGGTCACCACGTCGCCGCGGGTGCCGTCGCCTCGGGTTACAGCGCGGGTGAGGATACCGTTCTCGTAAATCAGACTGATGGCTACACCGTCGTATTTCAGCTCGCAGACGTAGGTGGGCGGTTCCGCGAGCAACTCGCGCACGCGCCGGTCGAACTCGGTGAGGTCCTCCTGCGAGTAGGTGTTGCCCAACGACTGCATGGGATAAAGGTGCGTCGCGCTCTCGAAATGCTTTGTCACTTCGCCGCCGACACGCTGCGTGGGGCTGTCAGGGCGCCGCAAATCGGGATAAGCAGCTTCAAGGTCAATGAGTTGCTGTAATAGCTGGTCAAAATCGTAGTCCGAAATCGTTGGATTGTCCAGCATGTAATACTGGTAGTTGTGCCGGTTGATTTCCCGGATGAGGTGGTCTATGCGGTCTTGGACGGTTTGTCTTTCCATTTTGTCGTTTGATTTTGATGGCAAAGGTATATAAATTTCGGATAGGTTCGGAAAATACGTTTCCCTTGTAGAGACGGTGTGCACATGTAGAGACGATGTGCACATCGTCTCTACAGCGAGTGATTATCTGATTCTTCTTTTTCTTTAAGTAGCTGGTCCAACTTCTGCTCAAGATCGTCCAGCTTTTTCAACACATCGTCGTTGTTGTCGGCCACCATGGCATCCACGAAAATGGAGTTGAGGAACGACATGCCGATGATGCCGCCGAAAATCAGCAGCAGACAGAAATAGAGCCGTACAAGGGTGCCTACAAACGGTGCGGTGGATGCCGCTATGACGTCAGGAATATCGTACCAGCCCTCTACGGTGCAGATACGGAAGACGGAATAGATGGAATCCAGCGGCGTGGCGAAATATTCAGGCGCAATGTCCTTGAACAGACTGCAGTTGACGAGGCCGAACACGATGATCAGCACTAGGAAACAGAGCAGGATGCCGTAAGATTGTTGCACGGCCAGCTTGAATCCCTTGATGACTTGATCGAAATTGGGGAAGAAATGCAGTACTCTGAGGAAACGGACCGTTCGCAGCAGCCTCAATATCATCAGGAACGACAAATCCATCATGTGTGAAGGGAGGAACAGTGCGATAACTGAGGGAATGGACAAAAAGACCAGAATCCCGTCCAAGCGGTTCCATCCTGACGACCAGTAGCCTTTGACACCGTATTCGACATGTTTAGCCACCATTTCCATTATGAAGATGAGCGTGCAGGCAACATCAATAATCTGTATCCAAATGTTGTCGATGTTGCAGGCTTGCAGGAAAATGACAACAGCGTTTAGCAGGATGATGCTGTATATGAATTTATCGTTGAGAAATATTTTTTTTAAGTGGTTCATTATAAAGTGAATTTGTCTGAAAATTACAAATAAAACAACAGGACGTATTGTGGAGAAGCAAAATGATGCGCCTCTATGGTTTCATCCAACGCTCATAAATCTCCAATGCTTTTTCGAACCGAGGCAGTACATTCTCACCTCGGGTTACTTTTTCTTTCGCTTTTCTTGGCTTTACAGGGTATTTCTTGTGTTTTAGCGTCCAGGCGTGTTCGAACTTGGAGAGCTCTTCTCCGAAAGCCTTTTCGTCGAACTCCTTTCCTTCTTTCACCGCCTTAATGACAGCATCGAAGAAGAGATTCCAGCGTTTGGCATAATAATCCTTTACCAAGCCTCCCCACATCCGGTTGGCATAGTCGTTGAGGATGGGACCTCCCCAGATGGTGAGCAGTGTGCGGGCTTGTTGCTCGTAGTAGTCTTTCTCTTCCTTCGTGGTGCCCCATGCACGTGCATCTTCGATCCACGGCCCCAACATGAAGGCGGGATGCGTGTTGAGTAGCGCATCGACATCGTCAAACAGCTGGTTGGCCATCTTCACCTGCCGCTTCATCTCCTTGATGTAGCGGTTTTTATACGCCACCGTGAAGTCGTTGCGGATGTCCATGAAGTGGTTGCCCATCCATTGCGAGAAGAAGTTGACTATATCGTATTTATAGGAATCTTTATACTCACCCTCCCAATTTGTGCCGGCATATCCTTGACAGGGCTCAAGCGTAAGTGTTGCCACAAATGACTCGCAAATCTTTTTAAGAGTGTCATTATTATAAGAGTAGTAGGGTTTGGTGTAGTAGGTGCCGTGGCCTTCCAGCGAGGGTCGCGCCACCAGTTGGGTGCCGAGCCCGTAAAATGACCAGTCCTTATAGACGCTGTCAATCAGCATTTGCCACTTGTCGGTATGGTGATAAAACCCTGTCCGCACTTTGCACCAATCTTCAACCCACTGATGCACATTAGGTTGCGGGTTCCAAACGCGGTCAAAGAGGTATTCGTAGATATGCGGACTCACGTCGAAGGACTCCAGCGTGGAGCCGATGCCCGTCATATTGGGTCCGGCCTCTTCCAATGCGGCGGAGATCTTCTTCTCCAGTCCGTTGATGTTGCCCACCAGCATGGTGTTGCCGCCGAAGTTGCCGAGATAGCACCAGATGAAAGGCTGCCCGTAGAAGCCCTCGGTAGTGCGCCAAACCTCCGTCTTCTCGCAGAAGTAGTCGAGCAGTACGAGTTTGTCCTTCGGCACTGCGGTGAGGTAGGCACGGAGCCGTTCGGGCGTCCACGACTTGCGCTTGTAGTAGAAGACCCAGGTCATCTGCAGCCAGCGGGCGGCGGGATCGGCCTGCCGTAGGGAGGAGTAGATGTTTTGGGAGACGTTCGCGAGATAGTCGGGCTCCCAGCTGGGCGGATCCATCTCGTTGAAGGGATCCACGCCGTAGATATGGTCGGTGCCGAAGAGGGCTATCTCCTTGTCCATGAAACTCTTCTGGATTTTCGGGAAGAGCGGGTCAGCGGAGTTGAGGAAATAGGTCGGTTCAAAGCCGCACCACGCGCTCAGCTGCTGGATGTCGGCGCCGGGGTGCATTTCGGCGAACCGTTTCGGTACGTGTCCGGCGAAGGCAGGCAGCACGGGGGTCATGTTGAACTCGCGCTCGCGGGCGACGATTTGCTGTTGCAACTCCTTTTGACCTTCCAACCACGACAAGGGCAGCGGACCGCCAAAGCCGTCCAAGTTGGCCATTCGGTGCCACGGAAGGTGTGCCGGTCCAGCGAAGTAGCTGCGGATTTCCTCGTCGGTCATTCCGAACTCCTTCCACACCTCGTACCATACAGCCTCCTGTCCCGTAATGGCAAGCGGCATGTTGATGCCGTTGAGCGCCATCCAGTCGATAAACCGCTCCCATTGCGGCCATTTCCACCACGGCATCGTGTAGCCGTAGGTGCAGTAGTTCAGGAAGAAACGGTCCTTCACGAGAGCCTCCTTGCGGATGGTTGCGGTTTCACGGAATTGTTGCGGCAGCTCCACAGGTTCGCACAGCAGCCACGAAACGTGCACGCCCGCGATGTGCTTGAGGTAGTAGTTCAGCCCCACCGCTAAGGCGTTGTCGTTGTTGCCCGTGATGCGGATCTTATGATCGTAGCCAGGTCTGTAAGGATCGACTTCAACGGTTTCTATCTGGAAATAGTCCACCGTGTCCGGCTGATACACAAAGACGAAGTTGGTGTCTTGGTTGCCAAGTATGCGGTGCGCCAGCCCGTCGATAGGGCGTTGTGCCACCACACCCAAAACAGACAGCAAACAGATTGCTCCCAGAAGTGATTTTTGTTTCAACTGCTAACTACTAACTGCTAACTATTTCAATCCCCGATTCTTCAACAACGGCTCGATAGAGGGTTTGCGGCCGCGGAAGGCGACATACAGGGTCATCGCATCGGCGGTGTTGCCGCGTTCCAAAATGTTGGTGCGGAACGAGGTGGCTGTGGCCGGATCGAAGATGCCATGCTCGCGAAAACATTCGTAAGCATCGTTGTCCAAGACCGCCGCCCAGGTGTAGCTGTAATACCCCGCACCGTAACCACCTGCAAAAATGTGCTGGAAGTACGGGCTTCTGTAACGGGAAATGATGGAAGAAATCAAGCCGATTTTGTCCATTTGCTTGTCCTCATAATCAGGTAGTTTGATGTCAACAGACGAGGTGATGGTGTGATAGTCCATGTCCAAAAGGGAGGCGGCCAAAAGTTCGGTGTTGATGAATCCTTGACCGTAGGTGGCAGCCGCTTCGATCTTCTGGACAAGCTCGTCGGGAATCAGCTCGCCGGTCTGATAGTGGTGTGCGTAAACCTTCAGGACCTCAGGCTCGAAAGCGAAGTGCTCCATGAATTGGGAGGGCATCTCCACGAAGTCGCGCGGGACGTTGGTGCCAGAGAGGCTGGGATAGTGGCAGCGCGACAGAATGCTGTGAAGTGCGTGGCCGAATTCGTGGAAGAGCGTCTGTGTCTCGTCGATATTGAGCATAGAGGGCTTGTCGCCAACGGGTTTTGTGAAGTTGAAGACCAATGACACCACTGGGATGTGGTTGTTGCCGTCGCGGTCATAATATTGTTCGCGGAAGTTGGTCATCCAGGCGCCGCTGCGCTTGCTCTCGCGCGGGAAAAAGTCCATGTAGACCACGGCGATCACTTCGTTGTTGTCGATGACTTCGTACGCCTTCACATCTTTGTGATACACAGGAATTTCGTTGTTCTCCTTGAAGGTCAGACCATAGAGTCTTTCGCAAACATAGAAGAGACCCTTGCGGGCGGAGTCGAGGGCGAGGTAGGGACGGATGTCTTCATCGTTGAGGTCGTATTGCTCTTTGCGAAGTTTCTCAGCGTAGTAACGCCAGTCGTATGGCTGCAGATTACCATTAATACCGTCTTCCTTCATCATTTTCTGATAGAGAGCGGCCTCTTCTTTGGCTTTGGCAAGGGCGGGCTTCCACACTTTCATCAGCAGCTCATAGACGTTTTTGTCGTTTTGGGCCATGCAATCGTCGAGTACGTAGTTGGCGTAGTTGTCGTAGCCGAGGATTTGTGCTTTTCTCAGACGTAGGTTTACGATATCGTTGATGATGGCTTTGTTTGAATATTCACCGTTCAGGCAACGGGTGGCGTAGGCGGTCCAGAGTTTCTTGCGAAGTTCGCGATTCTGGCAGTTCTGCAAGAACGGCTCCATCGAGGGGATGTGCACCGTGAAAGCGTATTTGCCCTTGGCATCCTTCATCCCTTCCGCTGCTTCTTTAGCAGCGGATAACTGTCCTTCTGTCAGACCTTTGAGGTCTTCTTCATTGTCCACGAAGAGCACGTAAGAATTGGTGGCGCCGAGTACGTTGTTGCCGAACTTGAGGGTCAGCGAGGAGAGCTTCTCGTTGATGTCGCGGAAGAGCGCCTGCTTGTTGGCGGGCACGTTCGCACCACCGCGCACAAAGCTTTTGTAGGTCTCCTCCAACAACCGCATCTGTTCGGCGTTGAGGTTCTCCTTGTGACGGTTTTTGTATACCGTCTTGATTTTTTCGAACAATTTGTCGTTCAACATGATGTCATCGCTGTGACGGGTGAGCATAGGGATGATGGTGTCGGATAGCCCTTCCATTTCAGGACTGTTCATGCATTCGGCAAGGTTCATGAAGACGGCGGAAACCTTGTTCAGCAGTTCGCCGCTGTATTCGTAAGGAATAATGGTGTTGGCGAAAGTGGGGGTCTCCTTGTTGTCGCAGATAGCTTGGATGTTTTCGGCCTGCTGCCGCATACCTTCTTGGATGGCAGGAAGATAGTCGGAAGTCTTGATTTGGTCGAACGGCGGCACCCCGTAAGGGGTGTTCCACTCCTTCATGAAGGGGTTGTTGGCGAGTTCAGCGTTCTCGCCTGATTTCTTCTTGCACGCACCGCCTAACATCGCGGTCGCCACTACTAAGCTCATAATGAATAATTTACGGTTCATATTGTTAAATTTTATTGATTTGCAATTCAAGATACATATAGTCGGCAAAAATACGGATTCCACCGTTTGATACAGGGCTGTGTTGATAAATAATCATAAGTTCTATATCCCAAAAAAAGTGTATCTTTGCCTCCTTATTTTAATCTATAATGAAGATTGATGTTTTTAGTCAAAAGGCAATGACCTTTAACCCTTAAACTCTAAACCTTAAACCTTAAACCTTCAAATGGAAAAACGTTTTTGGAACGAATATCAAAAAGAGATTGCAGACGACCACTTCTTCTACGAGCGGAGCTGCATCCGGCAGACCTTCTTCCCCGGTTCGGAGGCGGCCTTCCTGAACATCATGCGCAATGACCTCGGGAAGGACATCTACGACTCCTCGCACCAGCACACTTGTACCGGTATTGGCTATCACTCTGATGTGGTGCCGTTTGAGACGACCATGACCATCGTGGCGCGCCTCTTCTCGCTGATGACCGAGAAGGGCTACAAAAACTACGTGCCCTCGTGCGTCACCTCTTTCGGGGTGATGACCGAGCTGATGGAGAAATGGCACGAGCAGCCGGAGATTCTGGAGAAGGCCCGTGAGTATCTGATGAAAGCTACGGGGCGCACGTTCGAGATTCCCGAGAACATCGTCCATCCGTCGGATTTGATTTTCAAATTCCGTTTCGATTTGAAAGAGAAGATGAAGTACCAGCTGATTAACCGCTTCACGGGCAAGCCGTTGCGCGGAGTGGAGCACATAGGCTGCCATTATGCCAAGATTTTTCCGAAACACGGTGTCGGTAATGCGGAGTTCCCGTATGTGTTGGCTGGCATGATCGAGGCTTGGGGCGGCGAGGTGGTCGATTATCCCGAACGCCGTCACTGCTGCGGTTTCGGTTTCCGCCAGTACCTCGTGCAGGAGAATCGCGGCTACTCCATCGCCAACTCCAAGAAGAAATTCGAATCGATGGAACCCTACGAGCCCGACTTCATCGTGGCCAATTGTCCTGGCTGCACCATGTTTCTCGACAAGTGGCAATATACGATTGCCGAGATGGAGCACAAAACCTACGACAAGGAGGGATACGGCATCCCCGTGCTGAGTTACGAGGAACTGGCCGGTCTGCTGTTAGGCTACGATCCGTGGGTGCTTGGTCTGCAGATGCACCAGGTGCAGTGCGAACGTCTGATGGACAAAATCGGCATCGCCTACAACCCCAACGATAAATACCGCGGCGCCTCCGGCAAGGTGCTGAGAGCACCGGAGAAACCGGAAGTGCTGAAGGTGTAACGGTTTGTAGAGCCGCGATTAATCGCGTCTCTACATCCCTTTGAACTTTGAACCTGAAATTTGAAACCTTAATTATGAACATCGCAATAATCGGCGCCGGCCCGGCCGGCATAGAAGCCGCCTCCGTGCTGGCAAAACAACATCAGGTGACCCTCTTCGAGAAAGAGGAGAAACCGCTGTGCAATATCCGCGACAAGGCCTTCCTTTTCCCGGACTTCAGCTCCGCTGACGAGCTGGCTGACAAGCTGGAAGCCAAGTTGCAGCATCCTAACATCACGTTGAAGATGTCCACTCCCGTGGCGACATTGAACCGCGTCGAAAACCAATGGATGGTCTCTACTGCGGCTGGGGAAATGTACCCCTTTGATGCAGTGTTGCTGACCACAGGTTACAAGGTCTTCGACGCGCACCAGAAGGAGGAGCTCGGCTACGGCATCTACCGTGGCGTGATTACCTCGCTGGAAATGGAGAAGATGATTAAGGAGAACCAAGTGCGCAACATCATGAACGAGGTACCGAAACAGGTAGTATTCCTGCAGTGCGTGGGCTCCCGCGACGAGAAATCGGGCAACCACTACTGCTCGAAAGTCTGCTGCGTGACTGCCGTGAAGCAGGCCATTGAGGTGAAGAAGCAACATCCCGAGACGGATGTCTATATCTTCTACATGGACCTGCGGATGTGGGGTCAGGGCTTCGAGGAGATGTACCGTGAGGCGCAGGAGAAGTACGGCGTGAACTTCGTGCGCGGACGTATCTCCGAGGCGGCCTCCACCTTCGACAATCGCGTGCAGATTAAGGCCGAGGACACGCTGATGGGCAACCCTATGACAATGACTGCGGATCTGCTCGTCCTGATGGTCGGCATGTGCGCTTCCGAGGGCACCGCCACCCTGTCGAAATCCGCTGGTATCGACGGCCTCTACCGTTTCGCGCAGAGCCTCGCCCCGCACACCGAGGATAACCTCACCGCGAAACCTGGATTGTTTGTCGCCGGCTCTTGCAAACGTCCGATGAGTATCAACGACACGATTCAGGACGCGAGAGCGGCAGCCCTGGCAATAATTCAAAACGTGTGACGTTGGACGTAAGACGTATGATGGTCGATACTCCCCAAGGTCATACGTTAAACGTCACACGTCTCAACAAATAAAAGAACTATGAGAAAGATACTTAAAACACTAATAATCATCTGCTGCTGCTTCGCTGCAACAGCCCAAACCAAGTACACGTTTATCACTCACCATAATGTGGTGAAAAATACCTACAACTTCTGGGTTTCCGTGCCGGATACCTACGAAGAGCAGAAAGGGACGATCCCCGTGGTGCTGTTTTTGCACGGTGCGAGTTTGCGCGGCACCGATTTGAACCGCGTGCGCCGATACGGTCCGCTAGATGCTATCTCAATGGGCCGCGACATCAACGCCATCATCATTGCTCCGCAGAATCCCGGCGGCGCATGGAACTCCTACAAAGTGCTCGACATCCTCAATTGGGTGTGCAAGCAGTATGATGTCGATACTAATCGTATCTATTTGATAGGCATGAGTTTAGGTGGTTTCGGAACGATTGAGTTCCTAGCCAACCATGCGGAAAAGATAGCTGCTTCGATGGAATTGTGTGGCGGTACCATCCGCAAAGACCTCTGCAAACTGAACACGGTGCCGTTGTGGATTATCCACGGTACGGCGGATAGGGCAGTGCCCGTCTCCCGCGCACAGGAGATTTACGAATCTATGAAGAAGTGCGGTCCTACCGACTTGCTGCGTCTCGACAAGTGGCCGGGCGTCAATCACGGCGACTTGGCCCGTCTGTTCTACCTCAAGGAGACCTACGACTGGCTTTTCGCGCACTCCAAAGCTGACAACCCGCGCCAGGTCAACAAGGAAATTAAACTGTCGAAAGAGGACATGTCCCGCGCTTACAAAGACATTACCCGCGGCTCCAACGTGATTACCGTGCAGAAGTACACTCGTAAACAGCAGGATACCAACGATATGCGTCGTGCGGATGATGACGAGGATGAGGTTGTCAACAGCGAACCAGCCAAGCCGGATATGAAACCAGTGCCCTCTTCCACCAATACGAGCGTGGAGAAGCCCGCACCGCAGCAGCAGCCCGCTAACAAACCCGCCACTACTGCGAAGTACCACACGGTGAAGCAAGGCGACACCCTTTACGCCATCGCGAAAAAGTACCACACCACGGTGGACAAGATTTGCAAGCTGAACAAGATCAAGGAGACGACGATATTGCAGATCGGCCGGAAACTACGTGTCAAGTAATTTTGAACTATGAATGAGAATATAAATGCAGTCAAGCGCCGTTTTGGCATCATCGGGTTCGACCCCGCGTTGGACCATGTCATTGATGTGGCCATGCAGGTGGCCGTCACCGACCTTTCGGTGCTGGTGACCGGCGAGAGCGGTTCCGGTAAGGAGTCGGTGCCGAAGATTATCCACGCCTACTCGCCGCGCAAGACCAAGACCTACATTGCGGTGAACTGCGGCGCCATTCCCGAGGGTACCATCGATTCGGAGCTCTTCGGTCACGAGAAGGGCGCGTTCACCGGCGCGGTGGATTCCCGCAAGGGCTACTTCGAGGAGGCCAACGGCGGCACTTTGTTCCTCGATGAGGTCGCCGATCTGCCGCTCTCCACGCAGGTGCGCTTGTTGCGCGTGCTGGAGTCGGGCGAGTACATCCGCGTGGGTTCCTCCAAGGTGATGAAGACCGACGTGCGGGTGGTGGCCGCCACCAACGTCAACATTGCCGACCGCATCGCCAAGGGCAAGTTCCGCGAGGACCTCTACTATCGTCTCAACTCGGTGCCGATCCGCGTGCCCGCGTTGCGCGAGCGTCCGGGCGATATCTACCCGTTGTTCGTCAAGTTCGCCGCTGACTTCTCCGACAAGTACCACGTGCCGACCATTTCGCTCACCGAGGAGGCACAGGCCGAGTTGCGCGCTTACCGCTGGCCTGGCAACGTGCGTCAACTCAAGAACGTCACTGAGCAGATTTCCCTCATCGAGAAAGAACGGCTTATCACCCCCGAAATGTTGAAGCCCTACCTGACGGGTCCCGTCGGCTCGAACCTGCCGGCTGTGATGCCCTCTGATACGGAACGTCAGGATAATATGCAGCGTGAGTTGGTCTTCAAGTTCATCGCCGAACTCCAGCGCGAGGTGCAAGAACTTAAGGCCACGGTCGCACAGCTGACCCAGAATCCTCAGATGTACGTCCAGGGCACGCATCCTCATCATGTGTTGCCCGATGCTCCCATGACAGACGGTGGTGCATACCCATTGGTGACGGCCCACGAGCACCACGGCACCGAACCCGAACAGTATGACGATTCCGAAGTGATTGAGGATTCCGCAGACTACTCCATGGAAGGCCTTGAGAAACAGGCGATTGTCGCTGCCCTCAAGCGCAACCACGACAACCGCAAGCTCGCCGCGCAAGAACTGGGTATTTCGGAACGGACGCTGTATCGGAAGATCAAAGAATACGGAATTAGTTAGTAGTTAGCAGTTGGAGTGATGAATCGAAAAGCCCCCATATTAAAAAACATTTTCCTTGAGCAGCCTCGGAGAGGCAAGACGCATGAAGTGCAATTAACTCCATACAAGGCGAAGCCGCAGTGTGGAGCGTTTGTACATAGAGCAACATATCTCATCCTTCTCACCCTGCTGCTCACAGGCTGCCGCATGTCCATCTCCCTCACCGGTGGAACCGTCGATGCGAGGGCGAAAACCGTGGCTATCAACACGTTCCCGAACAATGCCACGTTGGTGAATCCATCGTTGAGCCAGAGTTTCACGACCGTATTGAAAGACAAGATACAGGGTCAGACACCATTGACCATTGTCAGCACGAACGGCGACTACGAAATAGAAGGTGAAATCACGGATTATACGGTGAGTCCCGTAGCTATACAAGGCAACGACTCTCCGGCGATGAACCGACTGACCATTACGGTACGGGTGCGCTTCTCCAACAGCTTCGATGAAGACCAGAATTTCGATCAACGTTTCTCCCGTTATGCCGACTATTATAGTTCACAGAACCTGAGTAGTGTGGAAACGGCATTGGTGGCTGAAATCTCAGAGGCTCTCGCTGATGATATTTTCAATAAAGCTTTTGTGAATTGGTAGTTTAAATCACGACACATCTTGGATTGCTCAGGCCTTCGGCCGCGGAAGGCTCTGTAACAAATTGTGTTATAAAACTACAGTAAAAATTTTTACGTGATGTTAATTTTGGCATCTCGCTAATGATGTTTTTGCTATTTTTGCGCCGCCTTATATTGAAGGGGAAATAGTGCGTATTAAGCTGTGTTTGTGGACTTTTTGTTTGTGAATTGAGGTGCGTTTTTGCTTTTGTGTTCTATTTTTATCCTTTTTAGTATAATAGGAGGGTTTGTGTGACTTGCGTGGTGGATGTTATATTGTTAAAATAATGGAGTGTAATTGCTCCATTGTTAACTATTGGGAGGGGGAGGTGTGAAGAGCATAATGGACATAATTTTGATGAGCAGATAACGGGGCTATAGGTTTCGACGTCTATTACCTGCGGACGTGTTCCTGGTCCCGCTGCTCATCTTTCTTTATGGGGTTAGCAATATTCACCTTTTTTTTACTTTTGCAGAAGGAATATGTATTCATCATCATACATCGAATTATGGCGTATCATTTTAACAATCTGGTATTTGAAGGAGGCGGTGTGAAGGGCATCGCCTACGTGGGCGCGCTTGAAGTGCTCCAAAAAGAAGGCATCTTGCAGAATGTAAAACGGGTGGCGGGCACTTCCGCCGGCGCTATGATGGCCGTTTTGGTCGGCCTGTGCTACACCGCCGACGAGGTCAAGGAAATCCTCTGGGACTTGAATTTCAAGAAGTTCATGGACAGCTCGTTCGGTATAGTGCGCGACACGAAGCGGCTGCTTGAAGAATTTGGCTGGTACAAGGGCGATTATTTCCGTAACCTGATGGCCGACTTGATCAAAAGGAAAACCGGCAACGGCGAGATCACATTCAACAAGCTTGCCGAGATGAAAAAATTCAGGGAGATCTATCTCGTAGGAGCCAATCTGTCAACGGGAACCTCCGAAACTTTTTGTCATGGTGGTGAATATGGCGACATGAAAATAGCGGATGCCGCCCGCATCTCCATGTCCATCCCGCTCTTTTTCGCTTCCATCAAAGAAAAAGGAGAGGAGGATCAATTTTACGTGGACGGCGGTCTTCTGGATAACTATTCCATCAAGACCTTCGACAGGGAGACTTTTGTGGATGACAAGCTACGGAACATCCGCCGCACCGACTATTACGATAAATTCAACAAGAAAAAGAGCATAAAGTCACAACTTGATGGCAACCCGTACATTTACAACAAGGAAACATTAGGTTTCCGTTTGGATGCCAAGGAGGACATCTCCATGTATCTCAATCACAAAGCCACTATTCGCAACAAAATCACCAGCTTCTTTACTTACTCTAAAGCGCTGGTGACCACGCTCATCGACTTCCAAGACAACGTCCACCTGCACAGCGACGACTGGCAGCGCACGATCTATATCGACACCCTCGGCGTTCGAGCCATCGATTTCGACATTTCCGACGTGAAAAAACAGAAGTTGGTGGAATCAGGCCGTCAATACACCGAAGAGTACCTGAATTGGTATAACGGCGACGAGGATAAGGCGAACAAATAGAGACGCAGCACCTGCCACGTCTCTACAATCTCGCATTCCGCGTTTTGTGGACGTATGCGATACGTCCCTACGATTATTTCCGGACTTTCTTCACGAACTCCTCCACTTCCGGCACGCCGCCTTGATAGACGAGGTAGCCGTCGTAAGGTTCGCGTTTGGTGATTTCGTCGTTGATGGGGGTGAGCATCAGCTTGCGCACGTCTTCGCGCTTTTGGCCGCTGTCTTTGGTGAGACCCAACGCCCAGCCGAGCTTGATGTAGGAGCTCTCCGCTAACATGTTGTCGGCGGGGATGATGCCGCGCGCCATCATGTCACGACCGGTGTCATAGACGAACATGTGGGTGTAGCCCCAAATCGTCTGCACGCTCATGTACTGGTGTACGCCTGCGTCCGTAGCGCGTTGGATGGCATCGAACATGCCCTTGTTGACGTGTCCTAATCCGGTGCCGTCCCACACAATGCCCTTGTAACCGTTGTCGATCAGCGCATCCAAAACATCGGGTTTCATGCCCGGATAGTAGTAAAGTATGGCCACGCGGTCGTCAAACGTCGGCACGATGCGGGTGACGTTCGGGTCGTTCAAGGCTAAGCTGCGCTTGTAGTCCTCGTAGTTGGTGATGATCTCCACCTTGCGGTGCTGTTCGCCTCTTCTGCGGTGGTTATAGACCTCTTTGATGGGCTGCACGCCGTCCTTGCGGTTCACCGTGGCTAACGGCGTGTCGCCGATAGTACGGAAGGTGGAACGGTAGGAACTGTGCATCTTGCGCACGCGGGTGCCGCGGTGCAGGAAGCCGTAGTCGTCGCTGGTAGGGCCAAACATGCAGACCATCACCTCGGCGATGTCACCGTGACCGGCGGCGGTCATAGCGTGCATGAGGTTCAAGGCCGCGTCGGAGCTCGGACGGTCGGAACTACGTTGAGAACCGACCAATACCACGGGCATCGGGAGGTTCTGACACATGTAGGTCAGTGCGGTGGCGGTGTGCGCCAACGTGTCGGTACCGTGACCGATCACGATACCCTCAATTCCCTTCTTGATTTCGTCACCAATCTTGTTGGCCAATGCCTTATACTCTACGGGAGACATGTTCTCGGAGAAGACGGCGAATACCTTCTCAGTCTCCAGATTGCAGATGTCGGCCAGTTCAGGAACTGCGCCGTACAACTCACCGGGGGAGAAGGCGGGAATCACCGCGCCGGTACGGTAGTCAAGACGGGAAGCAATGGTGCCGCCAGTACCCAACAGTTTCACGTGCGGAAGACCCGGGGTGTAAGGGAACTCCTTCTCCGGAATTTTGAACACGGGCTGCGGGTCGCGCTCGCCTTTCATGTCGGTGATCGTCTCGATGTCGATACCGATGTTGTAGCCGGTGGCCACCTTCATCACGATGTGGATGTCGTCGGTGTTCTCGGCACGGGGCAGGATCTTGCCCGAGAAGTGTCCGCGGGTGGTCTCCACTTCAGCTTTGTCCCACACGTGAACGTCGTATTTTTTGAGCATTTCCAGTGCTCTGCCTTTATATCCTTGGAATGTAATTTTGTCGTTGTTTTCCATATTTTTTCGTTTTTGTTGTTCCCAGGGCTCGCTGCGCTCACCCTGGGTTGACATAGGTCGGGCTTTCAGCCCTTTTGGAATATGTTCGTTATTATTTGGTGGCCAACTCGGTGAAAGAGGCGTTGCCGACGGCATGTTGGCGGGCGCAGCCGAGGAGGTAGTTACGTTTGTCCTCGTCGGTGGTGCGTTTGCGGCGCGGCTGGAAGACTTCAGCCATGATGCCCATTCCTTCCTCAATTTCCGCTTTGGTCATCTTACGGTACCCGGTGAGTTTCAACAGCTCTGCGAAGTCGGAGGCCGGATACTCGAACATCAGTTTGAGGAAGTCGGGTGCAATAGACTTGTCCAGACCCTCTTGTTTTAGGAAAGCGAAGAGGTCGTAGATGCGGTCGGCGTAGAACGGAATCTTGCCGTACTGGCCATGCAGGTGTTTGAGTCGGTGGCCAAAGAAGGTGCCGAGATATTTCGGGCAGAGGTCTAATTCGGTGGCGATTTTCTTGATGAGCGGGAAGAAGTTGTGCGTGAAGATGTATTTGAAGCAGTCTTCCGGCACGCCCCAAGCGACCATCTGTGCGTAGCGGTCGGAGACAGCGTCGGGGATGTTCTTGCGCAAATTCTCGATGTAGTCGTTGGTCAACGGGATGGGCGCGGAGTCGGTGTCGGGGTACATACGGTCGGCGCCGGGCAGCACACGCTCGAAGATGGTGGTGCCGTCGGGCAGGGCCTTGCGGGTCTCTTGCGGCACACCGTCGAAGGCCATCAACGCACGTTCCTCGATGACTTCCAAGGCGGTCTTCACATCGTCCTCGGGTGCCCAGAAGATGATCTGCGCATCGTTCTCGCTGGCATTCAACGCTTTGGCGGCCTTCTCGAAGACGTTGCGGCTTACCACATCTTCCAGATCCTCGCTCGTGGCCATGTTCGGACGTTCGAGACAGGCGATAACCTTCAGTCTGTCAGCAAACTCGTTGTAGAACGGATGGCCGGGTTGGGTGAAGTGGGAGAGCAGACCTGCGAACTGCGGCAGGTTGACGGCATAGACCTTCGCACCGCCCTTGATGGCGTCGGTGATGGGGTCGAAGTAGAAGTGGAACTGCTTGGGATCCAGCTCCGTATAACTCATTTTCCAATCCTCTTTTTTGATGCGGGCTTTCAGCTTCTCGCGGATGGCGAGCAACGCCCACTGGCGGAAGCACTCCACGTGGGTGACCTCCGGAATCCATTTGGTGTGGGCCACGCCCTTCACCTCGATACGGGTGCCGCCGGTACAGCTCACGTTCACGTCCTCACGACCCGCGCCGATGCCCGTGCGCACGCGACCGGTGCTGCGGTTCAGGAAGCGGATGTAGTTACAAGCCTCCTCCACTTCGTCGGGGTTCACCATTTCGGGGTAAGTCACCGTCTCGATGAGCGGCATACCCAGACGGTCGGTGCGGTAGATACGGGTGTGTCCGATGTCGGAAACCTCGCGGCAGGCGTCCTCTTCCACACTGAGTTGGATGAGGCGCACTTTCTTGTTCTTAAGTTGGATTTCGCCGTCGATACCGAGGATGGCGGTTCTTTGGAAGCCGGTCGGGATAGAACCGTCGAGGTACTGTTTACGGGTGATGTGCACCTCGCCCACAATCTTCAGCTTGGAAGCGAGGGCGATTTCGAGGGCGTATTGCAGCGCCTCAGGGTTGATGGGGAACGGCGGGGTATCATCGACCTCGTACGTACACGCCGTGCGGTGCGCGATACGATAGACGATGTTCTTGCGGGTTTTGAACTCCATGAGGGCCGTGCCGTCATATTCGCCCATTTCGGAAAGGGTGGGGCGCATGTGGCGCAGCAGCTCCGCGTCGTATTGGTCCGGCTTTTGGAAAATGCCGGCAGGGCAGCGGCAGAAGAGCTTCTCCTTGGTGGCTAACTGCTGGTGGACCTCCAGACCCGACATGAACCCGATGCGGTCGTAGTCGGCCTGGGTGGCCTGCTTGCGGTCAACATAGCCGATGGCTTTTCTGCTGGCCTCGTAATTTTCTTGGGGATTGATGGTTTGCATATTCACAAATTTTAAGCCGCAAAGATAGAAAAAACTTTTTTTTGAAACACAAAAACTTTTTCGAAAAAAAAAGCGGCCCGAGTTGGTCGGACCGCTTTTCGCGTATTGGAGGTTAGGAATTATTTACCTTCTTTTTCAAGATCTTCCTTCAGAGATTGCAGGATATTCAGGTCGCCGAGAGTGGCTTTTTCCACGTTGCTTTCGTTAACCTTTTGAATATCACGCTCTTTCTGTCTTTCCTCATCGTTCTTGGCTCTCTCTTCAGTATCTCTGTCGGGTTGCCAGGTTTTGGTATGGGAAAGGTGGATCTTCTTGGCATCCTTGGAGAAGTCAACAACCATGAAGGGCAGGGTCTCACCTTCCTTAGCGGTGGACTTGTCCTCTTTCTGGAGGTGACGGTTGAATGCGAAGCCTTCGATGTTGTGCGGAAGCATCACGGTGGCACCCTTGTCGTTCATGCCAGTGATGGTACCTTCGTGCACGGAACCGATGGTGAAGATGGTCTCATAAACGTCCCAAGGATTCTCCTCAAGTTGTTTGTGACCGAGGCTCAGGCGACGGTTCTCGGTGTCCACTTCGAGGACAACGACATCGATGGATTCACCCACTTTCGTGAACTCAGCGGGATGTTTGATCTTCTTGTTCCAAGAGAGGTCAGAAATGTGGATCAGGCCGTCAACGCCTTCTTCCAGCTCGACAAAGATGCCGAAGGTGGTGAAGTTACGCACAGTGGCGGTGTGACGGGAACCAACAGGATATTTCTCCAGGATGTTTGCCCATGGATCGGGGATGAGTTGTTTGATACCCAGAGACATCTTCTGACCTTCGCGGTCGAGGGTGAGGACAACAGCTTCCACTTCGTCGCCGACTTTGAGGAAGTCGTGAGCGGTGCGGAGGTGCTGAGACCAAGACATCTCGGAAACGTGGATAAGACCTTCCACGCCGGGGAGGATTTCGACGAAGGCGCCGTAGTCGGTGATGACCACCACTTTACCTTTGACTTTGTCACCCACCTTCAAGTTGGGATCGAGTTTCTCCCAAGGTTGAGGAGTGAGTTGCTTGAGACCCAGAGCGATACGTTTCTTGCCCTCTTCGAAGTTGAGGATAACAACGTTGACTTTCTGGTCGAGCTCAACCACTTCGGAAGGATGGTTGATGCGGCCCCAAGAGAGGTCGGTGATGTGGATAAGACCGTCCAAACCGCCGAGATCGACGAATGCACCGTAGGAAACGATGTTCTTGACAGTACCTTCGAGGA
>Ga0310690_10001553_pt1 | contig 40443 bp, 39 predicted proteins | sample AusTroGonzalo_MG_2_FD_207661 | JGI IMG/M metagenome (GOLD analysis project Ga0310690, IMG submission 207661) | Bovine rumen microbial communities from tropical cattle in Woodstock, Queensland, Australia - Gonzalo_04 (v2) (version 2) | ecosystem: Host-associated > Mammals > Digestive system >... | reverse complement strand
TTTATGTTTTTCTTTCAAAGCCTGCAAATGTTTTTCTTGTTTTTCTGTATTCATTTTTTACTCCCTTTTTTATTGAACCACACTTTTAATATATGAAAGATTCTTTTTAAAAGCAATCTTTATTTCTTTTTCTCACCGATATACATGCCCAAACCCAAAGCCGTCTTAACCATCTCGCCCCGCGGATTGACAGCCGTCCGGACGATTTTCAATACTTTGGACAGCGGCATATCGGAAATTTTCCCCTGATGCGCCACAACAACACGGTCCGTTAAGCCTTTGGCCAGCAACGACACCGCATGGACACCGAAAGCCGATGCCAAAATCCGGTCGCGGGAAACAGGCGTTCCGCCCCGCTGAACATGACCCAAAATCGTGCAACGAACATTAAAGTTGTCCTTTTCTTTGGCCAACCTGTCCGCAAAATAGTTCCCGACACCGCCGAATGTCCGACCGTTCGCAGAATAAACATTCTTGCCTTCCGGCGTCTTAATCCCTTCGGCCACCACCATCAGCGCATGCGTACGACCGGAACTCCACAAATGCCGAAGCTTTGACAAGACACCCTCGTAAGTATACGGGATTTCGGGAATAAGGCAAATATCCGCCATACCGGCAATTGCCCCTTCCAGAGCCAAATGACCGGCCCCGCGCCCCATGACCTCTAATATCATCAAACGTTGATGCGAATTGGCCGTCGTATCTAACTTGTCCAGCGCATCCATCACCACGTTTCGCGCCGTCGCAAAGCCAATCGCTTCATCCGTCCCCGGTGCGTCGTTGTCTATTGTCTTCGGGATACCAATCATCTTAATGCCGGCTTTTTTACAAAATTGGCTTGTGATGTACATACTGCCATCCCCGCCAATAACCACCAAAGCATAAAGCCCTAACTCATTAACCGCTGACTTAAACCGTTCCAAAGCCTCTTCGTCGGTCAATTCTTCCGTAGAACCGTCGGCTGAACGTTGGATATTCGAATTGCCCGAATTGTTCGTGCCCAACATCGTTCCGCCCAAACGCGCATACGGAAAATCAAAATCCGAAAAGGAAAATTTACGATAACGCATCGGCCGAGCAATCAGCCCATCGGTCGCATTCTCAATCCCATAAACTTCCCAGCCTTTTTTCATGGCCGCAAAAGCCACCGCGCGAATCGCCACATTCAACCCGGCGCAATCTCCGCCGCTGGTCAAGACACCTATTTTTCTGATTTGTGCCATTTCAAACCCCTTTTATTTATCCCTTTTTCAAAAGGAGTCTACATCGACATTTCTTTCTTTTTTACTAACAAAATCACTTTTTGATAACAAGCAAGGACTTTACCTGATCCAAAGTCGGTTTGATGTCCGGATTTTTCAGCTCTTTCGGCAAAGCGATATTTTGCTTTTTCCATTTCAAGTAAGGCCCGTACCGACCAATCAACCACAAAACATCGTCCCCGTCGTACGTTCCCAAAGAAACCTTTTCGGCCTCTTTTTTCTTGCTTGAAGACAATAACGCCAACGCACGTCCCAAATCAATTGTCAAGACGTTATCCGACGCCGCCAACGATTGGAACGTTTTTCCCCGACGAACGTATGGACCAAAACGGCCGACAGAAGCCTCTATCAGCTCTTTCGTTTGCGGATCCTTCCCCAACGAACGCGGCAAGGACAAAAGCCCCAACCCTTCTTCCAACGTCATTGAATCTGTATCCATATTTTTGGGAACAGACACACGCTTGGCCGCCTTGCCTTCACCCAGTTGAACATACCACCCGTACGGACCTTTTTTAAGATTGACGGGATGGCCGGCACCATCTTTCCCCAATTCGCGTGCTTCGGGGGCTTGTTCCGACTCTTCCGTTGAAGTTTCGTCGTCCAAATCTTCGGCCGTATTGAATTGACGCGTGTATTTGCACTCCGGATAATTCGAACAACCGATAAAGGCTCCGAAACGACCAACCTTCAAAGAAAGCGTCCCCGTCTTGCATTCCGGACAAATCCGACTTTCCGGCGTCGGGAAAAGGTGCTGTTCCAAGGACGCATCGACTTTCTGCAAAACGTCCGCCGTCCGACAAGGCGAAACATCCTGAACCGTCGCATAAAAGCCGTTCCAGAAATCTTTCAGTACTTTTTTCCATGGCAAAGAGCCTGCGGTAATATCATCCAACTGCGTTTCCATATTCGCCGTGAAATCGTATTGAACATATTTGTTGAAATAATTTTCCAAGAAAGCCGTCACAACACGACCCCGATCTTCCGGAACAAAACGCTTTTTGACCAATTGGACATACGCCCTGTCCTGCAAAACCGACAAAATCGACGCGTAAGTCGACGGCCGACCAATCCCCAATTCTTCCATTTTTTTGACAAGACTGGCTTCCGAATAACGGGGGGGCGGTTCCGTAAAATGCTGTTCCGAAAAAGCCTCTGCCAACGACAGGTCTTCACCCACATTCATCGGCGGCAAAAGGCCACCTTCTTCCTCTTTTTCATCATCAACGTCTTCTTTATAAACTTTGATAAATCCTGAAAAAGCAATCGTTTGACCCGTCGCGTGCAACTTCAACCGATTGTCCTTTGACGGGATATCAATGGAAACTTTGTCAAGAACCGCGCTGGCCATTTGACACGCCAACGCCCTTTTGAAAACCAATTCATAAAGACGCAAATGATCCTTATCCAAGAAAGATGCCATTCTTTCCGGCGTATAATCAATGTGCGTCGGACGAATAGCTTCGTGCGCTTCTTGGGCGTTTTTAACTTTGTTCTTATAAAAGCGCGGCTGATCCGGCAAATAATCTTTACCATATTCTTTTTCGATGAATTGCCGCATCGCCATAATCGCTTCTTGTGCCAAGGCAACACCGTCCGTTCGCATATAAGTAATCAAACCGACGCGCGAACCTTCGATTTCAACACCTTCGTAAAGCTCTTGGGCAATCTTCATTGTCTTTTTGGCCGAAAATCCCAATTTGCGGGATGCTTCCTGTTGCAAAGTCGATGTCGTAAAGGCCGGTGCCGGATTGCGCTTTACCTGTTTTTTATCAATGTTTTCAACAAAAAACGAAGATTGCACAATGCGGTTTTTAATTTCTTCCGCCGTCGCCGCATTCGGCACATCAAACTTGTCCAACTTCTTGCCGTCCAAATGCGTCAGATTTGCCTTAAACGCCTCTTTTCGGGGCGTTTCCATATCGGCCGAAAGCGTCCAGTATTCCTGCTTTTTAAAGGCCTCTATTTCCTTTTCCCGATCGCAAATCAAGCGCAAAGCCACCGATTGAACTCGACCGGCCGATTTGCTGCCGGGGAGTTTGCGCCACAAGACCGGCGATAAAGTAAAGCCTACTAGATAATCCAATGCCCGTCGCGCCAAATAAGCATCTACCAAATTAACATCTATTTCACGCGGGTTTTGCATCGCATTTAAAACCGCCGACTTTGTAATCTCGTTAAAGACAACCCGTTTGAAAGGAACTTTCAACTTTTTGCGGCGTGTCAATTCCTGTACAATATGCCAAGCAATCGCTTCCCCTTCTCTATCCGGGTCGGACGCCAGATAAACTTCGTCGGCTTTTTCCAACGCTTTGATAATATCGCGGACGTGTTTTTCGCCCCTCGGTTCCACAGACCAATCCATTTCAAAGTCCTTTTCCGGCCGAACAGATCCGTCCTTTGCCGGTAAATCACGAATATGCCCAAAGCTGGCAATAACCTGATAGTCCTTACCCAAGTACTTATTGATTGTTTTGGCCTTTGCCGGAGATTCCACGATGACTAATTTCATTTTATCTTCTCACTTTACTAACGACACCCGATTAGGGTAATGATATTCCAACCGCCCCGCCAATTCCAACTCTGCTAGAACAGCATTTACTTCGTTGGGCGGCAAATGAAGGTCCGTAATTAATCGATCCATATCCGTCGGAATAACCGAAAGATTACGCAAGACAATCTGACGGGCCGTTTCCAGTTTCGGACCGACATATTCGTCCAACGGCGGGATAGGTATTTCTTTTGTGCTTTCCTTTAAAAGAAGTTTATCTTCCTTAGGGTTCATCCACCTTAGAATATCTTGAACGTCTTGAACCAATACAGCCCCATTTTGTATAAGCCGATTGCAACCACCGGCCCTTTCGTCCAAAGGCGATGAAGGAACCGCAAATATCTTTTTTTTCTGCTTTTTGGCAAAATCAGCCGTTATCAGCGAACCGGACTTTTCACCGGCTTCAACAACAAGCAACCCTTCCGAAATTCCCGAAATAATCCGATTTCTTTGCGGAAAATAAGTGTTTTTAGCTTGCGTTTGCAGAGGATATTCCGAAATAATTACTCCCTTTTGCACGATTTGTTCATACAGGTCATGATTTTCGTACGGGTAAACAACATCCACGCCACAGCCCAGAACAGCGATTGTCCCGTTCGGCGCGTCCAAAGAACCTTCATGGGCTGCGCGATCAATCCCGATGGCCATTCCGGAAACAACCGTATATCCGGCCTCATTTATCTGCGCACTGATTTTTCGGGTAAAGTTCCGACCGTTCAAAGAGGCATTGCGCGAACCCACAATACCGAAGAAACGATTCTCTAACAAAGAGGTCCGACCCAATGCCCAAATAACACTTGGAGAATCTTTTACATGTCGCAATGTATCCGGATAAAGAGGATCACATTTGGCCAAAAGAACGGCCCCTTTATCTTCACCGGCGAAAAATTCTTGTTCTGCCTTTTCTTTTGAACAAGGAACAATCTTTTTTCCGCCACCGTTAACGGCCATCTGCGAAAGGTACTTTAACGCCGTTTCCGGATTCCCAAACAAAGACAAAAGCCTTGAAAACGCGACAGGTCCAACCCTGTCCGTACGGGCCAGACGCAGCCAAGATATTTTCTCTTCACGTGTTAGAAGCCTTGTATTCATTTCTTTTTAAACTTAATCTTTGTTTCTGTTCCGTTCAAAAGCCGTTCAATGTTTTGTCGATGACGAACAATCGAAAGCAAGGCCAAAAAAGCATAGCTTAAAATATAAATGTCTTGATTATCCCCGCCCAAAAGCCATGCATAAAAAGGCGCCAATGTCAAAGCCAACAAAGCCGACAAAGAAGAATAACGGAAACAGAAAGCCACAACCAACCACGTCAGACAGGACAAAACACCAACCCAAAAGTGAGTGGCCAACATCATACCCAAAGTGGAAGCCACACCCTTCCCGCCTTTGAATTTCAACCAAATCGGAAAATTATGTCCCAACACCCCGAACAATCCGGCAACAACCCCCGCCGTGGATGAATGGAAAATACCTTGGGCAATCAAAGCGGCAAATCCGGCCTTTCCAATATCGCATATCAACGTCAACAAGGCCAAATCTTTACGTCCGGTCCTTAACACATTCGTGGTCCCGATGTTCCCCGAACCGATTTTCCGAATATCCCCCAAACCGGCCAGATAAACAAAAACCAACCCAAAGGGAATTGACCCTAAAAAATACCCTAAAATCGCAGAAATTAAGAAACTCATTATTCTTCCATCCTTTCAGAGTTCATCTTGTTGCATCCGTTTTAAAACAAAAAAATAATTTTGGCAAGCATTGTTTTTTGCATGCTCGTCTTTTATATTACATATAAAAAAACTTTACAAACTGTATTTTTTCTGACAAACTGACAGGCGGAAAGGAAGGGTTCTATGTCACAAAAATCATCAAAACGCAGTCTTAAAACCTACCTGATAACGGGGATCTTGGTTTCCGCGCCCTTAGCAATTACAACCTATTTGGCCGTAGAATTGATTCGTTTTATTGATGATAAAATGACGGCCCTTATTCCCAAAGAATACAACCCGTCCACTTATTTACCCTTTGGTATTCCGGGCTTCGGCATCCTGATTCTTTTTGTTTCGCTGATTTTAATCGGGATGATTTCGACAGGCTTTATCGGCAATTCGATGTTGGGCCTTTTAAATAAGATAATTTCCAAAATGCCCATCGTTTCGGGTATTTATAACGCTTTAAGGAAGATATTGGAAACGGTTATGGGTGGCGACAAAGCCCAAGCTTTCCGTGAGGCCGTACTGATTCAATATCCGCGCGAAGGATTATGGACCATCGCTTTTATCACCGGTGACGTTTTTTCGGGCATTCAAAAAAACATTCGGCAAAAGCTTATCAGTGTCTATGTACCGACAACCCCCAACCCGACTTCGGGCTTTCTGCTTTTTGTCCCCTTAAAAGATGTTATCCCGTTGAAAATACGTGTGGATGATGCATGGAAGATTATTATATCAACCGGTATTGTCACACCGGATTCACCCAAAAAGCAACAAAAAATTATGGATGAAGCCATCGAAAGCGCCAGAAAGCAACTGACGATTACGAAGCGTCCCCGAACAAAGAAGTAATTCTTTCGGCCACTTCCTTTGCGGCATTTAACGAACCGCCAAAGGCTTTTTGTCCGCTTCCCAAAGCCGTCGCGTAACCGGATGCGTAAAGTTCTTTATGGAAACGTTCGTGTTTTTTACCCATCGTCCCTTGCGGCGCAAAAATGTACACCGGCACACCGGCCGCACAACATTCCGAACACATAGACATTGAATCACCGGTCACAACAATCTGTCCCCCCCAAGCCAAAAGGCCAAAGTACGGGTTTTCCCCTGCATCTCCGAACTTATAAAAGAAAGTCGTTTCCTTCGGAAATGTATCAAACAGATAATCCACCACCTCTTTGGGAGTCCTTCGCGAAGTTGTAATCAATAAAGAGCCCGGTTTTAAAGCCATCACATCAGCTGCCAATCGTTTGGCCATATCCAACGTGAACGGGGCTTTCTTTGTGGCCCCGCCGATAATGACGGAAATGCGCGGGGACGGATACTTTTCCATAACCGGCCGCCATTTTTCCAATTCTTCTTTCAACTTTTCTTGCGTAACGCGATGGGGCGCCCCCAACGTCTGGAAAACATTCGGCGCGGTTCCTTTATAATCATCATGTCGCGGCAAAACAATCAAATCAGCCTTCGAAAATCCCCATCGACCGGGATTCATCAGCTGAACAACTTTCGTCTTTCCGCCCGACTTTTTCTTAATATGAAGCAACAACGGAAACATCCGCCGACCGGCGCCGATAACCAAATCCGGCCAAGGTTCCGATAAGAAAGACAGGCTTTCCGGACAAATCCCCAAAGGGCTTGCCCCCCTTAAAAAATTGGGCAGACGAATCCAATGATTGTAAGAAATCTTTTTTTCTTCCATCGGCCAACCCAAGGCTTCGCCGACACCTTTAATCTGGTTGATGTTCCCCATGCGGTCGTCCAAAATAAGCCATACTTTACGCATTTTAATTTTCCTTTTTATATTCCATCGTTTCGTCATGGACGAAATCTATCTGAACGCCGGCCTGCCGCAAAAGCTCTTCCCCTTCGCTGACCTGATAACGAAACTCGGCCACAAAACGTTTAATCCCGCAGGCAATCAAAAGCTTAGCACACGTGGCGCAAGGCGACATCCGGCAATAAACCGTTGCCCCTTCAATCGAAACACCGCGCTTGGCCGCTTGACAAATCGCATTCTGTTCGGCGTGAATTGTCCGCATACAATGTTCGGTGATTCGACCGTCTTCTTGGATGACCTTTTTCATCAGATGCCCGACATCATCACAATGCGGTAACCCCGGCGGAGAACCGACATATCCCGAAACGACAACCTGATTGTCTTTGACAATAACGCACGCGGCACGTCCCCGATCACACGTTGCCCTTTTGGCCAAAGAATGCATGATTTCCAAAAAATACTCGTCCCAAGTGGGTCTTATATACTTGTCCATATTTCTTCCTTTCTTCTTGTAAAAGATATCCCATAAAACAAACTTTCGTCAATAAAAAACATTTTTAGGGGATGACAATCCGTCAAAAAAGACCTATAATTTATTTGTAACATAAAAAGGAGTCTTTATATGAGAAAATTTTTATTGAGTTTATTTCTGCTTGCCACCTTTGTTGCCACCGCGCAAGCGCAATCCGTTGCCACCGAAGAACAAGTGCAACCGGAAAACGCCCTTGTTCAACAAGGGGTCCCGTCAGCCGGTTCCGAAGAAGCTAACCCCGACGGATTGGACCAAGATATTCGTGAAGAATTCACTTTGCGTCTAAAAAGACGTTACAAAGACATGTCTTTAAAAGAATTGGAAAAACGCAAGAAATACGTTGAAAAACAAATCAGCCGAAAAGCCAACTCCAAAAATGTCGCTTTGAAAGAAAAATTAGACATCGAGTTGGAAATCGTGAACGAAGCCATAGAACAGGCCAAACAACCGGCTACGCAAGAATAGCCTATCGTTCGGCCCAAATCTTTTTATAGATTGTATCAAAGCCTTTCTCGTGAGAGGCTTTTTTTACAACAAAAAGATGTTCCGCATCTACCCACTTTTCCGAAAGTTCAAGCGGAACAACCGTATCTTTTTGTCCGACGTAATGGGTTTGTTTAAGGCTTTTAAACGTTGCATCCTGCGTATCAAGATCAATCGAATCGACCAAAGGCAAGTCACCGTGATACGTTGTCCAATCCTTGTGGTTTAAAACGCCGGCGATGGTTATCAACTCTTTGACATCCTTCGGATGACGCACCGCAATCTGTGAAGCAATCATCCCGCCGCCCGAATAACCGATTAAGATAACCTTTTGCGTTTTGGCCTTTTTCATCAAAGCCCCGACCGAAGCTTCCATCGCCCCGATAATTTGCTCCGAAAAACGACCCGTTGTCCAATCTTTTTGTGAACAATGCGTGCTCATCAGATACTGGCAAGGACGCGCCAAATACACGACGTTGGGCGAAGGATCATCCACCGCCAATTGCCTCAAAAACAGCCCTTCCGGTGTCGGATCATCCGTGGGTAACCCTTTGCGATCGAAAGAATGGCCGTCCCCTTCAATATAAACTTTCAAAGGCATTCCCGTCTTGGTAATTTTGTACCAACTGGCCACTGTGTAATCCGATGAAGATATCGGCTGAAAACGCATATCCTTCAAAGGATTAGGCGTCGCGCATCCCGTCAAAAACAAAAAAAGGATAAAAATCTTATAAAAACCCTTCAAAGTATTCTCCCTTTTTTAAAAAAGTCAGCTCTTATCTTTCTGTCATACCCTTTTTGAGTAAAAGAGTCAATCTTAACTCTTGCTTTTTGAGGAAATATCGATATAATTTCCCCAAAAGGAACAGATATGTACGACATAACAAAGATTAGAAACTTTTCAATTATTGCCCATATTGACCACGGAAAATCCACGTTGGCCGACCGACTTATCGAATTTTGCGGCCTTGTTTCCAAACGCGAAATGAAGGAACAAATCCTTGACAATATGGACATCGAACGAGAACGCGGCATTACCATCAAAGCCCAAACCGTTCGTTTAACCTATCATGCACTGGACGGAAATACATATCATTTAAACTTAATTGACACACCGGGACACGTCGATTTCGGATACGAAGTCAGCCGCTCCCTTTCGGCCTGCGAAGGATCGTTACTTGTTGTGGATGCTTCCCAAGGCGTGGAAGCACAGACCTTGGCCAATGTCTATAAAGCCCTTGATGCCAACAACGAAATCGTTCCCGTTATCAATAAAATAGACCTGCCGGCCGCCGAACCGGAACGCGTCAAAAAACAAATCGAAGACGTTATCGGCATCGACGCTTCGGATGCCCTTGAAATTTCCGCCAAAACCGGCATCGGCATTCAAGATGTCTTGGAAACGGTCATTCAAAAAATCCCTGCCCCGCAAGGTGATGAGAAAGCCCCTCTGAAAGCCTTGTTGGTTGACAGTTGGTATGATTCATATCTGGGCATTGTGATTTTGCTTCGCATCAAAGAAGGCATTTTGAAAAAAGGGATGAACATCCGCATGATGTCCGCCGGAACAACACACGTCGTTGACCGCGTGGGCGTCTTTGCGCCGAAAATGACGGAAACGGATGCCCTTCGCCCCGGCGAAATCGGCTACATCACCGCCAGCATCAAAAGCCTTGGCGAGACGCATGTCGGCGATACGATAACCGATGAAAAGAACCCGACGGCCGAACCTTTGGCCGGATTCAAACCATCCATTCCGGTTGTCTTTTGTTCGTTTTTCCCGTTGGACAGTTCCGAATATGAAAACCTGAAAGAAGCGTTGGCGAAATTACAACTGAACGACGCCAGTTTCCACTTTACCCCCGAAAAATCAATGGCTTTGGGACAAGGTTTCCGTTGCGGCTTTTTGGGCCTTTTGCATATGGAAATCATCGAAGAACGCTTGGACCGCGAATTCGGGTTGGACCTGATTACAACCGCCCCGTCCGTCGTATACAAAATACACCTGACAAACGGCGAATGCTTTGATATGCACAATCCGGCCGATATGCCGGAGCCCACCGAAATTTCCCATATTGAAGAGCCATGGGTGCGCGCGACCATTATGACACCCGATGAATACTTAGGCTCTATTCTGACTTTGTGTTCCGAACGGCGCGGCGTGCAGAAAAATCTGACCTATGTCGGCAATCGCGCGATGGCCGTGTATGAAATCCCCCTCAACGAAATCGTCTTTGACTTTTACGATCGCTTAAAGTCCATTTCGCGCGGGTATGCCAGTTTTGATTATGAACTTATCGGCTATCAAACCAGCGATCTGGTCAAAGTATCCATTTTGGTCAACGGCGAAAACATCGACGCCCTTTCCTTCCTTGTCCATCGGTCACAAGCCGACCGCAGAGGCCGTCAGATTTGCGAACGCTTAAAGGATTTAATCCCGCGCCATCAATTTAAAATTCCGATACAGGCCGCTATCGGCGGAAAAATTATTGCTCGCGAGGACATCTCCGCTTACCGTAAAGACGTTACCGCCAAATGCTACGGTGGCGACATTACCCGCAAACGCAAGCTGCTTGAAAAACAAAAAGAAGGCAAAAAGCGTATGCGTCAATTCGGAAAAGTCGAAATCCCGCAAAGTGCCTTCATTGAAGCCTTGAGAATTGGCGATGAATAAAAAAATATGTTGACTTTTTAATCTCCCGAAACTAGCATAAAATCCTATTTTAAAAATTTTTAAAAAAGGAGATTTAAATGAAAAAAGCTTTATTATTTGCCGCAATGGCACCCCTTCTTTCCGGATGCCTTTTTGCCCCGACAGATGCCGGTTGGGCATTGATTGAACAATCCAAACGTTCCGGGTATGCTTTGGAAAACACCGGTGCGATTACAAAGCACGGTCGTGCTTGTGCCCAAAACATTTTGGGCTTGGTGGCCCAAGGCGATTCGTCTATTGAAGCGGCTCGCAGAAACGGTGGCATCACAAAAGTGATGGCGGTCGATCACGAAATCGAATCCTACATTGTCTTTGCCAAAGTTTGTACAACGGTTGCCGGTCAATAAGACCCAATTGTTTAAACGCGAAAAAGCTCCCCGCCGTGGGGAGCTTTTAATTTAAGCTCTGTCTTAGTTATTGTATTCGTATGTCGGACGCGGACTGCATGGCGCAATAATTTCTGAAATCGAAAAAACACCCAAAAAATAACTGTTTTCGCAGATTTCTTTGTCCCCGACGTGTCCCCTTGTCCCCATACAAGCCGTCAAAGACATTAAAACACCCACCAACGTCGCCATTAAAAATACTTTCTTCATTTTTCAATCCTTTTCTATGTTAAAGAATACATTTTTATGATAGAGTCTTTTTCGAATATATCAATGTTTTTTTATTTTGACTTTAAAAATAAAAAGGATAAACTTTAAGCCATGATTGATTTACATACACATTCCACGTCGTCGGACGGTACACTTTCCCCCACAGAGCTTGTTGAAGAAGCTTGCCGTTTGGGATTAAAGGCTTTGGCTTTGACCGATCACGACGTTGTTGACGGATTGCCGGAGTTTCAAGCCGCGGCGCAGAAGCATCCCGACCTTGTCGCCGTCAATGGTTGCGAATTGGGCGTTAAATTTAAGACGCACATTGAGATTTTGGCGTTGAATATAAAGAACTTTTCCCCCTATCGCGAACGGCAGGAAAAACTTTTGGAAATCCGGCATCAAACGAACTTAAAAAGAATCGAACTTTTGAATAAAGCCGGCGTTCCTATTCGCTACGAGGATGTTGCTTTTGACGAAAAAGGCCAGAAAAGGAACATGGTCAGCCAGCCTCATTTTGCTGAGTGGCTGCTGGAAAAAGGGCTTATTCAGACGGAACGGGAAGCCTATACGCGTTTTTTGGGCAAAGGGTGTCCGGCGTATGTCAAAAAGGACGATCCCGACTTAAAAGAAACAATCGAATTTATCGCGCAGACGGGGGCCGTACCTGTGATGGCGCATCCTTATTTGGCTCGATTGGAATCTGATGAATTGTTCGAGTTGTTGAAAGAGCTGAAATCCTATGGCTTGCGGGGAATTGAGTGCTACCATTCGGATCAGACGCAGGAACAGACACGCCTTTATTTGAATATGGCACGGGACTTGGGGCTTTTGGTCAGCGGCGGATCGGACTACCATGGTTCGGCACATCCCGATACGCATATGGGCGTCGGGCGCGGGAACTTGCGCATTCCTGATGAGTTGTTGGAATTTATTTTGGACAACCGTCCCCCTTCCCCCGCGTTCTATGAAGAACTTTTAGTGCATCTGGACAGGAACGTTAAGACAACTTCTGGCATCGGATAGGGATTGGTTTTTATCAAAATTTTCCATTTTTCTGTTGACATATCACATCTTTCTTGTATAATAGGGCCTATCTTATCGCGGGGTGGAGCAGTCTGGTAGCTCGTCAGGCTCATAACCTGAAGGTCACGTGGTTCAAATCCCGTCCCCGCAACCACTGCGTAAAAAAGGAGTGTCCTGTGGGCACTCCTTTTGCGCAAAGCAATGAGCCTAATTGAAAACAAGTTTGCTCCGTCAAACGCCGTTTGAAATTTAGGCGGAATTGGGAAAGCCGTCCCAATTTTGGGGCGTTTTTAATTTTTATGTAGGGTGTGGGATTGAGCCACGTGAAAAAACGTGGTTCAGCCGCCGTCGCAGGCGGACAGACGTACGCCGAAAAGCGACAAGGCAACGCCGAAGGCGGCCCGAAGGGTGAGGCGTCAGCCGAATAAATCCCGTCCCCGCAACCTTAAATCAATCTCTCGTTCTCGAAAAATCTTTGGATATTCTGAGTTGATGTCTTACAGATTGATTTTTATAAAAAAGATCGTATCTTTTGTGGCACTGTTTCGCAAAAGTTTTAGCATAGGGAGTCAGCTGATTCAAACCAGTATTGCTATTATCGCAATTCCATTCCAGCGGAAAGCCTTTCTTCAATAAAAGAGCCCCTATATCCACCATCTGAAAATGGACCGTTTGCATCACCGTGTGTTGTTTTGAGAGTTCTTTTTCATACAAATAATCTTCGTCCAGCAGTTCCTTGTCCAGCCAATAACTGCTCCCCAAAAACACACGAACCATATAGTCCGCATCGTCTTCCCCATTATAACGAAAATCAGGCTTTTGAATAATCTTTCGCATCTGATACAGACGAGGTATGTACGGACTGGGTTGTTGTGATAAAAACACAATGTCAAGATAATCTTTATTCAGCATATTTTCCTTTGGTGGTTTATTGTAGCAAATTTAGCTTTTTGTGTCAATCACGCCCCAAAATCTGCTTGACATCATTTGCGGGCAAAACTAGCATAAAAGCATGGAACTGCGCAGAATAAAAACCGAAAAAGATATTGAAATTGTAGAAAGCCTTTTTTACAAAATATTCCCGGATGAATCGGGCTACGATTTGCACCATTTCAAAAACTCTATAACGGGTCGGCATACCTGCAAACGTTTAGAGTATTACCTTGCATATAAAGAAGATACACCTGTCGGCTTTACCGGCGTATACGCGAATAAAGATGACGAATGTTGGCTGGGCTGGTTCGGGATTTTTCCCCAGTACCGAAGAAAAGGCTATGCAACCCAAATGCTTGATCTGCAAATGAAGCTGATGAAAGAATATGGCTATAAGGTTTGCCGTATCTATACCAACACAATCAGTAATGAATTAGCTGTCAAGTTATATCTAAAGGCGGGATTTCAAAAAAATGCCAAATACAACCATGTCATTATAATGGCAAAGGCTTTAGACGGAAAAACTCCTGTTTCAAAATGGCGAGGAAGACCCTTGGGATACGTACCGGAATGGCCAATTTAATCATTCATCTCTGGTTAACGAAATGAATATAGCGCCCCCCGTTATAAGAGAACCCGCAACAAAACCGGCAGCTGTACTTACAAAACCGGGGTTCTTATGTGCCACAAACACCGCCATTCCGACACCGCCGGCCAAAACGATTGCGCCCATAATGCCCAAAACAATCAACATATCTCTATCGTCTTCTTTCATAATACTTTCTTCCTGTCTTTAAAAAGTGCCCTCGTTTTATCACACCTTTCAGAATTTGTCAACTTTTTTAAAAATTGGTGTTTGAGTTTCGTTTAGTAGCATTTTACATGGATATTTAGTAGCCGATTTTATCTCCATTTTTCCCTCTTTTATCACAAAATATATAACACAATGGGCATTTCTTAGTGCCCGATAATGCCCATTCAGTAAGGCTTTCGCATTTTTATAAAATGACGCTATATACAAGCAAAAATACCCAAAAGCAGATTTTTAGTACCGTCTACAAGAAGGCTTGACAAAATATCAAAATATGATAAAGTGGTTGGAAATTTGGTGTTTTTTTAACAAACCGGATAAGAAAGAAAAGGAAATAAAAAATGAAAGAATCAGAAAAGAAATGGTTTGATGCTGCTAGAGCTGGTAGAATAGATGAAATTGAAACATTATATCGTGGTAAAGACATCATAGATTTAGACTTAAAAGAACCCAAAACTGGAATGACTGCAATGCATATAGCTTGTGCACATGACGATGCCGCTATGGTAAAATTTCTATATGGTTTGGGAGCACTTACCACTGTAGAAGATAACTATGGAAGAACTCCAAAGAAAGTCGCTACCTTTATGAGCAGAGCTTATCAAGCTTTAGTAGTGGCCGAAAGATTTGAAATGGATCGTAGCATGCTCGACATGTAGTCTTATGCAATACCCCTTGTTAAATTCTTGGGTTGTTTACTTTTGCTTGACAAACAAAAAAAGGAAATGATACCCTTTTCCCAAAAACCACATTTGAAAGGATAAAATATGCCGGAAAAATCACCTCTTTTGACGACGGAACAATCCAACAGTGCGACCGAAAATTTGGATACCATGACGGCCGAACAAATCGTGACCGTTATCAATGACGAAGATCACAAAGTGGCCGCCGCCGTTAAAGAAGTTCTTCTCGCACTTTCCGAAGCCGTGAATGTTTTGGCCAATCGTTGGCAAAAAGGCGGTCGGTTGTTTATTTTCGGTGCGGGGACTTCCGGTCGTTTGGGTGTGATGAACGCGGTGGGTGTGACTGAAAAGCATCACCTGCCGGCCGGTCAGATTAACGGTATTATTGCCGGTGGGGACAGGGCTTTGCGTTTTTCGGTTGAAAATTCCGAGGACAATCGCGAACAGGCAATAAAGGATTTAATGGCTTTTTCTCCTACGCCTGATGATGTGGTAATGGGTATTTCCGCCGGCGGTGGCGCACCCTATATCTTGCAAGTGATGGAAACGGCGCGCGAAAGGGGACTTTACACCATCGGATACAGTTCCAACAAAGAGGCCAAATTGAAACCGTTCAGCGATACCTTTATCAACCCTGTTGTGGGTCCCGAAGTGTTGACGGGCTCATCGCGAATGAAATCTGGATCGGCACAGGAAATGACTTTGATTGCACTTTTGGAAGGGGCGGTGGCCAAAGCGGGGCAATCGTTGCAGACGATTATAAGCGGTTTCGAAAAAGCAGCTCCGGCGGTGAAGGCCTGTATTCCCGATATTACCCGCGCGGTCGAATTGATTGCGGACGGCTTTAATGCCGGCGGTCGATTATTTTATTTCGGCAAAGGTACAGCCGGTCGTTTGGGCATTTTGGATGCGTCCGAATGTTGGCCGACTTTTGGTGTGGAACACGGGGTGGTTAACGGTTATGCGGAAGGCGGCGACGCGGCTTTGCGCACGTTGTTTGACTTGTCGTCCGAACAATCCGCAAAGGCGGCAAAGGACGATTTTGTGCAACCTAAAACGCTTCCGAACGGAACCGTTCTCGCGGGTGAAAATCCCCACGATGTTGTGGTGGCTTTGGGAACGGATGCGTATGCTTTGACGGCGTTGGCTGAGGCCAAGAAACGCAGCCTTAAAACCATTTTATTTGTCGCAGGTTCGGATAAAGTACCGGCAACATCGGCGGATGTAACGATTCATCCGGTGGTGGATGATATTGCGGTTCCTGTTGTCGCAAAGTTTGTGTTGAATACGTTGACAACGGCGTCAATGGCTTTGACGGGTAAAGTTATCGGCAACAAGATGGTCGATGTGGCGGTGATGAATGCCAAGTTGGTTGATCGCGCGATACGTATTGTTGCTGATTTCACGGGTGCCCCTTATGAAAAAGCCGAACAATTGTTGACGGCGGCGCAAACGTACCGCAAAGAACAAGGTCAAGACCCCAATCGGCATGTTGTGCCTGTGGCCATTGTTATGGGCAAGACAGGACTTTGCGCCAAGGATGCCGAGGCTTTGTTAAAGCAAAACAAAGGTTTGGTGCGTCGCGCGTTGGATAATTTCGTCCGTTAGGCGTTTTTTAAATACCAATCAACGGTTTTTTTGATGCATACATTTTCTTATCAATGAAAAACGTCCCGATTGGGACGTTTTTTTGTGAATTGCTTGTTGTCAATAAATCCTATCGGCTGCGTTCTTCTTTTATCCGGTTCATCAAAGCTGGCGGAACGCGACCATACGTAAGGGTTCGATGTGGTGGAATGAAACCTTCCAAAATCCGCTGACAAGCATCCAAATCGGCCGCGGCATAATCGGGACAGTTATTTTCAAATTCCTTGCTTTTCGGGTTGGTAAAGACCAAAATGGACACACCATTTTCGTAATTATGTCCCATTTTCACGTCCGAAGCACCATCGCCGATGGAAATAATTCTATCGACATGAAGGTCTTTTATGGCTTCGTCCGTAAAAATCTTAGACGGTTTATCTTCCGCTGCAACGCCGGCACCGATGAGACGATCAAAAGTATCCAATACCGAAAGGCGTTCCACCTCTTTTCTCAACAAAGCGCCCTCTTTATTGCTGGCCAATATATTGTAAAAGCCACTGTCTTTGGTCCAATTTAAAAGGCTGCGCGCATTTTCTTTCAATTCCAAATCCCGACTGTAATGCGCATAGCAGGACAAATAATACTTCCGCGCTTCGGCGGCATTTTCCACCCCCACCCAATCAGCAATCAAGTTACGGCCGGATTTATTCATGGCCATTTTTGATTGTTCTTTCGTAAAGGCGGGCAGACCATAACGCCGCCGCATATCATTTTGGGCGTGCCAAATCACGTCAAAAGTATCCACAAGTGTGTTGTCCCAGTCCCATAAAATAACGTTCACCATTGTATTTTCTCCTTAAAGTCGAAACAATAAATCTAAATATGGAGGTTATTTTAGCACTTTTTCGGACATTTGTCAACATTTTTCACACGACAGTCTTTGACTTTTGTGCAAAAGTGCCCTATATCTCTTCCTATATAAACAAAAAAGGAGGGAAAATGACGATATATGATTATACTGTACCCACACCCGATGGTGGACAATTGGCTCTAAAGGACTTTAAGGGTAAAGTGATTTTAATTGTCAACACAGCCACGGGATGCGGCTTTACGCCACAGTACAAAGATTTGGAAGCATTGTACGAAAAATATCACGACAAAGGATTAAAAATCATTGATATTCCCTGCAACCAATTCGGCCACCAAGCACCGCAAACGGATAAGGAAATACACCAATTTTGCCAACTGCGTTATAAGACACGCTTTCCGCAAATGAAGAAATCCGATGTCAATGGGGAAAATGCCCTACCGCTTTACACATACTTAAAGTCCAAACAAGGCTTTAAAGGGTTCAGCCAACACAAACTCACACGGATTTTGGAAAATATGCTTTCCAAAATCGTTCCCAAATGGGCGGAAAGCCCCGACATCAAATGGAACTTCACCAAGTTTCTGGTGAACCGCCAAGGGCGCGTCGTAGCACGCTTCGAACCAACTCATTCAATGAAAAAGCTGGAAGAAAAGATTGTGCGCTTATTGAACCAACCCGCGTCCAAAGATCAACTGCGCAATCCTTAATTCTCACTGCCGGACAAAAGAACCAAAGTGTTTTCAATCTTAGCCAAATCCTCTTTGTTCTTTTCCAGCAACTGACGTTTGTCCGAAATGACCTTCTCGGGCGCTTTGGATATAAAGTCCTGATTGCTCAACTGTGCTTCCATTCTTTTGATAAAGCCAATCAAGCTTTCTTTGTTCTTCACCAGACGCGCTTTTTCGACCTCTACATCAATACAACCCTGCAAAGGAATCATATAGACCATACCGTCCAAAACCTGCGTCACCGCGCCATGTACAGAGCTTTCGACAAACTCCAAAGATTCAACTCTGGCCAATGTTTTCAAAATAGCCTGACCGGCAGTGATAATCCGCCGTTGCCCTTCTGTCGCATCCTTTATCTTCAAAGATATTTTCGCCGACGCCGGAATGTTAATGGACACACGCGTAGAACGGACGGACGCAATCAAAGCAAACAACCAATCCACATCACTTTCCGCCGTCTTGTCTTCGTACGCCTCCAATTTCGGCCATTTTTGAACCATAAGCATTTCTTTGCGGTCGGCGGTCTTGCGCCACAATTCTTCCGTCACAAACGGCATAAAGGGGTGCAACATTTTCAACATCGCATTCACAACAAAGCCCAACACAAGACGCGTTTCTTGCTTGGCGGCTTCATCATCCCCATAAAAGATTGATTTAATCGCTTCCAAATACTGGTCGCAGAACGTCCCCCACACAAAGTGATAAGCCGCTTCCGACGCTTCATTAAAGGCGTATCCGTCAATGTCTTTGGCAATCTTCTTCACCGCTTGGGAAAGGTTCGTCACAATCCACTTATTAATCGGCAAAGTCATATTTTTCGGCTCATAACCTTCTGCAAAGACGGCGTTGTTCATCTCCGCAAAACGGACAGAGTTCCAAATCTTTGTCACAAAGTTACGGTATCCTTCCACCCGCGCATCGGACATAAGGACATTACGCCCGTGTCCCGCTTGAATCAGCAACGAAAACCGCAAAGCATCCGTTCCGTACTTTTCGGAAATTTCCAACGGGTCAATACCGTTGCCTTTGGATTTGGACATCTTTTGCCCTTTTTCGTCACGGACCAAGCCATGTATGTAAATTTCTTTGAAAGGAATTTCCTTTTTAATGTGCATGGCCATCATAATCATCCGCGCGACCCAGAAGAAAATAATATCAAAGGCCGTCACCAAAACAGTGGTCGGATAATAACGCTTCAAATAGTCCGTATCATCCGGCCATCCCAACGTGGAAAATGGCCACAAAGCCGATGAAAACCAAGTATCCAACACGTCTGTATCTTGTGTCAATTCCACGGGCTTGCCGTAATGTTCTTCGGATCTCTTTTGCGCATCATCGAACGTTTCTTCACAGAAAGCCTGTCCATCCGGACCATACCAAACCGGAACCTGATGCCCCCACCACAATTGACGTGAAATACACCACGGTTGAATGTTTTCCATCCATTCGAAATACGTATTTTCCCAGTTCTTCGGCACAAATTGAATGTCACCGTCCTTAATCACACGAATGGCATCCACCGCCAATTTTTTGGCATCCACAAACCATTGATCCGTAATCCACGGTTCAATAATCACACCCGAACGATCCCCATAAGGAATGGTCATGGGATTGTCTTCTTCTTTGACATAAAGTCCCAACCGCTTCATTTCTTCTATCACCAAAGGACGTGCTTCCAACGTCGGCAAACCGCGATAACGTTCCGGCACATTTTCGTTTAATTTGGCATCTTTATCAAGAATGTTGACAATCGGCAAATTGTGACGCTTTCCGACTTCAAAGTCGTTGAAATCGTGCGCCGGCGTAATTTTCACCGCACCGGTTCCTTTTTCCGGATCAGCGTGTTCGTCGGCAACCACAGGAATAGGACGATTGACAATCGGTAAAATAACATTTTTCCCAATAAGCGATTTATACCGTTCGTCATCAGCGCTGACCGCCACCGCCGTATCCCCGAACATCGTTTCCGGACGCGTTGTCGCCACCGTAATAAATTGGGTCGGATCGTCTTCGGCCAAATACCTGAAATAGTACATTTTTCCGACAGTTTCTCGCTGTTCCACTTCCAAATCGGAAATAGCCGTCTGCAACTTTGAATCCCAGTTGACCAAACGTTTGTCTTTGTAAATCAACCCTTCCCTGTACAACTGCACAAAGACTTTACGAACAGCGCGCGACAGGCCTTCATCCATTGTGAACCGTTCACGCGACCAATCGGCCGAAGCCCCCAAATGCTTTAATTGATTGAAAATCAAGCCGCCCGAACGCTTTTTCCATTCCCATACTTTTTCAATGAATTTTTCACGACCCAAATCATGGCGTGAAATGTTTTGTTTGGCCAATTCACGTTCCACAACCATCTGGGTCGCAATACCCGCGTGGTCCATCCCCGGTTGCCACAAAACATCAAAACCGTTCATCCGTTTAAAACGAACAAGAACGTCCTGAATCGAATCATTTAACGCATGTCCCATATGCAACTGCCCCGTCACATTTGGCGGCGGAATAACAATCGAAAACACCGGTTTAGAGGTATCTATCTTGGACGCAAAAAGATTGTTCTTTTCCCATAATTCGGAAATTTCCTGTTCTGCCTTATTCGGCGCAAACGCTTGATCTAACATATTAACACTCCTGTTCATAAATTTGGGGCATTTTACAACGGATTACAGGGACAGTCAATACTGTTCTGCCAAAATTATCAAACTATTTTGCATCTTTGGAAGAACTGTTTTTCATCATTTGACTTTTGGTGCAAGATATGCTATAATTTTTCCGTTGTAAGCGCAATTTAAGACAAACCGCACAAAAGGAAGGAAAGATAAAATGATGGATTCAACAAACAAATCTTTTAAGGGCTTTAAGCACTTTCTTAAAGGTGTTTTTCATTCACAACCGACCCTTAAAAACGGCAAGAAAAACAAGCAAAAATTCTATGAAAACAAAGACGGGTCCTTGAATCTACATGCGATTTTAAAACAACAATCCAAAAAAGCAGGAAAGACCCCGAAAAAGAAAATAGAGATCACACCGGATAAACTGCCCGTCCACAACAACTTGGATGTCGCTTCTATCCTGAAAATCGACGGCAAAGCCAAAAAGAAGGCAACGCAAAACACTTCTTTCGACTTAAATGCTGTTTTGAGCAAGAAAAAACAAAAAGAACACTAAAAAAAGACAACAATCAAAAACGGGCAAAGTCAAACTTTGCCCGTTTCTTTATGCCCTATTTTTTTATTTTAAGTCAGATTAGGCTTTGTCCATCGCCGTAACTTTTGTCAGCATACGCCCGGGTGTTTGGATACCTAGAAGTGTCAAATTTTCTTTTAATGCCTTTCTCACCTCCCAAATAAGTTTCAACCGCGAAAGCTTTCTGGCTCTATCCGCTTCATTATTGACGGACAGTTCCGAATAAAGCGTACTGAATTTTTGAGCCAAAACGTGAACATAATCACTGATAACGGAAGGCTCGCGATGGACATAAGCTTCCACCAACGCTTCCGGCTGACGACGCAAATAAAGCACCAACTCTCGTTCCAACGGATGAGAAATAACAATGTCAGCCGTTGAAATTTCGTCCTCGCTTATCCCCGATTTTTCCAAAATAGAATTGATACGCGCGACGGCATACTGGACATAGGCGCCGGTTTTACCCTCTGATTTGGTAAAGTTTTCCGTATCGAAAATATAGTCGGAAATTCGCGTATTTTTCAAATCCTGATACTTCAAAGCCCCCAAAGCAATCTGCTCGGATTGTTCTTTGGCCTCTTTTTCATCCATATCATCCGGCACATTTTCACGCGCCTTGTCAATCGCCAAATCAATCAAGTCTTTCAAGTTCATCACACCACCCGAACGCGTTTTAAAGGGCTTGCCGTCCTTTCCGTTCACCGTCCCGAAAGGAATATGCTCCAATGTCGTCTTTTCATCAACATAGCCGGCACGATAAGCCACTTCAAAGACCTGTTCAAAATGTTCCTTTTGGCGAGCATCCACCACGTACATAATGTTGTCCGGATTGAAATCCTTTTTACGTTGAATAATTGTCGCCAAATCCGTTGCCGCATAGGTATAGGCTCCGTCCGACTTTTTCAAAATCAACGGGGCGCGTTCGCGATTGGCTTTATCTTCCATCGGGACAATCAAAGCCCCTTCCGACGGAACAAGCATCCCTTTTTTGGTCAAATCATCGACTAAGAATGGCAACAAGTCGTTCACATCACTTTCGCCCATCCAAAGGTCAAAATCAACGCCTAATTTGTCATAATTCACTTTAACGGCTGCCACCGACTTATCATGGAACAGACGCCAAATATCCATATAGGACTTTTTGCCTTTCTGCAAATCAAAGACCGCCACACGCGCTTCTTCCTTAAAAGCATCATCTTCCTTAAAATTCGCCGCCGCCCGACGATACAAAGCCGAAATTTCGGAAATGGAAATATCAAAATCCGCCCCTTGATAAGGCTCTTTAAAGAAACCCAAATCCGGTTGTTCCCGCTTCAACTGAGCAATCAGCATCCCCAAAGGCGTACCCCAATCACCAAAGTGTACATCACCGATAACTTTATCACCGCAGGCGCGCATAATGCGCTTGATGCTTTCACCGATAATCGCCGAACGCAAATGACCGACGTGCATTTCTTTGGCGATATTCGGGCCACCATAGTCAATAACAACCGTCCGCCCTGTCGGTTGAACAGGCTCCGGCGTATCTTTGACCAAAAAATCATCCGATAAAGAAATGTTGATAAAACCGGGACCGTCCACTGTCGCTTTTGACACGAAAGATTCCCCCGATAATTTTTCCACAATTTTCTGGGCCAATTCACGCGGGGTCGTCCCGTTCTTTTTGGACAAAGCCATCGCTACGTTGGATTGATAGTCCGACAAGTCCGGCCGATTTGATTGAGAAACAAAAGCCGCATCCGTATCGATATTCAACGACGATAAAATTGAAATAATTTTCTGTTCAATAAATTTCTTAATGTTCATGGATACCCCTTTTTAAAATAAGGCCTATATTAGACAACGTTTTTTATGTCGTCAATCACAAAGCATACTTTTGTGTAAAATTATTCCCTGACGTGACGGGACTTTCCCCGCATCCTTTTGGTCCGCGCGCCGGTGTATAAGCTGGAAACGCGCAACATAGGCAACACTTTAAAGTCCTTCATCTTTGAAACAGACTGGACAATAACGTTGCTTCCGGGAATGATTTCCTTTTTGAAGAAAGCTATTTCTATGGGCGTTTTCACCCTTTGTTTCAAAATGCTCATCAAAGGGCGCGCACCGGCGGACGGATCCTGTCCTATTTTAACAAGTTCTTCCTTTGCCGCTTCGGACAAAGAAACCTTTATGCCCAACGTTTTAAACCGTTTATCCAATGTCCCCATAAATTTATCCAAAATAGACCTTAAAGCCTCTTTGGAAAGTGGTTGGAACATAATTTTGGCGTCAATTCGTCCCAAAAGTTCCGGCGGAAATTGTTCTTTGATAAGGTCCAAATCTGCGGAATACAAAACATCGCCCGTTGTATTAAAGCCCAATGTCTTTTGTTGACGGATACCGGCGTTGGATGTCAAAATAATCGTCGCCTTTGTAAAGTCCATTACACCCGAATGATTGTCATTCAAAGATCCCTTATCAAACATTCCCAAAAACATCTGACGGACTTTCGGATGGGCTTTTTCAAATTCATCCAACAAAATCACCGCACGCGGATTTTCCTTTATGATTTCTGCCAAAAGGCCGTCCTTTTCCGAATCAACGTATCCCTTTGCCGAACCGATTAAAATTGACATCTTAAAATCGTCCGCATATTCGGCCATATTGATGCAATTCACTTTTCGTCCGGTCAACACCCAAGAAATTTCCTCGGCCAAAGCCGTCTTACCCACACCCGAAGGCCCGAAGAAACCCAAAACAGTCGGCTTTTCCGGTTCTTCGTCACATTGGGAAAGAATCAGATTATAAACATCATTGATAGCCTCGTCTTGACCGAAAATCTTTTGTTTTAAGCGTTTATCCATATCAATCAACGCCTTCATACGGTCGTGTGAAGGCACAACACTTTCAAAAGCCCTGTTAATCTTGACTTGATTGATGAACATTTCATTTTCGGCCTTGGCAATACCCATAGCGCAATCCAAAACTTCAAAGGCCTTACGCGTAACGGCATTGGGCGGAAAAGACGAAATACTCTGCTCGCAAAGGTATGAAAGCATATTCGGTGAAAAACGAACACCTTTGGACCTTGCCATTTTGGACAAATTGTTGCGCAAATAAACCTTTCTTTCGCTATCCGTCATCGGGGAAATAGACTGAATATCCCCGCGCGAAAAACCACCCCGTTCAAAGGGATGACGGATATTTTTCAACCCGCTAATTATTTTACTTTGTTCTTTAACATAAGCAAGAAAACCGTTTCCTTCATCCTCCCTTTGCGAAACAATGATTGCCCTCCGATTGCCGGACAGGAATTTTTGTTCGAAAAGAAGACTGATTTTATAATTTCTGTAATCAGAAAGGGAAACAAAGACCGGAATGCTTCCTTCCGTATCAAGTCGCGCAATCAAGGAATCCATGATTGTGGAAACCTTTTCGGGCAAGTCATAGTCTGTCTCATCAGTGGGAAGAATCCCCAAATCCGTACTTGAAACAATCCTGAAAATCGGTGCAGAAAGGCCCCTTTTTATTTCCTTTTGCGTGTACAATGAAAGGACGGGCAAAATATCTTCCTGACTTTCAACCTTTAAAATCGGCAGGTTTATCGTCGGGGATAAAAGCGTCCGACGCAAGGTTTCAACCTCTTCTTCCCGCTTTTCATTTGCGGGGAAGCGAAGCGGTTTCACCCTTGGAAAAGCACCGTTGGCAAAACTGACCTCTGTTTCGGATTCATCGTCATCATCGCCATGGTCTGTTTCGGTTCTGAAAATGACTTTTACTTCGGTCTTAGGGGGGTCTTTTGACTCGCTTTTATGCTCGGTATCATCAACCTTTACTTCGGTTTCGCTTGATTCTTGTTCTTTTTTATCTTTCTTGCTCATCAACCTCTCCTTTTATCCGAAGAAACCATATGTGTCCCTTATAGCACGCCGCGCCCGTTTTGTCAATCTTTTTTTAGATATAGGGCGGCGTCCGCAGAACATCTTTTGAACATTTTACCCTTTTCAAAAAAGAAACGATATGCTATAAATCGATTTCAAGGAGCCAAAAATGAAACGCATTTGTCTGTTCGCCGGTTATGACCCGCAAAACAAAGTCGATGATTACGTCGTCTTTTATGTTCAAAAATTGGCCGAAATCGCAGATGTTTTCTACCTGGCCGATTCGGATATGCCGGCGTCAGAATTGAAAAAGCTTTCCCCTTTCACAAAAAAAGCCTTTGCGAAACGGCACGGACGATATGATTTCGGGTCGTGGTCACTGCTGGTGCAAAAACTGGGTTGGGAAAAGTTGGAAGAATACGACGAAGTCCTTTTCGTCAACGATTCGTGTTATGCCCCTTTGTTCGACCTTAAACCCATTTTTGATAAAATGGAAAGCGAACACCTTGACGCGTGGGGATTGGCCGCCAATCATTTTATGATGAGCTTCTTTTTGGCCTTTGATAAAAAAATTATCAAAAACCCTCGCTTCCGCCATTTCATCGAATCAATCGAAAAGGAAAAAGATAAAAACATCATTATCCGAAAATACGAAAAGGGATTGGACACTTTTTTGAAAGACGAAGGATATAAAACAGGCGCTTATTTTACACCCAAAAAATTGGAAGAATTTTACAAAAAAAACAAAGGAAAAATAAAAAAAGATTTAAAGGAAATTTTACCGTTTCGCGAACGGATTTTTATGCGCTTTCGCCCCAATAAAATCAGGCTGTACGGTAATGATTGTTTTTTAAATCTGGCATATGGTTTCCCCCTGTTAAAGAAGCTCGCCATTTCATCAAATCCTGATTTATTTTCAAAGAATTATTTGAAGTTTTTAAACAAATACTCGAAGTATGATTCTCGGCTGATTCAGGCTCATTTAAAGCGTCTGCATCCCGACCGCGGCGACATCACTTTATCGCAAATTTTAAAAAGACGTTTTTTGAATTTTTTGAACGGATTTTTAATCGAGAAAAAATACAAAAAAAATTACTACATTATCCGCTTTTTAAAAATTCCTATTTACAAAAAGAAAATGGATTATTCGATTAAGTAAACGAAGTGACCTACCCGCCTTCTCCCTACCTATTAGAGTCACAAAAACCCCACCCGAAGGTGAGGTTATTGTCATAATAAAAAATTATCAATCTCTCTGATCTCTTTTAGGATGTTTCTCCCTAAATTCAGCAACCAGTTGTCGTTTGGCGTTTTTACGCAACCGCGATGGCTTCATCTTTTTGCTCAATTCACCCAACCTTGTCAGTAAGCATTCTCTGTCTTTTTCTTCTGCCTTGTCAACAGGTTTGGTCTTTTCCTTTTTCAGCATATCAACATAATTGCCTTTTCCGTCGTAAATTCTTTTCTCCTTTGTTTGACCGTCTTCGTCATATTCTTCCCAAAGGCCTACACGTTCACCATCGTCATTGTAGGTCCCTTTCTCCCATCTTTGACCGTTCCCATGGAATGACTCATAGCCCCCCACAATCTTACCCTTTTCATTGTAAGTACATTTGATAAACTGTTGACCGTGCGAATGATATGACTCGTAGGGACCCACAAAAATACGATGTCCCTTTAAAATAGCTAACTGGTAGTCAAGAGGACTTATAGTGGGACCAGGTTCAGCACAAGTAGCCTTTATTTTCAATTGGTTATTCTCCCAATATTCTTCATAAGGACCTACATGCCAACCCTTCCCATTGTAGGCACCCTTCTCCCATACCTGACCGTCCGGACGATATCTTTCGTAAGGTCCATTTTTATTACCTTTTTCATCAATGGTATAAACACCCTCTAATGCGTTGCCAACCCCATAGAACTCTGTAACTGTTTTCGGCTTTGTCATAAAACATTCCTCCTGTAACAAATTCCCCCAATGTCTGTATTTTCTCACAAATCAACGTAAAAGTCAAGTTTTTTTTAAAGAAAAAGGCCGCGGAAGGCGGCCTTTTCTCATTTGGTTGGGAGCCTCTTTTTAATATGCTCTGGCGTAGATGACATCCAAAGTCGCGTCTTTACCGGTTAAAAGGCATTTTCCGGTCGTACCGCTTTGATCAAACGGGCAACAACGAATGGTGATTTTCATCTCTTTCATCTTTTCCAAAGTTTCCTCATCACCGCTCCATTTGCCGCGCACAAAAGCCACCGTCGGCACATCCGTCCGCCCCAAATAGACATTCTGGTTGGCGAAATAAGCTTCAAATTCTTCCGGCGTACGAATATCCGTCCGAATGTTGCTGTCCAAACGCTTTTTGGCCTTATCAAACAATTCTTTTTGAATAGCTTCCAAACGACCGCCGACCGATTGAACAAACTCATCAAACGGCGCAAAGGCTTTCCATTCATTTGTTTCAATCTTTGTACGCGTCCGGAACATAACAGAATTCTTTTCGATGTCCTTCGGCCCGACTTCAATAACAATCGGTGCGCCTTTTCGCGTCCATTCCCACATTTTATCGACTGACTCTTTACCGCGATTATCCAAACGAACACGCACTTTTTCACCGAAAGCCGTCTGTAATGAGATCGCTTTGCGAAGTTTTTCCGCATATTCATTCACAAGGTCAATTTTGTCTTTATCCTTGTAAAGCGGGATAATAATGACTTGTTGCGGTGCAATAACCGGCGGAACAACCATCCCTTCATCGTCCGCATGCGACATAATTACACCCCCGATCAGACGCGTTGAAACACCCCAAGATGAAGTGTAAGCATACTCCAACTCCCCTTTGCTGTTTTGGAATTGAATGTTCGCCGATTTGGCAAAATTCTGTCCCAAATTGTGACTGGTTCCGGCTTGCAAAGCCCGTCCGTCCTGCATCATCGGTTCAAAAGTGTACGTATTAATTGCGCCGGCAAACTTTTCATGCGGCGGCTTTTTACCCGGAATAACCGGAATAGCCAAACAATTTTGAGCCAAATTGATATAAACATCCAACATGGTTTTGGCCTCTTTTTCAGCCTCTTCCATCGACGCATGGGCGGTATGGCCTTCTTGCCACAAAAACTCGCGCGTCCGCAAGAAAATACGCGGCCGCATTTCCCAACGCACCACATTCGCCCATTGGTTAATCATTACCGGTAGGTCACGATAAGACTTTACCCATTTGGAAAAAGAGTCGGCAATAATTGTTTCGGACGTCGGACGCACAATCAACGGTTCTTCCAACTTTCCGTCCGGCACAAGTTCCCCGTCCTGTTGAATCAAGCGTGAATGCGTCACCACAGCCATTTCTTTGGCAAAACCTTCGACATGTTCAGCTTCCTTTTTAAAGAAAGATAAAGGAATAAACATAGGAAAATAGCAATTGTCGTGCCCTGTTTCTTTGATTTTTTCATCCAACAGGCGTTGAATTCTTTCCCAAATACCGTAACCCCACGGCTTGATAACCATACACCCCGGCGAAGAGGAGAGTTCCGCCATTTCAGATGCTTGAATAACGTTCTGGTACCATTCCGGATAGTTTTGAGCCCTTGTCTTTTGCAATGTCATTTTGTTTTTCCTTTCAAAATATCGCTCATCATACAAAAAATTTTTCTTTTCTTCAAGAAAAAACTTTAAATTTGCCACTTAAAGTTCTATCTTTGTTTTGAAAGGAGTCAAACATGGAAAATTTCGAAAATCGACTGATTGATATAGAAGTGACTTTGTCCGAACTTTTAAAAGTTGTCGAGGATTTAAATCAGGAAATCATTCGACAAAGCAAAATCATTGCGCGCCTTGAAAAGGAAAACAAAATGCTGATTGAAAGCATGAAAGAAAATCCCGTCAAGCCTTTATCCGAAGAAACACCCCCGCCCCATTATTAAAAGTATTTGCTTTTTTATAAAATAAGGTGTAGGATCAGTCATCTTTAATTTTTATGGAGTAAAAAGATGATTGACATTAAATTGATTCGCGAAAATCCCGAGCTTGTAAAGGAAAATATCCGCAAAAAATTCCAAGATAAGAAACTTGTCTTGGTCGATGAAGTGATCGACTTGGATAAAAAGAACCGCGCTGCCATCCAAAAAGTAGAAGCTTTGCGCGCGCAAAGGACTTCCCTTTCAAAACAAATCGGCAGTTTAATGGCATCCGGAAAAAAAGATGAAGCTGAAAGCATTAAGACCGAAAGCCAAAAAATCGGTGACGAAATCATCGAATTGGAAAAGCAGCAAGAAAAGTTCCAAGAAGAAATCAAAGTGCGTATGATGACCATTCCGAACATCATTGATGCTTCCGTTCCTATCGGCAAAGACGATTCCGAAAACGTCGAATTGGAACGCTTTGGAGAACCAAAAGTTCCTGATTTTGAAGTACCTTACCACATAGACTTGATGGAAAGCTTTAACGGTATCGATTTGGATTCCGCCCGTCGTGTGGCCGGTAACGGCTTCTATTATTTGTCAGGCGATATTGCACGTCTTCACTCCTCGATTTTGGCCTACGCCCGCGACTTTATGATTGGCAAAGGATTTACCTATTTCGTTCCGCCGTTCATGATTCGCTCGCAGGTCGTAACCGGCGTGATGAGCTTTGCGGAAATGGACGCCATGATGTATAAAATCGAAGGCGAGGACCTTTATCTGATTGGTACAAGTGAACATTCCATGATCGGAAAATTCATTGACCAAATCATTCCCGAAGAAAACTTGCCTTATACACTGACAAGCTATTCGCCTTGTTTCAGAAAAGAAAAAGGCGCACACGGCATCGAAGAACGCGGCATTTACCGTATTCACCAATTCGAAAAGCAGGAAATGATTGTTGTTTGTAAACCGGAAGACAGTATGGCTTGGTATGAAAAAATGTGGAAAATGTCCGTCGAATTGTTCCGCAGTTTGGACATTCCCGTCCGCACTTTGGAATGCTGTTCGGGCGATTTGGCCGACTTAAAAGTCAAATCTTTGGACGTGGAAGCTTGGTCCCCGCGCCAAAAGAAATACTTTGAAGTTTGCTCTTGTTCGACGTTGGGTGATGCGCAAGCCCGCCGTTTGAAAATCCGCGTTCAAGGCAAAGACGGCAAAAAATACTTTGCCCACACTTTGAACAATACAGTCGTCGCGCCGCCCCGCATGTTGATTGCTTTCTTGGAAAATAACTTGCAGGCCGACGGTTCCATCCGTATTCCGAAAGTTTTACGGCCTTATATGGGCGGACAAACAGAGATTCGCAAGAAATAAAAAAGGGGGGCTTTCCTGACAAAACCCCTTTTTAAGATAAGGAGAAATCATGGAACTTTTCTTATTGGCATGTTTGGCTTTGATTGTCGGTTATATCTTCTACGGTCTGTTGGCGGAAAAGATTTTCGGCATATCCGAAAAGAAAACACCCGCCATTCAGAAAGCCGACGGCGTCGATTTCATCCCCCTTCCCCCGTACAAGATTTTTCTGATTCAGTTTTTGAATATCGCGGGACTTGGGCCTGTTTTCGGAGCCATTTTAGGCGCCGTATATGGTCCTGTCTGCTTGTTTTGGATTGTATTGGGCTCTATTTTCGCCGGCGCCGTTCATGATTATTTTTCGGGGATGATTTCGCTTCGCCACGACGGGAAGTCCGCCACTTTCTTAATAGAGCAATACCTTGGAAAGCACGCCCGATATATCGGGATGGCTTTGATTATTTTTATGTTGCTGTTGGTGGGATCCATCTTTGCCAGCAGTCCGGCAAAAATGTTACAGGAAATGACAGGAACTTCCCTAACCATCTGGCTCTGCGTTATTTTCGGGTATTACTTTTTGGCCACTCTTTTACCCATTGACAAAATCATCGGTCGCTTTTATCCGGTTTTCGGACTTTGCCTCATTCTTTCAACTTTCCTGCTTTTGTTCTTTTTATTTAAAAGCGGAACAGAATTCTATCCGAATTTAAATTTCCATAACCAACACCCGAAGGGATTGCCGATATTCCCGTTGATGTTTGTCACCATCGCCTGCGGCGCCATCAGCGGTTTCCATTCCACACAATCCCCCATGATGGCACGTTGTTTGACACACGAAAAATATGGCCGACCGATATTCTACGGGGCGATGATTACCGAAGGCATTGTTGCCTTAATTTGGGCGACATTGGGCATTTCTTTCTATCAAGGAAGTGCCACTTTGGGAAAAGCCGTTGGCACCATTCAACCCGGCGGCGTTGTCAGCGAAGTTTCAAAAGGTCTGTTGGGTGATACAATGTCCGTCTTTGTTGTCATCTCGGTTATCATTCTTTCGATTACAACGGGAGATACTTGTTTCAGATCGGCTCGCCTTTCTTGCGCCGACTTTTTCAAAGTATCACAAAAGCAATTTTCGAAACGCCTTGCCTTAACGCTTGCTCTTTTTGCCGGCGGTATCGCATTGGCCATGATTGATACGGACAAGATCTGGACATACTTCGGTTGGCTCAACCAATCTTTGGCCTGTACAATGCTTTGGGTTTCCTCTTTTTACCTGAAAGGAAAGAAAAAAAATTATTGGATAACACTTGTTCCGGCCGTATTTATGACGGCGGTTTGTTCCACTTACTTTGCATACGCACCCATTTTATTGGGCCTGCCATATCGGGCATCCGTTATCTTTGGTGTTTCGGTTGCCACCATCTTCGGGGCGTTGTTTCTTTTCCGCCCCTTTCGTAAAACAACACAAGGAGGTATCAAAAAATGATTTTAGATTTTTTTAAAAAGAAAAATTTAACTCTCCGCCTGCTTGTTACCGGACCGGATAAAGACTATCAAATAACAAAGCGTTACACTTGCTGGGAACAAGCCCAAAAAGACCTTAAGAAAAGAGAAGATGTTATCTTTTTTTCCTTCCCGCCCTCAAAGACACTTTATTATGTCGGGGAAATTTTGGACAGGAAACAGTGCGAAGCCCTTCCCAACAAACAAGAAGCCAAAAATTTGATTGGATTATTAGACCACTGGCCGGTGGAAAAACTTATTCGGACCCAAAGCGGCGCCGCCCCCTTATACGGGGATGTGGCCGTTGTGGACAGAAATTTTAATATAATTTATCCGCCTTCGTCAAAAACCGCTTCAGAAAGAGATAATACCCACCTTCTTGAAATTATAGCCAAACAACACACACATTACTAAAAAAAGGAGTAAAAAATGGATTTTAAAACTTTTAAAAATGCCTCTATTATCGCTTTGGGTTTAACACTCTGCGGATTTTTTCCGGGCTTTTATTATTACCAAGCCAAAATGAACAATCGGACCGTTTCGGTCAAAGGATTGGCAGAAATGGATGTCAAAGCTGACTTGGCCGTATGGACAATTAAGTTCAAAACAACCGGCAACGTCCTTGCCAACGTCCAAAACAAGCTGGAAAAAGATCAGCAATCTATTATTTCCTTTTTGAACGACAAAGGCTTCGCCGATGAAGAAATCACGGAAAGCGTCATCATCACGAATGACTTGATGACCAATCCTTATCGGGATACGAATAACATTTCATCCCGTTATATTCTCAGCCAAACCATCACCGTCCGAACACACAAAGTCGACGAGATTGCTTTGGCCTTGAAAGATATGGCGTCCCTTATATCCCAAGGCATTGTTTTCGATAATCCGGAGTACGGTTCCCCCGTTTCGTATCTGTTCACAAAGCTGAACGATATCAAACCGCAAATGCTTGAAAAGGCAACTCAAAATGCCAAACAAGCCGCCGATGAGTTCGCCAAAAGTTCAAACAGTCAGTTGGGGAAGATAAAAACAGCCAGCCAAGGTGTATTTTCCATTCTTCCGCGCGAAGAAACACCCAACGCGTCCGAATCGGAACAAGTGTTCAAGAAAATCAGAGTGGTTTCAACCGTTCAATACTACTTAGATTAAGTGTTATTATAAGCGGCAAGCCAATCTCTGAACCCAATAACGTCCTTGACTTCGGGTATCCAAGCCAAATCCCCGGGCAAGTCTGTCGTGAATTCACACCGCATACGCACCGGATGAGCCCCGACAGCAATCGCCGCGTATTGATTGTAAATGCGATCATCCACTAAGACTGTTTCCTCGGGCTTCAAACCATACTTATCAAAGCAGGCCTTTAACATATCCTCTTTGGCCGTATCGTGCATAAACTTTCCGTGCTGAACACACTCTATGGTCAAAAAGTCCGTCACATCCGCCAGCAAAGTATTCAAAAGCGCTTTCTTTTTGTCCACATCAAAAGTCGCCGACATCGTAAATTGACGATACCCCTTTTGGTGCAGTTCCTTCAACGTTTCAACCACGTGGGGATACAACGGACGATTATTGAAAAACTCCGGCGAATGACAGAAATCATAGTCCATTTGCACACCGCATTCGGGATGCGTTTTCAACTCCAACGCCCCGTATTTCGGATCAATGGGCAAAACTTTCGGTAAATCGGACCATTGAAGATGGGCATACCGTTCACGATAATTCGGATGCTTTGTCAAAAAATTGAAGTAGGCATAATTCAAATTGGCCAAAACACCGTCCACATCCCAAAAGATATTTCTTATTTTCATTGTACATCCCTTTCAAAGGCAGTATATGCAATCAGACAGCCGCGCGCAATATGATTTTGCATGGGCTAAATAAAATTTTTTTCGAAAATGATTGACAAAAAGCAAAAGGAGTGTTAAAATGGGTCCATGTTTTATCAGAAAGGAGAAAAATTATGGGAAACCTGAGTTTTAAAGAACAATTGAAACAAATGTCACGCGAACAATTAACGGCTTTGCGCGACAAGACGATCGAAGAAATTTTTCCGCCGTACATCCGCAATTGGTCCTTCCAAGCGCAAAACGGGCATATTTCTGCTTTCGTCCGCAAAGCGATTCAAATCGAACGTGCCTTAAACGGTGAAGAAGCCAGCCAAAAATTAAAGGCAGAACTTTACAAAAGAGTGCCGAAATTCCGTGCTTTGACCGCTGAGGAAAAAGAAGTAAAGTATTTAAACTATGACATGGCGGCCTTAGAGTCCCCCAGCGGTTATAAACGTGCCGTTTCCAATTGGTACGCCAGAAAGATGAAATCCATGTTCAATCCTTCGAACGGTCGGGAACGCGGAAGCAGCGACTATTAGTCAACATTTAATTGTAAATCACATTTAATTGTAAATCCCCTGCCCTTGCAACAGGGGATTTTTTGTTTAATGACACAGAGCACCGCATCCACTTTTCCAACGATGCAGGAGATCAACATGATTACCACAGCTTGGACAAAATCTCCATCCCGTACAATTATCTACATGGACATCTAACCAAAGAAAGAGAACCTTTGGCCATGCACTCGTTATAGCATCGGACATAGATGAATGGCAGGTAGAACCATAGCTTTTACTGCATCCAATATCCGCCACAGTCGCTGCTTTTTTCCCTTGTGCATAGCACCAGTTTTGTGCTGACCACCAATTCATCGTTAAACTATATGTCCACTCATTTCCATCTGGCATTATCTTTGCTACATTGTCATAAGCGTATGCTGATACCAGTCTGCATTCACCTATACCCGATTCATGACAGTCCGAATTGTTCGGGTACCAACAGAAATACCCGCCGCAGCATTCTGCATTGGATAAACATTTGACGTGTGTTTCCCCTTCGTCGGGTTTGTTGCATTGTGCGGAAGTGTCGCCGAAGTAAAGAACAACATCGTTTGTGCCGTTGCAAATGTCTTTATGGAATGAATCGTAGATTATACCGATGTTGGACATTTGCGAAACCGAATAGCGTTCCTCACTTCCCGGCATAACACGGACTTTATATTCTATTGATGCTTTCGGAACCAAAGATTCACACACACCGCGCGGAACATTTGTCACGACAATCCCGAATTGTCCGCCGGCTGCCATAAAGGCATCAAGGTTATATGTTCCTGTGTGTAGAACGCTATCGATAAGTTCTTCTTCCATAAAATCATCGGCTTCATAGGCTCTGTCGTTTTCCATAATGACAAAGGCCAAACGATTCGCATCGTCCAAGATAACATTTGCTTGATGATTATTCACAGCGCGGCGGTAACCTAACAAACCGCCGATAGACAAGACTCCGATAATCGCCAAAACGCCCAGCATTTCTATCATCGAACGGCCGAATTGTAATATCTTCATTTTTCATACTCCTACACGTTGGTTTTTGATATCTTTGACTATTACACAAACCTTCTTTTGTGTAACAATGCGTTTCGGAGAAAAGGGAGTGTTCGACAATAATGCCCTCTGTCCCTTATTTTTCAAGGGATTAAAGAAGATTTACAAAAAATTGCATTTTTCCTAAAATAGGTATTTACAAAAACCAACGTTTGTGTAATACCCAAGGACTTTATTTTCTGCGGCGTTGATGGGAAAAATAAATAACGTCATTCTGAACCCCTCTCCCCCGTCACTCTGAGGGCGTTCGCCCGAAGAGTCCATAACATCAATTTTTTTAGGCCTTACCCAAAAACAGATTCGGATATTCTTGGATTCTTCGGTCGCTTGACGCTCCCTCAGAATGACATAAAAAAGAAAAAGCCTCCCTCAGAGTAACAAAAAAAGGAGCTCAGAGTAACATAAAAATCATTGTAGAAAAAACCGCCCAAAAGGGCGGTTCTTAAATGGTGAGTGCGGAGCCGGCAAGCCGAAAACGTGCCAGTGGCACGAATTTCGGATTGAGACGCAATGAAACCCAATGAGGCAGGACGACAGTCCGCACCGAATTGTTGGTTGGAATTGAAGAACCCGTAGGGTTCGAGGCCCCAAAAACACCCTTGGCTCAAATACAAAAAAACCGCCCAAAAGGACGGTTCTTAAATGGTGAGCGCGGAGGGACTCGAACCCTCGGCCCTCTGATTAAAAGTCAGATGCTCTACCGGCTGAGCTACGCACTCGAATGAGAGGGAATATACACAATTATCAAATAAACGTCAAGCGTTTTTTTTATTTTTTTACAACGGAAAACGTAAATGAACGCGCAAGCCCCCCTGCGGACTCTCCAAAAGCGTTATTTCTCCGCCGTGCGAAAGAACGATATCCCGCGTAATCGTCAACCCCAAACCGACTCCGCCCGTCTTTGTATTGCGAGAATCATCCAGCCGATAGAAAGCCTTAAAAACTTCGGCCCTTTTCTCTTCCGGTATGCCCGGCCCGTCATCGTCAATCGTAATGTCCAGAAACTTATCCCGCACACCCATATTCACATAGGCATGCTTTGCGTAACGATGCGCGTTGGTCAAAATGTTCATCAACGCCCTTGAAAAGTCATTGGGACGCAAGGCTATCTTTTGCGGCTGTTCAATATGTAAATCGATCTCGTGACCGTTACGACGCAACTTTTCAACCAAATCCGTAATCAAAGTTGAAACTTCCATCTGTTGAACCGGCTCTTTACCTTCCCCGCGCGCAAAGGTCAAGTAGCCCTCCAACATACGCTCCATTTCATCAATGTCTTCCAAAAGGTCCTGAACATCCTCTCCATTCATCATGGACAGTTGCAATTTCATACGCGTCAACGGTGTCCGCAAGTCGTGGGAAACCCCCGAAAGCATCCCCGTTCTTTCGGACAAGTAACGAACAATACGGTTCCGCATCTGTAAAAAAGCCTGTCCGGCTTGGCGAACTTCCGAAGCACCTTCAGGCTTAAAACGTTCAACATCCCGCCCCGTACCGAAGTTTTCCGCCGCTTTCGCAAGCCTTGACACCGACCGAACCTGATTTTTCATGAACAAAAACGCAATCCAGAACAATAAAATCGACGTCCCAATCATCCACACCAAGAAAACATACGTCGTCGAACTGAAAAAACGCTTCTTGGGAACATAGACCCTTAAAACCCCCGTCTTTAATTGAACATAAACCAAAATATGGTCTTCCTTTAAGTTCTCCCGTATCATAAAGGGGTAGTCCATCTTTGACAAAGCTTTCTCCACCTGAACCAAAATGGGCTTTGTCTTGTTCGGATTTTCCGTCGGGACAAACTCCAAATTCGAATCAAAGGAAACATTCAGCTGCAAATCTTCATTGTATTGCGAAAGCAAAAGATACGATTGGATGGCATCCGGAAAATTTTCCATCGTCTGTGCAAGAACGCGAATTTCACCGGCAATATCGTCAGCCAGACGCCGACTGATAAGCCGCCAGTGGTTATCAAAAAAGACCATGGACGCCACAATCTGCAAACAAATCAACGGCAATAAAATAATCAATATAAACCGCCCCAAAAGCGATTTCGGAGAAAGCCGCGATTTAAATGAAGAAAACAAATACCGGATAAGATCCCACACTTCCTTTAAGATGGAAACAATCAACGACCACAAAGACTTATCAAATTTCTTCATTCTCTATTGGGGCAACAAAATATAGCCTTTCCCCCTAACCGTTTGTAAATAGCGCGGATTTTTAGAATCTTGTTCAATTTTCTTACGCAATCGATTGATTTGGACATCCACCGTTCGTTCGTTTTCCGTCCCTGTCTGCATCGCCAATTCCATTCGGGAAACTTCCTTACCCAAACTGTCAACCAACACCCGAAGCAGGTCGCGTTCCACCTGAGTCAACGGAATAGAATGCCCGTCCCTCGAAAGTTCGGCCCGATCAACGTCATAAAGACAAGCACCGAAAGAAAGAACGCCCGTCTTTTCCTTTTCGGGCACCATGGCCGCACGCCGCAAAATACTGTTCAACCGCAAAAGCAATTCTTTCGGATCAAACGGTTTCGACAAGTAATCATCGACACCACTTTCCAACCCCTCGATTCGGTCTTGCAATTCACCCATGGCCGTCAACATCAAAATGGGAACCTGCATCCCCTTTTCACGAAGGGATTTCGCAAAGCAAAAGCCGTTCTCTCCGGGCATCATAACGTCCAAAATCAAAATATCAAACAAGAAAGAATCCATCATCTTTCGGGCTTCATCCGGATTGGCAGCTTCCGAAACAATAAAACCGTTTTCTTTCAAATACTGGTGAAGCAAGCGCCGCAAACGGTTATCATCATCAATGACCAAAATGTGTTTCTTTTCTTCCATCAAAGCACCTCTACCTTTTCCAAAATTTCGGAACCTTTCTTTCCCCCTTGACCCGTTAATTTTTCATCGATAATCTGATGCAAAAAGCGAATATGGGTATCAATCGCGGACATTTCATCCTTACCAAACTTTTCTTGCCGTTCAATGTACCGACAAAGATGATTTCCAACCGTTGTAATCAGCTCATAACCGAAAGTCGCTCCCTGCCCTTTCATATCATGGACCGCGCGAAAGACATCTTCCCGAATAAGTTTTTCACGAAGCTTGCCGGATTCGTTTTCGGCCTTTGAAAAAGCTGTATCCAAACGTTCCAAATCGGCATGAACCCATTTTTGGTACTCGTCGGAAAGACCCTCTATAACGCCCATGGCTTTTTCATAATCGGAAAGAATATCTGTCATTGTTCACTCCCTTTTTGAACAGTATACAAAAAAACGTTGGCAAATCCAACGTTTTTTTTGGTGCGATCGAAAAGAATCGAACTTTCACGGGTCTCCCCACAGCGACCTCAACGCTGCGCGTCTACCAATTCCGCCACGACCGCGACAGATATGAAAACAAGAAATTTATACCAAAAAGATAAACAAATAGCAAGATTTTTTTTATTTTTTTGCACGCAAAGCCAAAAGATTTGCTTTCTTTTCACTGTTTGTTAAGTTTTTAACCCTATACTGCCTTGCCGAAAAGGAGATAAAAATGTTTGAGGAAATTATCAACAAAGTTGTGGAAATCGGCGGTTTGTTCCAAACAAAACCCATTACGGATGCGCAAATGGAAAAATTGGAAAATGACTTAAAGGCCCTAAATATCGAATTGCCCATAGAGTATGCCGAATTTTTGTATCAAACCAACGGATTGTTTTGGGGCGGTCTTGAATTTTTCGGATCCGATATCGTCGTGAACAAAAAAAACGGCTATGCAATTACCGACCTTCTTTCACAAAACAAAATCTATCAGGCCCTAAACCCGAAAACAAAAAAGATTTTGTTGGGACATACGGACGAAGAAAACTTTATTTACAACCCGACAATGCAAGTCTATGAGCTGGTTGACGAATTTTCGGGCGAAATTATCAAAAATTTCCCCTTGTTTGAAAACCTTTTCGAATATATACTTTCCGAGCAGATAGAGCTGATACAAAATTATGTCGGCTTTAATGAAGACGAAATAAAAGACGAAAAAACGGATATAGACTTTTAAATGAGAGTAGATCTTTTTGATTTTGATTTACCGACAGACTTAATCGCCAACGAACCCATGACACCGCGGGAAGCGGCAAGACTTCTGCATATCACAACAACCGGATTGGAAGACAAGCATATCGCTGACCTGCCGGATTTGTTGACACCGAATGACGTATTGGTCTTTAACGACACCAAAGTTATCCCTGCGCGCATTTACGGAAAGCGGGGGGACGCCCATTTGGAAGTCACTTTGTTAAAGCAAGTGAACCTGTCAACGTGGAAATGCCTGATAAAAAACAGCCGGCGTTTAAAAATCGGGGACAAGATTGTCTTTGCCGATAATTTTTTCGCCACCGTCACGGCAAAAGACACGGACGGCCCTGTCGCTTTACAATTTAATGTGTCCGGTGCCGAATTATTTGCGACGTTACACCTTTACGGGATAATGCCCCTTCCCCCCTATATCAAACGCGAAAAAGGCGGAAAAGAGTCGGACAAATCCGATTATCAAACCATCTATGCCAAACATGAAGGCGCTGTTGCCGCCCCTACGGCCGGTCTCCACTACACGGAAAAGCTGATGAAAGCCCTTGACGAGAAAGGCATTCAAAAAGAATTTTTAACACTACACGTGGGCGGAGGAACTTTCCTGCCCGTTAAAGTCGCCGACACCAAAGATCATAAAATGCACGCCGAATATGGCATCATCACACAAGAAGTCGCTGACCGATTGAACAAGGCCAAACAGTCCGGAAAACGAATCGTTTCGGTCGGAACAACCGCCTTGCGCCTGCTTGAAAGCGCCACGGACGAAAACGGCGTAATACACCCCTTTGCGCAGGAAACATCCATTTTCATCACACCGGGGTATCATTTCCGCTTTACCGACAGATTATTCACCAACTTTCATTTG
>Ga0310690_10001552_pt1 | contig 40478 bp, 80 predicted proteins | sample AusTroGonzalo_MG_2_FD_207661 | JGI IMG/M metagenome (GOLD analysis project Ga0310690, IMG submission 207661) | Bovine rumen microbial communities from tropical cattle in Woodstock, Queensland, Australia - Gonzalo_04 (v2) (version 2) | ecosystem: Host-associated > Mammals > Digestive system >... | reverse complement strand
AAATAGAAATGCAATTTAGAAAGTTATCACAAGCCGAATTACATACAATAGCACCAATATTAGATAGTGCAAGTCAAACAGTAAAATATTATGATGATACAAAAGGTGCTTATGTAACAATGTCAACATATACTGGAGATTGGAAGGTAACAAATAGAGGAATAGGGCAAAATGAAGGGTTTTCAGTAAGTTTTATTGCTAGAAAAAGGAGGGAGTAGTGAGAACACATACACAAGCTTTTAAAGAAGAATTGACAAAACTAGGTAAACAGCAAAAAGTTATGATAACATATAGAACAACTACATTGACAAATGACCAGATAAATAGCGTTACTTATTCATTTGACACTACTCTTCTCAAATCAATAATGACTTGCCTTGAAATAGATAGTAATGTTGAAATTCCTATCGATACTGAAATCAATTTTCAATACGGATTACTAGTAAATGGCGATTATGAGTATTTAGATTTTGGTAATTTTATAGTAAGGGAAATTGAAAAACAAGAAGACACACGTTCTTATTCAATTGTTGCTTATGACAAGATGTTCTATGCAATGCAAGACTATGAACCTTTAGATGTTACATACCCTATTACAAATGTGAATTTCTTTAAAGCATTATGCGATAAATTAGAATATGAATATCAAGACAATATTGCTGACTTATTAGCAAATGCAAGCAAACAAATAACTTCAGATGTATTTGCTGATATAGGGTTTACTTATAGAGATGTATTAGATGATATAGCAGAGGCAAATGGCGTCAATTTTATAATGAATGATAACATAATAGAAGTCAAAGCAACTGAAACATCATTAGAAAACGGTTATGTTAGTGGAGAAACTTTATATTTACAAGAAACAAGCTCAAATGTTACAAATGAAATATTAACTTTAGCAGAAACACAATCTTTTGTAAGCGATGAGACGTTAATATTAGGAACAGGAGAAGTTATTACTGAAGAATATTTAAAAGATGTTAACGTAAACTTTGGAAAAATGTTTGGACCTATTAATTCTATAGTTTTAAGCAGAAGTACGAACGACAATATCTATAAAAAAGATGATAGCAGTATAGCGACTAATGGCTTATGTGAAATAAAGATAAGTGACAATCAAATAATGAATGGCAATGATAGAGGAGATTATTTACAAGGAATATTTGATAATTTAAGTGGATTGACATTTTGTTTAAATGATTATAAATCAACAGGAATTTGCTATTTAGAACCATTAGAAGATTACGGAATAAAAATTGGTGATACATTATATTCTTGTATTCTTATGAATGACGAAATCAATATCACTCAAGGATTAGAAGAAAATATTTATACTGACCCACCAGAGCAATCTCAAACTGACTATACAAAAGCAAGCAGAACAGAACACGACACTAGTTTAATAATAGACAAAAATAATAAACAGATACAAAGTTTAATAACTGAAGTAGGAGATAGAACTAATAAGACAACAAGTATCACTCAAGATATAGATACAATAACAAGCGAAGTAAGTGTAATAGCGGATGTTACAGAAGAAAAGCAAGACAATGGAGCATTAACTTTTGAAGATGTAAATATAAGTGAGCCTTTATACATAAGACTATATGCATTAGATAGTTGGATTTCTTATTTATACCCATCTAGCACATACCCTAGTAGCACATTGTACCCTCAACAAAGAACTATAAGATTTGAAAATACAACTACAAATGAAATATTTGATTATACTTTACCTTGCGACTTAAGATTTTATGAAGATGCACAACACGGAATAGATTTTACTTATGATGAGTTTATACTAGATTATGAAAATCAAGTATGTAAGAAAATAGAAAGAATAGGCATAAATGCAAGTGGAGCTTATGTACATTCACAAGAAAGAGAAATAACTTACGATTACCCATCAATAGTTTTAAGCGAAGGCGATTATACTATTTCTGTATTAGGTCATACTAGATATTATTTAAAAGTTAGAATAAATAAAGTAACTGAATATACGAAACAGTTTGCAACAAGAGTTGATTTAAGTTCTAAAATAGAACAAACGGTAGACACAATTAATTTAGAATTAAACGAAAAGGTAAATAATGAAGATTATACAGCTGCTCAAATCTTACTTAAAATCAATAATGATGAAAGTGAAACTCAAATCAAGGCAGATAAAATTAATCTTGCACGGAAAAACTATTAATATGACTTCTGAAACAATTTCAATCAATAGTGACTATTTCCAAGTAACTCCAGAAGGACAAGTAACCTGTCAAAAATTAGCAGTAACCGGAAACGAAAGCTTTATTAATTTAAATGACACTTTCATTGTTAATAAGTTCGGAAATGTGTTCATTTTAGACAACGGAAGATATGAAGAAGGTGTTAATGCAAACTTAAATATAAGCGATACTAGTGGAAACAGAATTTCATCAATATACAGTGGAGAAATAGATTTAAATAATCAAGGTTATTACTTAAGAATACACGCTGAAACTTATGCAAATGCGACACTTGATATTGCAAATGGATTAATTGGAATGTGGCAAAATAATGATACTAATCAAGACCACGCCATAATACTTGGAGTAGAAAGTGGACCTAAAATTTTTTGCGGACAAACTAGTACGAGTACAGTTATTTATGAGAATTATATGTATTGCCAAGATTATAGAAATATCTCATCTTTAGAAGCAAAGAAAAACATAAAAGTTTATAATAAAAAAGCATTACCTGAAGTTCTAAACACTGACATATATTGGTATAATTATAAAACAGATACAACAAAAGACAAAAAAATAGGTGTAATTATTGGAAATGATTACAATTGCACTAATGAAATTATAAGTGATGATAAAAAGTCAATTAATCTATATTCTATGATTTCATTAAGTTATAAAGCTATACAAGAATTAGCTAAAGAAGTGGAGGATTTAAAAAATGGAAAAACCAACTAGTTTAGTGATATTTGAATTAAAGCAAAAGATTGTAGATGATATAAATGAGTCAAAACTTCCAATCTATATTATAAAACCTATTGTGAAAGAAATATATGATAGAGTGGTAGAACAAGATGTTATACAAATGCAAAAAGATAAAGAAGAATACGAGAAAGGAGAGAAATAATGGCTTACGAAAAAACAGTATGGGAAGACAGTCCTAGTACATCAACTCCTATTAATTCAACAAATTTAAACCATATAGAAGATGGATTATATGCAACAAATAGTGCAGTAGACATTTCGTCAACAAATCCCGCTTCACAAACCAGTTATTACCCAACTTTTGTTTCAACTACAGGAGTATCAAAACAAAGAACGAATGATGGATTAAGATACGACACATTACAAGGAACAACTAGCTCTGTAGGACGAAGTACTTTAGTATTAGGGAATGGAACAGCAAGTGGAACAGCAGGAAATAAACAAGGAAGATTAGCATTACATAATTCAAGTACAGGTTACACTTGGTTACAAACCGCAACATCATCAAATGCTGTAACTCAAACATTGCCTGCACTAACTGGAACAGTGGTAGTAAAACAAGATGCCACAATAACTACAGAAACTAATGGTTGGTATAAAGTTAATATGGGAGCTTATACAATGTATTTCTTAAATAGTTCTACAGTCAGCGATACATATTCTGCAAATTCTTGGGGAGGCAAACAAAGAAATTTACCTAGTGGAATTACTTTTGACTCAACAAAAATGGCATTTATGGGAAATGCAAGAGGAACAGACCACGCAATAAGAGCAGGAACATCAATAAGTAACGGAGCAACAGCTTTTACAATAAGTTGGCATAATGCACATAGTGGAAGTGTTACAACAACAATAGAATATAATGCCACTTTAATAATATTTCCATAATTAAGAAAGGAGAAATAAATGGCAGATATTAGTATAATACAATTATCAGACAATACACAATACAATATAAAGGACGCACAAGCAAGACAAGATATTGCTACAATAAATGAAGAGATAGGCGATATCGAAACATTGCTTGCGGCAATATAGGAGGTGTAAATGAGTATAGCAAGTGAAATAACACGTTTGCAAAATTCAAAAGCAGACGTAAAGACACAAGTAAATATAGACAAAGATTTAATCAACAATGGAACAGCCTTTATAGATGATGAAACAGTAGACGATTACGATGACAAGATAGAAGAAATGCAAGAAGCCTATAAGAAGTTTATACCAATACAAAGCGAGTCAGGAACAACAGAGGTAACTATAGATAACACAGGAGATACAAAGGCTTTAACAAGTATAGGAATTGATGGAAATATAGAACAATATACTACTACTGGGAAAAATTTACTAGATGAATCAACTTTAAGACAAGGAAGTGGGGCTGATTCAAGCTCAACAGCACGTGTTTTTATTCCTGGAAATTATTATTTAGAGACAGGAACTTATACAGTTTATACAAACTTAAATACAAGCACTTATAAATATGCCGTTGGCATTGCTTCAAGTGCTTTCCCTTTTAGTGGAACATACTTATATGACTCTGGCTGGCAAACAACAGACCATTTCACTTTTACAATCAATCAAAGAGGTTATTTAGGCTTAGGAATGGCTAAGAGTGATGGGGCAAGTGCAATTAGCCCAAGTGATGTATCAGGTTATTATTTTATGGTAGTTAAAGGAAGCTATGATAGTAGCACAGCCTACGAATCATACACAGGTGGAATCGCTTCACCCAATCCTTCATTTCCACAGAGTGTTAATGTAGTTACTGGAGATAATAATGTAGTAGTAAGAGGAAGAAACATTAATTCAACAACTACAAGAGTAGGTTTATATTTAATAGTTGATGGAACTTACAGCTCTACTACAACTTCGTATATAACAGTCGGAGATTTAATTCCTTTAGATTATAACAAAACAATAACTGTTTCAAATGAGAAAAGTAAATCAGGTTCGTGGTATATGTTGGAATACGACAAAGATAAAAATTATCTAAATCAAAATCAATTACTTACAGGTACGACAGCTACATTTACAACACAAAATCCTTTAACAAAATATATTGCAATTGATTTGGGTGGTGGTATAAATCTTGAAAATGCAGGAGAGATAATGATTGAAACAGGCTCAACAGCACATTCTTACGAACCATACATAGCACCAACATCATATCCTATTAATTTAAAAAGTAAGAACTTATTAGATGAGAGTACAATACAAGAAGGTACTTATAACGGTTTTGTTTCAGGAATAAGATGTTTTTATTGTTCAAATTATTATTTAAAGCCAGGTACTTATACTTTAATAACTAATATCGATGAAAATTCTGATTTTAGGTATAGTATTGTTACATCAGAGAATATTTTTCCTACAAATACAACTAAGTTTGATTCATCTTGGAAACAACTATCAAGTTTTACATTTACACTTACTTCATCAAATGAAGGCTATTTGGGAATAATTATGTCAAGGAAAAATGGCACAGATGCCATTCAGGTTAGTGACCTTGCAGATGTTAAAATAATGGTATATGAAGGCTCTTACGATGATACTATAACTTATGAACCTTATTTAAATATTGAACTAGCTCAAATAGGAACATATATAGATAAATTATATAGAGATAATACGGATGGTAAATGGTACAAATATAATGCGATAAAAAAATCAACTTTAGGAAGTGATATCACATTCTTATCTACTACAGGAGGGTTTTATAGTGCAACAGCTACAGATTATGCTACAAGCGGAAATACACCTTATTGTGAATGGTATCAAGGTAAAAATAATACCGCAGCTATAAATGGAATAACTGATAAAGAGATTGCTTTTAACACAAGTTCTTCTCCATACCCTAGACTTTATTTAAAAGATAGTAATTATTCAAGCAATACTACACTAAATTCTGACTTATCAGCTAATCAAGTACACATTTACTATGCACTAGCAACACCAACCATTACAGAAATAACAAATACAACTTTAATAAACCAATTAGAAGCAATACATCTTGCAACAGGTACTAACGTAATAGAGTTTGATGGAGACACCTTAGTATCAGGATTAGACATAAATTATATAGGCGAAGCATCACCTCACCTATAGAAAGGAGAAAATTATGAGCGACAGAACTTATGATTTAATCAAGAACATTGCTTTATTACTTGCTCCATTTATTACTTTAGTTTTATCATTGCTTTGTGCTTTTGGAGTAATTGACAATCAAGTATCAGTAGCAATAGCTGGAGCATTTGACACATTTTTAGGTGCAATAGTAGTAATAGCAAAAGAAATCTATGACAATAAGAAAAAAACAAAGAAAAAATAATTTACGAAAGGAGAAAACAATGGATGAAAATGAATTAGAAGAAAGAGCAAACAAAATGATTGATGACAAAGATATTCAGACAACAGTTAATAGTGATGGATTAGAGGGATTATTAGAAGAAAGGGGGAATGCAGAGAATGTCATTTACACCTAGAACAAGTTGCCCTTATGACAACAAATATTATATTAGACAAGCGAATGGTGGTTATAATGGGGCAATACAAGGAAGCCCTACAAAGGCAGGAGCGAACGTATTAGCAAACTGCGTAGGGTATGCCAACGGAAGATTTGGGGAAATAATGAATAAAGGTTATATTCCATATCAATTAGTTTGCAATGCTGAAAACTTCATAGAAAAAGCAGTGGCTTATGGACTTAAAATAAGCAATACTCCAACATTGGGCGGAATTATGGTATGGCAAAAAGGAAGTTTATCAAGTGGAGATGGAGCAGGCCACGTAGCAGTAGTAGAAAGAATTAATAGTGACGGCTCAATCTATACAAGTGAAAGTGGATGGGGAGGACCAACATTCTTTAATTCTACAAGAAACAATAGTAATGGTAGATGGGGACAAGGTTCAGCATACTCATTTAGAGGCTGTATTGTAAATCCTTCAGTAGAGCCTTCGCCAACTCCAACGCCGACAAATCAAATTTCACAAATACAACAAACTCTTAATGAAAGATATCATTTAGCAATTAAGGTAGATGGTTATTATGGAAACCAGACCAAAAAAGCTTTAGTAATAGGATTACAAACTGAACTTAACAAACAATTTGGAGCACATCTTGTTGTAGATGGAGTATTTGGACCTGCAACAAAGAATGCTTGTAGAAATGTAGCTTACGGAGCAAGAGGTAACATAACTTGGTTAATTCAAGCAATGCTAGTATGTAGAAATTACAATTTAACTGTTGACGGTATATTTGGAACAAGCACTAAAAATAATGTAATAAGTTTTCAAAAATACTATGGACTTACAGCGGACGGAATTGTAGGTAAAAATACATTTGAAAAGTTGTTTAAGTAATTTACAAATAATTTAGAATGGTGCTATAATTATAAGAGAGAGGTGTAATATGGACATAACATTAGTAATAGCAATAATTGGTTGTATTATAGGACTTCTAAGTTTTTTCTTTGCTCGAAAAGATAGTGGAGAAAAGAAAACAGAGAATAGTTCTTTTCAATTAGGCACGCTTGTTACAAAAATGGATTTTCTGACTGAACAAGTTAAAATACTTTCAGATAAATTTGACAAATATGATACAGAAGTTAATGAAAAGATACAAAAGGAAATAAACGCTCATGTATTAGCATATCATAAAAAGGATTAAAAAAATGTTTGAGAAAGAGATGGAAATGATGAAAAAAACACTTAAAGAAGTAGAAGAAGGTAGTCATTCAATTGCTTATGAGTTATTACAAGATTGCCAAAAAACAAAAATTATTTTAATCATATTGCTTTTCTTTACAATATGTTTATTATTTGCCTCAAATATTTATTGGATTAACTACATCAAAGATTTGGAAATTACTGACACTTATGAAGAAATTATACAAGAACAAGAGAATACAACTAACTCTTATATGAGAGGAGAAATTAATTAATGGGTACAGCAAGACAAAGAATAATAAGACATACAAGAAAAGTGTCAAGAAGGAAAACAAATGGTAGAAAAAGTACCAGAAGAAAAAGACGTTAAATTTGATTTCACTCGTAATGAATATAATTATTTTTGCGAGCAATGTATGTTTTCAGATTTACAAGAAAAAATTCTTGAGATGAAAATAAAAGAAAAGTCTAACGTGCAAATTTCAATGAATTTGCATATTAGCGAACCAACAGTTACAAGAGAAGTAAGAAAGATAAAAAAGAAAATTCTTAAAATACTATAGAAAAAGTTGTTTATTTTCACAATCCTTCCTAGAAAGAAGTCACTATAATTAGTGGCTTCTTTTTTTTGACGTTCTAAAATCGTTTTTAAGACGTTTTTATTTTTGGAATGATAAATATCATTACTTAATAGCTTATGTTTAAAATAGCTATGTTTTTGCACGAATTTGATTAGAATTTGACGTGTTATTGATTAGTTATTGATGAGTTAATAAGAAAAATCTATTTTATAATTAAATTAAAGAAAGGAGGTATAGGAGAATAGTAAAAATATGCTGAAGGAAAATCCTGAGAAAGTAGTAAGCATTATTGCCTATATCTCCTTATTAATTTATGTATTATAACCCATATATGAATAATTATCAAAATATGCAAATGCCACAACAATATACACAACCAGTTTATAAGCCTTTAGGATTACAAGGCAAAGTTGTTGACAATCTTGATGTAGTAAAAGCAATGGATATCTCTATGGACGGAAGTATGAATTATTACCCATTAGCAGATGGTAGTGCAATAGCAACAAAACAATTACAACAAGACGGAACAAGTAAAGTGGTTATTTATAAACCAATTACTGAGCAAGAAACAGAACAACCAAAGTATGTTACTGAAAGTGATTTGAAGTCTTTTAGTGAAAAAGAATTAAAAGATATGAAAGATGATTTAAAAATACTAAAAAGAAAAGTAGAAGATATAATTGATGACTTAAAAGAAAAGAAGGAAAAATAAATGAACCCTATTGATATCATAAAAAACTATGTAACAAAAGGATTGACTCCTCAATCTATTGTTAAAAACATGACTAAAAATAATCCTATATTTACTAACTTAATAGAAATGGCAGAAAATGGAAATGAAAAAGAAGTAGAAAACTTTGCAAGAAACTTAATGAAAGAAAAAGGAAAAGACTTTGACAAAGAATTTGCGGAGTTTAGAAATAATTTTAGATAAATTAGTTGCAACATAATTTATAAATAATTTTAAAGAAGGGAGAAAAAATGAATTACGACAATTCAAGCTTAAGTGCATCAGATGTAGCATTATTAACTGGTTCAAGAAATAATGGATTTGGTGGATTTGGCGATGGCTCAGGAGCTTGGTAAACATATCTGCCAAGGGTAAATTGAGGTATTAAACTGGAAAGCTGAGATGCTAATCAGAACCGAAGGCTATGCTAAGCATAGTCAGGGGCAACGCATAGATAGTGAAAAGATATAATCTATCCACGAGACCTCAATAATTGTTTACAATGTTTAATAAAAATTATATAATGGAGCTAAAGGGGGCTAAAATATGAAGAAAAACTCATTCTATACTTTAGATGATTATATAATTACAAAAGAAGGTATAGTAATAAACAAACACAACAATCACGTTTTGAAACCACAAAAAAATGACAAAGGTTATTTAAGAGTCATCATTGGTCATAAAAGATATTTTGTTCACAGATTAGTTGCAGAAAAATATGTAAAAAAAATTGATGGCAAAAATCAAGTAAATCACAAAGATGGAAACAAATTAAATAACAAATATGAAAACTTAGAGTGGGTTAACAATCTTGAGAACAGAAAACATGCAGTAAAAAACAACTTGCACTTATGTGGTGAAAAATGCAGTTGGAGTAAATTAAAAGAAAAAGATGTTATTTATATTATACAAAATCCGTCTATATCTACAAAAGAATTAAGCAAACAATTCGATGTTTCTTATTCTACAATCTCTGATATAAAAAAACGGAAAAACATGGAAACAATTAAAAAGATATGCTGACCTATCACAAAAAGAAGTGATAGAAGTATAAGATAAAAAGCTTATACGATAACAATTTGGGATTATTATATTTTTAATATTTGCATTAGGTGGCTGGAATAACGGTGGCTTTGGTGGAAACAATGGCGGAAGCTTTGGTGGAACTACTTTTGTTCCTTATGGTGGTTTTGGTTATGGTTCAACAGATACGTATTCTGCTTTATCTAGACAATTAGACCAAGGATTTACAAACTTAAATACTGACATCAATCAAGTAAATAATAATGTTACACAAGGATTTTACAATACAAATGCTGCTTTATTAACAGGCTTTGGAAACAGTAACCTTGCAACTTGTCAAGGATTTGCTGACACTCAAAGACAAATTTGTCAAAGTACCGATAGTATTAATGCAAACATAAACAATAATGGTTATGAGACAAGATTGTTAGGTGTAAATATGAATAGTGCATTACAAAATTGTTGCTGTGACCTAAAAACAAATGTTGCTGACTTAAAATATACAGTAGCAACAGAAAATTGTGCTGATAGACAAGCATTAAATGAAGGTATAAGAGATGTAATAGCTAATAATACAGCAAATACTCAAGCTATACTTGATAAACTATGTCAACAAGAATTAGATGCTAAAAATGAAGTAATAGCAAACTTAAGAACACAACTAAATATGGCTGATTTAAAAGCTTCACAAACAGCTCAAAATGCTTTTATAGCTCAAGGATTTAGTGATGAAGTAGACGCATTATATAATAGATTGAATAATTGTCCTGTTCCAAGTACACCAGTATATGGAAGAACACCAATCTTTACTTGCAATCAAAACTATAATGGATGCGGATGCGGATGCGGAAATAATTTTTAAGCAAAATCTGATTACAGATAACTCATTGTGAGATTGCTTACAATAAAAGAGGTAGTCAGTGCTACCTCTATTTTTATAGAAAGGAAAAAGAAAAATGATACAAAGTTATATTAACACAATTACACCATTAACATCAAATACTGATAGTGTAGCATTTCAAACTGATTGCATAAGAACTAGAAGTTCGACTTGTTGCGGATGGCTTAATCATTCTCAAGGTTCTCCAAATTATGAGGTTTTAAGCGACGGAAAAACAAATGCTATGTACGAAATTAATTTTGATGCGACAGTTAGTAGTGCAACAGCTGGAGTGGTTGCTTTTGGTATATATAAAGACGGAGTGCTAATGCCTGGAACTTTAATGGCTGTAACATTAGATGCTGCAGATGATTATGAAAATGTTTCTATGAATAAAAAGTTTATAGTTTGTTGCAGAGGAAATGCAGACATTGATGTAAGGTCAGTTCCTGCAGTAGCAACACCAACTACTCCAACAACACCTGTCGAAACAGAAATACCTATTATTGTTAGTGCTAATTTAAGCTTAAATAGACTATCATAAGGAGGGTTATATGGAAGAAAATTGTGATGATTTAGAAATACAAAAAATAGTAGATAATAAAATTAAAGAATTTATAGCTACAGATATTAATCCTAATAATTTGGATGCACTTTATAAACTAGTAGACATCAAAAAAGATTTTAAAAATATAGAATATTGGGAAAAGAAAGGAGAAAAAGATGAGATACGGAGAAGATTATAGAGGTTATAGAAACTATAATGAATATGGTCGCAGAGGAAGATACAACGGTGGTAGAGGTTCTGGAAGATATAGAGGCGATGATATGATAGAAGATATGAGAGAAGAATATGACAACTACAGTGAAAGTCGCAACTATGGAGATGGACAAGAGTCAATGAGGTCTTTAGACTATATGCTAAAATCAGTACATCAATTTGTTAAAATGCTACAAGAAGATGCTAATTCGGAAGATGAAATGCAGTTAATTAGACAATATACAAGAAAAATTGGAGAAATGTAATGTTTAGATACTATAATGCTAATCCAGTGCTTAATGAAGTAGAAGATTGTTCAATAAGAGCAATTTCAGTAGCAGAAGGTATAAGTTGGGATGAAGCATACAAAAAATTATGCAGATTTGCAAGGCATAATGGTTTAATGATAAGCAGTGTAGAGAATATAGAAAAGTATTTAGATGACAAATATGATAGAATACCTGTTTATTATAAAACTATTAGAGAATTTGCAAATAATAATAAGTATGGTATATATTTAATAACAATGAAAGGGCATATAACAGTAATAAAAGACGGAATAATTTACGACACATTTGACCCTTCAAATAGAATAATATGGGACGTATGGCAAATTGAATAATGATGGAATATTTCTATTAAATATAATTGCAAATTGCTTTCAAATATTAGATTACAATTTAAATGTTACGCAAACATCTAATGACGTATTATTTAAAGAATTGCAAAAGCAAAATAAAGAATATCTTGAAAAGATAGTAAAACAAAATGAAGAAATAATAAAGAAATTAGATGAAATAAAAAAAGCCTAGACAGTATATGTCTAGGTTAACTATTAAAATATTAATAGGAATGTGTAGGGAATGCACACCTCAATATTATGTACTTAAATTATATCTATAAGTTAAAAAAATGTCAATATTTGACTTATAAAAATTATAGTGAGATAATTGAATTAATCATTTAATAACCTCAAAATAAAAAGCGGAAAGTCTATTATTGTATAGATACTTCCGCTTTATTTATTTCTATTATGGTTTTTTCAACGCCTTTTTGATAGATTATTCTTGAACCATCCCAATTATCTATTATGTTATAATTGTCATCTTCTAATATGCCATACTTTACTAAAATATCAGCAATAGCATTTTCAAGATTAGTCAAGTCTCTTTTTCTTTTATCAGGAACATAGAAAGTTGCTTTTAGATTTATAGGGTAATTGATAGGCGAAGTTTTATAAAGTTGTAAGATATATCCGCAGTCTTTTTCAAATTGTCTATATTGTTTAGATTGTATAATCATAGGCTTATGTGTATTACGATTATATATTATCTCTTGGGAGTTCTTCTTGCTCCTTGTTAGTAGGGGTATTTCTATTCTCAAAATACTCATCAATTAATCTTCTTTCTTTAGATGGCACAATCTTACGTTTTCTGAAATTAAGGCAACGATAGACATACATAGTACCTTCTTGATATTCAAATATTTCAAAACAGTTATCTTTTGCTTTACGACAATTGGAGCATATATATTTCTTAAAATAAGTTTCCATAATATAAACTCCGTTTTTTTTGATTTTATAATTTCGATAATTTTATGTCAATATTTTACATAATTTTTTAATATTATTTTAATATAATCTTTTAACCCTTACAGACTGTAACAATAAAAAATTTTTCATAAATTTAATAAAAACTATTTACAAAGTATTAAAAAAGTATTATAATAATATCAATAAAACAAAAAGGAGGAAAAGGTTGAAAGTAGGTGAAATTATTAATTACAGAGGTTGGAAAATAAAAAAATCAAAAGTATTTAAAAATAAAAAAGCAAATTATTATTTACCAGATACAGGATTATTTTTTGAAACATTACAAAAAGCAAAAAAAATTATAGACAAATTTGAAAAAGATGAAAAAGAAGGAAAACATATATTAATAAGATTTGACAAAATAATAAAGTTATAAAATAAAAAGAAAGGAGAATAACATAAACATGAAACATGAAATTGGAGAAATTTGGAAAGAAAAAGAAGGAAGCAAAATAATATGGCAAGTGCAATTCCCAAAAGGAATAGCAAGTTATAATAAAAAGAAAGTAGCAATGATGTGGGCAGAACAATTGATGAAAGATAAACAAGCCGGAATAATTTAATATTAAAAAGATGAGCTAACAGACTATACGGGCAGAAAGAGTATAAAAAAGGAGGAATAAAAAATGGGAACACGTAGTACAGTAAAATTTTATAGTAGAGGAAATCATAATATTTTATCAGTTTATAATCAATTTGATGGTTATATTACAGGAGAAGGAGAAGAATTAGTAAATTTTCTAACAAGCGATGAATGGAAAGGAAATGGTTTTGAAGATACAGCATTATTATATGTATGCTATAAAAAACAAGGCAAACCCTATCATACATATGCAACAACAGAATATGATTTACAAGAATATAATTACATAATATATGATACAGATGAAGGTATAAGAATATCAATACGAGAGGAAAGATGGTTAGATAATACGAATGAGCACGCTTATGTTGAAACATTAAGGTTTGGTACTATTGATGATTTAAAAAAATACGTAGAGGAAGAAAGAATAAAAGAACAAGCAATAATGAATAGCAGAAATGGAGAATAAGTTAACAATAATAATGTAATATAAAATTAATAATAAATTATATAGAAAGTATTTACATTTTTAATATTTTTATATATAATAATAAACAATAAAACAAAGGAGGATTATTAAATGAAAAAACAAAGAACAATTTCAAGAAAAACTTATGAAAGGTTATGTAAGATTGAAGATACAATATCTTTAATTTTACAATTCATAGGAATTACAATTATTACTTTAGGTGGAATTGCAATGCTATGGGCAATAACATCAACTATTATTATAGTTTTAGGTTAAAGAAAGGAGAAGTTAAAAAATGATTAGCGAAGGAGAACTTAATTATTATCAAGACTACACAGATGATTGCGATACAGTATTTTCAGCATTAAACGTATTACTTACAGATTTAACAAATGAAACAGTAATAAAAGAAATTGAAGGCGTAATTGATATGTTACATATGAATTTGGATGGCGATTATGAATTTGGAAACATTATTCTACAGCAAGCAAGTAATGAACAAAGACGTTTTGAAAACACTGAATATTGGAACTCAAAATTTTAAGGGGGAATAATGGACTTAAACAAGATTGAGAAAAAACTCGATAAATTATTTTGGTTATATGGCAATAGTCCATTGCGATATATAAAACCAATAAAAGAACACTGGTGTAATAAGATTAATTTCTTGTTATATATGAAAAGAAAAAAGGAAGGAGAAAGAAAAGAATGTTTAATGAAAAAGAAAAGGAATACTCAAGAAAGAGAGGGGAAGAAATTCCAGTATGGAAAACGCAAAAATACGAAGAAGCAAAAGCAAAAGCAATCGAACTAATTGATAGCAAAAAATACGATTTAACAGAGGGTGATTTTTGGATTTTGATGAATGAAACCAAAACTGGTAAAATGCAATACACAGGATTAATAATCAGTCATAATGGTTGCTTAAAAATAAATGACAAACTAGATAATAAATTCAAAACAAGTTGTACAGCTATTGACAAAGATGGTTATAACAATAGTTTAGTTTATACTTACATTGATGAAGATGTTTATGAAGTTGGAGAGGTTAGTAAAGACAATTGTACGAACCCATACCCATATGCAATGGCATTCAAAAGATGCTTTGATAGAGTAGTATTAAAAAAGAGCAAATTAGCTTATGCAGGCGTATATAGTGATAGTGAGGCTGATGAATTTAGAAATAAAGGCGATGATGATGAAGAAAAACCAATAACACCAACTCAAGCAGAAGCTTTAAAAATGTCAATAACTAATAATAAATTAGCAGATGATTTTGTTCAAAATACATTACAAAAATATGGATTTGGCAAAATAGAAGATATAACCAAAGGAACTTATGGTTCAATAGTAAAAGATTTGAAAGGAGAATTATAAAATGAGTCATAAAGAAAGAACATTAGATTATATGAGACAATTTGGCAGCATAACCAGTAAAGAAGCTTTTGATGATTTAGGAAATACAAGATTGAGCGCTACAATCTACAATTTAAGACAAGAAGGTTATGACATATTTAGCACTAAAGAAACAAGCAAAAATAGATTTGGAGAAAAAACAACATATGATAGATATTATTTAAGGGAGGAATAAATGGACGATAAAGCATTAGCGATATTTGTATTAATAACTGAAATACTAAATGTAAGTGTATTTATAGCATTAACTTATATTTGCATAAGACAAGAAATTAGATTAATAGAACTAGAGGAAAAGGAGAAATAAAATGGAAGAGAAATCAATAGGCGGATTATGGATTACTGAAGGCAAAAATGGGAAAAAATTTATGAAAGGCAATGTGGAAATAAATGGACAAAAAGAGTATATAATTATCTTTAAGAATAACTATAAGAAAGATAGACAACCTGATTATATGATTTACAAGCAACAACAAAAAGAACAACCAATAGATGTTACTGAAGAAATAACAAATGGCGTGGAATTGCCTTTTTAAGGAGTAAATATGAACTCAATAATAAATAAAGCTTTATCAAAAAGAAAAACAACATTAGTAGTTTATTTTGAAGAACTTATAAATGATATAGATAATTATATTAATCATATTTCAATAGAAAATCGAAAGAAAATATTAATAGACATAAGAGATATGAGAAAACAATTATATGAATTAAGAGCATACATTGCAGACATAAAAGTATTTAAAGATGAGAGGTATTAAATGAAAGAAATAAAAAGTCAATACGAAAGTATAGTGCAAGAAGATTTTAACCAATTTAGAGAAATAAGCAGAAAATTTATGAATGTAAAGCCAGAAGATGTTGCAACATTATATGATATAGCAATAGAAAGTTGGTTATTAGCAACAAGATGGAGTGAAATACAGAGTAATGCTAGTAAAATGGCATTAGATTATGATTTTAATAAAACTGAATTTAGAGAATATTGCTATCAAAAATATAGGCAACTACAGGAGATGCACATAACAGCTAGAAGTTGGTATAGATTAGGGTTAGAAGATAAAAGAGCAAATGATTATATAGGAGAATAGAATGTGTACTTATTTAAGAAAAAGAACGAAACGCTCTAAAATCGTTTTCTATTGTAAAATTAATAGCGAATATATAAATCCTTTTGTTGAATGTCAAACTTGCTTAAAACGTAATCTCAAGCGAAATAAGCCTATAAGAAAAGTGAGTAAGAAACGAATTTTTACAACGAAAGAAACTTATGATAAAGTTTTTGCTCGAGATAAAGGAAGATGTAGATTATGTGGAACAACACAAACCTTACAACTTCATCACATAGATGGCAGAGGAAAGGATTTAACTAACAACATAGATAATTGCATTATGTTATGTAATCATTGTCACCACGATGTAGTACATAAAAACTTAAATAAATATAGACCTATATTAAAAAAGATTTTGAAAGGAGAATAAATATGAATAAGACCACTATATGTTTTACATTAACTAAAGAAGAAAAAAAGCAACTTGAAGAATTAGCTAAAAAAAGTCATTTGAGTATTAGTGCTTTTATAAGAATAAGATGCTTTGGAACTAGAATATAAAGTAATGTTGTTTTGGTATTTTCAACAAAATAAAAAAATACCTTAAAATATATTTACATTTATATAATAATATAATATAATAATTAAGAAAGGAGGAAGTAATGGCAGATATAATAGCAAAAAACATAGACGATAATAAAAAAAGAAAAGCAATATTTGTTCTAAATTGTAAAGGTAAGGATTTATCTAAAATGATAAGAGAAACCGTAGATAAATTGGCTGAAGAATATGATGAAAAATATAAAAATATTTAGGAGTACAAATGGAAATAACGGATTTATTAACAAACGATGGTTACATAATTGTAAATAAGAAATTAATACAACTTTACGGATTAGAAGAAGCAATAATAATCGGAGAACTTTCATCTGAATACAATTATTATAAACAAAGAGGGCAAATAACAGAAGATGGATTGTTTTATAGTACAGTAGAAAATATTGAAAAAAACACTTCATTAAGTAAACATCAACAATTAAAAGCATTGAAGCATTTAGAAGAAGAAGGACTTATTAAGGTTCATATTAAAGGATTACCTGCAAAAAGATATATTGAACAACAATTTGGACAAATATTGAACAACCAGTTGTCTAAAAATTGGACAACCAGTTGTTCAAAAATTGAACAACTAGATGTTCAAAAATTAAACACAAATAATAATAATATTAATAATAATAAATATAATACTAATAAAGAATATAAAGAAAACTATATAAAAGAAAGATGGCAAGAACAATTTGAAGAATTTTGGAAAGTTTATCCTAAAAAACAAAACAAGAAAAAAACAGAACAATGGTTTAAAAAATATAAACCACCAGAAAATCTATTTAAAACAATTATTAACAAAGTAGAAAAATTTAAAGAAACTAAAGATTGGCAAAAAGAAAATGGCAAATATATTCCAATGGCCACTACTTGGCTTAATGGAGAAAGGTGGAACGATGAAGTTGAAGTAAAGCAAGATAATATATTTTTAGAAATAGGAAAGGAGGAAAGCTTTTTTGAATAGAGAGAGTGTTATAAAGATTTTAGCAATATTAAAAGCAGCATATCCTAATTTTTATAAAGACATAAATAAACAAGAAGCTGAGACTGTAATTAGTTTATATCAAACAATGTTTGAAGATAAAGACAAAGATTTAGTATTATTAGCTATTAAAGAATTAATAAATACTGAACCATATCCACCAACTATTGCAGCTATAAAAAACAAAATGGACAAATTACAACATTTAAACGATGATAAATCTAATTTAGACTTATGGGCAGAAGTAAAAGACGCGATTAATTCACCATATGATGAAATGACTGAAATATTTTACACATTATCGCCAGAAGTACAAGAGTTTTTTAAGTCGCCCAAAGGAATAAAAGAATTAGCTATGATGGATGCTGAAACGATAAACTCAGTAGTAAAAGGACAATTTTTTAAACAAATAGAAATATTAAAAGAAAGAAACATTCAAGAAAGAAAAATGTTATTAGAGACAAAAAAGAAAATAGAAGAACTACAGGGAAAAGCTTTTAAGATGTTAAATGAGGGTTAAAAATGAAAATAACCGCTATTTATTTATTTAATAGATACGCAGATAAAAGAGGACTTGTAAGTATTGTTGATATATTAGAAAACGGGTGGACAGAAAAACAAGCTGAAAACGAAGGATTAATCATAAAGGAAAATTTCAAATATGATTATATTGTTACATCAGAAAAGAAACATAAAATAAAAGGAAAAAGAAATGCGAAACATTAGTATATTAAAGAATTATAATGAATTAGTAAAAGAATATGAGAATTTACAAGAAAGAAGAGATAAAGTGCTATTGCTAATAGAAAAAGAGGGTGGCAATAAAGGTTGGGAATATGAAAAGAAAATGCCAGAAATTATGGTAAAAAAACAAATAGAACAAATATATAATATTTTGAGGGATTAAGATGAATAGATATCAAGTAGATTATAAGGAATACGGTGAACTAGTATTTCAAGGTAAACTTACAATGGAAGAATTGCAAAGATTTATGAAGTTTATAGATGATAAGAAAATGAAAATGATTGAAAACGGAGAAAGTTCATTAATAGTAAAAAGAATAAAAGAGGAACAAGAAAGATAATGTCAGGAAATAAACGCAAAAGAGAGGAATTAGAAAGAATTTATGGAAAAGGCTCAATGTTTCAAAAAGCCAAAACAGAAGAATATATTGAAACATTGCCAAGAATAAAAGGAATTAAACAATACGTTAAAGAAAGAAAATATAGCGGAAAACAATTACAAAAGTTAATGGCAGAAATGCAATACCATCATATGAAACACTTAAGTGAAGGCGGAAAAACAACATTAGAAAATGGTGCAGTAGTAAGTGGATTAGAACATCAATATATGCACTCACAACCAAGGCCATACGAAGAAATAATGAATGAACATATAAGACAATGGAAAGTTGATTTTATGACATTCACTACAGATAAAGTACTGGACAAAGGGAGCATAAAAAAAGAAAAACAAACACAACACATAGAAATACAAGTGCACAACTATTTTGGATTTAGCAAAAAGCAATTAAGAAGAATGAGACGTAGACAAGAAAAAAGAGAACTACGAGAAATATTAGAAAAATACGAAAGGAATAAAGATGAAAGGTAAATTATTAAGTATAATAAAATATTTTGGAATTAATGAACAATTAGTAAAATTACACGAAGAAGTTGGAGAACTAACAGTTGAATGTATAAAAGATGATTATTTTAATATAGTAGAAGAATTAGCAGATGTTACTACTTTATTAAAACAAATACAATATTTTTTCGAAATAGATGACCAAGAAATAGAAATAATGATGAATGATAAGGTAAACAGAACATTAAAAAGAATAAAGGAAGGTTATTATGACGAACATAGATGATGAAGAAAAAGAAAAACTCATTAAAGAAACAAAAACTAAAATAATATGGCAACTAACAAATAATGAAGATTTAGACTGTATAATATATGGAGATGGCAAAATTCACGGAGGAGTTGGAGACTCAAATGCAATACTAAATGCATTAAGTAATTTAGTTATGGGATTATTGCAATCAGGTATTCCTAAATATGCAATAAAAAAAGCGATAAAAGTAGGATTAAATTGGGAAAGGTATATATTAGAAGATGAGTAATGAAATACAAGTTGGAGAATATATTAGAAATAGATACGGGATAGCTAAAGTGGTTGATATATCTTTTGATAGTCTTTTAGGTGTTAATAAGCTAAAGTTAGATAACAAAATTGCATTTCGTGTAAACAAAGAAACTGGAGAAATTGCCGAACTGATAGATGTTTTACCATTACAAAGTCATATTGATATATCTAAAATTAATCATAGTCCAAATATAATAGATTTAATAGAAGTACGGAGATTATGTAAATGGTCGAGAAATTAATGGAATAGACCCACCTCAACATAGGTGTTTTCATAGGTTTTATTCAGATATAGGTTTTACAATATATAATGAATTTAAGAATAAAGATATTGAAACTGTTGTAACAAAAGAGCAATTTTTAAGAATGGAATACAAGGTAAATGGATGAAGAAGAATTAATAGGGAACGAAGATGAATTTTTAGATAGATGCTATGATGCTATGAAAAAGTTAATTTCAGAGCTAGATAAACTCGAATTTAAAAGTCTTGAAAAAGCACAATGTATATCAAAAGCACTTGAATTAGCCTTTTGGATTAAGCAATATCAATATGAAAAAGGAAAGGCAGAGGAACTAGAAGATGATGAAGAAGTATAAAATATTTTATGAAGCGGATGGCGAAATAATAGAAAGAGAAGTTGATGAGAAAGAGTTGCAAGAGTTTTTTGGTAGTTTAGAGCCTAAAAATGAAAGCAGTTTAAAAGTAAAACAAGTGAAAGAGGCGGAAAGATGAGTGAAGAACACGAATGTATTATAGGAGAATGGCTTAATTATGAAGATGCAAAATTAATAACTTTTAAAGAACTAAAACAAAAGGTAAAAGAAAATAATAGTACATTTGATTATGGCTTAAAAACTTATGGAGAAGATTTTATGAATGGATTAATGCAACAATTAAAATTAAAAGATTATTTTGATAATCGAAAAAATGTAAATTTAAATAAATTTAAATATTGTCCGTATTGTGGGAAAGAAATTAAGTGGAATGTTTTAAAGAAAGAGGCAGTTAGATGAGTGAAGAAAGTAAAAGAGAATTATTAAGTTTTTTAGATGACACCTATAATGGCGGAGATTGGCAAAGTTTAGTTGATTATATAGACAATAACTATATAAGTAAAAAAGATATAGGAAGGACAGAATAATGAAAGAAATAAATGTAATGGGAACAACCTACACTATTGAATTTAAGGACGAAGATGAAGATAAGAAACTTAATGAATTAGAGGGTTATACTGATTTATATGCAAAGCAAATAGTTATATGTAATTTAAAGTCAAGAGATTATTATAAAAACGTAAAAGAAAAAACTAGAAAAAAAGCTGAAAACAAAGTATTAAGGCACGAAATCGTACACGCATTTTTGTATGAGAGTGGATTGGATTGCAACAGTAACAAAAGTTATAGTTGGGCAGAAAACGAGGAGATGATTGACTGGATTGCTATACAAAGTCCAAAATTATTTAATGTGTTTATAGATTTAGAAATACTGCAATAAAGGAGAAACGAGATGACTTATTTAAATGAAGAAGAAGAGAAAGCTTTTGAAATTGTAAAAAACATAACAGAGGATGATTTGCTAGACTGTTGGGATTATGGAGAAAAAGAGTTTAAAGCAATACAAATAATATTAAATCTTACAGAAAAACAACGAAAAGAAATCGACGAGAAAACAACAATATTATTTGCAGGAGCAGAAAAAGTCAAACAATTAGAAAAAGAAATCAATGAACTAAAATGTGCTATAACAAGTCAATCAAAGCTTATATCACAAGACCAAAAAGAAATAGAAAAATTAAAAGAAAAATATAGTAAACTTTCACATAGTGCAATAGAAGCTGTTTTTAGTGATTATAATAATGATGTTGAATTGTTGGCGAGAAGATTATTAAAACAAGGGCTAATAAAAAGAGAAGATAATTATTATATAAACCCAGATTATGATGAATTTAACAATCTCGAAAAAAGAGAGGTAGGAGAAGTATATGAGTGAAGAAGAAAAAGAAGCAATAAAAGTCTTAAAAGATTTATTAGAAGAGTTTGAAGATGTAGAAAAGTATGCAATCGTTAATTTAAGTAAGAAAGAGTTTGAAAGTTTTCAAGTAATTTTAAATCTAATAGAAAAACAACAAAAAGAAATAGAAAGACTAAAAAAAGATAAAGATATTTTATATGGGGTAATTGATGAAAAAAATAATGATATAAGAGTTAAAATTAACGAACTCAAAGGTTTGCATTTAGACCATGGTGACACATTTGATAGTATGAGAAATTATGCTGTATTAATTTTAGAGGAATTATTAGAGGAGTAACAAATGAAAGAAAAAGAATTAGAAGAGGCGTTATTGAACGTACCAATTAAAAGTATTCAAACAATACAAAAATATATAGAAGAAAATTATATTCCTAAAAAAGAATTAAATAGTCATATATTACAATTTTTAGGGGCGAATATTTATTATAGTTTGGACAAACGAGAATTAGAATTAAGAAAATGCAACTTGAAAAAGCTTTTTAATGTAGATGAAGTAATATTGAGGAGATAAAATGAAACAAAAAATAATTTTAGATGGAGATATTTTATATAAAGATGGACGAGAAATAAAACTATCATATATTCAACAAAGAATATTGCATACTTTAAAAGACAACTTATTGCATAGTCATATTGAATTAATTAGAAATGCAAATATATGTAGAGGATTAAGAGAGGCAGACTCATTAAGACAACATATTTTAAGAATAAACACATTGACCAGATTAAAGATAAGACCCTTAAAAGGAGCAGGTTATCATTTAGAAAATAAAATATTTGTAGTAAATTAATTTGCCATATAAAATTAATAATGTTATAATAAAAATAAATGAAAAGTTTTAGTTTATTTTATAAAGAAGTCGAAGGAAACGAAGGAAATAAATGCAAATACACAACAAGGCTTGACACTTATGGTTGCGGTTGTCAACACGATTGTAAATATTGTTATGCAAAAAGTCTATTAGATTTTAGAGGACTTTGGAATCCGCAAAAACCAGTAGTTGGTAATATGAAACAAATAAGAAATGCTGTTATAAGAGCTAAAAAATCTAAAGTCGACATAGTAAGACTAGGTGGAATGACGGATTGCTTTCAGCCATTAGAAAAAATGTATAGAGCCACCTATCAAACAATAAAAATGTTAAACAAATATAGAATAGGGTATTTGATAGTTACAAAAAGCCATATAGTAGCAAATGAAGAATATTTAAAGATATATGATAAAGATTTGGCACATTTTCAAATAACTACAACTTGTTTAGATGATGATTTATATAAGAAATTAGACTACGAAAAGGCAAGCTTACCAAGTCAAAGAATTGAGGCAATAAAAAAGTTGCAAGAAAATGGATTTGATGTAGCAATAAGATTAAGTCCTTTGATTGAAGAATTTATAGATTTTGACAAACTAAATTCTTTAGGAATACAAAAAGCACAAGTTGAGTTCTTAAGAGTAAATCATTGGATTGAGAAATGGTTTGATGTAGATTATAGTAAATTTACGATAAAACAAAGCGGTTATAGGCATTTGCCGTTAGAAGAAAAGAAAAGAATAATAAGTAAGATTAAAATACCAACAATTAGTGTTTGTGAAGATGAAAATAAAGCATATGAATATTGGAAAAACAATTTTAATCCAAATAAAGAAGATTGTTGTAATTTAAGGAGGTAAACATGAGCGAAGAAGGCGGAGTTTGGCGAACAATCGGCGGTAGACGTGTATTTATAAAAGACGGACAAGATTTAGCAAGTGCCATGAAAGAAAGTGGTAAATTTAAAGATAAAGAAACTCAACAAAAGCCCCAAATGAGTTCTGCAGATGCAATAAGAGAATATCAAAACTGGGGCTATGGGACCTTAAATGAAAAATTAAGAAAAGGAGAAGAATTAAATGAAAAAGAAAAAAATATAGATGAAGGATTACAAAAAGCCTTTGACAATGAGAAACCTACGAATATGGAACAGAAAGTTTTTAGAGATAGTGGATTTGCTGTAACTGCTGAAGCTTTTGAAGAATTAGGACTTAATAAAGAAATGAAAGAACGATTAAATTATGCTAATGAAATAGCAAAACAATATGAGACTAAAGACAATAAATTGCGCTTTTTTGCAGAAAAACAAAAAGACATGGATTGGTTAAACGAGAAACTAAAAGATTATGAATTTAAAGATAATGCTTATTATAGTACAACAACTTCTTATGATTATGTAAAAGGCTTTTCAGAGGGACAGGGCGGTCAAGGCAATATTAGTGAATATGGAGCAAAAGAAATATTACAAATTAATGTGCCTAAAGGGACAAAAGTAATAGATATGCAAAAAAGTGGAAGAACTGGAGAATTTTATCAAAACGAAAGTGAAATATTATTAAATAAAAAAGGCTCATTAAAAATAAAAAAAGTTTACTATGATTATGGAACCGACGCTTTATTAATTTCTTGCGACTATGTAGAAAAAGGAGAAGATAATGGAAATAATAAATAAAAAGATAGAGGATTTAAAACCATATGAAAATAACCCTCGTTTCAATGATGATGCAGTAGAATATGTAGCAAAGTCAATAAAAGAATTTGGTTTTAAAGTACCAATGATAATTGATAAAGATAATGTTATAGTTGCAGGTCATACAAGATATAAAGCTGCTATTGAATTAGGACTTAAAGAAGTACCTTGTATTATTGCCGATGATTTAACTCCTGAACAAATAAGAGCCTTTAGATTAGCAGACAATAAAGTAAGTGACTATTCAATATGGAATAATGTGGCTTTGCTAGAAGAATTAGACGCTTTAAAAGACTTTGACATTTTTACTGGATTTGATGAAAGCGATAATTTTGAAGATATTTTAGATGAAACTGATACTGCTATTTTAGGAGATGAAGAACAATTATATAAGATTATAGTAAAATCAGCAAAGAAAGAAGATATTGACAAAGTAAGACAATTTTGCGAGGATAATAACATTGGTTATGAATAAAGATGTGTTAGTTGTAGAAATATCAGGCAAAAGACCAGGTAATTTCAAAGATAGACCAACTGAAAAATACAAATGCAATTATGACCATTTAATAATAAGCAACAATAGTGAGGGTTATGATACTGAATGGGAAATAGTAAATGTGCCAAATGATTACGAAAAATGGTATAAAGAAAATTATTTAGTAGATGAGAAAGCTTATTATGCACCAATGAATAGAAGTTATGCCATAAAATATGCTAAAGAACACGGCTACAAATATCTAGTTCAATTAGATGATAATATAGTTAGTTTAAAGATACAATATAAATTGGGCGAGAAGTTTATAAGAGGTAAAAATAACCCAGACAATATTTTAAATGATTATATAAAAGCATTAGTATTAGCATTAGAAAGTACAAATGCAGGAATGAGTGGTTGCAATATGTCAGGTGCTAGTATGCCAAGTCAGAGCTATTTAAGAGAAGGGTATGTTTATTCTATATTTTGTCTTAAGTTAGATGTATGCCCAGACCATTTTCAAGGTGGATTTGAAGACGATGTAGAATTTAGATTAAAATTAATGCAAAAAGGAATACCTTCAATACAAATAGTACCATTAAGTTATGGAAAGACAGGGCAAGGTAATAACAAAGATTTAACGGGTTGCAGAAAAGCATATGCAGACGTTGGAGTATTACGTGGAAGTAATATGAGTAAATTATATGGAAACTTATATAAAGCAGGAATGACAAATAAAGACCATAGTTTGGGAAATTCATTAAAAAGAGATTACACAATATTCAAACACAAACTAAAGACCTTTAAATTAGGAATAATGATAACCGACAAAAAGAAAAAACAAGAGTTAGATAAACATATGAAATATATGATAAGTAAATATATATAAGAAAGAGGAAATATGAAAATAGGATTATATCCAATGGTGGCGGATGTATTACACGCAGGCCACGTTTTAGCAATAGAAGAAGCTAAAAAACATTGTGATTATTTAATAATAGGATTACATTGTTGCCCAAACTATAAAAATCCAGTACAAACAATATTTGAAAGATATATGCAATTAAGAGCAGTAAAATGGGTGGATGAAATAATACCTTATACGGATATAAACGATGTAAAAAATATGATTTTAGGATTAGACTATGACATTTACTTTTTAGGCGAAGACCACAAAAACGGTTATTGGGAATGCAGAGATATAGTAGAAGGCACAGGTAAAAAAATAATATACTTACATAGACAACACAATTTTAGTAGTACAAACGTAAAGGAAAGGATTATTGCTCGTGAACAAAGCAAATCCGAACAATCTAAATGAAAACATAGATATACAACAATATATAACATTTTTAATAGGTTGCAAATATTCAAAAGAAGAAATAAAAGACATAAACTATTACACTAAATGTAAAAGTATAGCAAAAGATTTTATGTTAAGTAAACAATTTGACATAAGCAAAATAGACTTTAATTTAGAAGAATATTTTGAAAGAGGTAACAAAAATGGCAAAAGGACAGATTAAACAAGCACAAGCAAAAATAGACAAGAAACAATTTGAACAATTGTGCCAAATGCAATGCACAGAGAAAGAAATAATGGCTTGGTTTGATGTATGCAAAGACACTTTAATTAGTTGGTGCAAAAACCAATATGGAGTAGACTTTTCGACTATTTACGACCAAAAAAAACAAGGCGGAAGAATAGCATTAAGAAGATATCAATTACAACAAGCAGAAAAAAATCCAACAATGGCAATTTGGTTAGGCAAACAATATCTAGGGCAGAAAGATGTAATTGAAGAAAATCATAATATAAATAATGGTATATTAGATGAACTTATAGGAGCAATCAATAATGCCAAGAACTCTTGATGAAATACTAAATTCAAAACAGCAGTTATTTTTTAGAGCAAAGCACAAAAGAATTAATTTATTAACAGGTAGTGTTAGAAGCGGTAAAACATATATCTCACTATTAGTATGGGCAATATTCGTTGGAACAATGCCTGCTAGTAGTGAGTTTTTGATGTGCGGAAAAACATTGACATCGTTAAAAAGAAATTGTCTAGGATTATTAGAAGATTTAGTAGGAGACAACTTTCATTATACATTAAGTTCTAAAACAGCGACATTGTTTGGAAGGACAGTTTGGTTAGAGGGTGCAAACGATATAAAAGCAGAGAGCAAGATTAGAGGTATGACACTTGCAGGAGCTTATGTAGATGAGTTGACACAAATACCAGAAGATTTTTACAAAATGCTATTATCAAGATTGTCAGTAAAGAATGCAAAACTATTTGCAACTACAAACCCCGATACTCCTACACATTGGGTAAAGACTGAAATAATAGACAATGACGAAATAGATAAAGCTGTATGGCATTTTACTTTTGATGATAATGAAATACTAAAGAAAGAAAATGAGGAATACTTTGAAAACTTAAAACGAGAATATAAGTCAATGGGAGATGTATATTATGATAGATTTATACTAGGTTTATGGGTACTTGCAGAAGGATTGATTTATAAACAATTTGCTAATAATCCTGAAATGTTTATAAAAGATGAGCCATTAGATGAAAACGGAAATAGGCTTAACTTTATGATTATATCAATAGGTATTGACTACGGAGCAACGAGAGGTGAAACAGAGTTCAAAGCAACAGGATTTACTACATTATTTAAAGAGGCGTGGACTATAGATGAAGAAAAATTAAGTGGCATACACACACCAGAAGATATGTATAAAGCATTTTTAAATTTTTACAACAGAGTAGTACAAAACTATGGCAAAGTAACATATTGCTTTGCTGATTATGGAGCTTTAGGACAAGTATTGACGTTTGGAATGAATAAGTATTTACAAAAGAACAACATACCTTTAACAATACAGGATTGCATAAAAGGGCAAATTAATGATAGAATATATTTAGACCAGTTGTTATTTGCACAAGGACGAAGATTTATTTTAAAAAAGTGCAAATATCTCATAGAAGCTTACAAGTTAGCGGTATGGGACGACAAAAAAGAAAATGAAAGATTAGATGATGGAACAACACCAATAGATGATTTAGACGCAAGCGAATATAGTATGTTTCCATTTTACGACAAACTATTAATGAATGCACAAAAAATATATTTCGAAAAGGAGAGTAGCGAATGGAGTTAACGAAATTCTTACAAGACAAATATGGTTATAATCCAGATGTGAAAGATGCAATTAAGACTTATATAGGACAATGGAAAAGTTGGTATATAGGTAATGTAAGAAGCTTTCACAATTATTATATCTATAATGGACAAAAAAGAGTAAAGAAACAAAGATTTACATTAAATATGGCAAAAGAAGTCAGCGAAGATTGGAGCGACATTATATGGAGTGAGAAATGCAAAATCTCATTAAAAAACAAAGAAGACCAAGATAAATTTGACGAATTAGTAGATAAGCTTAATTTATATGTATTAATAAACAAATCAATAGAAAAGTCAGGAGCATTGGGAACCTGTGCAACAGTAACAAGCGTTTATGATATAGTGTCAAACGAAGACGGAATGACATTAGATGTAAGTAATGCTAAAACAAGAGCAGATATAGTTGATGTTGATTGGATTTTTCCATTAACTTGGAGTAATAAAGGAATAACTGAATGTGCTTTTGGCAGTGTTGAATACATAAATGGAAAGAAATACATAGTATGTGCTGTACATAAGCTAGAGAATGAAAACTATGTAATATATAATCATTTATTTCAAGAAACAAATGACAATTTAACTGAAATACCTTTTAAAGATAATACAATTAATAAATTTGATACAAAGTCAAATATACCTTGGTTTGCTATATGGGAGCCACTATTAACTAATAACTTATTTCAGAACAATCCATTTGGAATACCTCATTATGCAAATGCTATAGATGTATTAAAAACAGTTGATATAGACTTTGATGCATTTAAAAATGAAGTAAAAGATGGACAAAGAAGAACATTTGTAAGAAGTGAAATGCTCAATTATGATAGCGGAGAACAAAAACTAACATTTGACCCAGAAGACACAAATATATATGTTTTACCTAAAGGAGCAAGTGCAGATGATTTAATACAGAGTGATACTGATACATTAAGAGTAAGTGAGCAAATTAACGCACTAAACACAAGCTTAAATATATTAGGAAGTAAAGTGGGATTTGGAGAAAATCACTATCATTTTGACGGAACAAACTTAAGTACAGCAACAGCAGTAGTAAGTAGTAACAGTAAGTTATTTAGAAGAAAGAAAAAACTAGAGATAGGTTATGAAAGCTCTATATATGATTTTATTAAAGCTATTTGTTATGCCTCAAGTGTATTTGGCCAATATAACATAAATACTGATGATATGGTTATACAATTTGATGATAGTATCATAGAAGATAAAGAAGCAGAGAGTATAAGAGCATCAAGAGAATATAGTGAAGGATTAATAAGTGCAGTAGAATATAGAATGAAGATATTTGGTGAAACAAAAGAAATAGCAGAACAAGCTTTAAAAGACATAAAAGAAAATGAACCTAAAACAGAAGACTTAATGAAGGAGTAGATAAGTGTTAAGCGACAAAGTAAGAGAGAGACTTGCCGAAACTTTAGTGGACAGAATAGAAGAACTTAACACAACAATATTAGAAGAAATAGGCAAGTCAATAAAAACAATAGGTGGACTAACTACATCACAAGCATATCAATTAATACAACAGCTTAAATATGGTGCTAGTTATAGAAAAATAATAAAAAAATTAGCGGAAGTATCAAACTTAAACGAAAGACAAATAAAAGAAATATTTGAAGCAATAGCAAAACAAGACCAAAACTTTGCAAAGCAATTTTATCAATACAGAGATATAGACTTTATACCTTATGAACGAAATGACAGACTAAAAAGGCAAGTAAATGCTATTTCCAAGCTAACAGTAGATACATTTACTAATATGATGAACTCAAGCGCATTTATAACAATAGAAAATGGAAAACAAGTAGTAACTCCATTGTCAAGAATATATCAACACATATTAGATAGGGCAATATTAAGTTTATCACAAGGTCGAGAAAGTTATGGTACAATAATGCGAAAAGCAATGCGAGAACTAGCAGATAATGGTATAAGAACAATAGATTATGCTAGTGGTACTCATAGAAGACTTGACAGTGCCGTTAGAATGAATTTACTAGACGGAATGAGGAATTTATCAAACGAAATGCAAAAATCGTTTGGAGAGGAATTTGGAGCCGATGGCGTAGAGGTTAGTGTTCACTCATACCCTGCTGAAGACCACGCAGACATACAAGGTAGGCAATTTACTAATGAGAATTGGGAGAAATTACAAGCAGGTGAAAGAGTAAAAGATTATAGTGGAACATATAGACAAATAGGACATAGCAAAAGCGGAGGGTATAGACCTATAAGCGAATATAACTGTTATCACGGAATAACAAGCGTAATTTTAGGAGTAAATAAGCCTATATATAGTGAAAGTCAATTAAATGATATTCAAAACCAAAATGAAAAAGGTTTTAAGTTTGAAGGAAAACAATATACATTATATGAAGGCACACAATTACAAAGACAAATAGAAACAAAAGTAAGAACATTGAAAGACAGACAAATAGGAGCAAAAGCAAGAGGAGATTGGGACGAAGTAAGAAAATGTCAATTAGGAATAACACAGCTAACACACAAATACAAAGAATTATGCGATGTAAGTGGATTACCATCAAAAGCGACAAGAATGAGCGTTAGTGGTTATAAAAGAACAAAAATACCTGCATAGGAGGATTATATGAGATTTAGCATTATAATACCAAACTACAACAACGGACATTGGCTAAAAGGCTGTTTAGACAGTATATTAGAACAAACATTTACAGATTATGAAATCATAATAGTAGATGACATGAGTGAGGATGAGTCATTAGAAACAGCAAGACAATACGCAAAAGAACATAAAGATAAAATACAACTTATAGAATTAAAAACCAAAAGATTATGCGGTGGAACAAGAAATGAAGGCATAATAAGAGCAAAAGGCGATTACCTATACTTTGTTGATGGAGATGATAAGTTAAAAGACAAAGATGTTTTACAATATTTTAATGACAATATAAATGATGAAGACATAATCTATGTAGGAATAGAAACTATATTAGAAAATACAAGAGGACCTTTTATTCCATATTACCCAACAAAATTTGATGCATATAAAAGTACAGCATGCGCACCATTTACAAAGATAATTAAGAGAAAGATTTGCCCATTCTTTCCAGAAGGCACATTGTTTGATGATAGAATACATCATTATTGGACTCTTAATAATGCTCAAAAGATAAAATGCTTAAATAAAGTAGTGTATGAATGGAACAGATTAAATTATACAAGTGCTATGCATACAGGTATAAAATGGGATGTTGGTAATTTCAATTATGCAGGTATGTTATATAAACTAATACTAGATACAGAAGACAAACAATTAAAAAATTTCTATATACAAGAGTTAAAAGGCTATATAGATTGGATTAATGGAGAAGTGAAGAAATTATGGACATAGTACACGATAATATAATTTATATAAGAGATTATAGTGAAATAGGTGGAGTAGAAACTTATGTTTACGAACTTTGTAAAAAGTATAAAGATTTAGACATAGCGGTTGTTTATAAAATGGCTCATCCTAGACAAATACAGAGAATAAGGCAATTTTGCAAAGCATACAAGCATACTAATCAAAAAATCATATGCAAAGTAGCTGTAATAAACTATGATACAACAATAATAGATTATATTACTGAAGATATATGGAAAGAAAACTTAAAACCAGGAGACAAAAGAGGAATATATCAAGGCATACACGGAGACTATTACAATTGTGACTATGGGAAACCACCAACCGACCCTAGAATAAAGTCTTATATAGGCATAACAAAATATATATGCAAAACATTTAAAGAAATGACAGGTTGCGATAATGTAATATTGAGTTATAATCCTTTATCAGTTGAAGATAAACCTTATTTGAAATTAATAAGTGCTACAAGATTGAGTGAATTAAAAGGCTCAAAAAGAATGATAAAACTAATGAATGCATTAGATGAGGCAGGAATAGACTATATATGGTATATTTTCACTAACAGTCCTGATACTTTTAACAATCCAAATGTAATATTCATGAAATCAAGATTAGATGTAACAAGATGGATTAAAGACGCTGATTATTTAGTTCAATTAAGTGATACTGAAGCTTGTAGCGTAGCAGTAAATGAGGCGCTATATAGAAATATACCAGTTATAGTAACCCCATTACCTTATTTAGAAGAAATAGGAGTAGAAGATGGAAAGAATGCTTATATATTAAACTTTGATTGCAGTAATATGGACCATATAATACAAAACATATGGAATATACCTAAATTCAAATTCGAACCAATGCAAGACAGATACAACGAAATCCTAGCAGAGGGGAAATCTAGATACGAGGAGGAAAAGAACATGATAGTAAAAGTAAAAGCTATCAAATGGCCTGTAGGAGTAAAAGACGCAGAGACAGGAAAATATCACGAAAATGGCGATGTATGGGAAACAAACAAAGAAAGAGCTGACTTTTTAGTAGAAAATGGTGCTGTTGAAATAGTAAAAACTACAGTAGTAAAACCAGAAGAGCCAAAAGTTGAACCAGTAAAAGAAGAAACAAAGCCAAAAAAGAAAAAGAAAATTGACACTAAAAAATAATAATGCTACAATTAATATAAGGAACGTGATGTAAAGGCTACGATAAGCCAACAAATAAATTAAAATCCACGAGTTCGCAACTCGTTAAAATAGCGTAGGAGGAGATTTATATGAGAGAATTTCTAAAAGGACTTGACCTTGATAAAGAAACAATAGATACGATAATGGCTGAATATGGCAAGAATGTAACAGGTTATAAAGAGCAAATAGAAGACTATAAAAAGCAGATATCAGACTTTGAAGGACAAGTTAAAGATTTAAATGCAAAAATAACTGACAATGAGCAATCATTGAAAGATTTAGAAACTCTTACAAATGAAAATAAAGACCTTAAAGCAGATATTCAATTAAGTGGAAATAATGTTAAAAAGGAATTTAGCAAGTTTGTAAGAAGTGAAGTAATGTCAAGAGTAGATGACAAGACCGACTTTGCAAAAGCATTAGAAGGTTATAAGAAAGAAAACCCTCAATTCTTTGGAGAGACAGTAGTAAAAAAAGTACAAACATCTCCAAGTTTAACAGGTGGAAATCCACCAGAAACAACAAATAATATAATGAATGATATTATAAGAGGGGCAAAAAATAATAACTAAAAGGAGAAAAATAAAATGGCAGTAATTTCTAGAACAGATGCAGATGCATTAATAGAGACACAAGTTGCTAACGAAATATTTGAAGGAGTTGTAAGAGACTCAAAAGCACTTTCAATGTTTAAAAGATTACCAAACATGACAAGTGATAAAACAAAATTAAGAATATTAGACTCATTACCAGTAGCATACTTTGTAAATGAGAGTTCTAATAACGGAAGAAAAAATACAACAAAACTAGCTTGGGACAAAAAATATATCAATGCTGCAGAAATCGCAGTAATTGTTCCAATTAAAGAAAACGTACTAAATGATAGTTCAATTGATATTTGGGCAGAAGTAAAACCAAGAATAGTTGAAGCTTTTGCAAACAAAATAGACAAAGCAATGTTCTTTGGAACTGACAAACCAAGTGATTGGAGAGCAGGCTTAGTACCTTCTGTAATTTCAGCAGGTGCAACTGTAGAAGAAACAGGCCACGGACTTTATTCAGATATTAACGACACAATGGTTAAAGTTGAAGAAAGTGGTTATGAAGTAAACGGAATTTTAGGTGGAGTTGGATTAAAAGGTAAATTCAGAATGATGACTGATACAACTGGTCAACCTCTAAATACAACTGAAATTGGCTCAATCAAGAGAACATATATGGATAATGGAGCTTGGAACAAGAACACAGCTACATTAATAGCTGGAGACTTCTCACAAGCTGTATATGCAATAAGACAAGATGTAACATATAAAGTATTAACTGAAGCAGTTATTCAAGACCCTAGCGATGGCTCAATCTTATACAACCTAGCACAAGATGATATGGTTGCATTAAGAGTTGTAATGAGATTAGGTTGGGAAATCCCAAATCCTGTAAATGCAGAAAACACAACTGACGCAAGATTTCCATTTGCAGCATTAGTACCTGGTACAAGCTTATAATAATTAGGAGGCAATTCATATGACTTTCGAAAATCAATATTTGACTTATAGTGAATATCAAGAGTTAGGAGGTACATTAGAAGAATTGCCTTTTAATGAACTTGAATATGAAGTCAGAAAAATAATAGATGAAAAGACACTTAATAGATTAAAAAATGTAGACACAATTCCAGATGAAGTAAAAATGTGTGAGTTTAAGATGATAAATACTGTAAGTAATTATCAAAATACAACAGTAAAAGCAAGAAGTGGAGTATCAAGTGAAAATATCGATGGCTATTCTGTATCATACAGAGATATGAAAAGTGTAATAGAGTCAAAGAATACTGAATTACAAGAAATGGTAACTACATCATTATTCGGAGTTATAGTAAATAATGAGCATTTAATTTACATAGGAGTAAAATAATGATAACTAATACAGAAATAACAGTCTTTCATAAAGTATTGAATGATGAAACCAGACTAGAAGAATGGGTAAAATATAATTATACTCATTGTTGGTGGTTTGGTGGAAAAGGAACTAATACAGATAAAGGCTATGAAGAAGCTAATGATGTAGAAATACGTATTCCTTATGATATAAATCCAAATTTAAATATAGGAAATTTCAGTATTGGAGATATGGTATGCAAAGGACATATTGACGCAGATGCAGAGGCCATATTAAATCAAGAAAAGCTTGATATAAACTTACAACAAACTTATGTAACACAAGAAACACTTCACGTTGGAAGAAGAAGTACACTAACAGGAATAACAGACCACTACAATATAACATCTTTAAAAGATAATACTTTTGGCAGTCAACCTCATATACATATAGGGGGAAGATAATGGCATTAAATCCAATTTCAACAATCAAAGCTAATTTAGGTATAGAACCAAATGGAGCAATACAAAAGTTTTTTACTAACACTTGCTATAGACACATGGACAAATATGTTCCAAGAGATAACAACATATTAAGAACAAACGTAACCATAAGAGCTGACAGTGTAACATACGAAGAGCCTTATGCACACGCACAATATGTAGGTTATACAAAAGGACCTGTAAGACATTATACAACACCACGGTACTGGACCATATTGGGACAAAAGAATGGTAAGTGCAGAAATGACTCAAGTAGTTGCAGAAGTACAAGAGGAGATAAGAAGAAGAAATGGCTAATATAAATAATGAAGTTGTCGTAGTAAATGACCTTCGTATTTCGAAATTAAGGACTTTTTTGATGTCAATAATAGATAATATATTAACTGACAAAAAATATCAAATAAACGCAAATATGCTCTCTTCAGACGTTAATAATTATTCGTTAGATAAAATACCAACAGCAAGTATTGTTGAAAGATGGGTAAATGGAGATATTATATATAGAGATGTATATTCTTTTAGAAGTAGAAACAATTATTCACAAGACACATTAATTAATCTATTAAATGTAGGATTTTTTGAAATATTTGAACAAGAGATTGAATTAAAAAACAAAACAAAAACCCTTCCAGAAATAGAAGGAATAGAAAGTATAGAATGCTTAAATTGTGGTAGTATGACAAATGCTACAACCAATTCAGCAGAATTTGATATACAAATACAAATAACGTATAAAGGAGGCTCACTATGGCAACAGCAAAGACAGATTTCTTTATAAATGGTAAGTTCTATGCTAAAGGCGACAAAGTAGAAGGTACTTATGAGCAAATAGTAAAGTTAAATGAAAAAGGCTATATTGAGCCTTTAAGTACAAAAGAACTTTATGAAATAAAAGAAAAGAAGGAGGAATAAAATGCCAGAAATTACTAAAATAAACAGAGACGAAATAGCAACATTCCTAGACACAAGCACAACAGCGTCACCAAACTATCAATTGCTAGGTACTGGAATAACAGCATACGCAGTAGCTTATAATCCTCAAATAACAACTGAAAAATGGATTATACACAGAAATGCAACAAGTACATTAGATAGTAACCAAAAGCAAGGCGATGTATCACAAAAAATGTACAAAGGCGACCCTTGTTTTGAATTTGCAAATGGCAAAAGAGATAAGACAGGTGGAGATGTTGCAGTTAAGATATTAGATGTAGATACTTGGGATGAGGCAAGCACTGGACACTATAAAGCAAAATTAAGCGACGGAATGTTAGCAATAACAAGTTACGGTGGAGAAGACGCAGTAATAGAGTACACATTATATTATAATGGCGACCCAACAGAGGGAACCTGCACTATATCAGATGGAGTACCTTCATTTACACCATCAGTATCATTATAAAAGAGTAAATCTATCTATAGGGCGGAGCAAATTCGCCCTTATTTTTATAAAAGGAGTTTAGATAATGGAAGGAAATAAAATTGAAGCGGTAGAAAATGACACTATACGATTTGCAATAACAGACCATGGAAAAGAAACGGGAGAATATTTAGAATTTGATTTAGAAGATATAGAATTGCCTTTTAGATTAGATGAAAGTTATAAGTTACACAATGCTAATATTGAAGATGTTAGAAGAAGATTACAAGTATTAGATAAAAAGCAAGACTCAAAAGGCAAAGGCTTTATGACTAAAAATCAAGAAGAGCAAGTAAGAATAATACAAGAGTTTTATAAAAAAGAAGAAAAGGCACTTGACTTGTTTTTAGGTGAAGGAGCTACAAGAAAAATGCTAAATGGCAGAAAACCTTATTTAACTATGTTTGAAGATATATCAGAAAGAATAGCACCTATATTACCTCAATTAAAACTAGAATATACAAATATAGTAGATAAAATCAAATCAAAATATTCACAGAAAGAAGATAATGTACTTGAATAATCCAGAGTATGTAAAAGCAAATGGCAAGCTATATAAAATAAATACTGATTTCAAAGTAGCCTTAAAATGTAATGATGTATATAACTCAAATGTAAGTGAAAAAGAAAAAGTATTAGCAATAATATATCTTTTATATGGAGATGAAGGACTTAATAATTCTAAAGATTGGGAGCAATTACTAGAAAAAGGCATAAAATTCTTATTATGTGGCAAAGAAAAAACTGAAAAAAATAATGAGTCATCTATGGATTTTGAACAAGACCAATCATATATAAAAGCGTCTTTTTTTACTGATTATGGTATTGAGAATATATACAATACCAATATGCATTGGTGGGATTTCTGTGATTATCTAAATGGACTAACTGAAAATTGTGTATTGAATAGAGTAAGATACATAAGAGAATATGATACAAAAGATTTAAAAGGCAAAGAACTACAAGAATGGCAAAAGAGGAAACAATCAGTAGCATTAAAGAAAAAAGACAAACAAGCTACTGAAAAACAAAAAAAATCAAGTGATAAATTTTATAAGTTATTAGGCTTATAGAAAGGAGGCAAAATGGCTGACGGAAGTATAACTATTGAATGTCTAGCTGAAACTAATAAGTTTGATAAACAAATGGCTAGAATAGATAAAGAAATAGAAAAAAGAGAAAAGCAAGGTGAAAAAATAGAAATACAAATAGTTGATTACGAGCAACAAATTCGTGAATTTGAAATGCTAGAAAATAAAGCAGATGAATATAGGAATAAGTTAAATCAATTAAAAGATGCAAGAGCTGATAATAAATCTATAAATGAAATGGCCTTAAAGTATGATGAAGCCGTAAGACAACTTGATAAGCAATTTCCAGCTATTGAAAAAATAAAAGGAAAACTAGCAGAGTTGAGAATTAAGCAACAAGAAAATACTCAAGAAGTTGAAAACCTTGAAAATGTTTACAATAGAGTAAAAACTAATAAACAAAAAGACGATGCTGAAAGCTTTAAAAATAGTATGTCTGAAGCTGGTAGTTCTATTGGCGGAATGATAGGAAAAGTCGGCAAATTAGCATTAGCTATATTTAGTGTAAGAAGTGCTTATATGGCAATAAGGCAAGCTAGTGCAACGATAGCTCAATACGATGAAACTTACGCTGCAAACCTCGAATATATAAGATATGCTTTATCAATGACAATTGCACCAATATTGAATTGGATTGTTAGTGCAGTAGCGACTGTATTGCAGTATATAAACCAAATAGCAAGTACTTGGTTTAATTTGACAGGTGGACTGTTTAAGAGTGCAAATGCTTTTAAAAGTGCTAAAAGTAGTTTAGGCGGAATGGCTAAAAGTGCCAAAGAAATAAACAAACAACTTGCTGGATTTGATGAAATGAATATATTACAAGATAATACATCGGCAAGCGGTGGAGGTGGAGGCGGTGTAGCTACTCCATCAATAGATTTATCAAAAGCTTTTGACTTTGGAAACATAGATTTAAAAGCAATAGCGAATAATATAATAGATTGGCTAGATGATTTATTTACAAAAATACGAAATTATATTTATGGCATTGATTGGATTGAATTAGGCTCAAAAGCATATCAAGGGTTGAAAGATTTCTTTATGGGAGTTGATTGGGCTCAATTGTTCGACAGTTTCTTTGAAACGCTAGGGTCAATATTTGGAGCAATAGGTGGATTTATAGTAGGATTTTTGTCTGATGCTTGGGACGATATTGTTAACTATTTTGATGAATGGATTAAAGGCTCGGAAGAACTTGGAGGGAATTGGGTTGATGGAATATTAACAGGAATACTGTATGCTATAGGAGCAATCGCAACGTGGATTTGGGACCATGTATTTACTCCAATTATTAATGGTTTCAAAAAAGCATTTGGAATATCTAGTCCTTCTAAAGTAATGATGGAAATGGGCGGTTATTTAGTTGAAGGACTAAAAAATGGTCTTATAAATATATGGGACAAGCTTAAATCTATTTTTGAAAATTTAAAAACTAATATTGTAAATATGTTTACAAAAACTTGGGAAAGTATAAAAGCTGTGTTTTCTGGAGTTGGAAGTTTTTTTGGCAATTTAGTAAATACTATTTGGAACAAATTTAGAGATATAGGAGCAACCGTTGGAAATGCGATAGCAAATGCTTTTAAAACAGCAGTAAATGCTGTGTTATCAGCAGCTGAAAGAATAATTAATAGTCCTATAAGGTCAATCAATTCACTTATTGGAGTAATTAATAATTTACCAGGAGTCAACTTAAGATATCTAAACACAATGAGTTTTCCAAGACTTGCTACTGGTGGTATTGTAAACTATCCTAATAGAGGTGTTGGAATAGGACGAGCATTGGCAGGAGAAAGCGGAGCAGAAGGTGTTATTCCTTTAACAGATAGTCAAGCAATGGAAACATTAGGAGAAGCAATAGGTAGATATATAAACTTAAATGCAACAATTCCTATTTATGTAGGAAATAGACAAATAGCAAGAGAAATAAAGAGAATAGGAGCACAGCAATCATACGCAAGTAATATGTAAGGAGTAGATATATGTTTATAGATAAAAATTCAATAGAAGTAAATGATATAAGCTTTGGACAATATCTAGTCCAAGCTGATTATGGTTACAATAAATTATGGGCAAATGATAGCGGAAGAAATTTAGCAGGAGAACAAACTGGAACTTTAGTTGGCATATTTCCTAAAATAGAAATGCAATTTAGAAAGTTATCACAAGCCGAATTACATACAATAGCACCAATATTAGATAGTGCAAGCCAAACAGTAAAATATTATGATGATACAAAAGGTGCTTATGTAACAATGTCAACATATACTGGAGATTGGAAGGTAACAAATAGAGGAATAGGGCAAAATGAAGGGTTTTCAGTAAGTTTTATTGCTA
>Ga0310690_10001551_pt1 | contig 40510 bp, 30 predicted proteins | sample AusTroGonzalo_MG_2_FD_207661 | JGI IMG/M metagenome (GOLD analysis project Ga0310690, IMG submission 207661) | Bovine rumen microbial communities from tropical cattle in Woodstock, Queensland, Australia - Gonzalo_04 (v2) (version 2) | ecosystem: Host-associated > Mammals > Digestive system >... | reverse complement strand
GGTTATAAACGCTGGCTTGTCCGTCTTTGTAATTGCGTTCCTTTGAGGTGGTATAGAATTGGATTGGCTCAAGCAAGTTGCGTTCATCATGTATCTTGCAGAAAATCACTTTCAAGAACTCGAAAAAAGCCGGCTGTTTTTGCAAACCTTCATTAATATAGATGATATTGTGACATGTTCTGAAAGTGAAAAGCAGATTGTCGTCAAACGCTTTTTTCAGCGTATTGCGGTTTGGGCGTTCGTTTTCGTCAGTTGTACCATCAGCGGATGGAATGTCATTATATTCATCGAAAGTAAAATGACCTGTTTCGTCCACACTTTTCTTGAAAACAGTCTTGTGCAAACCGTTAGTCCACATGCCCCACTCACAATTATTGCAAGCCGACATATAAGTTTTCAGCTGCTCCAAATCATTATCCTTATCAGACGGTTTCACCGCTTCTTTCTTGCATTCTATGATGATAGAAATGTTCTGCTGATCCTTTTTCTGTTCATCAGTAACGCCTTCAGGGAAGATTACTATGTCAGCACGTTTCCGGCCAGAGCCCATCTGTACAGAATATTCAACGGAGATGCGTTCTTTGGCATATTTGTGCTCGTTCACCAAACGTTTCTCAACGGTTTGGCGCACGTATTCTTCCGGCGTGTCATTACGGATGGTTCCGTCAACATAATCACGAATCTTCCCCTCGGGGATGATAATTATAGTTTTATCCACTGTTGTTATATTACAAATAATCAATCACTTACTAATGTAAGTGTAAAATGCTCATAAAAACACCGCAAAGATAAAACTAATATTTTTCTTTTGCAAGAAAAAAAAATAGCTGGATTAATATGCTTTACTGCAATTCTTTAAAACAATTTAACAATATCAAACGTTAAAAACTCCTCCAATGCTATTCCGCCGCTGCCTACAATGAGTGTATGTTTCGGATTAAACCTGCTCTTGAACTTCGACAAGCCTTCATTTTCAGTATGTTTGCCGCTTTTCACCTCAATTGAGACACATTCTTTATTATACTCTACAACAAAATCGACCTCATCGTTGCGTTCGCGCCAATAATAAATCTTAAAACCATTTACATCCGCCTGATTTAGCAAATATGCGCCGACAGCCGATTCGACCCAGCGTCCCCAAACACTCGGTTCAGCAAAGGCTTTTTCGAATGTAACTCCAGCTTGTGCCGAAAGCAAAGCTGTATTATAAACCATCAATTTGGGTACAGAATTGTATTTTCGAGCCGTGTCGTTGGCATATTTTTGCATGCCACACAGCAATCTCGACTCATCAAGAGTTGTGAGGTAGTTTGCGAGTGTTGTAACATTTCCAGCATCCTGCAATTGGCCAAGCATCTTATTCAGCGAAAGCTCTTTTCCCGAATAAACACAGCCCAAATCAAACAATTGTCGCATAAGAACCGGCTTATAAACAGTCTTCGTTGACAAAACATCGCGTTCAATTGCCGGTGTGATAATACTGTCTTTGATATAGCGCTGCCAACGCTTGAAATCGTTTGTCAAAGCAGATCCACCAGGATACCCGCCATAAAACACATATTGGTTAAGGTTGAAACCGAAAGCGTCGCGCATCTCCGAATAACTCCAATGCGTCATTTTTATGATTTCAAACCTTCCTGCAAGCGACTCGGTCAAACCGTCTTTAAGAAGAAGACGCGATGAACCCAGCAGCACCACTTTCAACGGGACATCATTAAAAGTATCCATGTCCCATTCTTTTTTCACAGCCTCGCTCCAATTGTCAATCTTATGAACCTCGTCAATGACAAGCAGGTATTCAGAAGCCTGTGACAACTGCATTCTTGCTCGTGCAGTAGCCCAAGTCTCTACTATCCATGTCGTATTATCAGATGGGACATTATCGGCTGTCGCAAACAGATATGGGATATCTATTTCCTGCAACACCTGTTTAACAATTGTCGATTTACCTACTTGTCGCGGACCCGACAGCACATGTATAAAACGTCGCGGCTCCATAATTCGCGACATCAAAACGTCAAATTGAGCTCTTTTATACATAACTTGTTGATTATTCGGCTGCAAAGATATACAAAATTCTCAAATCTTCATTACAAAATTATCAAAAGTTATCAACAAAATTCTCAATTTGTCGTTACAAAATTCTCAAAAGTGCCTGAAAAAATGACTATTCCTCATCCTCAAAATCTTCCGGCATCGGCTCGGCCCACTCCTCGTCGTAGAACTCCTCGCCTACCAGCTCGCGGTCGGATTTATCTTGACCGCCAAGCATCTGGCGCATGATTTTTGATGGAATCGGAAAGATCTGCCCTTCATTGCCGGCCGAGATTGCTATTCCGACATTATCGCCGTCAAGCTCGCGCGTCCAAGTTATGAATTCGGCGATATCCATGTTTGCCACCTTGTATGACTCCCAGTCATCGCTGATATTGGCCTTCGCCTCTTCTTCGCTTGCCCACACTGGGATATACGAATTGCCACCACCATCTTCAAGCATAGCAAAAAGACCAGGTTTTGCTTCAAGAAGCCATAAAACTCCGTTGGCATTTACAGTTTGTAAAAAATTTCGAAGTTCTTCCATAATGCAGTTTCATTTCTTCAATTTCTTAAACTCTTTCTGCGCTTTCTCCAAATCATTCAGATATTCCTTGCAGGTGTGCAGCCTGGCGTAGGTGGCGGCGGCAAGCAAACGTGATGCATTGACATCACTCTGCCAGTGGAAACCGGTGATGACGCGGCTCTGGCCGTATTCGTAGGCGAGTTTGAACAGCTCATCCTGAACGTCGGGGTTGAGTTCACACAGAATCATCGCCATGCCCCACGCTTTTATGGCGTGACCCGATGGATATGAGCCGTTGGTACGCAACTCTTCCTCATCTTCAGGGACAAGTGTAGGCTCGTTGAAATAGACATACGGACGGATGCGGTTGTGGGCTTCCTTTGGTGCTGTGGCGCTCAAACGGATGGTCTCAACGCCCCAGTCAACCACCTTGTAGATGGCTGGCGTCTTCTCCTCGGATATCTCCATCCCAAACACCTCGCTGAAAATCGGTATCATGTCAACATTTTCGTATGCAGCCTCACGGATGGCTTTCTGCGCGCGCACAGTGTCGTTGCGCTGTTCCTTGCCCCAGTAATACTGCGAGATGTCGTACAAAAACTGCGAAGAACCTGGCGCTGGCGGTGTCGGCAGCCAATAAACAGCATTAGGCACCTCGTCGGCTGTAAGATAAATGTGAGCGGATTCCTGTGCATGCAAAACGATACCAGACAGCATCCAAACCGCCAGCATCAACACACCTAAAAAATGATTTGTCTTTTTCATAATATAATAAACTTAATACTACAAACTCTAAACTTTAAAACTACTCTAAACTCTACACTCTCAACTCTAAACTTCAAATTTCATCGAGTTCAAGCCACCGCATCTCTTTCTCATCCAACAATTCGTTGATTTCCGCCAGCCTCTTCCCTATCTTGTCAATCTCCTGATAATCAGTCTGATTCTCAAGCTGGGATGTCAGTTCTTTCTTTTCTTTCTCAAGATTTTCAATGTCAATGGCCAGTTGTTCGTATTCTTTTTGCTCTTTAAACGAGCGTTTCTTGCTTCTTTCGGTCGCCTTAGGCCTGTTTTCGCGGGTATCGACACGCTCAGCCGCCTGAATCTTGTGCTGTTCCTTGTTTTTCTCCTCAAGCCATTCATGATACTGCGAATAGTTGCCCATGAAACCTTTCACCGCTCCTTCTCCTTCGAAGACAAACAGCTGATCGACGGTCTGGTCGAGGAAATAACGGTCGTGAGAAACCACTATGAGGCAGCCTTTGTAGCCTTTCAAAAAGTCTTCAAGTTTCTGTAACGTCAAGATATCCAAGTCGTTAGTAGGCTCGTCAAGGATCAAGAAATTCGGATTTTTTATAAGAATCGTGAGCAGATACAATCGTCTTTTCTCGCCGCCGCTCAGCAACGACACCAGCTGACGGTGCATCGAATACGGAAACATGAAATGAGCCAGCAGCTTGTCGGCGGTATAAACCATGTCCTTGCCATAATAAACCACCTCGGCGATGTCGCGAATGGTGTCGAGAACGGTCTTATTTTCATCAAATTTGATGCCGCCTTGGGTATAATAGCCATAAACGACAGTCTCGCCCACCACGATAGTGCCTGAGTCGGGTGCCTCGTGGCCTGTTATCATATTTAAAAAGGTGGATTTGCCTACGCCATTCTTGCCGATGATGCCAATGCGCTCACCTTTTTTGAAGATATAATCGAAGTCTTTGAGGATGAATTGGCTATCCCATTTCTTTGTAACGCCTTTCATCTCCAGAATCTTGCCGCCGAGACGCTGCATGTCGAGACCGAACTGTATCTCTGTGTTGTCGCGAATCATACGAGCCTTCTCTTTCAGGTCGTAAAAAGCGTCGATACGAGCCTTAGCCTTGCCTGTTCGTGCCTGTGGGGTGCTGCGAATCCATTCCAACTCATGTTTCATCAGCTGACCTGCCTTCTCCGCCGCGATGCGCTTGTTTTCCTCACGTTCACGGCTTTTGCGGACGTAATAGTCGAAGTTGCCGTTGTGTGTGTATATGGTTCCGTGATACATTTCTAGAATCTTATTGCACACTCTATCAAGGAAATAGCGGTCGTGCGTCACCATAAAAAGCGTCACGTTCGACTGCGTGAGGTAATTCTTAAGCCACTCCACCATCTGCATGTCGAGGTGGTTGGTGGGTTCGTCCAAAAACAGCATGTCGGGGTCGTCGAGAAGCACCAAAGCGAGTGCGAGCCTCTTCACCTGACCGCCAGATAAAGTGCCGACCTTCTGCGTCAAGTCGTTGATTTCGAAGGTGGAAAGCAGCTGCTTCAGCCTCAGTTCATACGACCACGCCTGCATTGTGTCCATCGCCGCTGTAGCTTTATCTAAATCAACTTGATTTACTAGTGCTTCCTCATATCTTTTGATTACCTGCATCACCTCGGTGTGACCTGTCGCTATCACGTCTTCGATGGTCAGATTCGGGTCGAATTGAGGCAATTGCTCAAGATAGCCTACCCTGACATTGTCGTTAAATGTGACTTTTCCACCGTCGGCCTCTTCTTTTCCTACCAAAATACGCATCATAGTGCTTTTTCCTGTGCCGTTGGCTGCAATCAAAGCGGTCTTCTCCCCTTTCTCGATACCGAAAGAGATGTTCTCAAACAGCAGTTTGTCGCTGAATGCCTTTGAAATATTATCGACTGACAAGTAATTCATGATGCAAAAATAATAAAAAGACTTTAGACTTTAGACATTAGACCTTAGATTTATTTAAATAAGATCGAAGATTTTTCGAGTTTTTCGTGATTTTAGATGTAAAATAAACTATTTTTGCAAAAAATTTCAAAATGCGCACTGTCTGGCAGCTTTTCATCACATTTTTCAACATCGGGGCATTCACCCTCGGTGGCGGATATGCCATGCTCGACATGATTGAAAAAGCTGTTGTCAACCGTCGCCATTGGATTGAGAAAGACGAGTTCTGGGACATGATTACCATTGTTCAGATGCTCCCTGGAGTGTTTGCCGTCAACACAGCACTTTATACTGGCTACAAAATCAAAGGGTTACGCGGTGCCATAGGAGCCACCCTCGGTGCCATAATACCGTCGATTGTGATAATCCTTGTTATCGCCGTGTTTTTCCTTGATTACAAGGACAACCCTGTCATTGAGAGCATCTTCAAAGGCATACGTCCCTGTGTGGTCGCGCTCATCCTGTCGCCTTCCATCAAGATGTTCATCAACGCAAAGGTAAACTGGAAAACCGCGATATTCCCAATAGCCACTGTCGTTTTGATATATTTCTTCAAGGTGTCGCCGGTGTATATCATCCTCGCCACCATCATCGGCAGCGTGGCATTCGCTTTTTATTCACAAAACCAGCTAAATAAGTCCAAATCATGATATACTTGCAGCTTTTTTGGACTTATTTGAAGATAGGCATCTTCGGTTTCGGTGGCGGTTACGCCATGCTCTCGATGATACAGTTCGAGGTGGTCGATAACCATGCCTGGATGACCACAGCAGAGTTTGCCGACATGGTAGCGCTCTCGCAGATGACTCCAGGACCTGTCTCAATCAACATTGCAACGTACATAGGCTATACCGTAGGCGGAATTTTAGGCTCGCTCGTGGCTACCGCTGCCATAGTGCTTCCTTGCCTGCTGATGCTGGTGTTCGTTTTGAAAGTTCTGTTTAAAAACAAAGACAATTACATCATAAAAACCACGCTGACAGCCATGAAACCTGTAGTGGCAGGACTTATATTCGTGGCCGCCCTCCTTCTTATGAATTCGAACAACTTCATTGATTTCGGGCTTCACCAGAACAACATCAGTGTGATAATCTGCGCCTTAACTTTCGCCGCCGTCTTCTGGGCAAAAATAAACCCGATACTACTTATTTTAGCATCGGGTCTTGTGGGTTATTTAGTTTATTGAAACTAAACGAAAAGTTTGTCAATCTGGTCGCAATAACGTTCCATCACCACTTTTCTCTTGACTTTCAGAGTCGGAGTCAAAATACCGTTTCCGATGGTCCATTCGTCGGCGATGAGCTGGTATTTCTTCACCTTCTCGACCTCGCCGAGACCTTCGTTAAGTTTCTTAACTTCCTTGTCGTAGCGTTTCTTAACTTCTTCATTCTGAATCATTTCCTCGTTGGTGGTGAAAGGAATATTGTGTGCTTTGCACCAATCCTTCAGGAATGCAAAATCGGGACGGATGAGTGCTGCGGCGAATTTCTGGTTCTCGCCCACCACCACTATCTGCTCGATGAAGCCCGAAATGCTGAACTTGCCTTCAACAACATCCGGATTTACATATTTTCCTAATGAGGTCTTAAACAGGTTCTTCATACGGCCGGTAATCTGCAAAAGCCCGTGTTCGTTGAACTTTCCGAGGTCACCGGTATGGAACCAGCCGTCTTTGTCGATGACTTCGGCTGTCAGCTCAGGCTGTTTGTAGTAGCCCATCATCACGTTGTGACCGCGGCAGATGATCTCGCCGTTGTCGGCAATTTTCACCTCCACGCCTGGCAGCGGCTGTCCGACGGCGCCTACCTCACGACCATATTTGTCTCTGTTGCTCACCGTGATAACCGGCGAAGTCTCTGTCAAGCCATAGCCTTCAAACACCGGCATCTTGATGGCTGAGAAGAATCCGCTGATTTTCTTAGTGATTGAGGCGGCTCCCGACACAATGATGTCGAAGTTCTCGGCACCGAGTTTCTCACGAATCTTGCTGTAAACGAGCTTGTCGGCAATCTTCAATTTCAGGTTATAGAACCATGAACGACCTTCAATCTTATAGTCCTCAGTGATACGCATCGACCAATAGAAGATGCTCTTCGAGAGACCTTTCATGCTCTTTCCCGAGCTGTAAATCTTATCGTAGAATTTCTCCAAAACACGCGGCACGGCGCACATCATAGTAGGATGCACCTCTTTCATGTTGTCGGCAATCGTCGCGATGCTTTCGGCATAGTAAATCGACATTCCGAGGTAATGGTACATGTAGATGAGGGCGCGTTCGTAGGCGTGGCACACCGGCAGGAAGCTGAATGCACGTTTCGACCATGGCGACGGCGTCTGGCAGAAGTTCTTGAACTGGTTCATCAAATTATGATGCGAGAGCATGACCCCTTTAGGCACGCCTGTCGTTCCCGAAGTGTAAATGATTGTGGCACAGCTCATTTCATCGACCTCAGCTTTGCGTTTCTCAATCTCTTCGGTGTGCGGATGCTCACGGCCAAGCTGCAGCAATGTGTCAAAATAGCCGTATTTGCCTCTGTCGATAAATGTGTAAATCTGTTTCAGCGTCGGCGTCTCAGGCCAGATAGCCTCAATTTTGTTCATCACGGCAATGCCTTCAAGGATACAGATGCCAGCTTCGCAATTGTTTAGGATTATCTTGTAATCAGCCTCGCTGATGGTCGGGTAAATAGGCACCATCACAGCACCAATCTGGGTGATTGCCATGTCGAGGATGTTCCATTCCGGACGGTTGTTCGAAATGACCGCCACCTTGTCCTGAGGCTGTACGCCGAGTTCAATCAACGCTCCGCTGATGATGTTGGTCTGCTCAATATATTCGTCGATGCTGTATTCTCGCCATTGTCCGTTGACCTTGCCTGCCAAGGCGACTTTCTGGTCAGGATATTTCTCCTTGTAATGTGCCAGTAAGTCAAAAACTCTCTTAACTTCCATAAAAATTATTTAAAAAGGGTTTCTATCAAATCAGAATAACGTCTCATCACCACGTTTCTCTTGACTTTCAAAGTCGGAGTGAGGATGCCTGTTCCCACCGACCATTCGTCAGCGATGAGTTCAAACTTCTTGATTTTCTCGACATCGCCGAGGTCGTGGTTGAGTTTCTTCACTTCTTTGCCAAAACGTTTGAAAACATCTTCGTTCTTAATCATTTCCTCGTTGGTGGTGTATGGAATATCATGACGTTTGCACCATTCTTTCAAAAATGCGAAGTCAGGACGGATGAGTGCCGCGGCGTATTTCTGGTTCTCACCCAAAACCACGATTTGCTCAATAAATCCTGACAAAATAAACTTGCTCTCAATAAAATCAGGGTTGATATATTTTCCGAATGATGTCTTGAAGATATTCTTTTTACGTCCTGTGATTTTCAAAAGTCCGTGCTCGTTGAAACGTCCGAGGTCGCCGGTGTGGAACCAGCCGTCTTTGTCGATGACTTCGGCTGTCAGTTCAGGCTGTCTGTAGTAGCCCATCATCACGTTGTGACCGCGGCAGATGATTTCGTTGTCGTCGGTGAGTTTGACCTCGATACCCGGAAGCGGCTCGCCCACATAACCGACCTCGCGGCCGTATTTGTTACGTGTCGAGACAGCGATAACCGGCGATGTCTCTGTCAAGCCGTAGCCTTCAAAGATGGTGATTCCCGTTGCGTTGAAGAAACGGCAAACCTTCTTTGGGATGGCGGCGGCACCCGACACGATGACGTCGATATGGTCGATGCCAACCTTCTCGCGTATTTTGTCGTAAACAAGCTTCTTAGCGATATTCAATTTGATATTATAGAGCCATGATCTATCTTCGACCTTGAAACGTTCTGAAAGATGCATTGCCCAATAGAATATCATCCTTGAGATGCCTTTCATGCTTCGGCCAGAGTCGTAAATCTTGTCATACACCTTTTCCATAACACGCGGAACCGTACACATCATCGTCGGTCTTAGTTCCTTAAGGTTCTCGGCCAAAGTAGCGATGCTTTCGGCATAATACACCGACATTCCACGATATTGATACACATAACTCAAGGCACGCTCGTAAGCATGGCATATAGGCAGGAAGCTGAACGCCTTGTTCGACCATGGTGACACTGAATGCTGCACGCCCTTCCACTGGCTCATCAGGTTACGGTGCGACAGCATAACGCCCTTCGGCACGCCTGTTGTTCCAGAAGTGTAAATAATTGTGGCACAATCCATTTCATCGACTTCAGACTTACGTTTCTCAATTTCTTCGGTGTGAGGATGCTCGCGACCGAGCTGCAACAAAGTGTCGAAATATGGATATTTGTCTCTATTAATAAAGGTATAAATCTGCTTCAGCGTCGGGGTCTCCGACCAGATGGCCTCAATCTTGTTCATCACAGCTACGCCTTCAAGAATGCATATCTTAGCCTCGCAGTTGTTGAGGATAATCTTGTAGTCAGCCTCGCTGATGGTAGGATAAATAGGCACCATGACGGCTCCTATCTGCGTGATAGCCATATCGAGGATGTTCCATTCCGGACGGTTGTTGCTGATGACAGCGATTTTATCTTGTTTCTCAACGCCGAGTTCAATCAACGCGCCACTGATGATGTTTGTCTGCTCAATATATTCATCTATGCTATATTCGCGCCATTGTCCGTTGACCTTGCTTGCAAATGCCACTTTCTGGTCAGGAAATTTCTCCTTATAATGCGGCAAAAGGTCAAATACTCGCTTAATATTCTCCATTTGCTATGTTTTTCGTAAATAAAACTCGTTTTCAAACTTGCAAATATACAAAAATTATTTCGAATGACAATATTTTTTATTTTATACATAAAAAAAAGTAGAGACGAATTGTACATCGTCTCTACTTTTTTATTCTAAATCTTCAAAAGATTACAGCAAGTGGCAAGTCACTGTCAAGCCTGCCATAACGATTGACACCATCGACATCAGCTTGATGAGGATGTTCAATGATGGGCCTGATGTGTCTTTGAATGGGTCACCAACGGTGTCGCCAACCACTGTAGCCTTATGATTTTCAGAGCCTTTGCCTCCGAAGTTGCCTTCTTCGACGTATTTCTTGGCATTGTCCCATGCACCGCCTGAGTTAGCCATAAACACAGCCAACACGAAACCGGTTGAAAGGCCGCCGATCAACAGACCGAGGACGCCTGGAACACCAAGGATCAAACCTGTGAGGATAGGCACCAAAATTGCCAAGATTGAAGGGACGAGCATCTCCTGCTGTGCACCCTTTGTCGAGATAGCGACGCAGCGCTCGTAGTCTGGTTCTGCCTTGCCTTCAAGGATTCCCTTGATGGTGCTGAACTGACGACGCACCTCTTCGACCATCTTCTGTGCAGCGCGACCCACAGCATTCATTGTCATGCCGCAGAACACGAATGCCATCATGGCACCGATGAACACACCAACCAAAACAACAGGGTTCATGAGGTTGACGTTATATGCCTCCATGAAGTCAACCAAAGTGGCTTTTGCTGTCTCAACGCCGTTAGGAAGGTTTTCGCCAATTCTAACCAAAGCGATCTTAATCTCTTCGACGTATGATGCGAGGAGTGCGAGAGCTGTCAAAGCAGCTGAACCGATAGCGAAGCCCTTGCCTGTTGCAGCTGTTGTGTTTCCGAGGGCATCGAGAGCGTCGGTACGTTTACGAACTTCTGGCTCGAGACCGCTCATCTCGGCGTTACCACCAGCGTTGTCGGCGATAGGACCGTAAGCGTCGGTTGCAAGTGTGATGCCAAGTGTCGAGAGCATACCGACAGCGGCGATACCGATGCCGTAAAGACCCATCGAGAGGTTAGCAGCATTGAATTCAATATGAAAACCATTGGCGCAGAGGTATGCAAGGACGATAGCAATACCCACAGTCACAACAGGGATAGCTGTTGAAAGCATACCGAGTCCGAGACCTGAGATGATGACCGTTGCAGGACCTGTCTTCGAGCTTTCAGCCACCTTCTGTGTTGGGGTGTAGCTCTGTGATGTATAGTATTCTGTTGATTTTCCGATGATCACGCCAGCGAGCAGACCGACCACCACTGACAGTGACACCTGCCACCACTGGTTGGTTTCTGTACCGAACAGCCATGCGAAGATGCCGAAAGTGGCGACTGCGATAAGCACTGCTGCTGTGTTGGTGCCGCGGCTCAAAGCGCCGAGAAGCTGTTTCATGCCAGCGCCTTCTTTTGTCTTAACCATGAAGATGCCGAACAATGAGAGCAACACGCCTGCTGCAGCAATAATCATAGGAGCGAACACGGCCTTAAGCTGCATCTCGTAGCAACCTGCGCCAAATGCTGCAGCGCCAAGAGCTGCTGTTGCAAGGATTGAACCTGCATATGACTCATAAAGGTCAGCACCCATACCTGCGACGTCACCGACGTTGTCACCGACGTTATCAGCAATAGTAGCTGGGTTACGTGGGTCATCCTCAGGGATGTTGTACTCTGTCTTACCAACGAGGTCGGCACCGACGTCAGCGGCTTTGGTGTAGATACCGCCACCCACACGAGCGAACAAAGCCTGTGTTGAAGCACCCATTCCGAATGTCAACATGGTTGTTGTGATAATAATAAGGTGATTTGCCTCAGGGATGAAATAGTCGAGGACGAGGAACCACACGCTGATGTCGAGCAATGCGAGACCGACGACCACGAGACCCATGACGGCGCCTGAACGGAATGCCACCTGCAAGCCGCTGTTCAACGACTTACGAGCTGCATTGGCTGTACGTGCCGAAGCAAAGGTTGCAGTCTTCATTCCAAAGAAACCTGCCAATCCCGAGAAGAAACCTCCAGTGAGGAAGGCAAACCAAACCCATTCGTTTTGAAGTCCGAACAGGCTCATCACAAAGAATAATGCCGCCAACACGACAAACACGATGATGACGACCTTGTACTGCTGTTTCAGATACGCCATTGCACCTTTTCTGACGTGCGAAGCAATCTTTTTCATCAAATCTGTTCCCTCGTCTTCCTTCATCATGCTCTTAAAGAAATAAAAAGCGAATGACAAAGCCAAAACTGACGCTGCGAGAACCAAATAAATTACCCAATTCATACGCAAAATTTTTAATTAATAATTATTTTTACTACTCTTTCTTTTTTTCAATGTTTTCAATCTGCAAATTTCCGAATAATATTTTTTTTATCAAAGAAAAAAATTTAATTTTTTATAAAATTTATTTTTGCATTTATTTGTCTGAATATTTTTTGTATTTTTGTAGAATGAATAAGATTGTGCTTGAAGAAATCGGTTTGTCGTATTCGCAGTCGCAAAGCGGCGCGTATGCCTTGCTTTTGAGCGAGAAAGGCTCGAAGCTGAAGATGCCTATCGTCATCGGAAGCGCTGAGGCCCAATCGATTGCTTTGGCATACGAAAGCCACAAGAGCCGCCGACCGCTCACCCACGATTTGTTCAAGATTTTTGCCGACACATACCTTATTAATATTAAAGAGGTCTGCATCGACAAATACAAAGACGGGGTTTTCTACGCCGATCTGGTGTGCGAAAAAGATGGCATCGCCACGGTAATCGACGCGCGCGCATCCGATGCCATAGCCTTGGCGCTACGTTTCCGCTGCCCGATTTACGCCAACAAAGAAGTGATGGATGAAGTGGGAATCGTCATCGAAGACAACGAAATGGAGGAAGTTGACAACGAACAGACAGAGAAAGGGAAAGGCGCGCTGACACTCGAACAGCTGCAGGAACAGCTCGACGAGGCAGTCGAAAACGAAGACTTTGAGAAAGCCGCAATACTTCGGGACGCTATCAGGGCTTTCCCGTCATAAAAAAGAAAAAGTTTAAATTTTAAAAATATGAAAGGTATTAAATTTCGTTTGATTGTGATGAACTTCCTGCAGTTTGCAGTGTGGGGAGCGTATCTGACATGCATGGGAACCTATCTCCACAGCCATGGTTTGGCATCCCACATCGGTATTTTCTATTCGATTCAAGGCATAGTGTCGATTTTCATGCCAGCTCTCATGGGTATCATTGCTGACCGCTGGATTCCTGCACAGAAAACACTCGGTCTATGCCATCTCATCTCCGGAGCAGCCATGATTGGAGCAGCCTATTACGGCTTGACAGCGGGCAACGCAGTACAATTTGGACCGTTGTTTACCTTATATTCAATAGCAGTAGCCTTCTACATGCCAACATTAGCCATATCCAACTCAGTGGCTTACAACGCGTTAGACAAGGCAGGACTTGACACGGTTAAGGCCTTCCCTCCTATCCGTGTGTTCGGCACCATAGGCTTCATCTGCACCATGTGGATTGTTGACCTTCTAGGATTCCAGCGTTCAGCCGAGCAGTTCGCAGTGAGCGGCGGTATTGGTATTCTCCTTGGTCTGTATGCCTTCACTTTACCGGCATGCCCTCTCAACAAAGCAGACAACACCTCTTTTGTCGAGAAACTAGGTCTGCGTGCCTTCGCATTGTTTAAAGAGAAAAGGATGGCGTTCTTCTTTATCTTCTCGATGCTTCTCGGAGTATCGCTTCAGATAACCAACAGTTTTGCCAACCCTTACATAACACATTTCGAGAACATCGAAATATATCAGAACACATTTGGTGTCCAGCACGCCAATATTCTTATCTCATTGTCACAGGTTTCAGAGACACTTTGTATCTTGTTGATTCCGTTCTTCTTACGCAGATATGGCATCAAGAAAGTGATGCTTATAGCTATGTTCGCATGGGTGCTGCGTTTCGGCTTCTTCGGCCTCGGCAACCCTGGTGCAGGCGTGTGGCTCTTTGTGCTGTCATGCATAGTTTATGGTGTCGCTTTCGATTTCTTCAATATCAGCGGCTCACTGTTCGTTGACAAGGAGACCGACCAGGGCATCCGCTCATCGGCACAAGGTCTGTTCTTCCTGATGACCAACGGCATTGGTGCCACCATCGGCACATTAAGCGCACAGGCCATCGTAAATAATTATGTCAACACCCCGGCAGCAGCTGGAGCTACAGCTGACGTAATAGCAAACGGCTGGCAAAGCGCATGGTTTATATTTGCGGCCTACGCCCTTGTGGTAGCAGTGGTATTCGCTATCGTTTTCAAGTACAAACACAACCCGGAAGAGTTAAAAGATAATAGATAAAAGAGCAAAGAGATGAGGCAGTATTTGGAGCTTCTTCAAAGGATATTGGACGAGGGCGTTCAGAAAGGCGACCGCACTGGCACTGGAACCATCAGCATTTTCGGACATCAGATGCGGTTCAACCTCGCTGACGGATTTCCGCTCGTCACCACAAAAAAGGTGCATCTGAAGTCGATAATATATGAGTTGTTGTGGCTCATCAGCGGCGACACTAACATCAAGTATCTACACGACCACAAGGTCAGCATCTGGGACGAATGGGCAAACGCCGACGGCGACCTCGGTCCTGTTTATGGCGCGCAGTGGCGCAACTGGAACAACGAAGGCATCGACCAGATCCAACAGGTCATCGATAGCATAAAAAGCAACCCTAACAGCCGCCGTCACATAGTGACAGCATGGAACCCGAGCGTGTTGCCCGACGAACATGAGAAAGACTTCTCGAAGAACGTGGCAGCAGGCAAAGCGGCGTTGCCGCCATGCCATGCCTTCTTCCAGTTCTACGTGGCTGACAACAAGCTCTCATGCCAGCTGTACCAACGCTCCGCCGACGTGTTTCTTGGCGTGCCGTTCAACATCGCGTCGTATTCATTGTTAACGATGATGATGGCGCAGGTATGCGGCCTCGAGCCAGGCGATTTCGTCCACACTTTCGGCGATGTGCACATCTACAACAACCACATCGAGCAGGTGAAGCTGCAGCTCTCACGCGAGCCACGGCCATTGCCGACGATGAAGCTGAATCCAGATGTCAAGAGCCTGTTCGATTTCAAATACGAAGACTTCACATTAGAGAATTACAACCCATACGACGCCATCAAAGCGGAGGTTTCCGTGTAGAGACGGATGAAAATCCGTCTCATAAAAATCATAAAATGAAGACAAAAATATCAATTATAGTAGCTCTTGCAAAAAACCGTGCCATCGGCAAGGGCGGCGACCTCATATGGCATCTCTCCAACGACCTCAAGCATTTCAAAGAGATAACGTCGGGCCATACCGTGATAATGGGTTACAAGACATACGCCTCGCTGCCTGGACAAAAACCCCTGCCAAAGCGCCGTAACATTATCATTTCCAGTCATTTAAATGAAGCGCCCGAAGGCTTTGAGGTGGCATCTTCCATAGTCGATGCAATGAAGATGGTGTTCAACGAAGAAGAGGTCTTCATCATCGGCGGCGGCATGATTTACGAGCAGTTCCTGCCAATGGCCGACAAGCTCTATCTCACAAAAATCGACAAGGATTTTGAGGCCGATACCTTCTTTCCAATAATCAACTACGAAAATTGGAATCTCATCGACCTGAAAGTCATCGACGACGACCCGCAGATTGACTGCAGTTACAGGTTCGAGACCTGGGAAAGGAAATAAAAAAATCGGGATTCAAATCCCGATTTTTTTATTTGACAACTGAAACCTTTTTCGTTATCTCATTGCCGTCGGCATTAATTCTGACCATGTAAATTCCGGCATCGAAACCATCAAGCGTTATCGATAATTCCGAATAATCCACAGCCTTTTCAAACACCTTTTGCCCTATCGAGTTGTAAATGACAACATTGTTGAGATTCTCAGCCTTGATTGTCAAAAAATTCTTAGCCGGATTAGGATATATCTCAACATTTTGTGCCACATTTTCATCAACACTCTCAGGTGAATAATACACTTTCACAAAATATTCGTTGCCATATTTCGACTTTGCAGGAATCGAATAGCAATCGGCATTGCGATAATATGCCAACACTTTGTAGTGATACCAATTACCATATTCGATGAAGCCGGTCTCTTTATATTCATTTTTGCTGGACGACACCACCTTAACAAGCTCAAACTCGCCATCGTTGCACTTTCTATAGACAAAATACGAGCTGAGGTTAGCATTATTTTCTGGAGTATCCCATGTTATGACAGGTTTTCCGTTGTTTTGTCTGTAATACCAGAGGTTTGTCGCGGGGTTACATTCGTCGCCAACGCTGACACAAGTCATCTCTGACCAATCCGACTCTCCGTTTTCGCAGAGAACGCTCACATTGTAGCAATGACCAAGATAATCAGTGGCAATGTCAACATAACGCGAATCATTTGTAACCATCTCATAGATTTGATCATCTCTATAAACACAATAGGCATAGGCGTTATCCAGACTGCCTTCCCAATCCAATTCTATTGTATAAGCATTTGCAGAGCCTGTCAAACTATTAGGCGCTTCGCAAGTTCCAGTATTGCCGCATCCATTATTATCCTCATAAAACACGCCAGAGTTAATATCTGCCGACGAGCCGGAATAAGAAAACACACTGACATTCTGCGAGTTATAGATATTAAACGATAAAATATCAATTGTATCATTCGATGCTGCCCAGGCGAACTTCACGCGTCCGACAGGCACATCCACATGTATGGCTTGTGATGCCGATGATGTCAGCGTTAACTGGGCAATCTCGGTGTTTGCCATATTGTAAATCGAGATATGATTACCTTTCCAGCCATGGAAATCAGTTGTCGTCATCACTATCTTCCAGTCGCATGCAGGTCCGAAAGAGACATTTTTCTGAATAACCTGTTTGCCTTTCCGTCCGTTGCTTTTTACAAAAACCTTATATTCATAGCTGTCGTAATAAGGTACATAGTCAGTATATGTCATTATTTGTCCTGCCACAATTTCTCCTGTAATATGAGTGATAAGCTCGTTATTACGCATAATATAAACACCTTCGATATCAGTCATTGGTGAGCCGTCAAGATAAGTCGTAGGGTTTGTCCAGCTCAATGTAGCTTCAAAAGATGTGTCAGAAGTTGGTGTCACCACCAGGTTTGTCGGGGCGCTTGGCGTGGCGTCGTAAACCACTTGTGGCACGAAGTTAAACATAGCGTCGGCAGGATTGGTGTATGGAGCTTCATCTATGATATACCAGCCATCTGAGCTGCCGCCCCATCCAAGGTTGAAATGGAACATGTCGTAGTCGTCATAGCCGTCGCATATGAAGGCATGGCAGCCGTCATCGCAGCCGCCGTAGTACATCGGCCAGCCCATATCGAACTGCTCGCGCACCATGTTTTTCCACGTCTCAGTTTCAAAGTCATTGCGGCTGAGCTGAATTATTGCGTCGCTGTAGCTGAAATAGGTATGCATAGCGTTCGGGATAGGTCCTGAAGCGCCACCGCTGCCATCGGGGCCATAGCCCATGTCGATGGTAACGCCACAGTGGAAGCTTATCAACGCCGCAGCCTCTATCTCTTCTTGAGGCGACGACTCAGTAACCTTATTGGCAATATGCTCCCAGTCGTAGTATGTATTCTCAAAATCGGCACATATCTGTCCGTAGTCTTCATGATAATAACAATGGCTGCCGTTGCCATGTTCAGGATATTTCCAGAATGACACCAGCTGAGCCATAGATGTGGCGAGACAGCCAACTATAGCATGTCCATGAGAGCCGGCTGGATCTTCCGGACAGAAATAATTGTAAGGATAGCTCTGGTCCCATTGTGTCTGCACTAGATAATCGACGCCTTTTCCGCCGTTGCGCGACACGAGGCGACCGGTCTTTTCAAGCATGCGCCAGTCAGCGGCGACGTCAGGAGCCGCTGACTGATGAGCCGTATGACTGATCCTGCTCATCACTATGCCATCGAGATAATACTGCAACGCCGGAGGCACATTGTCTATATCAAATTTTCCATTCTCGGAATAGCCTATCAACGGACGATAAAAATCATCGGCCGAGATGATGACAAATCCCAACTCTCCTGCATTGAAGACATAAAAACATGCCTCACCCCTGTCGGAATATGCCGTGTAAGCCAACGTAAGGTAAATATTCCTGTCAATATTTTCAAAATGTGCGCCAACAAACTTTTCCCCGAGAGTCTGAGCCACATTAACATCAACAGGATTAGCATTTATGATATTGACACTAAATGCAATAGCTAAAAGAAAGCAAAGTTTTTTCATAAGATATCATTTTAATGATTAAGAGTGGAGCCGATATACATCAAACCCCACTCTTTAATCTATTATCTTTTATCAATTATTTGATAACCGAAATCTTACGTGTCACTTCATTGCCGTTAGCAACGATGCGAACCATATAGATTCCAGATTCGAAGTCATTGGTGTTGATAGTCACCTCGTTAGCATCGAGATCCTGAGCGAACACTCTCTGACCGACTGAGTTATAGACTGTCACGCTGCTGATGTTCTCGGCTTTCACTGTCAAGACATCTTTTGCAGGGTTAGGATAAATCTCAACTGTCTGAACATCAACTTCTTCAACGCCAAGTGGTGAATAGTAAACCTTTACGTAATACTCATTGCCATACATGTTTTTGATAGGAGCTGCATAGCATTCCATATCATGATAGTATGCTACCACTCTGTAGTAATACCAACCGTACTCGATAGCTTGCGACTCTTTGTATTCTTTCTTGCTTGAGCTTACGATCTTGATTTGTTCACCATATTCATCTTCAGGATTTGCCTTTCTGTAGATGTAATATGAGCTTAATCCTTCAGGATTTTCTGGGTGTTCCCATGTGATGATAGGTTTGCCGTTGCTTGGATTGTAGCGATACCACAGGTCACGACCAGCTTCACAGCCTTCGCCAGCGTTAGCACATGCCTCATTTGAAAGCTCTGACTCGCCGCCATCGCCCAAAACACAGACTTGGTAGCAGTGACCGCCAATTGCAGGAGCTTCATCAACGAACTCATTGCTATGTGCGAGTTCGAAGAGCAAACCATCGCGATAGATGTTAAAGCCAAGGTTCGATTTTGCTGTGCCTTCCCATGTCAGGACAACATTGTCACCATCTTGTACAGCAAGCATATTTGTTGGCACTGTTGTAGGAGCAGCGTTGCCACAGCCATTGTTGCCTGTATAAAGGACACCTTCCTGAATCTCGTCAGAGTTACCGCTGTATTCATAAACGATAGCACCTGTTGAATCTTTGATCTTGAATGAGAGAGTCACGTTTTCTGAACCGGCTTTCCATGCAAATGAAACCTTACCGAGGGTGAGGTCCATATTATAGGTTACAGGGTTGCTGCTTGTCATTGTGAATCTGTCAATTTCACGACCTGCACCGTCGTATGAAACGAGGTAACCGCTCTTCCATCCTGCCATGTTTTGCGATGTGGCGACGATCTTCCACTGGCATGTAGGTCCGAATGACTCTGATGCCACACCACAAACGCCATTAACGCCTTCTTTAACAGCATAAACTTTATAAACGAATGTGCTGTAGCAAGGAACGTTGCTATCGACAAAGCTCATGCTTGCACCTGGTGTTGCGTTGTCAACAGTGTAGATAATCTTTCCGTCTCTTGCAACAACAATCTGGTCGATTGATGTGAGATTCTGGTTGTTCATAGTCTTGGTTGGGTTGACCCAAGTGATTGTAGCTTCCTGGGCCATATCGTTGGTCTTGGTGGCTGTCACATTGCTTGGAGCCTGGACAGTGTTGCTATAGACGTATGTAGGCACAAAGTTGAAGATAGCTGCAGCGCTATTATGATATTCGATAGCATCGACCTGATAGAAATGGTCGCTTGAGCCGCTCCAGCCGAAATTGAAGCTGATGAAGTCTTCCTCATCATATCCGTCAGCTACAAAAGCGTGACCGCCGCTATCACTCTGTCCTGAGTAATAAACAGGACGTCCAAGGTCGAATTCAGCTTTAAGCATAGAAATCCAGTTAGCTAAAGAATATGAGTTTCTTGCTTTCTTCTGGCAGTAGTTATAATCGAAATATGATGCCATGGCACCAGGAACGATGTCGGAATATGAACCGCTACCGTCCCAGTCGTATGTCATATCGACAGCGACACCGCAATGATACATCAATGTGGCAACAGCTTCAATCTGTGCTGTTGTTGCTCCGGTTAATGTTCTTGGCATGAGGTCCCACTGATATGTGGTAGCGCCGAAGTTAGCGGTAAGAGTACCATAATCATAATATGTAGGTCCATAACCATAGCAATGGTATGTGTGGCTGCCCTGACCATGTTCCGGATGATTCCAATATTTCATCAACTGGCTCATAGCTGTAGCGACGCAACCTGCATAGCAACGGCCACCAGGAGCCTGGCTGATATGAGATGGGTTTGCATTGGCTGGCAGAGCTGGTGCATACAAGTTGTATGGACTGTTCTGATTCCACTTTGTCTGAACAAGCGGACCAACAACAGCAGCTCTCTTGTTGTTCATTTTTCCAGTGTTTCTAAGTGACTCCCACATTCCTTCAATGTCAGGTGTTGCCACGATGTTTTTCTCGATAGCATAGCTGATACTGTTTTTGTAAGTCTCAAGCATATACATAGCTCCATTGTGAGGGTCGCTTGCATCGAAAGCACTTGTCTTTGAATATCCAAGGATAGGACGGACATTGTCTGTTGCAGCAACAATCACGAAACCTTCATTGCCCAAATTGAAGACGTATGCACATGGGACCCCATTGTCTGATGTTACTGTGTAATACAGATTCAAATCAGCATTTCTTGTCATTCCAAATTTCGCCAGAACATACTTCTGTCCTAACGACTTAGCCGTGTTGACATCAACCGGATTGGCCATCAAAGCGCTCATTCCGATGACGATTGCGACTACTAATGATAATACTTTTTTCATTTTGATTAAAATTAGATTAATAATTAGTTTTACTTATTTTCTTATTCAATAACTGATACTTTTTGTGTTGTTGAGCCGTTGGCTGACTGGATTTTCACCATATAGATGCCGTTGCCGAACTCATTCATATCAATAACGCATTCGTCGCCATTAATATTTTCTTCATAAACCTTCTGACCCACGAGATTAAACACCGCCACATTCTTGATACTCGATGCTTCAATCTTCAAAATGCCTGTTGTAGGATTTGGATACATACGGGCGTTGATGGCATTCTCGCCTATCGAAGCCACTGTAACGACCACATAGTCATAGCCGCCTTCAGTTTGTGCCGGATTTGATTCGCAAGCCGAGCTGTATGCTGTCACCTTATAATAATAGGTGCCGTTTTCTGTTGCATCGAAATACTCTTTCACATCGCCAGTAACATTGCCAATTTCGGAATATTCAATACCGTCTTCGCTTCTGAAAATCTTGAATTTCGATGGTTCATAATCGCAATGCCATGTGAGAAGCGCTCCGAACGAATCATTCAGATACGTGAACTCACCATCAAATCCAGTAGGTGGTGTGCAGCTTGGGCAGTCATTGTTGCCAGAATAAATTGTTCCACTGAGCTGTGTCGATGAGCCTGAGAAATTATAAGCCTGCTGATTTGCCGAGTTCTTCAAAGTGATAGTAAGTGATGACACTGTCGATGTTGGGGCAACCCATTTCAATGTGAAATTGCCTTCTGGGAAGATCACCTTCTTGCTCAATGGCGTTGATGATGTCATCGTAATCTCATCACACACTGTGCCGTTGGCGCCAACAACTTGAACCTTACCATCGTTCCAGCCTTGGAAGCTTGTGGTCTGGCACACGAATTTCCATGTGCAGCTAGGTCCAACGATAACTGTTTGTGAGTATGGCTTACCATCCTGACCGCTGTTTTCGCCCATCACTGTATATTTGTAGGCACCATATTCGTTGACATTGTCTTCAAATGTGATAACATCGCCCGGTTGTGGGTTGTTGTAAGTCTGGATTGTGTTACCATTGCGTTTCAACACGATTTTTGAAATCGAGGTAAGAGCTGCTCCAGATGCTGATTCTGTAGGCACTGTGAACGAGACATTGACTGTCTTGGTGATAGCGTTATCCACCGTTGCCTCAAGAGTCTCAATAGCCGGAACCATCACGTCATAGATATAATCAGGCACGATTTCAAAAACAACTCTCTGATTTATGTTGAAGCTGCCGTTACCGGTATTCAAAGCGTCGATTTGGTAGTAGTTGTTGTAACTGCCGCTCCAGCCCCAGTTGAAGTGGAAGTAACGCTGGTCGTTGTATCCGTCGCAGTTGAAAGCATGACCGCCGTCATTGTCATAACCAGCATAAACCACAGGAATTCCACGGTCGAAAGTCTCGATAAGCATGTCTTCCCAAACGGTTCTTGTGTAATTGTCACGTGATTCCATATTTGCGCATGCGCCATATCTGAAGTACTCGCTCAGTGCTACCGGGACATCACCTGTCTGAGCACCGCTACCATCTGGTGCATAGTCCATATCAACAGCAATACCGCAGTGATACATAAGAAGAGCCACTGCCTGGGCTGCTGTTGTTGCCTGCGAACCGAGTGAATTAGGCATTATCGACCAGTTGTATGTCGTTGCGCCAAAGTTTGCTGAAAGTGTTCCGCCATAAGAACTCGAGCTGTATGTGTGCTCTCCAACGCCTGTCTCAGGCCAGTTCCAGAACTTCATCACCTGGCTCATAGCTGTAGCCACGCAACCTGCATAGCAGTGGTTGTTTGTCCAGTAGCTTTGGCAGGCTGGAGCGTAGTAGTTGTAAGGCCAATTCTGATCCCATGTCGTTGCCAGAAGCGGGGTCACAGCCTTCTCCATTCTTGTCCTCATAGTGATGCCTTCCTTACGGAGAAGATCCCACTGCTCGGTCACATCTTCTTCTGCAACCAATTCATTGTCAATGGCATACTGAATCTGACGTCCGTAATGACCAAGGTAATACCGCAAACCCTCTGGGATGTTGTTGGTATCGAAAGCGCCACTTTCACCATAACCCAAAATAGGATAAGCGCGGTCGTCGGCAGCAACAACGACATAGCCGTTGTCATAGTTGAACACATACAAGTAAGGTGTTCCGTTATCGCTCGACAAAGTGTAAACATGTTGCACTTCGGTTATTCCTCTTGCCGATAACACATTGTTTGTCAAATACTTAGCTCCCAAGTTTTTTGCTGTATTGACATCAACTGGAGCCGCTAAAACCTGTCCTGCGAGAACCACGAGGGCAGAAACGATAAGTAATAATTTCTTCATTTTTTAGTATTTTTTATTTTCTATTTTCTTTTTAAAAAATTGCAACCATTACTAACATATTGAAAATGAGTTTGTTAATATGGTTATTTACAATTTTTCTTTTTTACTCCTATTAATAAAATTTAAGCTTGTAAAAATACAAAAAATTTTCATACGATGGTCAATTTTTTTCGTATTTTTGCATTTCGAAATTGAATTTTCTAGAAAATGGAGCATAAATTCTACGATTTTTACATGCGTTTTCCTAGCGAGGACGACGCGCTGAAGGCGAAAGATTTTTACTATAAAAAGCATCGTCCGCGCATCGGCGGCGAGTTCAAAATCAACGACAACGGCGTGTGTTCCCTCTCGCTACAAGATGAGTGCGAATTGATTACCGACCTCTACCCTTTCGGTTTGACACGTTACATCGTCGCCGACAACTTTCACGGTGTCAGACGCGAGCATGGCAAGGACATCTTCGACTTTTTCACCGACAGCGACCAGTATTTCTGCTGGGATTTGAACGACCAGGTATTCGAAAAACTCAACAATTTCTTGAAAAACGAGATACAAAACGACGGTTTCAAGCCTGAAGAAGGCAAACATGCCCCGTTCGTACAGCGCACCCTCGACAGCATGGGCATCGACGACCTGTTCAACATGCTCAATGTTGATGCTCCAGGTCTGGATATTTAGCTTGAATCTCCATCTTTGCCATCTTTTGGACTTCGATGCTCGGATGGCCGAACTCTTCGACTATTTTGCCTAAGATAAGATACATTCCATCACCTTGGAACGGATACATTTTCAATGTGTTAGGAAAGATCGTGGCATCAAAGACATCGCCGTTGGCATCCAAGAAGTTGGCAAAGTGCATCAGCTCGCCTTTCGAGGTCTTCACATATTTCAAACTGACGAGTTTACCCAGCATACGGTATTGGCGTCCAACGTTTTGCAGCATATTTTTTGCAAAGACCTCACCTCTAAAGCGAGTCTTCAGCATGTCGAACCACGTTAGCGTGACCGGAAAACCAAACAATTCAATCTCGTCGTAAGCATCTTCAAGTAACTGTGATTGCAACACATGCAACTGATAATCAGTCATTTGTGCACCAAAACTATTGTGCGAGAACCTAAACTGCGTCTCCTGCACAAGGCCTCTCATTCCATGGAATTTATTGCGGTAAGACGTCATCTTTCCGTTGTAAGCGTGAGCCTCCCAAAGAAGCGTCGGCTTGCTCTTGCCCGTGAACGCAAACGCGCCGCTGCGAATCAAAATAACCATCTGTTCCATCTTCGGATGAAGTCGCTCCATGAAATCTGGCATATTCTTGTATTTTCCGTTTGCATGTCGTTCATTTACAATATTTTGCGCAAACTCAGCCTCCAAACCCTGAAGATGCACAAAGCCGATATACGCCACCTTGCCATAAAGCGCGGTCAGATACTCACTCATATTGACGCACGGCAGGTGTATAACGCCTCCTTGGCGTTTTAACTCATTGAAATACACCCAAGTAGGATAAAAACCGCCGAAATTGTTTATCACTGCCACCTGAAACTCAAGCGGGAAATACGCCTTCAAAAACAGGCTTTGGAAGCTCTCCACGGCATACGAGGCAGAATGTGCTTTCGAAAACGAATAGCCGGCAAACGACTCAATCTGCCGCCACACCTCGTTGGTTACCTTGTCGGGATAACCTCTTGATTTACAATTGTCAAAGAAGCGTTTTGTCAGCTCAAGCATCTCATCTTTGCGACGGCTTTTATGGTTCATCATGCGGCGTAAGACATCGGCATCGGAGAGGTCGAGGCCGGCGAAATGATGGCACACCTTCAAGACATCTTCCTGATACACCATCACGCCATAGGTCTCCTCTAAAAGCTGCTTCAGCACAGGATGCAGATAATCAATGTGTTGCGGGTCGTGAAAACGCTGTATGTACTGCCGCATCATGCCCGATTTCGCCACTCCCGGACGTATGATGGAACTTGCCGCGACAAGGGTTTTGTAGTCGTCACAACGCAGTTTCCGCAACAAGCCGCGCATGGCAGGACTCTCAATGTAGAAACAGCCGTTGGTCTCGGCGTTACGCAGCAGATTTTTCACTTTTTCGTCTTTTTTAAAGTCTTCCACACGATGAATATCGATATCTACGCCACGGTTCTTCCTGATGATATCCACCGCGTCTTTGATATGCCCTATGCCACGTTGGCTGAGGATATCAAGCTTCTCAACTCGCAGACGCTCAGCGACATACATATCCCACTGCGTGGTCAAAAAACCTTTTGGTGGCATGTCGAGGGCCGAGTAACACGTTATCGGCTCCTCGGTTATCAGGACACCGCCGGCATGAATGGAGCGGATATTGGGAAAGTCGAGTATTTGCTGCGCGAGGTCGAAGACCGAGCGCGGCAGAGGATCGTTTTTAGGGATACCATGCACCTTCGCCAGCTCGTGTAACACCGAGTTGTCGCGAAATGTGACGGTGGCACCCAACAACGCCACACGACGTTCAGGATAACGCCCAAAGATGTAACGATGCACCTCGTCGCGGTCTTTCCACGAATAATCAATGTCAAAATCAGGCGGACTGCTTCTTTTCGGGTTCAGGAAACGTTCAAAATACAAATCAAGGCCAATGGGATCGACATCGGTGATTCTCAAGCAATACGCCACGATGCTGTTAGCCCCGCTGCCCCTTCCCACATGATAAATGTCTTTCGACATCGAGAACCGTACAATGTCGGCGGCAATCAGAAAATACGAGGCAAAACCCATCTTCTCGATGATGTTGAGTTCCTTCTCGATGCGGCGGTAAGCCTCTTTGTTTTGCAGTCCATAGCGGTATTTCATGCCATCGAACGCCAGCTTACGCAGCAGCTCCATGTCGTTATAAACGCTCTCCGTGAAACACTTTTTATTCTTAGGTGTTTCAAAGTCAAAGTCTATACCACATTGATCAACAATAGCTGCCGTTGTCTTTATCATCTCCGGAAACAAGGCGTATGCTGCCATCAGCTTCTCTGGCGGCAACAGCATCTCATCAGCGGCAGCATGGTTCTCGAGCCGAGAAATAAGTATGTTTTTGTCGATGGCACGAAGGTTTTTATGCACCTCAAACGACTTCTCGTCGAGAAACGTCACAGGCTGCGCTATCACCAACTTATCCTGTTGATTCCGCAAATCAGATGTCAGCAGTCTCGAAATATGCGACAGACGCACGCCAATGTATTCATTATCACCGAGTTGCGATATTTTACGTTTACCGAAAGGGTAAATCACCACGACATTGTTCCATTGCGGGGCATTAATATTATAAGGTGTCTTGCTCACATTATGCTGCGTCAGGGTCTCGTTGATTTCGCGGAAACCTTCGTTGTTTCTGGCTATAGCGATGTAAAGCAGTTCGTCGCCATTTCTGAACTCGCAGCCAGCGACAGGTTTGATGCCATATTTTTTGCATTCAAAGACAAAGTCTATCATGCCCGCAGTGTTGTTGATGTCGGTCAGAGCCATTGCCGGAATATGCATACGACAGGCCTGCTCCACCAGATTCTCAATGGAGACCGTGCCGAAGCATAAGCTGTAATATGACCTGACATTCAAATACATGCTTTATGAACAGCATTTTTTCCGAATCGTTTTCTTATCCTGTCTAAAGCGCTGTAAAGATTTGTCATTTCCGTTTTGTCATCAAACAAATCAAGTTGCTGGGTACCTCCGACGAGGCTGCTGAATCGCACTCCGATGAGCCTTATCAGCATGCGGCGGTCGTAAAGTCTGTCGAAAATATCGTAAACCGTATTTAACAACAGGTGGTCGAACGAGGTATAAGCAATCTGACGCTGCATGGTATGCGTGTCGAAGTCCGAATAGCGAATCTTCACCGTTACACATCCCGTCAGCTTTGTCTGCGAACGAAGTTCGAACGCCAATCTCTCCACCATCCTCGCCAACACACTTTTCAAAAGCACTATGTCGATGGTGTCGGTCTCGAACGTATGCTCCTTGCTCAGCGATTTCTGTTCCTCGTAAGGCTGCACCGGCGTGGTATCGATGCCGTTAGCTTTCTTCCAGATCTCGATTCCGTTCTTGCCAAGTGCCTGACTGACAACGACATCCGGCACATGTCGGAAGTCGCCTATGGTAGCTATTCCCATCGAACGCAGCAGCTGGAACGTCTTCGCACCCACCATCGGTATCTTGCCTATCGACAGCGGGTCGAGAAACGGATGCACCTCCTGATGCGGCACCTGAAGCTCGCCGTTGGGTTTGGCCTCGTCAGTGGCAATTTTTGAGATGGTCTTATTCTCCGAAAGCCCGAAAGATATTGGCAGTCCCGAGTTTTTCATTATCGTCTCACGCAGCTCGTGCGCCCATTTGTAACAGCCAAAGAACCTGTCCATCCCTGTGATGTCGATGTAATGTTCGTCGATGCTCGTTTTTTCATAAACTGGCGCCTTGTCTGCTATTATCTCCGTCACGAGGCGTGAATAGCGGCTGTACAGCTCCATGTCGCCACCGATGAACACTGCCTGCGGACACAGTTGTTTCGCCAGCCTCATCGGTTGCGCCGAATGCACTCCGAAACGTCGCGCCTCATAGCTGCAGGTCGAGACGACACCACGCTCCGACATGCCACCGACAATCACAGGACGCCCCTCCAACGTCGGATTAATCAGACGCTCCACCGACACAAAAAACGTGTCCAAATCCAAATGTAAAACCGTTCTATTCAAAATTTTTTCACTTTTTTCTTGACATATAAAAATTTATTTGTAATTTTGCCATGTTTTTAATCAAAAATTGCGACGAAAAATTAGTCATTATTTTAATACGTGTCAAGAAAATTTTTAAAAAATTTGCTATGTTATTCAGTACCAATATAAAATTTTTGCGCAAACGTCGTTCCAAAACGCAGGATGACGTCGCCACAGCGCTCAACATGAAGCGTTCGACACTCAGCGGATACGAAAACGAGGTGTCGGAACCAAACATCGAGGCATTGATTTCGCTGTCGAAATACTTCAACGTAGCCATCGACACATTAATAAAGGTGGATCTGACACAGATTGGCGAATTCCAGCTCAGCCAGCTCGAACGCGGCTACGACGTGCATCTCAAAGGCAGCAACATCCGTGTGCTAGCCACCACTGTCGATAGCGCCAATAGAGAGAACATTGAACTAGTGTCGGAACGCGCAAAGGCCGGATACACAACGGGTTACGCCGACCCTGACTACATCAAAATCCTGCCAACGTTCCAGCTCCCGTTCCTGTCGAAAGAACGCAAATACCGCACCTTCCAAATCAGCGGCGACTCAATGCTGCCGATTCCCGACAAGTCGTACGTCACCGGCGAATATGTCCTCGACTGGCACGACATCCACGACAAACAGGCATACATCATCCTTACCATCGACGACGGAATAGTGTTCAAAATAGTCGAAAACCATATCGCCGAAGGATTTTTGAGGCTACATTCGCTAAACCCGCTCTACAAGCCGTTCGAAATCCCGCTCAACGAGATAAAAGAAGTGTGGAAATTTGTGCATTACATCAGTTCGGAGATGCCCGAAAACATGCCACGCGAACAACAGCTCATCAACACTATCAACGACCTCAAACAACAGGTTCAGGCCATTCAACTGAAACTAAATCTGTAAAAAATTTGCGCTTTTTTGCATTTTGTTAAAAAAAATGACTAAATTTGCGTGATTTTTAACTGATTTTTGAAGTTAATTTAAATTTTTAAAATATGAAAAAACTATTTTTATCTTTGATGCTTGTTGCAGCTGTTGCAGCAGGTTTCGTTGGTTGCAAGAAGAATGCCAGCGAGTCAGAAACACACACCCAGACATTCGCTTTGGGCGAAACATCTTACGACATTGAACATGCCATAACCATCGAAAACATCCAGTATCAGGGCAGCCAGATTTACAATGCCATCGTAGTTTATACAGGCAAACTGGTTGGCCAGAGCGGCGGTGAAGGAAAAGGCGTCGCCATCCTCTTCAAAGGCGACATCAGCGCAGGAACACACAGTCTCAGTGCCAACGATGAAGATTATCCTAAATACATCTTCGCCGATCTCTCTGTCACCGATATTGTCAACTTCGACATAACACAACTTCTCGACAATGACGAAGCTTATATCGCAACAAGCGGATCTCTCACACTGGCAATCTCAGATGGCACTTACACCATCACTACAAGCGGCATCGAAGTCGAGAACGCCTCCGACCCTAACAACACCGAGACATCATCGGTTGACTACGAAGGCTCAGTGGCAAGATACATCCTCGCCACCGTTGACGAAGGCACTATCAACGACGACAACATCGTGACTGCAGGCAGCACATCATTGGATCTCCTCTTTGGAAAGACAGAAATCGCGGCTTTCATCTCCGACAAAGCCGACATGATTGGATTCACCTCATCAACACCATTCACCGACGGCATCCCTACAGGTGAATTCACCTACCACGACTACCCTATCATCTATATGCAAGGAATGAACCTCAACGCTTTTAAGAGTGCCAAGAGTGGAAATATCACAATCTCAAAAGATGGCGAGAAATACACTATCGACATCACCGATGTTGAGTTTAACGGCGTAGAAGGCGTATTCACACTGCATTACATCGGCACAATGCCTATCTTCGATTTCCCACTCTAAATCAGGGATATACACAATAAAAAAAAGACGTCATTCATTACGGATGACGTCTTTTTTTTACCATTCGAGGAATTATTTTCCCCAATATTCAAAGCTTTCCAAGTCCTTAAGCAACTCCCTAACCGCCGTCTCAAGCTGTTCGTCGATGCCCTGAGCGAGTTTCTCAGGTGTGTTTTTCACCTTGACATCTGGCTCCAACTGGCTGTTTTCCAGATAGTTGCCTTCTTCTGTACGATAACCGATGACCGGCAAGCCGAAATACAAAGTGTTATCTTGCAATGTCTCCCATGTGACGCTGCTCATGGTTCCAGGAACAGGCATACCGACGAGCTTGCCCATTTTCTTATGCTTATATACCCAAGGTGTTCCATGCGCGTTGCTGTAGTTTGCCTCACCGATAATCATTATCGACGGCTTCACGTAACGGCGCGACGGCATCACACATGCCACAGTGTCACGAATCACCTGTTCGAGATATTTTTCGCCCGAGAACAGAATCTCGATATCCTCATGCAGACGGCCCCCGCCATTGAAACGAGTATCGATGACGATGCCTTCACGAAGGTTGTATTTTCCTAAGATGTCGGCATACACATCACGATAGCTGGCATCGCCCATGCTCTTGATGTGAACGTAGCCCAAACGGCCATTCGACAGACTATCAACGAGATGCGCGTTGCGTTTGATCCAACGTTTGTAGAGCAAATCGTTCTGAGCACCTCTTGAAATAGGCTTCACAACCTCTTCCCAACGCTGTTTCGATTTCGGACTATAGATCGAGACAAGCACTGTTTTGCCCGATTTCTTGTTCAGAAGCGGGAAATAGTCCATGTCTTTTGTAATCGCTACACCATCAATTTTTTCTATGATGTCGCCAGCCTTGACTTTAGAGTTTTTCTTGTCAAATGGGCCGTAATCCAAGACTTCTTCTATGCGCAGACCGTCTTTTTTATAACTCCAGTCGAAAAGAAGTCCAAGTTGGGCCGTGGCATCGCCTACAGAACCTCCGCGATAACCAGAGCCTGAATGCGACACGTTGAGTTCACCAAGAACCTCGCTCAGCAACTCAGCAAAGTCATAGTTATTATTAATATGTGCAAGGAATGGGTAAAAATCCTTCTTTATCTGCTCAAAATCAGCGCCGTTGTGGTCGCGACGGAACAGACGTTTGTTTTCCTGCAGGAATACGTGGTTGTACATATACTCACGTTCGGCGGCGCGGTCAAGTTCCATTGTAGCGTCATATTTGATTGACGTCGATTTGCCGCCTTTAGTGTCGATTTTCTGAAGGTTTCCGCCAGAAAGCACGTAGATGTTGTCACCCTTCTTATTTAAAACGAGGTCAGCGCCGCCGCCATCGAGCTTCTTCAAAATCTTCGTTGATTTCTCGCGGACATCAAGTTCCCAGAGGTCATATCCTTTTTCGAAAGCACTCAAAAAATACAGTTTGTCGCCGTCTTTCGACAAAACAGCACCCGACAGGCGCGACGACATCGGAGTGAGACGCACGACACGCTCATCCAGTCTATCTAATTCAATATCAATCGATTTAGCCTCTTCTTTTTTGTCTTTATTGTCTTTATCGTCTTTTTTGCCTTTCTTGTCTTTGGAATCTTTTTTGTCATCCTTCTTTTCATCTTTAGGTTTGGCCTTATCCTCAATTTTCTTCAAAATTTCATAATCTTCTTTCGAAAGAATGAATTTGTCGTAGGCATCCTGGTTCATGAAGCAGATGAAGGCGTCGTTTTGGCTGCCCCATGAGGCATGTGAGCGCATTCCGTAGCGGTTTGAGTAGAATGTTATTGCGTTGCCGTCCAAAGCCCAGCGCGGACCGCCAGTGATATAGCCGTCGTTGGTGATGTTGTAAATCTTCATATCACCATCCGCCGACACAATTCCGACATCCGAATATGGGTCACGCATGTTGGTAATCAATGAGATAGCAAACCATTTGCCATCTGGCGACCACTGATAATCCATGCTCCCGTAATGTTGAGTCCCATCGGTAATCTGACGCACTTTTTTTGACTCCAAATTTATGACTTTCAATATGTTACGATTTTCAATATATGCAATCTCCTTGCCATCTGGCGAGAATTCGGCGTTGCTGCGCTCGATGCCGTCGTCGTCAAACAGGCGCTCTTCCTCAATCAAGGTGGCGTAAGCGAAGTTCAGGTCTTCCTTGCGGGTCATTTTTGCAAGATAAAGGGTGTAATAGCCGTCACGTTCTGAGGTGTAAACGAGCTTCTTCCCGTCAGGTGAGAACGATGGATCTGCCTCAGCTGCAGGCGTATGCGTGATTTGTTTTGTGGTCTGATACTCGTCAGATGTGACGAACACCTCACCACGCGACACGAAAGCGATGAGTCCGCCATCAGGCGTGATAGTAAGGTCTGTCGCACCACCGAATTTGCCACGTTCAACAACGTTTTCCTGGTCGTTAACTATCTGAATGTCAACTTTCTTCGGCTCCTGCCCTATATTCTGGGTATAAATCTCACCTTGATAGCCGTAGCAAAGCGTCCCGTCTTTGGCAACGCTCAAAAAACGCACCGGATATGTCTCGAAATTCGAAACTTTCACAGGTTCAGACTTCGCCGGCCATGGCATCATATAGACGTTTTGGCTGTTTCGGCCAGCCGGCTCGCTGAGATAGACAAACGACTTATGGTCGGGCATAAACACCGGCTCACGATCCTCTCCGATGTTGGTAGTCAATATCTTATGTGTCTTTTTCTTTGCATCGTAATACACCACGTCGCGTGCCACCGACGACACCTGATGCTTGCGCCATATGTTTTCGCTGCCTTTTCTATCATAATAGAGGAACGACTCGCCATCAGTATCGAACGACACCGAACACACTGTCGCCGCCGTCACCTGCTGTGGACGACCGCCTTCCACCGACACCTTATATAATTCGGTAAGCCAAGCCGAGGCAAACTGCGCGTCGGCGACGTCTTTCTGGATGAAAGCCGTATAATATACCTCTTTGTCGTCAGGCGAAAACGCCATAGGAGTCTCACTCGCCGAGTTGGTGGTCACACGTTGTGCCGCGCCACCTTCAGCAGGCATCACATAAATGTTAAAATTGCCGTTACGGTCGGTGGCAAAAGCTATTGTCTTGCCGTCGTTCGACCAAACCGGACAATAATCATAAGCCGGAGATGTGGTAAGCTGTCGAGCAGTACCGCCTTGTGAATCAACGACATAGATGTCGCCTTTGTAGGTAAAGGCGATTTTGTCGCCATTAGGGGAAATTTTGTTGTAGCGCATCCAAAGTGGCTGCTGCGCCAGAGCTGTCATCGCAATAAACGACGCAAATAATACAAGGAATAATTTTTTCATCAGAAATTAGTTTTAACGATGCAAAGGTAATAAAAAATTTTGTAATTTTACATTTTAAAATTTTGATAAAAATATGAATTTGAATTTGAAGCGCCCGATAGCGTTTTTTGATTTGGAGACGACAGGGTTAAACATCATGCATGACCGCATCGTGGAAGTTAGTGTATTGAGAATCAACGTTAATGGAACTCAGGAGCAGCGCACTTGGCGCATCAACCCAGGCATACCTATTCCGCCTGAGACGACTGCCATTCACGGCATCAGCGACGCCGACGTGGCTAATGAAAAGACGTTCAAACAGGCCGCACCGGAGATTTCGAAGTTTTTCGGCAACTGCGATTTGGCAGGTTATAACATTTTAAAGTTCGATCTCCCAATGCTCGTCGAGGAGTTTATCCGCGCAGGCGTCAACTTTGACCCCAAGGACCGCCAGCTCATCGACGTAATGAACATTTTCATGAAGATGGAGCCGCGCACCCTCAAAGGCGCCTACCGTTTCTTCCTGCATAAAGAACTCGACAACGCACATTCAGCCAACGCCGACACCTTCGCCACTTACGAAGTGCTTATGGCCATGCTCGACCATTACAAGGATGCCGAATACACTGATATTAAAGGAGTTACGACTAAACCCATCGTCAACAACATGACCGAACTGGCACAGTTCTCATCGCATCATCAGAATGTCGATTTGATGGGACAAATCGTGTATGACGAGCAGGGAAAAGCCGTGTTCAAGTTCGGCAAACACAAGGACGAGCGCGTGGAAGACGTCTTCAAGAAAGAGCCTCAATACTATGACTGGATTATGAAAAGTGACTTTCCCGAATACACCAAACGCGTCGTGACACGACTCAAATACCCCGACAGAAATATTGTTTTTTAGCAAAACATTTTTTCAAAAAATTCGTTTTATATCCAAAAAATAATTATTTTTGCAAAAAATCTTTAACATCAAAATAGACAGAATATGGAAGAAAATGAAAAGATGAACAATCGTGAGGAATTGTTTTCGAGACCGGTACGTGCAGGAAAACGCACATATTTTTTCGATGTGAAAGCAACAAGAGGTGACGAGAAATACATCACCATCACCGAGAGCAAGCGCCGCTTCAGCAATGAGCAGAACCGCTTTTTCTATGAGAAACATAAGATTTTCCTTTACAAGGAAGACTTTGAGAAATTCGCCAATGCGTTGAAGGAAACCCTTAATTTCATTGAGACTGGCGAATATCCGGAAGGCTATTTCGACGAGCCGAAAGTGTATGAAGGCCACGACGATATCGACATGAAAGACGACGTCGATGACTGGTTCAACGAAATGGAAAAGAAATAAATTTATTTGTTATCAAAAGATTTAGAGACGCGCAGCTGTGCGTCTCTTTTTTGTTCATAATTTATTTAAAAATAATATATGTAATCCAAAATTTTTCCGTATCTTTGTACGTTTGAATTAATACATATTTTTTTGCAATGGGAAAGATCATCGCGATAGCAAATCAGAAGGGCGGTGTGGGTAAAACGACCACCGCGATAAACCTGGCGGCAAGCCTTGCAGTGTTGGAACACAAGACGTTACTTATCGACGCCGACCCGCAGGCCAACGCCACATCGGGCGTGGGTTTCGACCCGAAAACCATCGACGCAAGCATATACGAATGCATCATCGACAACATCGACCCGCGTACTATTATCAAAGAAACAGAGACACCTAACCTGTTCCTTCTGCCGGCACATATCGACCTCGTGGGCGCTGAGATTGAAATTATCAACGTCCCACAACGCGAACAGATGATGAGCAAATGCCTCGCCCCGATAAAAGACGAGTACGACTATATCATCATCGATTGCTCGCCATCGTTGGGTCTCATCACAGTGAACTCGCTCACCGCATCCGACTCGGTGATAATCCCCGTGCAATGCCAGTATTTTGCCCTCGAAGGCCTCGGCAAGCTGCTGAACACCATCAAGATAGTGCAGTCGAGATTCAACAACAACCTCGACATTGAAGGCATACTGCTTACCATGTTCGACAGCCGCACCCGCATCTCCAAACAGGTGGTCGATGAGGTGAAAACACATTTCCAGACAATGGTTTTCGATACCATCATCAACGTAAACACGCGTCTCAGCGAGGCACCGAGCTTTGGACAGCCCATCATCATGCACGACGCGGCAAGCAGCGGCGCCATCAACTACATCAACCTCGCACGCGAGATTTTAGAACGTAACAGCTAAGAAAATGACGACACCAAATAAGAAAAGAGGACTCGGACGCGGCCTCGACGCCATCTTGCAAAGCCCTGAAACGGACATCACCTCCGCCGACATATCAGGAAACTACGTGGCAGGCGCCATAGCCCAGATCGAAATCGACAAAATCGAGACTAACCCCTTCCAGCCTCGTACCGATTTCGACGAATCAGCCCTTGGCGAATTAGCAGAATCAATTAAGAACCAAGGTGTTATACAGCCAGTGACGGTACGCAAGATGGGCTACGACAAGTATCAGCTCATATCCGGCGAACGCCGCCTCCGCGCATCGAAACTCGCAGGCTTAAAAACCATCCCAGTTTTCATACGCGTGGCGAATGACGAGCAAATGCTGGAGATGGCGCTCATCGAGAACATCCACCGCGAGAACCTCAACGCCATCGAAGTGGCTATCTCCTACCAACGCCTCCTCGAAGAATGCAAACTCACACAGGACCAGCTCTCTGAAAAGGTAGGAAAAGACCGCTCGACAGTCGCTAACTTCCTGAGACTATTGAAGTTACCGGCAGAGATTCAGATTGCAATACGCGACGGATATATCACTATGGGACATGCCCGCGCCTTGGTCAATATCAACGACAGAGCCAAACAGCTCATCATCTTGAAACGCATCATCGATGAGGACCTCAGCGTGCGCCAGGTCGAGCTTTTAGCCCGCCAGAAACCGGCAAAGAAACAAAAGAGCATCCTCCCGGAAAGCTATAAAATACAAGCAGATACGCTTTCGAAAGCATTAAAGATGGGAGTGAAAGTCAGCCGCGACAGCAAAGGCAAAGGCTCTCTTACCATCAGTTTCAAAAACGACGAAGAGTTTGAGCGTCTGCTCGACTTCATCAACAAAGGCAATTGATAATGAAGCGTTTAGGACTGTTATTGATATTGCTCACGCTCGCCTCACAAGGCTTGTTTGCTCAAGATACCCTCATATTGAAGCAGGATGCTCCTGTCGAGGCAGTAAAAATCAGGAAGAATCACAGCCCTAAAACAGCTACATGGCTCGCACTCATACCAAGTGCCGGCCAAGCCTACAACCGCAAATACTGGAAAATGCCTATAGTATATGCAGGATTCGGTGTCACGTTATATTTCGCTTTCACAAACAACGATGAATATAACTTGTATAGAGCCGCCTATGACTACAAAATGGGCATCAATACCAACGTAAGCCCAAAAGCCATCGAGGAATCGGAGAAATACACTGAAGACAACCTCATAACCTTGCGCGACTACTACCGAAGCAATATGGAGCTGAGCTGGATTATCACCGCAGCCTGGTACATAGTCCAAATCATCGATGCCAACGTCGATGCTCACTTCTTCTATTACGACATAGGCGAAGACCTTACGTTACAGATTGAGCCTCAATGGAATACGATAAATGATTTCAAATACGGTTACGGAAACAATATAGGATTAAGTTTAAAATTGAATTTTTGATGAAGATAGTCATATTAGGATACGGCAAAATGGGTCACGAAGTGGAGCAGGTCGCTTTGCAACGCGGTCATAAAGTGGTTTATCGCATTGATACTGAACAAGATTGGTACCGCAACATTGACGGCATAGCAGAATGTGATGTGGTAATCGAGTTCAGCACCCCCGACACCGCCATCGCCAACATCGAGAAATGTTTCGAACTCGACATCCCAATGGTGATTGGCACCACAGGCTGGTATGCGCATCTCGACAACATCAAAAACCGCTGCAAAAACGAGGGTCATACTCTGTTTTACGCGCCCAACTTCAGCATTGGCATGAATTTTGTTATGAATCTCAATAAAGAAATGGCAAGATTCGCGCAAAAATATGATTATCAATTGGATATAACCGAAACACACCATATCCACAAACTCGACAAACCAAGTGGCACCGCCGTGAAACTTGCAGAGGACATCATCGACAATAATGATAATTATGAATACTGGATATTGGACGACGAAGATGCTGACGAAAACGATGATAAAATGTTGAGAATAAATGCGATACGAGAAGGTGAAGTGTTCGGGATCCACGAAATCAACGCATTGTCCGACTGCGACGAGATAACACTGCGTCACGAGGCGTTCAGCCGCAAAGGATTCGCCACCGGCGCCGTCATCGCAGCCGAGTTCATTCAAAATAAAAAAGGAGTATTTACAATGGAGGATTTAATATGAATATGCTGATAACAATACTTTTGCTGCCACTGTTTTTCTCAATATGTGCGGCATTTTGCTACAAATTTTACGAAGGTGCGGGCTACAAAAAATCCGACGCCTTCATCCCCTATTACAACCTCTACATCTTGTCGAAAATCATAAGATGGAACAAATGGTGGTGTTACCTTTTGCTGGTGTTTCCGTACATCAACACCTTTATGGCGTTTCTGATGTTCATCGAGCTGGCGAAATGTTACAACCGCTTCGGCTTCGGCGAGATAGTGGCTGCAGGCTTCTTTCCATACATCTATTTCCCGATTTTAAGCAAGAAAAACGTCACATATCACGACCCCAAGACCACCGTGCGCCCTCCAAAAGGCTGGGTTCGCGACTGGCTCGACGCCATCCTCTGGGCTGTGATGGCAGCATTGATTATCAGGACTTTCCTTTTCGAGATGTACACCATCCCGTCGTCAAGTATGGAAGGCACCCTCATGACCGGCGATTACCTCCTCGTGAGCAAAGTAGGCTACGGCCCGCGCTTCCCTAACACCCCGCTGACATTCCCGTTTGTGCATCACACCCTGCCGTGGACAAAAACGACAAAGTCATATATCGAATGGCCACAGCTGGGCTACTGGCGCCTGCCTGGATTCAGCAGCATCAAACGCAACGACCCTATAGTGTTCAACTTCCCGGCCGGCGACACGGTAAGTGAGGTGTTCCAAAGCAATGTGACTTATTATCAGTTAGTCAGACAATACGGAAAAGAACGCGTCAACAACGACAGAAACAAATTCGGCAGGATTATAACTCGTCCGGTCGATAAACGTGAGAATTACGTCAAACGCCTCATCGCCTTACCTGGCGACACACTGCAAATCATTGACGGAGTGGTGTTTATCAATGGCGAAAAAGGCTATCAGCCACCAAAGATGCAGCATAATTATCTTGTAAAGATAAACGGTAACAGCTTGAACCCCAAAATGTTAGAGAAATTCGGCATCTATGAAGGCTATAGAACACCTGTCGCCAACGAGTTTATCTTAAATATGAACGCCACCACAGCCGAAGAATTTGGAAAACAGCCGTTTGTTAACGAGGTTCTACGAATTATAACCCCAGCAAATACTGATATTTCGCAAGAGATTTTCCCGAACGACACCACCCATTTCAAGTGGAATGTCGATAACTTCGGTCCTATCGTGATACCAAAGGAAGGAGTAACAGTAAAAATCACTCCGGAAAACATAGCACTTTATCAGAGATGCATCACCGCATACGAGCATAACACATTGGAAATCAATAATAATAAGATTTTTATAAACGGTATTGAGACCGACGAATATACTTTCGGCATGGATTATTACTGGATGATGGGCGACAACCGCCACAACTCGCAAGACTCGCGTTTCTGGGGTTATGTGCCTGTCGATCACATCGTTGGAAAACCATTATTTGTATGGTTCTCAAAGGATAGCACCTACGGAAAGATTCGTTGGAACAGATTATTCAAATTTCCCAAATGATAAGTCATGGTAGAGAATAAAAATAGACTGCGAGTGGCTCCTTCGGCAAGCAAGCCTAAAGAAGAGCCGAAAGTCACCAAACAAAACAAGGCAAAAAAGCCCCAAAAGCCGAAAAAACCTGAGAATAAGGTCGCAAAACGCCGTAAGGAATCCGACGGCAGAGGCAGAATATGCTTCGGTATTTTCTTCCTGATTCTGAGTATTTTCCTGCTCATCGCCTTTGCCAACCCATATTTTGGCTACACTCCTAATGCAAAGTGGCTCAATTGGCTCAGCGTAAAAATGACAAAGGAAATGTTCGGTATTGGAACAGGCTATATTATATTCCTAATCGGACTTCTTGGAACAGGCCTCATCTGGAAAAGAAGCTTCATCAAAGCATGGGTGCTGTGGAAATATTCACTCGTTTTCCTGGTGTGGCTACCGCTGTTTTTAGCATTGATATTCAACAACTTCACACCTCAAACATCCATCACGTCGGTCGATATATATTTCGGCGTCGTTGGGCACAAATGCTACACATTCCTTCTGCAATACATAGGCATAGCTGGCATCATCCTATCGTTGATCTTCACCGCAATAATATATGTAATCTTCACTTTTGACATAAAATTCGATTTCCTCAAGAAAAAAGAAAAAGTTGGGGATGAAGATGAAGAGACTGAAGAGGAAGAAGATGACGACGAGCCTGAAATCGAAAAACCGGAAATTGTTGAAAAGCCAACAATCGTTGACCTTACCGACGATAAAGATGAGGAGAATGATGACAATGAAGATGAAGATGAAGATAAGGATGACGATGAACCTGAAGAAGATGTTGAAATAAAAGTGATAAACAAGCCTGTCGATGATATTGAAGAAGACGACAAAGATGAAGAGGAAGAGGAAGAGGAAGATGACGATAACGAAACGACAGAAAAAACTGACAAGTCAGACGATATTGAATTGGAAATAACTGAGACCATTGAGGAAAAACAGGTTGATGAGTCGGGCGAGCACTTCGGCCTCGACACTCTGTTCGACCCGAAACTCGAGCTGTCCGACTTCAAGTTGCCACCACTCGACTTGCTTAAAAACTATGGCGACGAAGACAATGTCGTTGACCGCGAAGAATTGGAAGACAACAAAAAACGCATCGTCGAGACGCTTGCCAACTATAACATTGAGATTGCGAAAATCCAAGCAACCATTGGCCC
>Ga0310690_10001550_pt1 | contig 40512 bp, 27 predicted proteins | sample AusTroGonzalo_MG_2_FD_207661 | JGI IMG/M metagenome (GOLD analysis project Ga0310690, IMG submission 207661) | Bovine rumen microbial communities from tropical cattle in Woodstock, Queensland, Australia - Gonzalo_04 (v2) (version 2) | ecosystem: Host-associated > Mammals > Digestive system >... | reverse complement strand
GTGATTTCTTTAATGAGTTTCGTGAAAATTTTGCCTCTTTTTGCATCTGCAGCACCTTTTTTGTGCTTAATCGTGCTCCACTTATTGTGGCCTGACATAGAAAACCTCCTGAGAGTTGTTAAAAAAAAGCCGCCGCCATTTACCATAAAATGAATTTGTCTGCAAGTTTTTTTATCAGATAAATCGCGATTTTTTAAGCCGGAACGAAGCCTGATTAAAAGTTTGACAATTTGTCAATTTGTCGATTTGGCATTTTTGTTTTGCTTGTAACTTGCTGATATTATTTAAGATTTTTTTTGGCATTTGAGTTGCTTAAAAAAACGGTTTTTGTTGTTTGCGAGGTGTGCTTTGAAAAGCAGAACTGTTTTAAACATAGCGTTGTTTATCGCGATAGTGGTTGCTGTCCTTTCGCTGATGGGATTTATCCTCTCGTTTGTCGTAAAAGGAGAGCAGGTTTATGTTCCGATAGGCAAAAGTTATTATAAAACAATGGAAGGCAACGGCGAAGAAGAAAAGAAAGAGAGTTTTTATTTCGGTAAAAATCCGAATAATATGAGTGCGGCGAATATTTTTGATTCGTCGTCTCGTCTGATTTCATTGACCGATCCGCAGATTTCCGGAAGTTTGGATGAAAACCAGGCCGTTCCTGAAATGAGCAAGGAAGATATTTTCTTTTATCTCGAAAATCCCGACAAATGCACGGCGCTTTCCGGTTATGAGCTCACGGGAACGATTGTTGCAAAAGACAACGATTTTTCGTTTGCGATTCTCAAAGGCGGCAAAAACACAGGCGGGGCCGTTACGAGAACCGGTGCGGAAGTTCAGGACGGTGTTGTGCTTGCTTTTGTCTGGAGAAATCTTGCGATTTTCAGAACTACAAGCGGCGTCAAGTGTGTCGGCGAAGGCGTTGCCGGGTCGAAACCGGTTCAGACTGCCGAAGCTCCGAAAGTTGCCGAGGATACACCTCCGAAACCGCGCGGAACCGACGATATCGATATACGGAATGTCGGACCAAACCAGTATGTTCTCAAGCGTTCGGATGTCAGCAAACTTACCGGAAACCTGGGTGCGCTTGCGTCTCAGGCAAGAGTAGTGCCTTCAAGAAGAGACAACGGATTTAAGATTTTTGCGATAGCGAAAGACAGTGTTTTCAACAAGCTCGGCGTGCAGAACGGCGATGTCATAAAATCGGTAAACGGCATCGAACTTTCAAGCCCGGACAAGGCGCTGGAAGCTTATTCGAGATTGCGTAACGCTTCGAAACTTTCGCTCGATCTTCTCCGCAAAGGACAAAGTGAAACATTGGAATATACGATAGAATAGAGGTGCAGGATGTTAAAAAAGTTTAAGTTAAAAACATTTTCTTTGCTTTTTGTCTTGGCGATTTTTTCGTTTGCCTATGCTCAGGAGGAAAACGCGCCGGAAGAACAGAAGGCAGAGAACGTCAAACTTCCGATAAATATGAAGAATACCAAAGGTTTGAACAGACCTGTTCTGAAAAAAAATACGCCTCTGCAACTTCCTAGACTCAAAGGTCAGACAGAAGAAAAAGAAAAAAAGGAAGACGAAGAAAACAAGGAAAATAAAGAAGAAAAAAACGGTGAAAATAATGAAAACGGAGCTCAGCAGCCGGCTTCTCAGGCAAATCCGCAGCAGAACAACGGCGATGTAAGAACCGTTACGCCGCCGCAACCGAAAAACATACTGAACAAAGAAGAAGACAAAAACAAGGCACCTGAGGAAAACAAGCTTCTCGACGCTGTAAAAGTCGAAATCAACGAGCCGAAGGCGGCGAACATGAACCTTAAAATAAGGCTTGATTTCAAAGACGAAGAGCTTATGAATGTCGTCAAGCTTTTTTCGGATCTTCTTCAGAAAAACTTCATAATTCCGGAAAATCTCGGTAAAGCCAAGATCAATCTTCTTTCGCCGCAGAAAGTCACTGTCGCCGAGGCTTACAAAACTTTCCTCACCCTTCTGGCTGTCAATGATTTCAGCGTCTCGGAAGACGGTTCATATACGATAATCACCAAGGAAAAGAATATTCCGGAGATGAAAATCCCTTTTTACAAGGGGACTGAAGTACCCGATCTTTTCAAAATGGTCGCTACGATTATAAAATTTGAGTATGTTTCAGCGACCGAAATTGATAAAGTATTGAAATTGTTCAGAGATAAAGGTGCGACATCGGTCGTTTTCGATGAAAAGACCCTTATTCTCGTCGATTATGCGGCAAACATCAGAAAAATTATGACTCTGATCAAAGAACTTGACCAGCCGTCCGAATCCGACAAAGCTGAACTTTACTTCATCAAGCTGAACCATGTTCTTGCGGCAGATGCACGTAAAATCATCGAAGATATTTTCAAAGATTTCTCCAAAAAAGGAAACAAGAAAGGAAAAGGTAACGAAAATACCCCCTCTCTCGGTGGAGTCGGAAAACAGGCTGACAACAGCGGCAAAATTCCTCCTCGTCCGCCGTTCCCTCCTGCTTGGGGCAATCCTGATGACAGCGAAGGCCTGAGTGAAACTTACATCCACATCGTCGCCGACGAAAGAAGCCAGCAGATAATCGTCCTCTGCAACAAAGCAACTTACAATCTTATTCTGCAGGTTGTCCAGAACATTGACAGGGAAGTCGAGGGTGAAGGCGAAATCCATGTTGTCAAACTTCAGAACGCAAAAGCTGAAGATATGCTTAAGACCTTGAATTCACTTTCAAAAAATAAAAAAGCGTCCGGTGGTTCAAAGGGCGGCAACAAAGGAACCGATGTTTTTGAAGGCGAAGTTCAGATTTCGGCAAACGATTCAACCAACTCTCTCGTTGTTGTTTCTTCGCTTCAGGATTACAGAAATATCAAAAAAGTTGTCGAAAAACTCGATGTAAAGCGCAAACAGGTTTTTGTCGAAGCTGCGATTCTTGAGGTAAGCATCGACAACAATCTTGAATACGGCAACGCATACACCGCAATGGGTTACGAAGTTACTGTCGCTGGCGAAAAAGTTCCTCTTTTCTTCGGAAAGGCTCTTTCTTCACCGACACCCGGACTTGTTGCAGGCATGGTAGGCGCTTCGGTAGAAGGAACAGCCGGAATGCCGGGTCTTTCGCTTGTTGACGGTATTCCTTCGATAGGACTCATTCTTAATGCCGCGCAGAACGATTCGACTGTCAACGTAGTTTCGACACCGCATCTTCTCACGACAGACAATGAAGAAGCCGAGATCACAGTAGGTGAAACGGTTCCGTTCCCGTCAGGCAACATTCTGACAAGTACTACCGGCAGCACGATAACCTACACCCGTGAAGATGTTGCGCTGAAACTCAAAATCAAACCCCAGATCAACGAATCCGGTTATATGACGCTTGAAATCAATCAGGAGATGACCGAGCTCGGAGCGCAGACCGATTACGGCTACAAGACGACGAAAAGACAGGCAAAAACAAAAATCAATGCCGAAAACGAACAGACAATAGTCATCGGCGGTTTAATGAAAGATACCGTCACGGAAGGCGAGAACAAGATTCCGTTTTTGGGTGATATTCCCGTTATCGGAAACCTTTTCAAGTATAAAAAAATCAGCAAAGCCAAAGTAAACCTTCTTCTGATCCTTACTCCTCATGTCGTTGACAGCAAGGAGGATTTCGAGCGTATTCTCCGCAGAAAAATGGATGAGCGTGAAGAATTTGCCCGCAAATACTATGGCGGCGATGCATCTTTTGAAGAGACAATCTACCTTGATAAAAAACGCGGCGCTCTGCTCACTGTCGTTAATGAAGTAGGCAAACAGCACTCTTTTGAAAAAGAAGAGCTGCAGAGAATCGAAGCTGCCAACAGGAAGGAAAATTCGATCATGGTTACTCCTGACGGCGAGGAAAAAGTGATTGAAAACAACGACGATGACGCGGCTGAAAAAGGTAAAAAAACGAAGAAAGACGCTGAAGACGAGCTTGTTCCGGAACTTGACGAAGAGGATTAGTCATGGCAGCAAGGCGCAAAATAGGTGAAATTCTTGTCGAAAAAGGCTACAGCGACGAGACTCAGCTTTCAGAAGCACTCGCCGCGCAGCAGGCTGACAAGCAGGGAACAGGCAAGATAGGGCAGTTTCTTGTTTCGGAAGGAAAAGTCACGCCTGAGCAGGTGACTGAGGCTTTTTCGGAGCAGAGCGGAATAAAAATCGTGACGGACGAAGATCTCAAAAAGCTAGATCCGGCTGTTTTAAGTGAATTTCCGATTGCCCTGGCAAAAAAATTCAAGGCTCTGCCGCTTTATGCCGATAATGATCTTCACGTTGTCGTCACCGATTTCGACATGCTCCTTTTCAACCAGCTTTTCATGATTTACCGCAAAAATGTCGTTTCGCTTCTGTGTTCGCCTACGAAAATCAACGATATGATAAATCAGGCATACAGCAGTGTCGACAACAAGGAAGAGGCTCTGAACGCCGAGGAGTTCGGCAAAATGGCGGACGAGGACGATACGATACCGGATCTTATCGACTCAAACGACGACGCCCCGATCATCAAGTTCGTCAACAATACGATTGCGAAGGCTGTAAAGGAAAAGGCCAGCGATATTCACTTCGAATCATATGAAGACGAAGTTATCGTCCGCTTCAGAAAGGACGGCAAACTCTCTATCGTCCAGCGCGTTCCGAAGGCTGCACAGGCAGGTCTGATCACGAGAATCAAGATCATGAGCCGTCTTAACATTTCGGAAAAAAGGCTTCCGCAGGACGGTAACATCAAAGTCAAGATCGCGGGAAACGACATCGATTTCCGTGTATCGACACTTCCGAGCGTTCACGGCGAATCGATAGTTCTCCGTATTTTGGATAAACGTTCGCAGAAACTTTCTCTTGACGAAAGCGGTTTCACGAAGCGAGATCTCGAGACGATGAGGAAGATAATCCACATGAAACACGGGATTTTCCTTGTCACAGGTCCTACCGGAAGCGGTAAAACGACGACGCTTTACTCGGCTCTCACCGAGATAAATTCTCCCGATGTCAAGATAATCACGGTCGAAGACCCGGTCGAGTATCAGATCAAAGGGGTAAACCAGATCCACATCAATTCGAAGATCGGTCTTACTTTCGCGAGCGGTCTCCGTTCGATCCTCCGTCAGGACCCCGACATCATCATGGTCGGTGAGATCCGTGATAAAGAGACGGCAGACATCGCGATCAACGCGTCCCTTACCGGTCACCTTGTTTTCTCGACACTTCACACGAACGACGCTCCGACGGCTTTCACCCGACTTATCGATATGGGAATCGAGCCTTTCCTTATTTCTTCGACTGTTGTCGGCGTTCTCGCGCAGAGACTTGTGAGAAAGCTCTGTCCGGCCTGCAAAGAGGCTTACTATCCGCCGGCTGCGATACTTGAAGAACTCGGACTTGACCCGAAGGAATACGCGAACCATCCGTTCTACAAGGCTGTGGGATGTCCTGAATGCGGATATTCCGGATACAAAGGAAGAAGCGGTATTTTCGAACTTCTTATGATCGATGAGGAGATACGCCGTGCCGTTGTTGCAAGGCAGGACGCGAGCGACATCAGAAAAATCGCGGCTGCGAACGGAATGCTCAATCTCCGCGAAGACGGTGCTTTGAAAGCGATAAAAGGGATAACTTCTCCCGAAGAAGTCCTTCTCAGAACGCAGGAGGATAAGTAATGCCGCTTTTTGCCTACAAAATAGTCGATGCAAACGGCAAGGAGAAAAAGGGAACTATCGAAAGTCCCAACAGAGCGGCGGTAAAGACGAAATTTCTTTCGGAAGGCTACTACATCACCGAAATCAGTGAAAAGTCGCAGGCTCAGGGTTTCAGCCTTGATTTTCTGCGGAAAATGTTCTCTTTCGGCGCAAAAAAGGTGCCTCTCGACGAAGTCGCTTCGATGACGCGTCTTCTTGCGACGCTCCAGAAAGCGAAGATCCCCCTTGTCGAGGCGATCGACGCGGTCGCGCAGCAGCAGGAAAACCCGGTAATGAAAGACGCCCTTATCATCATCAAGGGCAAGATGAACGAAGGTTACAGTTTTAGTAAGAGTGCAAGAGAATTTCCCAATATTTTCGATGACTTGTTCTGTAATATGATCGCAGCGGGCGAAGAATCGGGCGCGACGGATAAAGTCCTGATGAGGCTTGCCGGATTCATGGAGTCACAGGTCGACCTAAAAAACAAAGTCAAAAGCGCGATGACATACCCGATAGTCCTTATGATCGTTGCGATTTTAGTCGTCGGCGTCCTCTTCACGGTCGTAATCCCGAAACTTTCCAAAATGTTCGAGGACGTAAAGATGTCGCTGCCGCTCCAGACCAAGATCCTGCTATGGCTTTCGGGCTTTATCGGAAGCTGGTGGTGGCTTATCGCGCTTGCTATTTTCGGCGGAGTCGTCGCTTTCAACAAGTATGTCAAAACTCCGAAAGGGGAGATATGGTGGAGCAGAGTTAAAATCAACGCTCCGGTTTTGGGAAGAGTCAACCGTCAGGTCGCGATCAGCCGTTTCGCGCAGACCCTTTCGACACTTCTTCATTCCGGCGTTCCGATCCTGAATGCGCTTGATATCGTTAAAAAAATTATTGATAACAAAATCCTTGAAAACGCGGTCGGAGTAGCCCGCGAGAACATCAAGGAAGGTGAATCGATCGCTGTCCCGCTCAAAAGAAGCGGCGAATTTCCGCCCATCGTAATACAAATGATCGCGATCGGCGAGCAGAGCGGCGAGCTTGAAGAGATGCTTGAAACCCTCGCTTCTTCGTATGAAAAAGAAGTCACATACACGATGGAAAAGCTCACTTCGATGCTTGAACCTATGATGATCGTCGCACTGGCAGGCGTCATCGGATTTATCGTTTTTTCGGTCGTCATGCCGATTCTTCAGCTCAACGACGCTGTCGGGTAGGGGAAAATTAAGAATTATTCGCCGTAATTTTCACGGACAAAGTAATTGTTGCCGATGAGAAGAGCCTCTTTTTTGGCTTCTTCGATATCGGAAGACATCATTTCTTCAGCCAGCTCTTCCATAGTGGTTTCAGCTTTCCAGCCGAGGATCTTTTCGGCTTTCGCCGGATTTCCGAGAAGGATGTCGACCTCTGTCGGACGGAAATAGCGCGGATCGACGCTTATTATCTGCTGACCTTCCTTTACATGGATTTTATCAGTGATTTTCGCAAGTTTTGCAGAATCGATTTCTTCGATAATACCTTTTTCGTCAACTCCGATGCCTGTGAATTTGATTTTTATTCCGACGCACCCGAACGCGGTTTTCACGAAATCGCGGATCGACGAAGTCCTGCCGGTAGCGATGACGAAATCGTCGGGTTTTTCCTGCTGGAGAATGAGCCACATCGCCCTGACATAATCTTTTGCGTGTCCCCAGTCGCGCTTTGCGTCAAGGTTCCCGAGATAGAGCATATCCTGCATCCCGAGGATTATCCTTGCCGCGGCACGGGTGATCTTTCTCGTGACGAAAGTCTCTCCGCGCCTCGGTGATTCGTGGTTGAAAAGGATACCGTTGCTTGCATGCAGACCGTAGGATTCGCGGTAGTTCACCGTTATCCAGTATGCATAGATTTTTGCAGCGGCATAAGGGCTTCTCGGATAGAAGGGCGTTTTTTCGCTCTGCGGCACTTCGGCTGCCTTTCCGAAAAGTTCGGAAGTCGAAGCCTGATAGAACTTTGTCGATTTTTCCATCCCCAGGATCCTGATCCCTTCAAGAAGGCGCAAGGTTCCCAGAGCATCGGAATTTGCGGTGTATTCCGCTGTCTCGAAAGAAACTTTGACGTGCGACTGTGCCGCCAGATTATAGATTTCGTCAGGTTTCACTTCCTGCATTATCCTGATAAGGTTCGTTGCGTCTGTCAGATCGCCGTAATGCAGCGTGAATTTCCTGTTTTTATCGTGGATATCCTTGTAGATGTGGTCTATTCTGTCGGTATTGAACGACGAACTGCGCCTTTTTATGCCGTGGACTTCATATCCTTTTTCAAGAAGAAATTCCGCCAGATACGAGCCGTCCTGTCCGGTAATTCCGGTGATAAGAGCTTTTTTTGCCATGTTTCCTCCAATGAACTAACGCGAATTTAAAAACCGGAAAATTTTAAGGAAAAAGTGATGAAAGGCAAGAATGTTTTTTATTTGTTGTATTTGTAGATGTAGAGTTTGTTGTCTTCGTAAAGTGTTACGATAACTTCGTTTTTGCCGTCACCGTCAAGATCGACGATCTTCATGCCGCCTGCCTGGCCGAACGATCCCGAACTGTTGATTGACGCTCCGGCTTTGCCGTCAAGTGTGTGCTGAACGAAGTTGCATGACTCTGTCTGTTCGAACCAGAATACTCTGGAATCGCCGTCACCGCTGACAACGAGGTCGATAAGACCGTTGCCTGTGATGTCGCCGTAGCCGAAGAGACCGGGAGCAGCCTGCGGGCCTGTCATCGGAGATTTTCTCGATTTGATGTCGGTCGCGATATTTCTCTTGGGCCAGGGCTGGGTCGGATTTGCCGGGATGTCGAATATGAAAACGCCTTCCTTCGGGCCGTTCTTATTATCTGTTGTATTGACGTGGTTTACGCCGACAGCTCTTCTGACGCCGTCACCGCAAAGGTCGTCGATGATTTCAAGCATGAAGCTTTCGCCCGATTCGTTGTCGATGATGTGTTTTGTCCACTGATTGTTTTTTGCATCAACCTGTTCAAACCAGAGGAAACTGCCTTCTGTAGCAATATTGTCATTGAAATACTGCGCAAGAGCAATGTCTTTTTTGCCGTCGCCGTTGATGTCAACGAATTTTGGGAAAGGTCCGCCGTTTCCGTCAGAGATAATAGTGGGAGTCGTATCGAATCTGTCAGGAGTTTTTGTTCCTTTAAACCACATGAGTTTTTCATCCTGCGATCCTCCAATGCCTAGAACTCCTGCAGTTTTAAGTTCCGCATTCGTGAGGATATCGTCGATTCCGTCGCCGTCGATGTCGACAAGCGATACATCGAAGAAGAAGTGGTCGTAACCCATTTTTACGATATCATGTCTCTTCCACTGATTTTTATTTCCTGTTCCTTCAAGCCAGAAGAGAACTCCGCAGTCTCCTCCTGCCATCGGATTTGCCGAACATGCAAGGAATCCGCCGGGAACGACGATGTCTTTTATTCCGTCGCCGTTAAGGTCAGCAACTTTTACAGGGTGCGGGAATTTTATATCGCCGCAGATATTGAGCTGCTGTCTTGTCCACTGGTTGACTTTTCCGGTTCCCCAATAAATATCGATCCTTCCTGTCATAGAGAGATTGGTCGATGCGCCGTACTGACAGACAATCATGTCGAGTTTGCCGTCTTCATCAAGGTCGTCGACAGTTACGAAAGCCGGATTCATCGGATTGCTGTCGGCAACGAATCTTTTGAAATCGGTGTCTACCGGAGTTGCAACGTCTTCAGAGCCTGTTGCAGTGCCTGTGTTGGAGGCAATATCCTCACAGGTATAACCTGTATTCTCACCTGTATTTGCATCGGTATCAGCACCGGTATCTGTGCCGGTGTCTCCGCCGGGGTTCGTGTCGCCGGAATCGTTTCCGTTTCCGGTGCAGGTGCTTTCGTCGTAGCCGGTGCAGTCAGCTTTGCAGGAAGCAAATCCGCCGGTGTAGGCGGGATTGATGGTGCTGCAGCTTACAGCGTTGCCGTCACATACTTCGCCTTCATCAACGGTTTGGTTGCCGCATTCCGATTCCGAGCCTGAATCTGTAGTATCGGTGTTTGTACCGGTGTCTGAGTTTTCCGGCTTTTCAGCGTCAGAGGATTCCGTGTCGCCGTCCTGGGTTTCAGTTTTTGAGTCACCGCCGCAACTTGCGAAAAACAGAAGCGCAAGCATCAGAAGAGGAAGAGTCAACAATGCTTTTTTCATTTCTTTCTCCATTCAAAATTAAAAATACAAATTGAAAAAACAGTAGAGTCACGCGATTGTAGAAATAAAAAAACGGAAAGGCAAGTTAAAAACAAAAATATTTATTCCAAATATATATTGAAAAAGAATCCGTTTTTCTTAATATCCGGAGAACCGTTTCCGGTCTTTGGAGCTTTTGATGAAAGTTTTTGTTTTTATTTGTTTCTTTTTTTCAATTCTGCCGCTTTTCCCCTACAACGACTGCCTGAACGATGAACAAATTTCGGAAAACTGCATCCGCGATCTTGTAAAAAACGGAGAATTCGTCCTTGCAGACGCACATATCGACGATGTCGAGTTCGCTTCAAAAACTGACCGGAACATCATGAAAACCGAACTTCTCCTCAAACTGGCAGACTATGACGAGGTCGAGAAAAGCGTCTCGCGTCTTCCGAACGACGTGAAAAATACCCTTTACTACAAAATGATTCTCGTCAAGACTTTCACGGCGCGGAAAAGATTCAATCAGGCTCTTGAAATTATTGATGAAATTAAAACATCTTACCCGATTTACTACCTTTTCAGCGATCTTGAATGTCTGAAAGGCGACATTGCCCTTTACCGCCGGCAGTTCGATTCCGCGCTTGAATTTTACGACAGATGCCTTGAAGTCCAGGATAACGGAGCCGCAGCCTACAACAGGATCCTGGCGCTTGAAAAGAACGGTGAGCCGCAGCCCTCGTTTCTTAAAGATTATGTCGAATACCTGGACAACTACGGTTCGCTCTCGTGGAAAAACAGTGTCGTCGACAGGCTTGTCAAGCTGAAGAAAAACAAGGGTATCCCTAATTCAGGCTCGCCGTATTACGTGCGCTGGCTTTCGATAATGCGCCGCGAAAACAGGCTCGATCTCTTTTTCAGCGACGATTATCTCGCTCTTCCTTATCCCGCGAATCTTGAAATCGCCGAGTACCTTGTCGCGACGAAAAGGTTCTCCGACGCGCTGAAAATGCTTGACGACGCCTTGTCGAAGCAGACGAAGGCGAACGACGTGAAGTATAAGCTCGTCAGCAAAAAATACAGGGTCCTGAATTTTGCAGGAAGGGAAACCGAAGCGGCCGATTTTGCCCTGGAAGCTTCGAAGGAATTCACTGCGACGCAGCGCGACAGGCTTAGATTTTTAGCCGCTCTTGTCTATTTCGAGAACGGTTTTGCCGGCAAAAGCAAGGAAATCTTAACCGAGATCGTTTCCAGCGGGCTTAACTCAAAATATTTCATGCTCGCGATTTACAAACTCGGTCTCATTTATCTTTTTGAAGGTAACGATCTTTTCGCCTTCACGATGTGGACCGAGTTTCTGAACGCCGAAAAGATAAATTACGACAAATTCATTGACGGAAAGGGGAGTTACGACGCGATTTTCGGTCTGACATCGCTTCTTGACAGGACGCACGGCTACTGCGCGAGCCTTTCCGACATCAATTTCGACTGTTCCGTCTACGAAAACGGCGTTTCGGATAACGGCGGCGGCTTCATTTCCTACTATGATTTCGCATACTTCCACATAATCGGGCAGGAGGAGTTCAAAAAGAACCCGAACTTCGATAATGTCGCTTCTACTTCTGAAAAATGGTTTGCGAACAGGGTCGAAATAAAGGCTTCGAAAGAGGAGTTCATCGAGACTCTTTCGCAGCTTGCTCCGAAAATAAAGAAGAGGGAACCAGCCGTAATGATCGATCTTTTTTTGAAAGCCGACAATCTTGACGGAGTCGAGTTCTATGTCGATATGATGCGGATTTTCACGTCTTACAACGATTCCAAACACGCGAAAAAGGCGGCTTCGATGAAAATTGCGATGCCTGAAACCGTGGCGATCGACGAATTTTTGTCGAATTACCGCGAAATTCTGACGAAGATCCACCTTGTCTACAACAAATTCTTCAAAAAAACGGCAAAAGTTACGAGCTATTACTACAATCTTGTGAGTCAGGATCTCACATATTCGCCGCATTACGGCAAAAAAGAGGACTGGCGGCTGCTTTACCCGACGCCTTATCTTGAAGATGTCGTGAAACTGGCGGGCGAGTTCAATGTTCCGGTGCAGCTTATTTATTCGATAATGCGCGCCGAGACCTATTACCGCGAATCGCTTTCGTCAAATGTCGGTGCTTTGGGGCTCATGCAGATAATGCCGCAGACCTTTGAAAAAATCAGCAAGTTCGGCGGGATCAAAATCAAAGACCCGATGAATCCATACGACAGCATGAAGGCCTCGGTCTGGTATCTTTCAAAACTTCTGAAGCGTTTCGACAACAATCTGATCGCGACCGCGGCGGCCTACAACGCCGGACCGCACAATGTTTCCGACTGGCTCGGCCGTTACAGCGGAAAGGATGCCTACCTTTTTGTCGAGATGATCCCATACAAGGAAACCCGCGATTATGTCAAAAAGGTAATGCGTTTTTTCATGATTTACAGTTACATCTACGAAGACGAGTTCTTCAATGTCGGTCTTAACGGGATCTACAAAATCAACGAAAGTCCGAATGTCGTGAATTTCTGAGGAAAATTTTCTGAAAAATTAATCGTTTGCCCCGGCTATTATCCTGAGAACCGCATGCGCCTGATGAGCCGCGCAGACCAAAACTCTTGCCCCGAAAAGGCCGTTTCCTGCATCGACATCGCTTTCCATATCGCCGCAGAGATAGAATTTGCCGGTGATTTTTCTCGTTTTTATGAGATTTGCCGAGTTGATACCTGCCATTCCGGAACCCGAAACAAGATAAGTTTCAGGCATGTTTTCAAGGACCGCGTTCACGAGCATCGCCTTTGCCTCGGCCTTGTCGAAAGCCTCACAGACTATCGGATAGCCTTTGAGAAGTTCCGTAGTGTTTTCTTCGGTGATTTTCGCGACTTCAGCACTAACTTCGCAGTAGGGGGCGATTTTTGAGAGATTTTCTTTCAACGCCTCTGCCTTGAACAAACCGATCTGGTCTGCGAAATACTGCTGGCGGTTCAGATTTGTGATTTCAATTTTATCGAAATCGATTATTTTAAGCCGTCCGACACCTGCTCTCGCCAGAGCGATCGCGATATTCGAGCCTAGCCCGCCGGCGCCGCAGACAGCGACCGAAGCGGCAGCGAATTTTTTCTGAAGTTCCGACCCGTGTTTTTCGGCAAGTGCGTTGAAAAAATCTTCTTTCGAGGGAATCATCTAGCCGCCTCCCACGAAACTGACGACTTCAAGCGAGTCGTTTTCCCTGACAACGGTTTCGGCGTATTTCGCTTTCGGAACAATGTTTCCGTTGAGCTCGACTGCGACTCTTGCCTTGTTGTAGCCAAATTTTTCAATGATTTCAGCTATATTCAGCCCTGCAAGAGCCTCGGTTTTTCCGTTTAGTTTAGTCATAAGAACCTCCGAAAAGACCAAAACGGCTGATTATCTGTTATTTTTACAACAAATCAAGAAGCTCGTCCGGTTTTGAAATAAGAAAATCTGCTCCGAGAGCCGCAAGGTCGTCTTTTCTGCCGAATCCCCAGAGGCAGCCGGCTGATTTTATTCCGGCATTTTTCGCAGTCAGAACGTCGGCTTTCATATCGCCTGCATAAAGCGTCTGCGAAAGCGGTATTCCGGTAATTTCAGCTATTTCAAAAATTCCGTCGGGAGCCGGTTTGAGCGGGATCCCGGGTCTTTCTCCAAGAATCGCATCAAACTTGAACTCGCCGAGGATCGTTTCGGCATTGAGAAGGGCATATTTGTGCTCTTTGTTTGTAAGTATCGAGATTTTCACGTTTTTTTCAGTTAGTTTTGTGAGCGTTTCCCTGATCCCCGGAAAAGGCGGAATGGTGCCGACGCCTTCTTCATGGTAAAGGTCAAGAACTTCAGGCAGAAGTTTTGTGATGACATCTTCGGAAGTTCCTTGCGGCAGAGCCCGCCTGAGCAGCATGCGCATCCCGTCGCCGACAAAACCTTTGTATTCTTCAATCGTGTGCGCCGGAAAACCGTGAAGCTGCAGAATGCGGTTGTTTGTCCTTGAAATAATGTCCAAAGTGTCGAGAAGCGTTCCGTCCATATCGAAAATAATTGATTTTATTCGCATAATTCCTCACAAAATCTTTCAAAAAATCATTTTTCCGCTTTTTTTATCACAATTTTTGAAGCAATAAAATTTTTTGTTATAATGCCGGCGGTTTTTTGATTCAGCCGCGCCGCCGCGCCGTGTCACCGCGACGATGTAACGACGTTACGACGTGACGTCGAGGGCGCGGAAAAGAAAAACAGGAGATTTTAATGAAGAAATTTTCATTTCTTTTTCTGATATTTTTTTCTTTTTTTCTTTTTGCCGACGAATTGAACGACTCGTTTTCCGCTGCGGTTCAGGCGGGAAACGTGAAAACTGCCTCGGAAATTTTCGCGAAAGGGGCCGACATCAATTTTGTTGACGAGGAATGGCCGCTTTTCGTCACGGCTGTCACTTCGGGCGATGTCAAAATGGCCGAGTTTTTCATCAAAAACGGCGTCAACCTTGAACTCAAGGGGCCTGACGGAAAAACCGCTCTGCTTCACGCGATTTCGCTGAAGAATACACAGCTTGTAGGAATGCTCGTTTCGGCAGGGGCTGACCTTAAAGCCGAGGATTTGAACAAAAAGGACGCGCTGATGTATGCCGCAGAGGCCAACAATGCGGAATTATTGAACAAACTGCTTAAAATGGGCTTTGATGAAAAGAAGCATTCCAAAGCGGGAAAGACGGCTCTTGACTACGCGATCGACGCAAGGGCGCAGGAAACTTTCAGGATCCTGAGCAAAAAGAACACTCTGCCGATGGATTTCATAAACGCGGTGGAGAAGGGGGATGCAAAGGCTGTCAAAACCCTGATTTCTGATGGTGCCGATGTCAGAACAACCGACAAAAACGGCAAGGCGGCTGTCGTTATCGCGACCGAAAAAGGGTATGCCGGAGTCCTGAAACTTCTCCTCGAAAACGGTGCCGATCCGAACGGAAAATACTTCAAAAATCCGAAAGCCGGTCTGTTTGTCTTGTCCATGCACAATGCTCATTTGGATGCCGCGCTAGTCCTTCTGCAGTCAGGCGCAAACGCAGATTTCAATCACAAATACCAGGGCGGAAAAACGGCACTTATGCTTGCGATAGAAGCGGGTAACCAGGAACTTGTGACTTATCTGCTTATGAAAAAATTCGAAGTGGATCTCGGCGACGATTTCGGCAACACCGCGCTGATGTCCGCCGTAAAGCAGAATCTTGTTTCCGTCGCGAAGAAACTTCTCGAGCTAGGTGCTGACCCGACGCTCAGACAGGTCGACGGAAAAACCGCGCTCGATATTGCAAAATCACAAAATAATCAGTCACTTATGCGACTTCTTTCCGAAGCTGAAAAGAAGTGGCGGTAAATTTTTGCAAGGTGTGAGAGGAAAAATATGAGAGTAATAATTGTAGGAGCCAGCAAGGTGGGGTTCGCGCTCGCCAGGCATATCACCGAGGAGGGTTACGATCTTGTGGTTATTGACAAGTCGCCCGAAAAAATCGACGCTATTACCGATGCATTCGACTGCAACGGCTATGTCGGCAACGGGTGCTGTTCCGAGATGCTAAAAAAATGCGGCATCGATTCGGCTTCAGTGTTTGTATCGGTGACGAAGAATGACGAAACGAACATTCTGTGCTGCAGCGCGGCTAAAAAACTCGGTGTAAAGCGCACGATAGCGGCTGTCAGGAGTCCTGAATACGAAAAAGAGATAAGCTTTCTGACAAATGAACTCGGTGTCGATCTCCTCATAAATCCTGACAGGGCGGCAGCCGAGGTCGGAATAAAAATGCTGCGCTACGTCGAGACTGTCGAGCGTGAGGTGTTCGGAAACGGAGCCGTTCATCTCTCTGCGGTCGAGATATGCGAAAACGGAGTTCTGTCAGGCGTGAAACTTCCGTCCGTCCAAAATGTGCTTGGTGCAAAGATACTGATATGCGCTATTGACCGCGGAGGCAGAGTGTTCACCCCGTCCGGCAAGGATGAGATAAAAACCGGCGACAAGATCGTCTTTGTCGCTGCGAAAGCTGATATGGAAAAGACCCTGAATAAGCTGCAAATTACCGAGAGAAGGCTGAAAAAGGCCGTTATAGTGGGTGCGAGCAATGTCGGTTACTATATGACGGGAATACTGCTAAGGCGCGGAATCAAAGTCACGGTCATCGACAATGACGAGGGGCGCTGCCGTCAGATGCTGAAAAGCTTTCCGAAAGCGGATATCGTCAACGGTGACGGAACGGATTCGGAACTCATGGAAAAGGAGCTGAAAGGGGCGGACGCCTGCGTGGCTGCAACCAGCCGTGATGAGGAAAACCTTGTAATATCGATGTTCGCGAAGTCCTTCGGAACGGGCAGGATTGCCGCTGTAATCAAAAATATCGATTATGAAACAATGCTTAAAAAAAGCGGTATAAACCATGTTTTTTCGACGCAGGACGTCGCGCTTATCGATATAATCAAGGATGTACGCCTGATTGACAACGGAACTGACGAGACTTGCGGTTCAATGAAATGGCTCTATGCCCTTAATTCCGGATCGGTAGAGGCTGCGGAATTTGAGGTCGGAACTGATTTCAAGCTGCAGGGAATGTTGTTCAGGGACGAATCCTTCAAGCTGAAGCCAGGCATCCTGATTGCGGTCATCATGCGCGGCGGCACTGTCGAAATTGCCGGCGGAAACTCGAAAATTCTGCCCGGGGATCATGTTATAGTTGTTTCGGCGGAGCACAGGATCATGAGCCTCGCCGATATCGTCGGATAAAGATTTGCGGAAGTTATAATTATGGAACACGTGTTGTCCGGATTGCTTTTCATACTTTTCATGATCGTCGCGATCACTCTATTCAACGAAAAAACCTTTAAAATATCAAACGATATAGCCCTTGTGCTTTTTTCATTCCTGATCGCCGGTTCCGTGAAGGGACTTGAAGCTTTCGGATTCATTGATTTCGAGACGAGTATGGTAGGCAGAATAGCCGATTTCAATTTCCAGGAATTCCTGATGGACGGGATTTTGTGCTTCATGCTCTTTTCTGGCGCGAGCGGAGTCAACTTCAACCGCTTCGTGAAAAATATCAAGTCGATAAGTATGCTCGCACTGCTTTCTACCGTAATTTCGTCGTTTGTCTACGGAGGAATATTTTATCTATTTTCTTATCTTATCGGTCTCGATTTTTCAATATGGCTCTGCATACTGCTCGGCTGCATAGTTTCGCCTACCGACCCGATCGCGGCGACGAGCATTCTTAAAAAGGCGGGGCTTTCCAAAAACGTATCGACCGTCATCGAGGGAGAATCGCTTTTTAACGACGGGACCGGTGTCGCAGTATTCGTGTGCGTCAAAAATATCGTCAACGATGTTTCTGACCTGAGTTTTCCTGTGCTTATGGCGAAGGAGCTTCTGGGCGCGGTTGCGATAGGACTTGCGGTTTCGTTCCTTATGTTCAGGCTTCTGCGTGCCAGCAACAATCCGATGCTGCACATCCTGATAAGCCTTCTCGATGTCGTTGCGGCATATATAATCTGCGAGACTCTAGGATGCTCCGGCGTTATCGCTTCCGTAGTATGCGGGATATATTTTTCGAAAAACATGGCACGGTACGAGGAGTGGCGCAAGGTGGTCGATCCCAAGGACTGGTATGAGGATTTCTGGCATCTGGCCGATACGCTGCTCAACAACATCCTCTTCATTCTGATAGGTTGCGCAGTGCTGAGTCTGCCGCACCATCCGCTGATGGCTGCACTTGTCTTCGGAGCAGTTCTGATTAATATTGCGGCGCGTTTTCTCGGTGTCGGCACTTCGGCTATTATCATCGGAAAACACAAGATCCCCAACCGTTACAACACTATGGAATTCACCTCGCTCATGACATGGAGCGCACTCAAAGGCGGCCTTTCGCTGGCACTGGCGCTGAGCACGGCCGAATTTCTTGCACCCTCAAGCTACAATGTCGTGATCATAGTAACGAGCGTGACGATGTATTTTACGATCGTGGTCCAGGGACTTACCACGAAAAAGGTTTTTGCCCTCATTGAAAAGCACAAGGCTGCCCGCATAAGGCTGTGAAGATCTGCCTGCGGCAACACCTGCTTTCCAACATCAAACTTGTCGGAATTTCTTGCCAATCTGTATAAAGCACCTATAATTTTGCGGTTTTTTGGTTCAAGGAGAAAAAGATGAAGAAATTTTTTGTATTTTTCGCGCTTTTTACAGCAATCTTTCTGATGGTTTCATGCGGCGACATCGGCGAAGTCAATGTCGGCGACATTAATGTAGGAACCGGAACAAATGATCAGGGTAATTCCGATGGTGGCACATCAGACAAAAAACAGGGCGAGCTTGGTGGCGAATGTTACGGCAACAAAACCTGCAACGAAGGACTTGTCTGTGAAGAGGAAAGCAACACATGTATCAAAAAGACGGGATCTTACGAAAACAACGATGGAGATCAGGAACCTGAACAAAATGGCAATGATGCTGATGCAACAACACCGGATAACGGTGATTCCGTATTTGACAATGATACAGACACAGATTCTGGAGATTCAACGCCTGATGATGCTGATACCGCATCAGAACAAACTGATGACGATGACGGTGATTCAACTCATGATGACGCAGATTCTGACAGCGATTCAGATAGTTCGGATTCAACTGCTGATGATGCTGACACGTCTGATTCGCAACCGGACGAAGATGCAGACGCCGACAGCGGAGAAGCGGAAGAACATTGCGAAACAGTTGACGGTAAATTGTGGTGGTCATCAAAAAAACCCGAGAAACCTTATGATCCTGCGAAACCTGATGAAAATAAAATGGATTGGGAAGGTGCTATCAATCACTGCAAAGAATTGAAGGAATCTAATGCGTGCGGATACTCAGACTGGCATCTGCCTATAATCGATGAACTGAAGACGCTCCTTAAGTGGAGAAGGGATTCCCAATGCAAGGTTTCTGAAACGGACGACCATTTGTCTTTTAATGATTACTGGACATGCTCAAGCTGCTGCCATGATTGTACGCTTGGAGGCGGAGGAGAGTGCAACTACTCTTCTTATTTTTACGACGGAAGATACAGCAAATTAGGCGACTCCGGCTCGCTCTGGTCTTCCTCTGTTCCAACCGAATATACCCATTCTGCATGGACTGTAAATTTCAATGCCGCTCAGGTGTACAACAAAAGTAAGTCGAACACGACTGAAGTCTATGTTCGTTGTGTGCGGGGAGCTCAGTAACCGAGGCTCACAAACCTTAAAAAATTTCATTCCCGAAAATGCTTGCTTTCCCGCATCAAGTTTGTCGGAATTTCTTGCCAATCCGTATAAAATACCTATAATTTTGAGGTTTTTTTGTTTGATTTGTAGAGACGCGCCCCGGCACGTCTCATAAGGAGATAAAAATGAAGAAAATTGTGGCTTTCGCGCTTTTCTGCGTGCTGTTTTTCGCAGTTTCCTGCGATTCAGGATCAAAGTTCGAGACCCCTAACGATCGAAATTCGGATGCATATCAAGATGATAGCGAATATCCATCAGCCGCTGAATGCGAATCCAACATGGACTGCCCGATCGGTTACATATGCGATACAACAAAAAAAATCTGCACAAAAGGCGACCGGGAGAGAGATATTTATCTCGGTATAATCGGGTTCAACGACGATCTGACAATAATGCCCATCAAGCGTCTGACTGATGCCAACAAACAGGAATTCAAGAGCTTCATAAGTGATCTTCAGCAGTTGAACTACACGGCACTTTACTGGGCGGATTACAGCGCGCTTGAAATGATGCGCGACTACAATCCGGTTCCTGAAAAGCTGAAAAAAGTTGCGATGGTGACATTCACCGACGGACTTGACAACCAGTCTCTTGCGTCCGACGACTTCAATCCGGGATTCAACAGCCAGGCAGAATACGCAAATGCCATTCACAGCATGATTATGGATGAAAAAGGGATCCACGGACTGCCGGTTACGGCTTATTCGATCGGTCTGACAGGCAAGGATGTCTTCGATGTAGACAAGTTCACGGAGACACTGGAAAAGCTGGCGACCGAAGAAAGCGGAGACGAGAAATTCGTTTTTCAGGTCAGCGACATGAATGAAGTCGGACAGCATTTTGCAGAGATCGCCTCAAGCCTCTACAAAGTTTCGACCACGATCAATGTCGGTGTCTACATTCCGGGCGGATACGACAACGGGCAGGTTATCCGCTACACATTCGATAATGTCACTGCTGCTGCGGATTCTGCTCTTTACATTGAGGCAAAATACCGCCGCTCAGGCACTTCAAGAAAGCTTGAAAACATCAAATACAAAGGTTTTATCACTGGTGCTTCTACGATTTCGTCCTCTGCGACCGGTCCTCACAATGAACTTTATTTCCAGTTCAACGATCTGAAATACTCAAACGGCGATCCTGTTTCGCAGAGTGAAATAATCAGCAAAAGCCGTTTGTGGAAGCAGACAAGCAGCGGCGCATGGGACGGCGAAACAGAAATGAACATGGCTGAACTTTCGCCTGTCATTGACGAGGACAAAAGCAGCGCGCTTATTATGCTTGTTCTTGACGCTACGACCTCTCTCGGCAGCGATTTCAGCAGTATGCAGACTGAAGCAAGGAATTTTGTTGAAATACTTGTAAACGGCGGAAGCGGCGTAACATCGTCAACATCGTGTGACCCGAATCCGTGTGAAAGTGATTCAAATTCCAACGGCGTATGCACAGTTAGCGGATCAAGCTACACATGCGGCTGCAAGTCGGGCTACACATGGAATGGTTCTTATTGCCAAAGCAACGACGACTCAACGCTTCCGGAATGCAGCAGCAGTACGACTTCATTCCCGTGCAAGGATCCAAGCACAAGCTATATCTGGTCGGCGAAGAATACAGACGGTAAGACATGGCAGCAGGCAAAAGATCATTGCGCCGGTTTGAACACATCGAATTACGGCGGATTCAGCAGCGGCTGGCACTTGCCGACGATCAGCGAACTCAGAACGCTTATTAAAAACTGTTCAGCTATGCAGATGCCGCCGGTAGGAAGTGATACCTGCGGTGTCAGAGAGGATGAGAGCGTCACCTGTCTGGCAAGCAGTTGTCGAGGTGAAAATTGTTCATGTTCATCTGATTCAAGCGGTGGTAACAGCAAATTCAGAGACACCGGCTGGTTCTGGTCTTCCTCGCTTCTATCCGATGATTCGAACGGCGCATGGTATGTGGCTTTCGGCAACGGTTACGTGGGCCACTACGATATAGACAGCAGCAGCTACGTTCGTTGTGTGAGGTAGCGCTTCGACAGGTTCTGCAACCTTAAAAAAATTCCGTTCCGAAAATACTTGCTTTCCCTAAATTATAAGTCTACATTAGCCCGTTGTTTGTTTTATTAACCTATTCCTTGGAGGAAATTATGTACTCAAATCTTGACAATTATTTTTCAGACATGTCCAAAAGGGCAAAAAAATCGGCTATCAGAGAGTTGCTTAAACTTACGAAGGAACCCGGCATCATTTCTTTTGCAGGCGGCCTTCCGGCTCCCGAAACTTTCCCGGTAGAGGAACTTCGCGAAGTTACCGAAGAAGTTCTCAAGAACGAAGCTGCTTTCGCACTTCAGTACGGCACGACCGAAGGTGACGACCTTCTGAGAGAACAGCTTGTAAAACGTTATCGCGAGATGGGTCTCGACATCACGAAGGAAAACCTCGTCATCACCACGGCAAGCCAGCAGTCGCTCGACTTCCTCGGCAGAGTTTTCATCAACAAAGGCGACAAAGTCATCGTTGAGTTCCCGAGCTACCTCGGCGCACTTCAGGCTTTCAACGCTTTCGGCGCAAACCCCATCGGTATTCCGTCGGATGAACACGGTATGGATCCGAAACTTCTCGAAGCAAAACTTGCAGAACTTGCAGCAAACGGCGAGCAGGTAAAATTCATGTACATCATCCCCGATTTCCAGAACCCGTCGGGGGTCACGATGCCTGAATTCAGAAGAAAAGAGATCATCGAGATCGCTCACAAATACCACGTTCTCATCGTTGAGGACAGCCCCTACAGAGAACTTCGTTTCGAAGGTGAGGCACAGCCCACGATCTATCAGCTCGACAAAGAGGGAACGACCATCACGCTCGGAACCTTCTCGAAGATTTTCGTTCCGGGATTCAGAATCGGCTGGGTAATCGCAGATCCGAAGATCATCGACAAGTTCGTAACCACGAAACAGTCGGTCGACCTCTGCACACCGCCTTTCGTTCAGAGAATTGCTGGAAGATACATGGAAAAAGGTCTCTTCTCGACAAAACTCGGCGACATAATCAGACTTTACAAACACAAAAAAGACCTCATGATGGACTGCTTCGAAAAATATCTTCCGGAAGGCGTAAAATGGACGAATCCGGAAGGCGGTCTCTTCCTGTTCGTTTACCTTCCCGAGCACATGGATGCTGAAAAACTTTTCAAGATCGCGATCGCAAACAAGGTCGCATTCGTTCTCGGAACAGTTTTCTACTGCGACGGCAGCGGCAAGAACACTCTCAGAATCAACTTCTCATACTGCTCTGACGAACAGATCATCGAGGGCGTAAAGAGACTCGGTCAGGCTATCAGAGAGTACAAAGACTAATAAAATCAATTAGTTGCTGTTTTTATCGGGCTTCCTTCGGGAAGCCTTTTTTTTATCCGGAAAGTGAAAAAAAAGCAGATTCTATAATCCGTTTTCGACCGCAGAAATCATCATTTCTATTACAAAATCGACGGATGATCTGCGGACTTTTTCACGGTCTCCGTCGAAATGTGCCGTTTTTGAAAGGGTTTTGCCTTTAAAAAACACGCCGAAGCAGACTGTTCCCACCGGTTTTTCCCTGGTTCCGCCGGTCGGCCCTGCAATTCCCGTGACTGAAAACGCTAAGTCCGCGCCGCTTCTTTCCGCCGCGCCCTCAGCCATTTCGCGGGCGCATTCCTCGCTCACCGCGCCGAATTTTTCCAGAGTTTCATCCGATACGCCGAGATTTCTGTGCTTCGAATCGTTAGAGTAGGTGACAAAACTTTCATTGAAAACCGCCGAAATTCCGTCGACCGAAGTGATTTCAGCCGCAACCATGCCGCCTGTGCACGATTCCGCACCGCTTATTTTTATGTTTTTTTCTTTGAGGATCGCACCAAGTTTCCGGATTTCTGACATTTTTCCTCCTAAAACGGGATCAGTTTGAAGCCTTCGAGCCTTTTTCCTGCTTCTTTCTGTGTTTCCTCCAGAAGTTCCGCCGGATCCTGTTTCCACATCTCATGCATGACGGGATAGCGTTTGATGATCGCGCCGTCACTCACTGAGAAAAATTCTCCGCCGCGCTCGAAAGCGACGCTGTATGCCGCGTACTGCAGTTCAAATTCCATGATTTTCTGCGAATCGGAAGTATTTCTGACAACTACTTCCTTACCTGCCGAGACGAACATTCTGCCGTCGTCGGAAAAGGCGACGGCGTTGACTGCGCCCGAATTTTCAGTGAAAGTTCTGATGATTTTTCCGGTTTTTATCTCGCGCTCGGTGACGATCCCGTTTTCGTCTGAAGAGAGAGCGAGTGTCTTATCGGGTGAGATCGCGATTGAAAGTATCGATTTTCCGCCGTCTTTCGTCCCGAAAACCTTCTTCCCGTCGGGAAAACTCCAGAAAACCGTCTCTCCGTTGCGTCCAGCAGCTGCAATGAGCGAACCGTCTGAAGCGACGTCGACCGTATTCACGGGATTTTCATGCTCGAAAACCTGGACCACTCTTTTTTTGGAAACGTCGAAAACGGTTATTCTCCGGTCTTTTCCTGCCGAAACTATGAATCTGCCGTTTTTGAAGAATTTTATTGCCGAAATCTGTTCGGAATGAAGCTGGAAAGAAAAAATCATCTTTCCTGTAACCGGATTCCAGAAACGCAGGATCCCGTCAGAGTCGCCGGTCGCCAGGAACTGTCCGTCAGGCGAAAACGCGAGGCTGTATGAAACCGTTCCTTCGATTCCGAAAGAGGAAACTGCCGATTCTGTGGAAATATTCCAGAGTTTTATCGTCGAATCCCAGCTTGAAGAAGCCAGAAATCTGCCGTCGGGAGAGTAGGCGATCGACGGAATGTAAGTGGTATGACCGCGGAATCTCTGCATTTTTTTGTCGAAATCTGTCTGCCAGAATTTGACGAACCTGTCTTCGCCTACGGAAACGAGTGAATTTCCCATCGGAAGGAATGCAAGCGAATAGACCGCTCCGGAATGGCCTTTCAAATCGTCGATCTGGCGTGTTTTGAGATTGACAAGCTTGATTGCTCCGTCGCGCGTCGCCGCCGCAGCAAATTTCCCGTCAGAAGAGACGTCAAGAGAGAAAAACGCATCCCAGTGTTCTAAAATATTGAGCGGTTTTGAGGAAAGAAGACTCCATACGGCAAATTTTTTATCGTATGAAGCGGAGACGAAGCGGATCCCGTCGTTCAGGAATTTTACTGAAACTGTAGCTTCAGTGTGAAAGTCGAAAATTTTTTCTATTCCGCTTTTTCTGACGAGATATATTTTGCCTGAACTGTCGGAAACGAGGATCCTTTTGCCGTCAGGAGACCAGTCGATGGCGCGGACCGTGTTTTCAAGCTCGAAAATGTCGGCTGAAAGGTTCAGATCATCGGTTTTCACGATCCAGAGAGTCTTTTCCGTTCCGCCGAAAGCGATGAATCCGCTGCCTGGTGAAAAAGCCAGAGTGTAGATTTCACCGGCGGAGGCGGAGAGGGACTTTATCTGCGAACCGTCCGAGGCATTCCACAAAATCAGGCTTCCGTCCCAGCTTCCGGTAGCAATGAATTTGCCGTCGGGAGAAAATCTGACGCTGCCGACTTCGTCCTTGTGACCGCTGAGAGTGAATTTTTCGGTGCCGTCGGCGAAGTAGACTCTGACCTCTTTTTTCTTTCCCGAAACGGCGAAAAGCGATCCGTCGGGTGAAACCGCGACGCTGCGCGCATCGAAATCGAGCGGAATGAGGTTTTTTTTGAAAGCGTTGTTGCCGTAAACCGAAGAAAGGTAGAGCTGGGACTGGATCTTAAGCATGTGGTTGAGAGTTTCTTCAGTATTTTCGGCAATATACGATTCCGGATAACTCCACGGACTTTTCGGGTTGAAAGGAGAGTGGTAAAGCGAAGCCGCTGCAAAAATTCCGGAATCGGAATATTTTCCCTCTTTCAGAAGTTTTTCGGCATACTCCAGATATCCGAGCGAAAGGTTCAGATGCGCCGTTTTTTCGCTGCTGACCGAATTGCGGTAGGCTTTGAAAACGGCGACTGACGAGAAAACAAGAACGACGAACAGCGCAAGAACAAGAACGGAAAGGGACTTGTTTTTAACGACGAAACGCTTCGCCATCTCCCATGAACTGTATTCGTAGGCCGCGATCTTGCCGCCGGACATGAAATTTTCTATCTCTTTCGCCACTTCAAGCGCCGACTGGTAGCGGGATTCACGCTCTTTCGTCAGAGTTTTTGCCACTACGGCACACAGATCGGGCGGTGCGGCCGGCTCGAAAATCGTGATGTCGACAGGTTGCGACGACTTGACGTTTTCAAGCGTTTCCTGAACGGTTTTGCCTTTGAAAGGCGGCTCGCCGGTCAGAATTTCGTAAAGCACGGCTCCGAGAGAATAGATGTCGCTGCGCTCGTCGATCGCGTCGATGTCGCCGCGTGCCTGTTCGGGTGACATATAAGCGGGAGTTCCGATAGCTTTGCCTTTCATCGTCATCCCGATATTTTCGATTTTCAGAAGATTGAGCTCTTCGCGGAGTTCGCCGGCTGTAGTATCGTCCTCGCCCTTGACTTTCGCCAGACCCCAGTCGAGAACGACCGTTTCACCGAATTCTCCGATCATGATGTTTTCGGGCTTGATGTCGCGGTGAATGACGCCACGGCTGTGCGAGTATGCGATTGCGTTGCAGATGTCACGGAAATGGGGCAGAAGCCTGAGCCGTTTTTCCAGTGTTCCTGCATCTTTTATCGCCTGCGAAAGGGTCACTCCGCGGACGAGACGCATTGTGTAATAGCGGTTTCCGTCGGGTTTGCCGCCGATTTCATAGACCGGAACGATCCCGGGATGTTCAAGCTGTCCGGTAACGCAGGCTTCGCGCATGAAGCGTGCTTCGTCGGATTTGATTTTGTTCAGCGAAGGGACTTTTCCTTCGTCGCTGCTGATGAGTTCCTTAAGCGCTATTTCCCTGCCGACGCTCCGGTCGAAAGCGACCATGACTCTTCCGATCCCGCCGCGTCCGAGTTCCTCCTTTATGTCGTATTTCCAGCTTTCGCCGGAATTTACGGTTTTCTCATAGATGAAATCGGGTGAAACCGCGTCGAGCGAAACTGTTTTTGTAACATCGTTTTTTATTGAAACGGACTTCATTTTCAACTTCCAGCCATAAAAACCGTTCTTTTTTAAACCAGAAAGCCCTTCAACTCAAATTTATCGCAAAAATATTTGGATTTTTTTTCCCGTGCTTTATAAACGGGCGGTTTATTTTGTGGAGTTGGACATGGACGCAAGAACGGCACAGTATTTAAGGGATTTCATAAAACACGATTCGGAATTTCTGGACGGGCTTGAAAAATCGAACAGAAGCCGCAACGATATTCAGCCGATGATCGAAATCGAAGTCGGGAAATTTCTCGTTTTCCTGATCCGGGCGAAGAAAATCAAATCGGTTCTCGAACTCGGCACGAGCAACGGCTATTCGGCGATCTGGATGGCTTCCGCATTGAGAAAAACCGGTGGAACAATCATCACGGTCGAAGGTCACGACAGGATTTTCGCCGAGGCTGAAAAAAATATCGCGGCATCTGGTTTCGGCGACATCATCGAACTCGTTCACGGCAAAGCCGAGGCAAAAGTCGCTGAACTTCTCGAAAAAGGGGAAAAATTCGACCTGATTTTCCAGGATTGCGGCAAATATTTATACCCGATGCTTCTTGAATCGACCGTCAAACTCTGCAAAAAAGGTGGGATCATTGCGGCCGACGACTCTCTTTTCAGAGTCACGGAAACAGTGCGGAGCGGGTTAGGGGACTACACCCACGACTACAACCGCGCCGTTTTCGCCCACAAAAAACTTTTCAGCACGATCCTGCCGATCGGTCACGGACTGACAATCAGTTTGAAATTATGAAATTTTTATTCTTTACATTATTTATTTTTCTCACCCGGACCGTTTTTCCCGCCGTAGAGACGTTTCATGAAACGTCTCAAAAAACAGAGACGTACCAGGGCACGTCTCTACAGGAACCGGAAACACAAAAAAATGCGGCGAAATCGGATGACAACAAAATCGTCGTCAAAGGTTCGCGCAGGAAAAAGACATCGGCAGACGCAACTGCGGCGCAGGAAACGGTAAACGCCAAGGAAATCGAGGAAAAACAGTCGGTCACGACCGGCGATGCTGTCAAGGAAATGACAGGCGTCTATGTCAACGGCGACGGCAGGACCGGACAGTCACAGTTCCTGTTTGTCCGCGGTTTCAGAAGCGCAGACGTTCTGGTTCTTATCGACGGAGTCGAAATGCGCAATCCGCTGAGCCCCAACGGTGCGGCGGATTTATCGCTGAGCCCTGAAAATATTGCGAAAATCGATCTCTTGAAAGGGCCTCAGCCAGTTCTTTACGGAAGCGGCGCACTTGCCGGAGTCCTTGACATCAAAACAAAAAAAGGGCACGGAAAACCGAAGTTCACTTCATCGGTCTCCACCGCGGTTCTCGACATGAGCAGCAAACGCTATATCCCCGACACGACTAATGTCAGCGCGAATCTGAGCGGCTCGAAAAACCGGTTTTTCTATTCCGGCGGCGGCTCTTTTTTCTACACGAAAGGCATTTCGATGGCCGATTCATACAAGGATGTTAAAGAAAATCTTTACACGAAAACACCGGAAGACGATTCCGTCATCAAAGGTTCGCTTTACTTCCGCGGCGGAGTAGACATCGATAACGACAACACCTGGGAAGTAATACTGCGCGGCAATGTCGCGAAAGCCGACATCGACGACGGTCCCGGACTCGGAATGGACGATCCGAACCGGAATCTTCTGAACGGAAACGTGCTTTTGAAAACCGGTATCGATTCAAATTTATTCAATAAAATATGGAACATGAAGTTCGATGTCTCGATGCTTCTGAGCTCTCTCGGCGACAAGGATCCGGCCGATCCCGGAAAAATGGCGGGCGATCTCAAAAGCCGCTACCGCTCGATGACTTTTGCCGCAAACTGGAAAAACAGCGTTAACCCGATCGAGTGGTATGAGCTCGTCACAGGGCTCGATTTCGGCGCGGAATGGGGAACGGCAGACTACGAGGATTATTCGGCTGGACGCTATTTCAACATGGATTTTGTTCCCAATCCCGATATAAGTTTCGATGCCTACGCCTTCAACATTTTCAGGCCTGTTGATAAGCTTGAACTCAATGCCGGCGGGCGTCTCCAGACCAATTTTTACCAGATTTCTCTGCTTGACAAAGAGACCGACGAGGCGCTTCCGAACGAGACAAAAAAGAATGTCGAACCTGTTTTTTCAGTCGGTGCGGCCTACGAAACGCCGATAGAGCTCGGTTTCAAGGCAAGATTCGCACGCGGAACGAAAACACCGACGCTTTTCCAGCGTTTCAGCCGCTACGCAAACCTTTATCAGGAACTGAAGCCGGAAACCGCCTACGGATTCGACGGAGCAGTCCAGCAGTATTTTGTAGAGAGGAAAATCCTGCTTGAAGCCGGATACTTCTACGAACTCAAGATAAACAACATCGATCTGGATAAAAGCGGAATATATTCAAACAGATACAGGATCGAAAACCACGGGCTTGAAATCGCTTTCCACACGAAACCGTTCTGGGGAGTGAGCCTGAGAAGCGCATATACCTGGATTTTCAAGATGCAGGAATACAAGGTTGTCGAATACAGAGGAACTAAATACAAGGCGAAAACTCCGACACTCATGCGCCCGAAGCACTCGTTCAATGCGGTTTTGAATTATAACTATGCAAAAATGCTTAATATTTCGCTGGAACTCAACTATGTCGGCAAGCGCAACGACGAGGTTTACAACTATCCGAAAACCCCTTACACGATCACTGCCGACGACTTTGTGATCCTCAATTTTGCCGTTTCATACAAAATCAATAGCTTTGTGACAATATTCGCGAAAATCGAAAATATGCTCGACAACGACGACTACGCATACTCGGTCGAATACGGCACGGCCGGCATTACGCCGTGGATAGGATTGAAGCTTAATATTTGAGAAAAATTTTAATTATTTGCTATATTTTTTTCTTTTTTGTATCATTGCTCGTGCTTTTTTCATTTGAATGTGAAGTTTTGAGTTTTACTTATTATTTGGGGAGGTCTCAGATGCGTTTATTTCGTTTTTTGTTGATTTTGCTGGCTCTTTCTTTTGCGTTTGCCGCATGCAGTTCCAATGATGAAGAAACCGAACTCGACAATGGCGAGAAGGAGAGCGAAAACAAAGACAGCGGTTCCGGCAACGGTGATGAAAACGGAAATGAAGGACAGCAGAATTCAAACTGCGGCAACAGCATAGTTGACGACGGTGAAATCTGTGACGGCGGCGCAACGGACTGCAAGGAAATTAACCCGAATTATACAGGTTTTGCTTCATGCAAAGCTGACTGCTCCGGCTGGGACACAACCGGCTGCGGCGGTTCCAATAACGGCGGAAACGGAGAAGGCGGTAACGGCGGAAACGGCGGTAACGGAGACGGCGGCGAAGGCGGAAACGGAGGCAACGGAGGAAACAATTCCGAAGGCGGGATCTGGGTCGATCCGGATACTTATCTGATTTGGGAAAATCCGTTGGGCAACAAGGGAACAGGCGGCACAGGTATATCGCATTCCCAGGCTGTTACATACTGCGACAACCTTGTTCTTAAAGGCTATGACGACTGGAGAGTTCCGACGATCGACGAGCTCAGAACTCTTGTCAGAGGCGTAAGCACAACCATGACCGACGGAAAATGTCCTACAAGAGAAGGCTGCCCGGCTCAGGATACATGCAACAAAGACAAAGAAAACAAGCAGGGTTTCGGCAACTCGTGTTTCGGCTGCGTCGCACTCGATACGACTTATTACGATCCCGCGATTTCATATCTCAACTTTGAGGAGGACTGCCAGCTTACGGACAGAAACCTTGAAAACGGTCAGTATTACATCGTTCCTGAAATGTATGCCGATTACTATAGATTGTGGTCAAGCACAAAAAATACAGGTCTTGCCGGTTCTGTTTCGCAGGCATTCTGGTATCTCAACTACTCAAACGGAGAGATAAACAGCGGTGCTGATATGATGAGTACAACACACTGGGTAAGATGCGTCCGCACAGGCACTGCGGCCGACGTTCCCGAACATCAGGACGAAGTAGAGTATGATCCGAGCTGGGAATGTATTGCCGACACCGAATGCGGGGAAGGCAAATGGTGTGAAAAGAACAAATGCGTAGGCAAGCCAAGCGAAACATACATTGCAGCAAACGGTCTTGAATGGCAGAATGGAAGGATTGATGAAGTTCTGAACAAATGGAAATTCGAACTTCTCCAAGTGGAAAAATGGGACAAGGCGAAAGAGTACTGCGAGAATCTTAACTATGCCGGACACGACGACTGGAGACTTCCCGACCTCACGGAACTCAAATCACTTGTCAACGGTTGTGCAAAAACCAATGAATGTAAAGTAGACGCGGATAATGCGGGATACAGTTCAAATTTCACAAAAGTCTGTGACGGATGCGGCAGCGGAAACTATCTTCCGGCAGAACTTTCGCAACAGATTGACGACTCATACTGGACAAGCACCAATGATCCGACAAAAACCAACAGAGTCTGGGCTATAAATTTCATGACAGGTGCTGTTTTCTACAGCTATGACTCAGCACACCACTACGCAAGATGCGTCCGCGGTTCCATGAACTAATCTTATTTGTTTAATTTACTGTAATAAAGGATCCTTTTTTTCATTCCGGCCGCTTTGAAATCGTCCGGACGGGCTTTCAGAATCATATCGAGAATTTTTACCGCATCGGTCACATCTTCAAGATAGTCGTAGATTTCGGCCAGAATATACATTGATTCGAATGAAAGTTCCTTGACCATCGAAATTTTCACGAGATCGTCACGGATATCCTTGTATCTGTCAGGTTTTTCGAGCTTGTTCCACTTCGGCGCCATCTTCCAGAGAGCGAGGTTTTTCTGCTCTAAAGCACCGGGATTTTTAGTTTCCTTGTAGATATAGTCAAACACTTTCGCCGCCGCTTCGTAAGAGCCGATTTTGGCGAGAGCCGAAGCTTTCATCATCGCCGAATCGTATTCCTTGATTTTGAGATACTCGTTTTTGTTTCTTATCGGACCGTATTTCAGCATCAGGTTTTCTATGTCTTTAGCGACTTCCGGATCGCGGATAAGTTCGTAGCATTCGCCCGCAAGCTGAAGAAAATCCTTTGCGCGCAGGGCTGTGTTCGGCGAAATCCCGACTAATTTGTCAGGGTGTATCTTCTGCATGATTTTGATGTATTCGCGCCTTGCGATCTTGTCGTCGAATTTATCTTTAAGCCCGAAAAGCGAGAAAACATCGGTGTAACGCTCGTTCGCGTTGAGGAACGTCTTGATTTCGTCCTCTTCCGACATCTCTTCCTTCTTTTTCTCATTCTCGACTTTCTCAGCCATTTCCTGCGCCGCCGCCTTTTCGGTAAATATATCGGATTTACTGAGTTTTTCTGCTATTTTTGCCTTTTCTTCCGGTGTTGACGGAAGAATTACCGCAAGCTGCGAAATCAGAAGAAAATAGATCGTTCTGTAACTCTTTTTGAGGTTTGAAAAAATCTCGCTCCTTTTCTGCCCGACAAAAGGCTGAAGGTCTTCGTGCAGGAAAATCAGTTTTGCCGCTTCCGGCTTGATTGAAATAAACTCCGTTGCGTAAGGTTTCAGAACTTCGAGAACGCGTTCGCGCGGCATGCTAAGGATAACCGAAAAAAGAAATTCCTCGGCAGAATATTCCTTCATCCCTTTTTTCAAGCCGTTGTCCAATTCACTTTCGACCTTGAAAAGGGTAGTCTTCGGAAGATTTCCCAATAAATTCATCGGTTTATCAGTCCACGCAGAGCCGTTTGAAACAAGAACCGGAAAAGTTTCAGCGCCGCTGAAAACGAGTATCTTTCCCGAAAATCCGCAAGTCAAAAGCAGTGCAAAAAGCTTTTCAAAACGGATGTGGAGTTTTTTGTCGCTGTTGATGTAAGGCGAGATGAAATCCATGGCTATTCGAGGAAATTCCCTTCAAGCGCGGAGACGAGTTTTCCTCTCTCTTCGTCAAGTTTGTCCTGGATTTTCTGCTGCTCGGCTTTGAAATCCTTTTCCCTTTTTGATTTAAGGAAAGGTTTCGCGACTGCCGGGAAAAGCTCGAGAAGAAGTTCTTCCTTTTCGGTTGCCGCAAGTTTCAGCCCGCCGAATTCGTCAAGAGTTTCGTTGACCTGTTTGACGTGTTTCGAGGTATCGTAAGGCTGTTCCTCGCGTTTTCCCGAAATCTGTTCGCGGAAAGCGGGGTCTACCGGCCACGGCGTGTGACCGTAACCGCCTTTGACAAGATTTACGAACTGAACGGAAGTGTTGTCGTAAAGCCCTTTGCCCGAATTCATGCTGATGACCGAGCTTACAGCCTGGGTCCCTACGATCTGGCTCGTCGGCGTGACAAGCGGAGGAACGCCTGCGGCAAGGCGGACGATGGGAACCATTGCCATGACTTTCGGAAGAAGATGCTCGATTTTTCCTGCCTGAAGCTGTGCAAGCATATTTGTATACATTCCGCCCGGGATCTGCGCCATTCTTACGACTTCGTTCGGTTTTGGGAAGTTGAAGTAACGCTCGATCTGCTGCGTGAGGTCGGTTACCGTGACGGTGTCACCTTTCTTTGCAGCGGCGATAGCGTCATCGAAAAGTTTGTCGACTTCAGCCGGAAGCTTGTCCGTAGGATCGAAATCTTTCGGGAAAAGCTTGTACTGGTCGAATTTTGCAAGTTCTTTCCTGATCTTGAAAAGTTCTGTCCTGATTTCCTTGACCGCTGCAAGGTCGACGCCTGTTTCAAGGCCGAGTTTGTTAGCGAAAACCTGGATCAGCTCGAACGCCGGAGCAGCAGGACCGCCTGCAAACGGCATGATGACGCTGTCGACGATATCGACATCATTCACCATCGCCATGAGAACGCTGCCGAGGCCGTAGCCAGGAGTGCAGTGGGTGTGGAGGTCTATCGGGATCTTTACCGCTTTTTTGAGCGCAGGAATAAGTTTCGCGCTCGTCGCAGGATCGATGAGACCTGCCATATCCTTGATCGAAATCATATCGGCGCCCGCTTTTTCAAGCTCGACCGCCTTTTTGACGAAATAGCTGATCGAAAAAAGGTTGTTCGGCAGTTTTTTGCCGGTGAAAAGCGCTTTCAGCTTGTCTTTGCCGGAAAATTTCGGATCGACGGTGTAGCAGATGCAGCAGTCGGTCATTCCGCCGTTTTCCTTGACGTATTTTATCGTTGAACGCATGTTGTCGATATCGTTCAGAGCGTCGAAAATACGCATGATGTCGATGCCTGACTTTATCGCGTTGCGGTTGAAGCCTTCGATGACGTCTTCGGGGTAGGGGTTATATCCGAAAAGGTTTCTGCCGCGTGAAAGTGCCGTGAGCTTGCTTGCACTGCCGACACCGGCTTTGATTTTTTCAAGTCTGTCCCAGGGATCTTCACCGAGGTAGCGCATAACCGAATCGGGAACCGCGCCGCCCCAGACTTCCATTGCGTAAAAATGAGCTTTGTTGAATGATTTCAACAATCTGTCAACCTGGTTCTGATTCATTCTGGTCGCGAACTGCGACTGCTGACCGTCTCTCAACGTGAGGTCTCTGATAAGAAGTTTTTTTGCCATATCACACCTATATAAAAAATAATAAAAACCAAAAAGCACGGCATTGTAGCAGGGAAAGTTTAATTTTCAACTAAAAAATAAAATGTGCGGCGCATGCGTGGACTGCCGCTTCAGTCCTGAGGATCCTGCCGCCGAGCGAAACGGGTCTGAAACCCGCTTTTATGAATTGTGCCGCTTCGTATTTAGTGAAGCCTCTCTCGGGGCCGATTGCAACGATATTCGATTTTCCTCTTTCAACTTCTCCGATTTTGGGAAAATCGCCGGGCAGCGCAATGTAACAGTTCGAATTTACTGAATATTCAGGCAGAATATCGTTGGAGTAGGGGCCGAAGCGTTTCACGAGGCTGACTTCCGGCGGGATCGTGTCCATGCTCTGTTCGAGTCCTTTTTCGACGGCTTCGGCAAGACCCTGCTCCGTAAAAAGTTCGTTTTCCCAGTAACCCTTGTCGCCGAAGTAGGTCTGGATGATTTCGATTTTCCCGACGCCGTATGAAACGAGATCCGAAACAAGCCGCGAAAGAACTTTCGGGCGGGCAAGCGCGACGATCACCGAAAGGGGGATTTTCGCCAGCGGATCTTCAGTCAGTTCAAATGAAAGAAGCGCTTTTTCAGCTTCGATTTTTTCGACGACGGCCTTTCCTTTTTTCCCGCCGAGAAGGCCGACTCTGACTTCGTTCCCGGGGTTCAGCTTCAGAATTTCGTTCAGATGGCGGACTTTTTCACCGGAAATTTCAGCCTGATTTTCAGTGATCAAATCGCTTCGATGAAGCAAGAGCAGATTCATAGAACTTCCGAAACCTAAAAATTATTCGTCTTTCTTTTCTCCGGCTTCCTTGGCAGCCTTTTCCTTCAAACGCATTTCGCGGTATGCTTCTTTGTCCATCAGGGGCTCGTCGGTCTTTTTGTCGATGAAGAGAATGCCGTCCAAATGGTCGGTTTCGTGCTGAAAAATGACAGCCGTAAAACCTTTTATATTTTCATTTCTGCGCTCGATTTTGTCACCGTTAAGGACATCGTATTCGATATCGATATCCTGCCATCTTTCAACTTTTCCGAACCCTGCCGGAATCGAAAGGCAGCCTTCCCAGCCAGCAACTTTTTCGCCTCTTTTTTCCTTGATGACGATGTTGTAATAAAATTCGAACGGCTGGTTTTCCTTGTCAAGCCTCTGGACGATTATGACGCGCCTGTTGATCCCGACCTGCGGAGCGGCGATGCCGACCCCTTTTTCTTTGAGGAGAGTCTCCATCATGAAATTTTCCAAAACGTCATAACCTTCTGATTTCATTAAAGCTTTGCTTGAAACTTTTCTCAAGATCTCGTCGTCTTTAGCCGATTCGTTCAGAAAAAGATGCCTTGCCTCGGTGTCGTTGATGTAGGCGATCTCTTCAGCAGTCATTTTTCCGTCGTCAGCTGCCGCTTTTTCATCTTTGACGGCTGCCGTAGCGCACGAAAGAAGAATGAGTGCACAAAGAGTAAGCAAGAAAGAATTTCTTAATAATTTCATAGTGTTGCCTCCTGAATAATTCAATAATAAGCATAATCAAAACCAACCATCTTCTTCTGTATCATTAACATTTATTGCCGATTTATGCAATGTTCCGCTGAAAACCTGATAGAGGATTCCGTCAAAGACATAAGAATCGCGCAGATAGTTTTTCGAACCGTTTATGCTCTGCAAGCTGCTTTCCGTCACTTTAAAAGTGCCGTTCTTGCAGCCAAGATAAATATTGTTTCCCGATTTCTGCATCTCAGGATCGTTGCAATACCGGCTGAAATCATTAACTTTCTGCGGATTTTCAAGGTCTGAAATATCAAAAACAGAAACTTTTCCTTTTCGCGTCAGAAGTCCGTTAAGATTTTCGTAAACAAAAAGCTGATTTCCGGTGATTTCAAGATCTTCGGCGTTACCGTTGAGCGAAATAGTTTTCAGCAGTTCGGGTTCAAGCGGATTTGACAAATCAAGAACTCGGATGCGTTTGTTTTCAGCTGCAAAAAGTCTGTTTCCGTCGATTCTAACATTTTTACAATTGTTCGTTTTTATTGAAGATTTTCTTTGAATTACACCGTCGTCTTTGATTTCAAAAATGTCGATTTCGCTATAATTTGCAGCATAAAGTGTGTTGCCAAGAATTGCCAAATTGTTCGCTTCGCCGCTGTAAATCATCTCTTTTTTGGTGATTTCGCTGTTTTCACCTATTTCGAGCCTGCGAATTCCTGTAAGTCCGCCTAAATAAAGGCTGTTTTTGTAGCCTGCGACGCTGAACTTGTAATCCGGGAAAGTGATTTCGTCGAAGTCGTAGTTTTCGACTTTTATGCATTCGCCGTAAAAGTTCGTGATGCCTGGAAAAATGGAACTGTCGGTTTCGGAGATGCAGGATTTTTCAGTGAATGTTCTGACTGGCGCACCTTCAATTTTGATTGTTTCAAGAGTGATGTTGCCGCTTCCATCGGCTTCGAAAATCGCTCTTTCGGTCGTTGCATCATGCTTGATTGCTCTGTTTGTGAGAACAATTTTGTCTCCGTCAAAATCGATTCTCAGAGTCAACGGGAAAATGTTCAAATCGTCTCTGACAAGCTGCCAGCCTTCAGCTTCGGTAAAACGCCAGATGTCAGTTTTCAAATCAACCGAATTTTCACCGAATTCCGCTCCTCCGGCAAGATAAAGAATACCGTCCTTGATTTCTATATTGTAAACATCGCGTTTCTGCGGCATGCTTAAACCTGTAATATTTTCAAAGCCTTGACCTGAAAATTTATAAACTTCCATTCCGTTTTCGCTTTGACCGACAGCAAGAAGACTCTCGCCGACAGACTGCAATATTATGTCGGAAAGTCTCTGCAAACCGCCTATAAATATCGGCTCAAAAACGGACTGCATCGAAAGACAGGAATTATTGCCAAAATTAGTCTGAATACTGCGATCTGTCCTGTTTATGCGGTATATTTGGGCTTCATCGCCGTTTTTGCTGACGACATACAAATTTCCGTAGTGATAAATCGATGCTGTTGGCATAAAACCCGCCGGAACATTTTCCAAAATGCCTTTTGTTCGCCAATCACCGTTGGAATTTGCATCCATTTCGGCAATTTCAAACGATTCATTCAATAAATTCCGTGTGTTACGAAGTTGCAAAATATCGTTTTGTGCAACTATTCCGACATTTATTTCAGCCGCGTTTTTGGTAATTGTCATAAGATTCACCGGGCTGCTTTTGGTAGAAACAGAAGGCATTCCAGCCGCGTTGCTGTTCCATTCCCTAAATAAAAATCCGGTGTTAATCAAATCAGAACCGTAATCGTTTTTGAAATAATGCTCCATTCCAGGCATTTCGTAAGGACGCGGACCGTGTATCATTTCGTTAATTATCATGTCTTGCAAAAAATCCATCATGAAATTACATGATGCTCCAAAACAGCCTTTTACCGGCATGGAATTAATTAGCGGTGTAGAGTAATAAGAAATTTCTATCGGATCAAGCGTAAGTCTTGACGAACGGGCATATTTCTCTGTGTTTTTGAAGAAATAGGGGTTTATTTCATTATCATCTGTGATATATTCTTCACTATCGTCTCCGCTGTAGATTCCGGTTGACATCGTGTAGTAAAATCTGGGAAGGTCTTCGTCTTTACAAACTCCAAAAGAAATGTGTTTGCACTGGTGAACTGTATCTAAACTTGTTCCGACATCTGAAGCTCTATCTGTTTTAAAATCATATCTCCAGTTCCAATCAATAGTTTTGCTTCTTCCAGTTTCTATTTCAGTAAATTCGTCACTTTTCTTAGGATTTTCTTTATTTTTGATAAACTTCCAAGTTAGAACTCTTTCTGTGTCAACGGGAATTGGATCCGTTCCGTGGCTGTATCCGAAATCTGTATCGCAATAACTTGCATCGTGTTTAGCTGCAGTAGTGCAGTTGCCGTCTGTTCCCCAAAATTTTTTTTCCCTCTCTGGAAGCCAACAATATCTTGTTGTTGCTGTTTCAATGCTTGACGAAGCTAAGTCAGATTTCATCATATCTATTCCGACAGAAAGAGTTTCATTTCTTCTCATTGAAACTATTTCCAGATTATTATCATGCGAGACAACACCGTTCCCGGCAGAATTTCCTTCCGGTACTCCCCAAAATTCGTTCCAGACAGTATCTTTGTCACATTTATCTCCGATGCCATCCAAATCGTGATCAGGCTGCCACCACCAGTTGCCGTTTTCGTCTTTGTATGCGCCTTTCTTTTGACATCTTGCGCCACCAACGACAACACAAAAATTTCCGACACAATCTTCACAAGGTGCAGTGACAATTTCAGAATTGTTTATTTCTCTTGCATTAAAATGGAATCTGCAATTATCGCAGGCATTTCCGACACCATCTTTGTCTGTATCTTCTTGATCTGTATTCTTGTTATTCGGACAGTTGTCATATTCATTGCGAATACCGTCACAATCCTGGTCGACACCTTCTCCGGCAGTGCATTTATAGGCATCTCTGCATGCCTGTTGGCAATCTGCAAGATTTATGACATTTTTCACGGAATATAAATCAGAAACTTGTTCGCAATGAAGCAGACAATTATAAAAACTTTCCGGATAATTTTCACCGTAGTTGTCCCTTTTATATTTTTGATAAGAGATTTTTGACATCTCAAAAAGACCTGGAATATTCCACCTCAAACCATAACTATAGCGAGTATGCATTATTGTAGCGTCCGGATCTTGGTATTCAAATTTCCGTCTCCATGTATCGGAAGCATCGTAACTTAAATACCAACCGTGAAAATAGTTTTTATCTTTTATAAACCGGAATGTTTTTGCGGTTGATACACTGTCAAAAGGCAATAAATAAAAATCTATGTCTGAAATATAATTTTCGCTCAATTCAACAGACATTCCGTTTACAAAGTTTTCCGAGACAAAATATTTGTTGACAACTTTCCCGCTTCTTCCGTCTATAAACGGATTTAATGCCGCATATTCCTCAACAGACAAACCGGTCAACTGGTATAAATATTCCCTGCTTAAGCCTTCATCAATGTTGTTTATTCCGTCTCCGTCAATATCTTCGTCACAATAATCACCTATCCCATCCATGTCCATATCGGCTTTTTGAATGTCAGGAATATAAGGGCAGAAATCTTTTTCAATAGAAATTCCGTCATTGTCTGCTTCGCCATCCTGAGCCGGATTCATGGAAACATTCGATAAGTCAGGAAAATTATACATTCTTGAATAAACACTGTTGTCGAAAATATCCGGGATATGATCATTGTCTGTGTCCAATTCTTCCAAATTTTTTGCAGACAAACGCGAATTCCCTGAAAAAACTGTAATATTTTCAAAAACATTATATTCCGGATCACAATTCGTATGAAAATTCTGATCTATATTAAATAAATCCAGAGTGTTGTCGTTGTCGTGACTGTTTTTTATAATATATTTAGAAGCATTTGTATCGTCTGTCGATTCCATATACCCGACAATTATTACCGCATGACCTCCGTCAACTAAAGGAACTTTATTGTCCCGATATTTCAGTTGAGTAAACTTTCCCATTTTCCAAGTTCCCTGCTTGGCATCAATATGATCGCCCGCAGAATCCATGCAATCGGATGTATAAGTCAGAATCACAGGCTCTCCTGCCATTATATAATTTTTAACTTGCTTTATCTGTTCATTAGCTGAACCTTTGATAGCTGCCGGAAAATCCGGATAAAATCTAAGCCAATTATTTTGTTTTGCTTTTTCTTGCAAATTCAAATTCCAGCTATTATCACTGCCGCAATTCTCGTTTTTATTTTCAAAGTATTCATAACGTTCTGTGTTTCGTTTACTGACATATTCATGGTCACCGAATACTCTTGCATGATACGGATAATGTTCTTCCTGAACAATTCCCCTCGCCGCAAGTCTTATCATCACATTAGTTGTATGATTTTCACAACCTGCAACTTCTTTGGCATACGCCTCTGAAAGATTGGTTTCAATAAAACCCGGATTCCCGCCTCTGCTGCTCACTTCATCCTTTGTTTCCTGAAAAATATCTATATATTGTTTTGCAAGCTTAATTTCCATTGCTCCTGTAGCTGCAAACCTTGTACAGTCATCAAGTCCCTGTCTTTTTATACTTGAAACCAAATCATGAATATTGCCTTTAGCATCCCTAAAATTGGTCAAAGAATAAACTTTATATGTTTGCTTGCCGCTCATTGTGACATTGAAAGGAATAGTTTGAGGAGAATTGGAAGTTGGGACATCAATATTCGGAGCAGCTTCTAAACGCATATTACTTTCATGAATATCAGCCATCATCTCTGCAGGAATACACACCTTTTCGCATGAATCATTTTCCAATGGAGTCTCTGACAGAATGGTGAAATAAAAACTAAAAAGGAGCACAAATAATAACATCTTTTTCATCTTTCTCTCCTTGTTTACAATTATTCCTCAAATGGGCAAACGTCTTCTTCTTTGCAATAACAATCCATATCCCTTAATATAAGTGATGTAGAATTCCTTTTCTGATAAAGCAACCATTTCCCTTCAAACTCAGCGTAACCATACGGAAAAATGGTTGATCCGTCAGAATAAGTTTTGTCATCTTCCATTTTTTTCATGCAATATTTCTTATTTTTATCAATCCGATAGTAACACAAT
>Ga0310690_10001548_pt1 | contig 40516 bp, 58 predicted proteins | sample AusTroGonzalo_MG_2_FD_207661 | JGI IMG/M metagenome (GOLD analysis project Ga0310690, IMG submission 207661) | Bovine rumen microbial communities from tropical cattle in Woodstock, Queensland, Australia - Gonzalo_04 (v2) (version 2) | ecosystem: Host-associated > Mammals > Digestive system >... | reverse complement strand
ATAATTACAGAAGTCTTAAATAAGATTGCCCAAATACAGCGTAATAATAGAGTGAGGAAGTTTAAGCGATGAAAGTATTGAACTTGTATGCCGGGGTTGGCGGCAATAGAAAGCTGTGGGGGGGGGGTAGAAGTAACCGCTGTTGAATTAAACCCCTCCGTAGCCGCCGCTTATGCGGATTTATACCCAAATGATACAGTGATTGTTGGTGACGCTCACCAGTATTTACTGGATCATTATCACGAATTTAACTTTATTTGGGCAAGTCCTCCGTGTCAAAGTCATAGCAGATTAAGAAAAATAGCGGCAACAACTTACTATACAAACCCTAACAAATATAACGTAACAAAACCTATTTATCCGGATATGAAACTTTGGCAAGAAATATTATTTTTACAGCACTTTTGCAAATCAAATTGGGTAATTGAGAACGTTATACCTTATTATAAGCCGCTTATTCCGCCTACATTTAAATTGCAAAGACATTATTTTTGGAGTAATGTATTTGTTATGGAAACTAATTTTGAACCTCAAAAAATAGATTTTAATAATAACAAAAAAGGTGAGGCACATTATATTGATTTAGGCAAGCGAAAATTTGAGGGTATAAAAAAGTGGCAAGTTTTGCGTAATTGCGTCCAACCCGAACTAGGCTTATATGTTTTTCAGCAAATAATAGGAAAGGAAAATAAAATATGAAATTTCAAGTTGTAAGAACCAGCCAATGGCCGAGCGAAAAAAAATCGCCGTGCCAAGAGGCAATTTATGATAAAGAAAAAGAAATGTGGATTATTGAATTTAATACCCTTAACGATCTACTCTCTTTTACTAAAGAAAATGGTGATTATATTGTATTATCAACACCAACAGAAGATGGGGAAATACCCACGGTAGAAATATATGATGATTACCGAGAGTAATTATTCTTTAATATCTTCAAAATAACGTCTTGCTAACACCGGCAAGACGTTATTTTTGTGTCATCGCAAACCGCCGAATCTACACAGAATCAGTTTAACATATTGAATAATCAAAATAAATGTGTGTCAAAGGTTGTATTTAAAATCACCCTCAATGTTGCAAATCACCAAAAATGTTGCAAATAATGTTACAAAACAATTTTGCTAACATTAACAAAAAGGTTGCAAGTCATATATCCGTTTTCACGACCAGCAAAGCAATTTGTAAGTCATTAACGACCAGCAGATTTTAATTATTTTTAATTACCCTTAATCGTAAAATTAGGGGTAAATTAGGGGTAAATATATTTCAGGGATAAAAATAAGGCTCTCACCCGAAACAGTGAAAGCCTTTATTTTTCTATTGGTGCGCTAGGCCGGACTTGAACCGGCACGGGATAAATCCCAACAGATTTTAAGTCGGTTATCTTATCTTTTAATTAGCCTTAATTTTCCTTAATTGACACAATAAAAAGCCTTGACTTTTCTTAACTTTGCGCTATTTTACTTTTAATTATCGTTAATTAGTTTTAATACACCGTAACGCAAAAATTAGGGGTAAATTAGGGGTAAAATGGATAGGCAGAAAACAAAATTTAAGGGCGTATTTTTCCGTGAACATAAAACGCGCAAGTATGGTATTCGCAAAGATAGGTATTATTATTTGCGCTATACCTTAAACGGCAAACAAAAAGAGGAGGGTTTTGGTTGGGAGTCGGAGGGTTACACTGAGGCAAAAGCCGCCGCAGAGGTGGAAATAATCCGTGAAAATATCAAAAAAGGTATAGGTTATACTTCACTTAAAGAAAAGAACGCCCCGATAAAACAAGCTATTCAGGAAAAGGAAAACGAAAATATAACCTTTTCCGAATTTTACGATTTATACGAAACGGCGCAATTTGGCACAAAAACACCGAAAGGCATAAAATGCGAAAGACAATACTTTGATAATCATATTAAAAAACATATAGGCGCAAAGCCGTTAAAAGATATACAGATTGAGGATATAGAAAAAATAAAGCAATCTATGCTAAAAACAAAAACCACCGCTCACGCGTCAAAATATGCGGCGGCAACCATAAATCACGTTATTAAACTTTGTCGGCACTGTTTTAAGGTGGCAATATTATGGAAGAAAACGACCGAAAACCCAGCCACCGCTGTTAAATTATTGCCGTTAGAAAATCAGCGTTTACGCTTTTTCACACATTCCGAGGCGGAAATATTGCTTGAACAGCTTAAAAAAATACACCCGGCAGACGCAAAGAGCACTGGTTACCAATATTACAAAACATTTAAAACTTCTCAAACTTATGAAATGGCTCTTGTTTCGCTATATTGCGGTTGCCGCGCCGGTGAGTTATTTGCTATAAGAGCAAACGATATAAACTTCACCACCGCCTTTTTAACAATCCGTAAATCAAAAAATCATAATGCGCGCAATATACCTATGCCGCAAATCATTCAAGATATGTTTAAACAACGACTGCAGTCGTTAAATATCACTGGGGAAAACTTTGTTTTTCAAGATATGAACGGCGGCGCATTGTATGAAATATCAGATCGTTATCAAGAGATTGTAGATAAGCTTTTTAATCAAGGAGTAAAAGACAGACAACAAAAAGCGGTATTTCATACTTTGCGCCATACATACGCCAGTTGGCTTGTAATGGCTGGAGTGGATTTATACACGGTTAAAGAACTTATGGGACATAAAACTTTATCAATGACAATGCGCTATGCCCACCTTGCGCCGCAAAAATTCACCGCCGCCATTACCGTATTAAACAATCATTCAGCCGCACAGGCACAGCCTAAAGAGGCTTGATATTTAATATTATTCATTTTTGCCACCGCTTTGCTTTCGCAAAAGCATTTACGGCTATAATATTCACTTTTCTTGCCTCTGTTAAATTCAGAAACAGGGCGATGATAGCCCATTACACGTGTCCATATTTCACATTTTTGCCGTTCATCATCTTTTAATTCAATATTAGCGTTCATTATATTGCCCTCCGTTAAAATTTATTGCCAATTGTTTATGGTGTTTCTTACGCATTATTTCTGCGCGCCTATCGCGTAAATAGTTTTCCAGCCCCTCATTCATAATTACGCGCGGTTGATAGTTGGGAAATTTCTTTTTGAGTTTAGCACACACTTCCGGCAATTTTAAATTCTCATAATAATCAATATCCTCACCACCTTGCCCAATAATAAAATGCGCCCATTCACCGTGAATTTTCATAAGATAAGCGTGGCGGATTACTTTTATTTGTCGTGCGTGTTTTGCGTCCTTTTCCTGTTCCTCCGGCAAATAATCAGGAAAAGGGATTCTTAATTCTTTTCCTTGCATAGCTCTAACTCCTGTCTTAACTTATCAATTCGCCCGATCCATTCCCAAGTATTAGGGTATTCATCAGCTGTTAATTTTTCCAATTCTTGCGCCACAGGTAAACCAGCCACAGGATAAACAGGGCAAAAGTCATAATGCACCGTTACGCATTGACTGGAGCAAGCTGTCACGCTTTGCATTAGGCTTGCTATGAATAATAGCTTTAGCTTTTGCCACATCTTCAACCTCCTTTTGCTTTGCCTCTGTTGTAATTACCACCTGTTGCACGGCTTTTAATTCGCACTCAGCCTTAACGCGCTTTTCCACTTGCCGGTTGCTCCACCAAAAAAACAAGCATACGCCGACCACCAAGCAAATTGCACGCAAGATAATGTCAATTATTTTCGCCTTTGTCATTTTTGCCACCTCTTATAATATCCACGAGTGAGCGTAGGGTATGTAGAGGCTTTTCAGCCAATAACCGTAACAAGCCGCCAATAACATCAAATATTTCACGCGCATAACTACAACCACCGCCGATAATTGCCACGGTAGTATAATAGTTTACATCAAACCCCTTACAAATACTGCCTATAATTAAAGCAATGGCTATTGAGGCAAATACTTTTTTAATTTTATCCGTTTTTGATAAAGGTTCTCTTGTCCATACCAACGAAAAACACCCGAAAATTAAACCAATAACGCCGCTTTCAAAAAATACGTCCTTTACTTCTTTCAACATTTATTGCCTCCATTAGTCAATATTGTTAAAAAATAAATGCGCTCCGATAGTTACGCACGGCGTTTTACCTTTTGCCCAATTAGGTTGCGCGCAGGCTTTAGGATTGTAGTAGTGCGTAGCACCTTTGGTTATATCCTCAATTTCGCCATCACAAACCTTTTGCGCAATTTCCAAACATTCCGCATACCTCGGATTCGCGTCAGTTACCTGTATAATGATTTTCCGGTTAGGATCGTTTTTATTCCAGCAACTAAATTGCCACGGTTTTAAACAAGTTGCCGCTATTGTTGCTATTTTATAACCGTTAATATTACTCCAGCCGCACATTTTCTTGCGGCGCACTCTATTTAAAACAACACAGGCAACCGCAATTTTGCCCTGCCTGTTTTCCCCACGCGCCTCACCATAGATTGTGCGCGCCAAAGTTTCCACATCATTTAAGTTATATGTCATTGCCCTTTATCCTTATAAATCAGGGCAACGCTCTTTTGATAAGCTCCAACTTATAATAATACTATACCTGTTTTAAAAAATTTAATCAATACCTAAAATATTGTTATATTCCGGCAGTGTGATATACTTGCCGACACAAGCGGCAAGCATTGTGTCCGTAATATCACCCGAACGGTATAAGCGCTTAATGCTTGCGGCTATATCACAACCTTTAATAATCGCAAGCACCACTTCATCAAGATTGCTATTCGTCATCTTCTGCGTCAGGTAGCTGTTCTCTCAAAGTGTCAATTTCGGCGCGGCGCTGTTGAGCGATTGCCTCTCTTTCACGATATTTTTCATATTCCGGCAGAGATTCATTAGGAAATAAAACTTTGATTTTTGCCGCAACTTCCATTGCAACCTTACAACGTGCATAGTCAAGCGCTTTCAATTCTTGTTCACAAGCATTAATTCTTGCTAAAATTTCAGACTTTCTCATAATTAATTCCTTTCAACAAAATGCGGCGCATATTAAACACAGCCAGCCGAGCGTTGCGCCGTTTATGACTACCCGACCAACTATTAAAAGATTGCCAAATTGCCGCAACTTCCATTGCGCCGGATTTAAGCAACCCTAATTGTTTCTTTAATTTTCGCCGCTCACGCACAATTGCTTTACGGCAAGGTTTCTTAATTATTTTACCGGTTGTTGTTAAATAAAATTTTGTTTGTAGCCATTTTATACCATCGCGCAATCGCACAATTTTGGTTTTATTTGGTGAAAGCAAAATCTTTAATTTATTACAACAACTCTTTATCTTATCCAAAATAACCGATAGCACCGATTTTGAGCGCGCAATTATATAGCTATCGTCCATATACCGCCCATAGTAAATTTTTCCGGTTTTATATTCGGTTACAATATGATCTATTTCATTTGGGTAGCGTATTGCGTGTAGTTGGCTGGTTTCACTTCCCAACCCAAGCCCCATACCGCCATACGCGTCAATAAAATCATCAATCAACCTAATAATTTGTTTGTCTTTAATTTCCTTACGGCTTATAGCTTTGGCAACATCGTGATTTATATTGTCAAAATAGCCCTTAAAATCCATACATAAAGCATATCCGTCCGCGCCGTTTCGTTTCCAATATCTGCGTAAAAAGGTTGTTAGCCTGTCTTGGGCAAACTTTGTGCCTTTATTTTTACGGCTTGCGGCGTTATCATAGATAAGGCTATGTTCATATATCGGATATAAAACATACTTACAAAGAGCTTTTTGCACCACACGCTCATAAAACTTGACTGCAGATATATTGCGCCTTTTACCTCGTTCAAAAATATAGAATTTTGAAAAACCTTTACGCACATCGCGCCCGGCTTTCAAGTCCCTATATAATTTTTCCGTCATAAGCAACTGGTGTATGCTCCAGTGTTGCACGCTTGCTTTCCATAGAACACGCTTTTTGGCGTCATCAGCGGCGGCAAATAGATTATTCCGATTGCATATTAAATCAAAATTATCATATTGCTTACGATAAGCCGCACGTTTTATATCTCGTAGCGCGCGGCGTTTTTCAAAGCGTTTACTTCTTCTTGTCATTTTCAAACTATCCTTTTAAGTTTTGCAAGGCTGTTGGCAGATTTATACCTCATAATGAATCGGCTTAGATAAGCGTTCTGCCGCGTATAGCTTAAATGCAACTCCATATTTCAGGGGCGTATCACCGATCACCGTCAAAACTCATATTCACCTACATTAGGCAAGGTTTAATACTCCTTTCGTTTTTTGGCATTGTTTTCAGTTAAAAACCTACTAAGACGAGCCGTTAAAAGAAATCAGGCGAACGCCCGAATGTTGGCGTTGCTAGTGGCATTGTTGTTCGCATTGCCGTTGTTGTTCACATTGCACGCGTTAGAGGACGAACCCTCAACCACCGAAGAAAGCCATAAGTTCGTGCGTCGTTATACAGTATTAAACCTTTTCACCGTTTATAAGTTTAACGCTCTTTAAGGTATTCTTTAAGAGTATCAACTCATCAAACAGTAAACTTGTAATATTTTTGAGGTTATCCGGGGTGACGCTTTCAATTGCCCGACAGGCGAGTAAAAATTTATTTTCCAACTGATAGCAATTTACAATCGCGCGCTCCAAATACCGCTTACGTAAAGCAACCTTTTCCTCTGTATTCGGAAAAATTGCATTACTGCCAACAACATTATCCGCAAATTCATTGCTTTTATTGATAATATCTTGCACAAGAATATAACGATATTTTTTACTAAATCGCTTTTCGTTCATACAATAATTCAATATCTCAACTTGCAACTTTTGTGCGGTTGCAATGTATTGTGTAGCTGTTGTTTTTCGCTCCCTTTTGTAAACCGGCATTTGATAACCTCAAAAATATTTGTTAATCCATATTGCGCGGCATAAAAGCCGCGCTGTCTAGTGTCCGTTAAGCTCCGCTTAACCTAAGTGAAAGCAGGCGAACGCCCGAGCGTTGGCGTTGCTAGTGGCATAGCTGGTCGCATTGCCGTGGTTGTTCACATGGCACGCGTTAGAGGACGAACCCTCAACCACCGAAGAAAGCCATAAGTACGCGCGGTCAGTATATAGACGCCCATATTCACCAGCTTTCTTAAATACCGGAAATTGGCAATATGGTCCACGAGCGGCGTTATTGCTTGAACCTTTATCACCGGCACTGAATATTGGAAATCCATAAAATTCAACCTCACTTGGCACAAACAACTTACCACGTCCAGCCCAAGCGTTACCGGTTGTTTCCGTTAATAATGCGGTTGCGCTATAACGTTTATCAAGATAACATCTTTGTTCTACAATATAGCTTTGCAAATCTTCCGGTAATGTTTGAAAATATCCGGCGTCCTCTGCGTCAGCGCCAATATCGCCGCCGTAGTTTGTTGCCGCATTGTTCACGCCGTTTAATACTGCAAATAATTTACTTGAACGCCACGGATTCTGTTCGTTTTCCGAACCGTTATTATTATTGTTGTCATTCCATTTAATATATTCACCAACTCTGAAAAAGCAGGTAATATGGTTACGTAATAACGGCTCCGAATCGCCGCATAATCTATACGGCTCAATAGCCGCAATAATAACCTTGCGGCTTTGTGCCGCAACACTATTGCCGTCAATCGTCGCGGCAGAACAAGAAACATTGAAATAGTCCCCCGGATAAATACCTGAGTAGTTGCGAGCTTGCACCCTTGCGTGCAACCAAGCTTGAGTGCTTGAATAGTTACCGGCGGCAATTTCACCGGCAAACTTAACAGCCAAGTCAACGCCGTGATACGTTCCGTTGGCAATCTGTGCCGCTGTTTCTATATCCTCTGCATAAGGCAATTGCACCCACGTTGAAGTGCCGTTACCTATTTTTATCCGGCGTGTATCGGTTTCAAGCCCTTGTTCACCTTGCAATAATACAGGGTTATTCGTTACCCATTGTGCCGCTGTCATTTGACGTATTTGCACTTTTCTATATTCTGTCATATATTTTTTCCTTTCTTTATCTAGCTAGTTAAAAAACAGTATCGGCAATACCACCGTGAACAGGATCGTCCCATTCCGCAGTGTCATTTAAGCCACCGCAAATGGTTTCGCCCCATTCGGTAGTAGTAGCCACGCCACCGTGGACAATTTTGCCGAGATATTGCAGGTAGTGGATCACTGTTTCCACCCACCCAAGTGTTCCGGCAAGGCTGTTTATGTTGCCTGCCGCGTTAGCAACGTTTTGAAATTCCAAACTATCAAATCGCTTGCTAAATTCTTCCGTATTAGAAACAACAATTGCGGTATCAGCCTCTACAACTTCTGCCGCGTTAATAATGTCATTTGCTTTTTGGGAAACATTGCGTAAATCATTAATGTTATCGGTAATAGTTTTCATATCACCCTCAAAAACATTATCATAAACGGTATCAACTACACCACCGCAAAGTGTTTCCTCCCATTCCGCAGTGTCATTTAAGCCACCGCAAATGGTTTCGCCAAAATCCGTTGTATATGCAACACCGCCGATAATGTCGGCATTATAGTCACTGATTGTTTCAGCAACCAACCTGATTGTGCCAAGCACATCATTATTTGAAAGCTTTGCAATATCATTAGCTTTATCAGCCACGGTATTAACATTATTGATATTTTCCGACACACGTTTGACATTTTCGTTAGCTAAAAGACTGTTAGCGGTTGTTGTTGCAATATTTGCGCTATTCTCTGCGGCTGTTGCACTGGTTGCCGCATTGGTAGCGCTGGTTGTGGCGTTACTTTCCGAAGTTGCCGCGTTGGTAGCGCTGGTTGCGGCGTTATCCGCTTTACCGGCGGCATAAATAGCGTAATACTTTGCCGAGTAATTAGTGCTATCAACCTTACCACTGGTTTTGGTTGCCCATTGTTCAGCAAGTGTCGCCGAACTTGCCGCACTGGTTGCCGAGCCGGCGGCGGCGTCAACCTTATTTTGTATTTCCGTTCTAAAATCAGTAAATACCTGTTCAGGTGTGCGCGGATCAGAAATTTCAACTTTCACACATCGGTCAAGCACTTCTTTTTGCTGTTTTAATATAGCGGTGAGTTTATCTGCCGCGTCCTCAATAGATTCACTTGGCAAGCGCCCAAATTCTTGCCAGTCGGTCACTTGTTCAATCGGTATTGCATACACAACCGTAATGCGTTTGCCGGTTGCCGGTGCTGTTGTCATTGTCAGTGTTCCGGTTGCCGCGCCTGCCGCTGTCATAGTAAAATCGGTGTTTTCCGTTAATTCTGTTTGATTTCCGCCATCACTGTCAGCAAGATAAACTTTAACCTGTTTAGTGCCGTCATTATTGGCAAAATATTTAAATGGAATAGGGAAATTTACCGTTGCACCATCACCGGTATATGTAGCTCTCACGGGCATACTTGCAGGTATAGTCATATTATTACTCCATCAAAAAAGGAGGCTTAATTGCCTCCATCTAAAAAAAACGGCGAGCCATCACTCACCGCAAACCCATAAGCACAATAATAAAAGGCGGTAACTTTGCCACCGCCTTTATTCGTCATCAGAATCCCTTAATGAATACGGGCTCCAGCCGAGCCATAGCAATAACTCCTTGCCATATTCGCCCTCGTTAGCGTATTCACCGGCATTTTCCACAACATCTTTGGCATATTTAAGCGGCAAGCCGGTAACTTCACCAATAGGCTTAATAACGTCTAACACGTCCTCAAGCTCCATTTCGTCATCAGCAAACTTTAGCAAATCGTTTTTTAAATCCTCAACCGAACCCCAAAACGGCACTAAATCACGAACAGACATACGCGTTTTGAACATATTGCCGTTGTCCGTAATCCAGTTATATACGTTTTCAAGCACTTTATTGAGAATAAACCAACCATTAAGCGAGCCAAGAACAGCGGCGCGCAAATCATTATCTTTATCCCATCTAAAGCCATCACTCACAACTTGAAAGAACACCGGCAATAAAACGTGATATATGAATATTGTTTTTACCGCTTTGGCTTTACTCATTCTACCTGTTGCCAAACCGCGTATTGCGTTAATTTCCTTACGCAAATACTGGTTTTGCGAGCTGGTGAACATCGTAAATGCACGCCATAACGAGTTGCTTTGCATATAGCTTTGTTGGCTCAAGCGTCCCGATTGTTGCGTTTCGTCCGTTATACGCTCAAAAGCCTCAAGCGCTTTGGCTTTTGCCTCTTTTTCGCTCATACCGGCTTTCAGGTTTTTATTCAGCTCCGATTTATAGAGCGCCCAACCGCCCATATAAATTGCGCCTCTATCACCAAACTTAATATTAAACATCAGCAAATCATTCCATTTGATTTTGCCTTTGGCTTTTTTCATTTTGGTAAATAAATCGCTTTTGCTTATTTGGTCAAAGTCGCGGATAATATCCGTGCCGCGCGTTTTCATTAAGGTTGTGCCGCCAAGAGTTTTGATTGCCTCTTTAGGGTGTGCAAAAAAGTCAGCCACACCGGCAATAAAATCCTTTGTTCCTACATTTTCCCAATAAGCAGGAAAAGAGGTAAGCTGTTTTATTGCCAAACTAGGTTTAACCGCCAGCACCGACTTAGCATAATTCGCACGTAACTTATTCCAAAACTTGCCCCAAGCGTCAACTTTATCATTGCCGTTGTTGGCAAGATTGTTAATTTCATAAGCTATACGCTTATTCATTTCAGCGCCAAATAAAGAGTTAATAATGTTTTTAACGTCCTTATTTGCCAGCACCGCGTTAATATCGGTCAGCTTATCCATATAACCCATATAATGATTTTGCTGGTTGATGTATTTATTTAACGCCCTAAATGCACCTTGAATATTGATAACGCCAGTGCCAGCAACCGCCACTCTTTTCTTAGCGCCGCTAAAACTAGCGTAGCCGTGTGTGGTTTTATCGTCAATCGTTACACCGTCCACACTCATTGCACGTGGTGTGTAATACTTTGACTTAGGCAGGCTCATACCAAAATGTTCCTCATAAAAGGCATTAAACCGCTCATAATTCTCATTATAAAACCCAAATATAGCGTCAGCCACCGCCAAATCATCAGTAGTTAATTCGTCTTTAACCTTATTCAAAAACGCTTGATTGTATTGATTGACTGGATCGTTAATCATAATCTCACGCGTATCATCGTCCAAAGACTTCATATAAATATCTATAAGCTGGTCTTTGGTAAATGTGCGCTTGAACGCTTGCCATTTTTGATATTTCGGATTCCGTTCTTTTGGATCAATTAAGCCGCTCCATTCAATTACAACCTTTTTATCCAGCTCCGTGTTCATATAGTGTGTAACACTTTGCGCGTTGTTCATTGTGCCGCTCAAAGCCTTTTCCAGCTTTTGACTAATCAGCTCACTATCCGCCGCAATACCGGCATATTTTTTCTGTTCCGCCTCAAACATCTCTAAATCTTGTGAGATTGCAGATTTTCCGGTTTGTGTGCGTTCGTCATTCATAGAAAGCGTATCAAGCAAGCCGTTCCAGCCTTGTTGGCTCAATCCGAAACGTGCCAGCCGTTTTTTCAGCTCCGAGCTTTCAATATTCGGATTGATAGCGCCGTAGTTGGTTAAAACGTTTTTGGCGCGCTCAATCATTTGTTTTTTGCGTTCACGCTTAGCGTCCCCAGTGATTTTATCGGTCAGCCGCCCCATATTGTAGCTTTCAGCCAAGCCGTCATAAAGTTTCAAGAGTTCGCTGTTGCTAATCTTATTGAGGTTGTAAGAGAGTAGGCGGTTTTCAAAAATCAGTTGTTCAATATCAACATCACCGCCCGACTTCATTTGATCCTCAATCAGCTCAACGTTTTCTTGTAGCTTTTGCTTAGCCTCGTCTTTGTTCATTGTTGCCAATTCACGGTAACGAGCAAAAGCGTCATTGAGTTGTTTGTTCGGAAAACGCCCAACGAGTTTGCCGCCGCTTGTGCGTGGTTCGCTCCATTTAAGCAGTTTTTCAATCCGAGCCTTAACATTATCACGGTTAAAGTTCAAGCCGTCCAACTGGTTACGCAAAACAGTATAATCCCATTCGGTCAACACTTCTTTGTTGCTGTTAGCCGGTTTGTTTTCAAACTCTTTCAGAGCCTCCACAAACTCTTTATTTTTCATACCGTTGCGGAGCCGTTGAATAAGGTTTTGCATATCCGCCTTACTCATTTTGCCCTCATAAAGCAGTTGCATAGCGCGGTTAGTTTGCCATTGTGAGATATTGCCACGCTCCAACATTTGCCCCATTTTAAGCGTGCTTGCTTGCATAGCAAAGTCAAGCCCTTTACCACCCATCATTTCATCAAACGTTGCGCGCACTTCGTCCGTAATGTTAATACCTTTAAGGCGCTTAACCTCATACCAAAGGCTACTAATCCATTTTTTGAAACGAGCAAAAACGCCGCGTAAAATTTGGTTAGGCGCGCGTCCGTCCAGCAAATATATCTCATACGTATCAGCAAACTTTTCCTCTTGTTCACGCGTTAAGTTTCCGTCCTCAGAGCCAAGATATTTATAAATAGCCGCCAACTGTTCAGCAGTTTTAGCATTATCCGAGAATTTTTGCATATCGTGTAAAAAGAAGTGTCCGAGTTCGTGAATAACTGTTGACGCGTCAGCATTTTCAAAAGCATAGATAATGTTTTGATCGCCGCGTTCAACAAACGCCCCACGCGGCGGCACATTATCACCAAGCGTTTCTTGATAAAACTTTTGGACAACCTTTACGTCATCAGGGTTAAAAATAACAAAGCAACGTCCATCTTGTTTGCCATTATAGGTTATACCTTTAATACCATAAGCGTTTAACTGTTTGGACGCCTCTTTATTACCCTTACTAGTAACGGCAATATAACTACTATTATTAAAAACACTATCGTCCATTAAGGCGGATAACAGTGCATATATTTGTTTTCCTGTTTGCTCCTCTTTTAGCAGTATGTCCTTAAATTTATTATTACCATTAAGATCATCATAATCATTTGCCAGCCTTGTTAAAGCCTTTTTAACAATATCAGATTGTTCATTAAATGATTTTTGTTCATCAAGTAAATAAGGATTTTCCGGTAAATCTACCTCGTGGACTTGTCCCCATTGTTTTATAGTAAAATCATCATCAGTTAGCTTTTCTGCCTTTGCTTTTATAGCCTCAGCTTTTTCATAGCATTTTTTGAACGTATCAATATTTGTTCGTTGATAATTTTTCTTAAAGTCAATTATATATTCGTTCAACGCCTTTATAAAATATTCTCTAGGGTTCATATCAGGGTTGTTTTCAAGCAATAATAACGCGCCGTCATAATAGCCAATAAACCCATCTAAGCCCTTTAAGAAATCACCTATACTTTTATCTTGTATTCTAAGTGAAGATGATTGAGTGCCTAAAAAGGCTTTACGATAGCTTTCAGCTACATTTCTATTTAAGGCATAATATAAACCCCAACCGTGGACTTGATTCCCCTCACCAGTGCCAATAGCCTCAAGGCTAGGTTTATCATAATCCACACGACTACCAGCAAAAGCCGATTGAAAATAAGCCCTATCGTTTGTTTCATCTTTGTTAAGAGTATAAACATCACGTAAACCCTCAGCAAACTTCTTTTGCCGTTTATAGCCGAGTTTCTTAAATTTATTCTCATCAAATTCAGACACAGGGACAAATACCTGTTCAGCACCACGATAGAGAATAATGGAGCTACCTTTTTCAAGTTTCTTAGGCACAAAGATATTTGTAAAATCCTTTTTGCCATCATATTCAAAATAGAAAGGATCGTGCCGCCCATAAGGGTTAGACGCGTCAACAATGTTATACATAAAGAAATCTTGATATTTTTTCTTTATCTTACGTGCCGCATTATATTTATCCTTTTTATCATAATACTCAGCATTATCAGCCGCAAAGCTATCCAGTATTTTATCAAATTCCGCCAAATCAGCCTCAAGCTGTTCATCAGATATTGCACCTTGTAAGTAAATATCGTTAGTGCTTTCGCTAAACGAGCCGCGGTTAAGTGTTGATTTTATTTGATTCGGCTCAAAAGCAACCCATACGCCGTGCGCCGCAGAAATACCATCATTTTCAGGTTTCAAATTATAGTCGCTTAGGGCTGGATTTTCAATTTTCAAATATACAGGCATAATTGTTTTGCCGTAATTTTGTGCGTCATAGTATTCTTTTGTAAAATAAAATCCTCTGCCTTGATATAGGTTTTTATGCTTTTTGCCTATTGCGCCCTTATCAAATTCCCTAAACTTCTTATTTGTGCCGTGATATACCACCAACGGTTTGCCGTCAGCGTCAACAACCTTGCTATCACCAAACCATTCATAAAAGGCGCGTAATCCCTCAGCAGTTTTAGCAATACGGCTACCATCACTGTTGGTTGCCCAGCGGTCAACACCATTTATATTTATCTTTTCGTCCGTATAGGTATTGACAAACTCAATTAAATCATTTATAATAATGTCAATACCGCTGTTGTTTGCGACTGTTGCTTTGTCAGCTTTCGCGAAATTCCCTAAGGAGTTTCCAGCGGTATTTTTTCTGCCTACTTTCAAATCATACGCCGCAAGCTCTCTACCTCCATTTTCTTCAATTTCAATATCGGTTAAATCTTTATTGCCGTTTGCCAATTCTTTAACTGTAATCTTAACAATAAAAGTTTCCGCCGGTGAATCGCTGTCTTTTTGAGATTGAATAACATTTGCGTAGCGGTGTATCTTGTTTTTAGAGTTATGTTTTTCGTCATTATGTGTTTTAACCAATATTGCACTATCAAAAATATCAGCAATGTTGGCAATACATTCCTTGCCTAAGACGCCACCAATATTACCATCAAGCCTATTACCAGTTGACTTAAACATTTTATGTAAGGCTTTATTTGATAACGTAGCGGTTTCACCTCTTGCGCTGTTTTTCAAAACGCGCATACCTTTTTCGTTTACCTTAACTTTTGTATCAAGCGCGGCAATAACATCATCAAGGCTTACGCTTTCGCTATTTTCACGGTCAGAAAAAAAGCGGTTGATCTTAACCGCTTTAACTTTTTCGTTTTCTCTACCTTTAAGCTCAGGGTTTATATCCTTGCGCTCAAATTTCAGCCGCTCAGCGTCAATTTCGGTTATCTTGTTTGCTAAACTTACCGCCTCGTGAAACAGCGTAAAATCATCATCAAAGGTTTCACCGGTTGTTTCCGGCTCATATTGCTTAGCATTTTTGCTATATTCCTCAGCCGCTTTATAATAAGCCGCCTCAGCCTCCTCAGCGGTCATACCTCTATAATCAATACCGAGCATATCCATTTGTTCAGCCAAGCTATTAACATAATCAATAACCGATTCTGTGTTGCCCTCTTGATATTGATAGCGCTTTTTGCCAAACAATTCAGCGTCTATTGCGTCTAACAAATCCTGTATTGTCGGACGTTCAGACTTGCTGGAAAAATAGCCGTGTTCCCAAGCCGCCAAAGCCATATCATCAAAACTGTTACCGCTTTTATTGTTGATAAGCCCAATACGTTGCTTTTGTGCGTCCATATTTTTCAGCTCACCGCCAACATCTTTTAAGCCGCCGCGTTTGATAATAAACGTAATCAGGCTATCACCCCTGTTTTCCTTTTCAATCTTAGCAACTTTGTTGTATAGCTTATCGTCAACCAAAGCCTCAAACGGATTAACATTTTGCGGATTGATTTTTTTAGACTTCCTAACGTTTTCTACTTCTTCTTTGTAGTTCAAAACGCCCATAATGGTTTGCACGCGTTTATTAATTGCCTTGACAGATTCCTCAGCCCCTTTGTTTTCAAACCATTGCTTTGCCGTTTCAGCGTTGAAATTTGCCGTCTCCAAATCACCATAACGCGCACGAGCCGCCAAACCTTTGCGTAACGCTTTCTTTTGTGCCTCCGTCCAGTTTTCCGGCACAACGTTCATAATATCATCAATTTGCTGTTGGCGCTTTGTGTAGTTATCTGTTACCGGCACGCCATTCTTAAAGTCCTCATAGTTTTGCCGTGTCAGGTTTAAGTTCCAGCGCTTACGCACTTCCTCCGTGCTAACGCCCTCAGCCCTTGCAATCGCAACCGCGCGTGCCGCTAAAACACGAGCGGCATTATCAGCCACACCCCGATCATAACCGGCGGTGTCCATCTTATCAAAATATTCATTATAGGTTTCATTAAAGCCATTACGTGCATCAATATAGTTTGCGGCAATATCAATGGTTTTATCAATATCCTCATCACTCATACCGTATTTTTCTTTAAGCATAGCACGTGTATCAGCGCTCAGGCTTTCAGCGGTTAAACCGTCCGGCATAACATCAATCTCAGATTCCTTGCGTAACAACTTTGCAATTTCTTCATCATACGCCGCGCCTTGTTGCAATAAAGCCTCTTGCACGTTATCAGCCACAATTTGCACTTCTTCATCGGTCAATTCCGGCGTATTTTCCTTAATGATATTTTTAATAGCACCGTTATCTTGCGCAATCTTTTGGTTATAAATGCTTGTGCCTATTCCGCCAGCACCAGCACCGGAAACAGATCCGGCGGCAAAAGCAAACAAACTTTGGCTTAAAACTTCATCAAAACTGTAACTGGACACATCATTGTAGTTTTCCCACAACATACCGGCACCCTCTTGCAAAAATTCCTCACCGCCCTCAGTAACAGCGCCTTTAGCCGCCGCACCCCATAGGCTTTGAGGGTGTCGGGAGGCAATTTTACCAATAGCCGAGCGTCCGACTTTGCTTTGTATGGTTTTTGCAATAGAGGATTGAATAACTTTATTGCCGAGTTGTTGAATAGGTTTAATCTTTGCCACGCCAAGCAAGAGCCTATCACCTACAAATTCCAAGCTCCCCTCAATCGCACCAGCAACCGTAGCGTCCGTGCTTGCGTCATTTGCACTTTCACCGGCGGCAATAGCCTTATCAAAATATTCAGTGTCTTTGAGTGCCGCGTATGTTGCGCCAATCGTAGCCGCCGCAACTGTTGGGTTTTTTGTAGCAATCGCAACCGCCGCCGCCTCAGCCGTGCTAACAATACCGCTACTTGCGGCAATAAAAAATTTATCGGCATTATCCAGCTTTTCATCAGGGCGCATAATTTGTGCGCCTTTATTGAAAAACTTTTGCGTGCGCTCACGCAAGTTTTGGATATAGGCTATTTTTTCCTTTTGACGGCGGATAATTCCTTGCTTTTCTTCATCGCTCAATTCCTTATCGCCAAAGTAGCTCCAATCGCCGTTTTCCCAATCCTCAACCAGTTTCATACGTTTTTGATAGCGCAAGCCCTTATCCAACACAAGTGAATCCACTAATTGCCCAGCGTGTTCAACAACCGCGCGGTCAAAGTCTTGAAAAACTTCCTCAATAGATGATCCAACAATATCTACACCAGTCCAAACCTTGCCCCAAAACGAACCTTTATCTTTGCCGCCGTGTTGCGTATCAATCGCAAATTTAGCGTCCGTTGCGTCCATACCGAGCGGCACATTATACATTTTTTGGCTTTCGGCGTCCATAACGGATTGAGTCAGGGGCTGTGTTTCCTCAATTTCCCATTGCGGCTGGTTAGCTTTATTATCCGTTGCAACCGTATTTTCAATTTCCCAAGCCATTATTTTTGCCCTCCAAATTGTTTGTATTTTTCATAACTTACTTCTTCAACCGTGCCATCAGCACGCACCAAACCGTATTTACCGCTTGCGGCGTCATACGCTGTGCCTTTATAGCGTGTGTCGCTAACCGGTGTGCCAAGCCGCGCATTATTGATATTATTGGTATTGCCAACCAAAGCACCACCATCAAGCACCTTGTTTGGCTGTTGCTCCGGCGGTATGCTTGATAAAAAGCCAAATCTATCATTTGCCATTTGCCGTATGGTGGTATCTTGTGCATTATTGAAAATAGCGCGTTTTTGCGAACCGTCCTCAAGAGCCACTACATCAGCAATATTATTGAGTCCGTTAGCTTTTGCCGCTCTTAAAAGATTGTTATTGTAAAGCTGGTAAGCTTTAACGCTTATACGTGCATTATTTGCCGCGTCAGCTTTTAATTCTTTTGATAAGCTTTTGCCTTTTTTTGTGCGCTTGGCAATTTGTTTGGTGTTTTTCAGCCAACCGTTCTTTTCCAAATAGTCTTTAACCTCACTCATTCCCAAATCACCGGTAAACCAACCAAAATTATCAGTTGAAAGTTTATCAATTTGCCGTCCCCACGTATCATTTAACGGCATAATAATTTGATCCAAAACCTTTTTACCCTCTGCAACGCTCATTGCCTTAACCGCCAAAGCATTATAAACCTTATTTTGCAGTTTGGCGTAGTCTTGCGGTGTAGCCTCAGCATTGCTGGTTATTTGTGCTATTTCATCATAAAGATTTTCCTTAATCATAACCTTTTCGTTTTCGTCCGGCTGTAATAGTTTACCATAACCGTTTAGCGACTTAATCAAGCTTTTATACTCTTTACTTGCGCCTTTAGGCATACGGCGGTTAATTTCCGCAATACTCAGGTTATTTGTAGAGCTTTGGTTTAATAAATCGTATTCACTATGCAACTGATTAAAGGTGTCCAAATACTCTTTTTGCCTTTTCAAACCTTGTATTTTAGCGGTTGCAAATTCCTTTAATTGTTTGCGTTCGTTTTCGTCCGGCACTTTTGCCGTGATAGCGTCAAGAGCTGTATTTATTTCTTCATCGCTCCAATCCTCCGGCGAGCTATCCAAAAAATTGTTAATGCTTGCCGCTGTTCTTTTTTTATTGTAGTCCTCTAAAGCAACATTATATTCATATTGACTTATAGAGCCGTCTTTCAACATACCGTTCAAGTCAGAAACAATACGATTATCAATTTCAGCCGCATAAGCAGGGTTAGCACTTGCCGCCAATTCTGCCGCCTTATCACGTTCACGAGCGGCGCGCAATCTGTTTTCACGTTGCAAATCTTGGGTTTGCTTAAATCTCAAATTCAGTAAAGCCTCTTTATCGTCAAGCGCCGTCATAGATTGATATTCGCGCGCAAAACGACTATCAATATTTTTCCCATACTTTTTATTGATTTTTTCCATTGCCTTTTCATACGCCGCCTCACGCATACGAGGCTCAGCAATAGCATTAGCCTCATTGAGTGCGTTTTTTTGCTCCAAAGCACGGTTGGTATAATCTTCTTTCATATCACGCTTAGCCGCCTCATAGTCAGCCTTTGCATATACCTCCAATGCTTGATTGCTAAAGTCGGTTAAATTGTTCATCAAGTCAGCGGTTGCGTCGTATTGTTCAACATAGTGTTGGTGTGGGTTTTTAGCAGTTGGGTTTGCCCTAACTTGCCGTGTATATGTATTCTCTAAAGCCATTGCTTATTACTCCTATTCTTTAAACATTCCGCCAGCAACTGCCGTATTTAATGCACTACCGGCGCCGCCGATAATTGCATTTAACCACCGATTTTTTTTAGCATTTTTGGCATTTGCTAAAAGTTGGCTTGCCTCCGTTCTTGATTTTTGCGCCTCATACATTGTAGCAGTATAGGCTGTATGATTATTGTAACGAGCCATCATATTATCAAGTTCAGCCTCTTGTTCAGAGCGCATTTGCACGTCAATCAGTGTGCCGCCGGTAACGCCGCTTTGTGCGGCTGTTGCACGTAACCGTGAAAGTTCCAAATCGCGTGCTTTTCTATCCATATCCTCATTATAAGCGTCCGCATTAGCTTGTGCCGCCGCGTTACTTTCGTAAATATCGCCCTCAAGATTTTTTAAGGCGGCTTGTTGTTTCAACTGTTTTATTTGTGAATTTGTTTGAACTAAACTATTTGCAAAATTCAATCCAAAACTTGCCGCCGTAGCCGCCGCTAAAACCGGTAAAACCATTTCAAACCTCCCTTAATAAACTTCAAATTCAAATACAATTGCCTGTAAAACAAAAGGTAACGGATATGGTTGCACAAATATAATTTGTTCCGCCTCCGTATAATCGCCGTTAAAGGGTGAAAGCTCAATATCGCCACTGTATAATGGTATCGGATCATCAAGCGCATCACCGCCGGAACGGCTTAAAATATCTTTCAGACTATCCATTGTATCACCACTTTTACCGCCCATAGAGTTATAAACCCTAAAGCCAATTTGATTAACGCGCTTAATACGCGCCCTTGCACTTGTTTCACCATCACCCTCAAGTGGTGTTGGTATTATTACGCCTTTATACGGAAGTCCCACAACCGCAATTTTACTTTCGCGTTGCAAGGTGACTGTCCACGCGCCATTTACAAGCGTTACTTCTTGCTCCGGTTCAATACCGCCCTCAGAAACAATGCTAACCGTCCTACCGGCTAAATGATCCAAGCCAACATTTATAACCGTAAATGCTGTATTGCTGGTATAAACATTACTTGCGTCCAAGTAACAAGCCTCTTTTTGCGCCTCTAAAAGACTATCAATACAATACTGCTTATACGCCGCCGCCGTTTCAAAGTCTGCTATTGTTTTTGAGAAAAAGCCTTGAAAAGGATTTTGCAAAAATTCAACACCATAATTGTCAACTTCAACTTCATTGATAATTTTTTTGCGTTTGACACATACGGCAAGGTTAGCACTATCGGCGGCAATACTCACGATTTCGCCGTCTGTTTTTAATCTATACCAAGCCAAACCCTCTTGTGTTGGGTTATATAAGCAACAAGAAAGTGCGCCATTATCTTTAAGGCAGTAAATAACATCAAACGGCTCTTTAATTCTTGCCATATCAGTTATACCCTCAACGCAAATATGCTTGGCGTATGTCTGTATCGTGTCACTGTCATATTGATAGCTGTTTGCATTATATGACAGCGTATTGGCGTTTGCGCCGGTAATATCTATAAATACAAATCTTTGTCCGATTCGCACCGGTTGAATCCGGCGGCAACCATCGTGCGTTTGTTCAAATGAGCGGCAATTACTTACATAGAATAAATCGCTGGTATTGCTTTCACCAATAGCTACAATATTGACATCAGTGCCGCATATTAAGTCTTTTGCACTTTCCAGCCACTTAATAGAGCCAACCGTTACACCGCTTGAAACATTAAAGCTAAAGCCTGTTTCATAGGTAATTGCGCTATAATCTTTTTCCGCAAAGTTTTCAAAATCATCACTCCAGCTAAACCATACCCTGTTGTCACGCGCCACACATAAACGTTCGCGGTGAAAACAACCGCAGGTAGGGTAGCCATATTCTTCACACCAACTGCCAAATTTCCACTTCCACGTAGCACGTGTATTACCGACTGCCGCAAACGGTATCGGTAATAAAACTTTTACAACCGCGCTTTTCCCGTCTTGAGCAATACTCACAATTTTACCTATACCATAACCGCAATCTTCATAAATCCAGTTAAGTTTACCGTCCGTTGCCGTTCCCTCGGTATGTTTTGGTGCAGTATCACCGGTAGTGCCAGACGCGGCGGCTTTATAGGTTTTATAATTCACAACAACGCGTTGATTTTGCGTAACGCTTTTACCCTCAGCCCAAGTATATATTTCATTAAAGTTGATAGGTTCAATATAAAATAAACCGCCGATATGTCCGGCTTTAAAAATTGCATTAGTGCAGGTAATAACCACGCTATCACCGGTTTGAGCGCTTGCATAAACCCTTACCTCATCATCAGTGTTTAAATCCTCAAAACCGCCATCTTCCGCATAATCAACTTCGTTAATACTGAAAGAGCCGTTAGCATTACGTTCCAAGCGCATAACCGGATATTTTTTTTGCGTTTGAAACAAATAAATAACATCGCCGCTTTGTGCTGTTTTAATTGCCGGTGTGCCATCTTCGTCAAATAAATCATTGAGTAAATACGGTGTAGTTAATTCAACCGGATTTTGCCCACCATCAACCAGCAAAACGCCATCACGATAAAAACGCATATACCGGTTGCCCAGTTCCATAATATAAACATCGGTGTCATTATATGCAAAGCGCAAAAGTAAAGCTTTAGAGTTATTTTTTGTTTGGTGTGCATAATTCATACCGCCGCGGTAATATGCCGCGCCTTGTATGGTTAAAATCATATTATCACATACCTTACAACCGCTGTTTACTTTGGCTATATCATCACGCCCATAGAGATCAGGGCTTATTTCCCCTGTATTAAAGGCGCGTAAAACTCTTTTTTGCACCATTATTCAACTCCCCATTCATCAATTATACGCCCACGTAACCAGTTGCCTGTTGGTTTCGGACGTGCCGGATATTCCAAAGCATTACATCTTAAAGCGTCATCAATCGCCTCTGCGCGTTGGCGTTGTAAAGTGTCGTATGCTGTATTACTTTGTTTAATTCGTTCGCAACAAGAAATTGCCAAATCAAGTGCCAATACCTTACAAAAGCACGCGTCATAGTTGGCTACATCTTCATTACGGTATTTATATTCAATTATCAGTGGTGGTTGGTAGCGTGTATAAATCTTATTGCCGCGTATTTTGTAAAAAGGGCTGTAATGTTCGGTTAATTCAACGCCTGAATAACCTGTAAATCTGTCATTTATGCTTATAATTCCCAAACAATCACTTGGGGTTTGATAAATATATTTAAAATCTTCATATAAAATGCTGTCGCTTTCCTCTAAAAAAGCCGCTGTATCTCTCTTTATGCAACAATTCCAGTTATAAGACCTTATTAAATTGTCGCGCACCATACGATAAGCCGCTTGCATTTCCTCCGCCGCATTTGTTTTATCCGTAACAGAAATATTATGCTTACCACCCAGCGCACGGATTGCCGCGTTGATAATATCCAAATCAGTTGTGCAAGTTGCTGTCATTTGTAAAAATCCTTTAAATCATCAAATTAAAAGAGGGGGTTTATAGCCCCCTCCAAGGTTTAGTTATTAGACGTTTCGGTTGCCGGAGTTTCAGCCGGTTGTTCATTCACTGCCGGTTGAGCTAATTCAGCCTCTTTTTTAGCGATTTCAGCCGCTAAGTTTTCAGGACTCAATATATGCCAGTTGGCAATTTTTAACTCTTTGCCGCGCAAACGTAAAGCCTGTTCCTGTTCACTAACAACCTTTTTACCATTACCGCTGGTTTTGGTTGCCGGAGTTTCAGCCGGAGCCGCACCCTCACGTATAAAGTTGGTATTATCGTCTAAATTAATGTTTGTATCTAAAGTTTCCCCTTTGCGATAAAACTTAAAATTCCAAACAGTATCATTTTTAGCAGTATATTTAGTCATAGCTTACCCCACTACAAATGGAATGACTTTTATCTTTCCGCTAATACCGCTATCGTTACTGGCGAAAGCAACTTTAGCATAGTCTTTAACGTAGGACGGAAAGCCGATTTCAGCAATGACTTCACCCTCTGCGAAAGTGGTTGCCGCCGCCATTGTGCGAGTATGAGAGCCTAAAGAGCTATACTCACCGGAAACGGTAGCGCATTCGGTAGCAGTCAAGGTAACTGTTTTACCATTGGCAATACTGCAACCACCCTCACCGGCAACGGCTTGAGCGTAAACGTGCCCAAGAACGCCGCCAACTTTAATGCCGCGCGTAGCGGAAACGGAAGTTGCCGCGGTTGCCTCGTCAATAAAGTTTTCGTGATAAAATCCTATTTTCATATTCTTTATCCTTTTCAAAAAAAATTAAAATAAATAGAGCCGTCAATAAGGCGGCTCTATTGGTTAGAACGGCATACTAAATGCAGATTCAGTGCCGCGTAACATTGTGTTGGTGCCGATAAGCGGTATATCGTTCCATTCTTGAACGACATTTTTAATCTTATCATCAGCATAGACAGTGCGTAATTTTTCATACTTAAACTGTCCAAGGTGAGTTTTCATACCGCGGTTCATTACCAAGATTGTATCAGACGGATCTGCCTCAATTCTATCAAGCAAATCATCAATCATTGCCGCCGTAACATCGTGAGAGTTAGCCGGATCAATATTAACAATCATACCTAAGCTGTCCGGACGTGCAACCTGATAACCCAAATAAGCTTTCCAAGTTGCCTCGTAACCGATTTTACCGCTGTTAGAGCCGCTGGTAATTTTATGACGTTCACCGCCACAGAGCCAATCCATAACCATAACTTCATCTTTGTTTTCACCAATCGGGGAAAGCAAACCGCAGTTTTCTTCTTTATTTTGGCGAATAGCCATAATAGAGTAGTTTGTGCTACCGGTTCCTCCGGCGTTGATAATGGTTCTCTTGGTTGCGTCAGAGCCAACCAATTTATTATACTGATAAGCCTTTTTATAAAGGTGTTCGTAAATAAAGTGGCGTTCTGTTGCTTTACCGGCGTCATTTAATACCGTCGGTGTGCGTTTAGCAAAATATATTTCTGCCGCTTTACCGCCATCGGTTGTATTGTTGGCAATCATCAAAGCTTTTTCTTCCGATACGCTCATTTCGCCAGCCAATACACCTAAACGCTCTTGTTTCATAATGGTTTCAATATCCATTTCAGCATTCGGAGCGTCCCATTCTCTGAAAGAAGCACCGCTTACGCCAGAAACTTCTTCATACTGATTGAATAAGCCGTGAGTTGCTTGCATAAACGGCACGGTTTTCAAAAACTTTAACTCTTTCATAAAGGAGTTAATAAGCATTTGTTGCGTTTTACTGTAACTCAAAGCTACCTGTTGCAATGTATCATTACTCATTTACATTTTTCCTATAAAATATGGAGGCTTAATTGCCTCCTGTTTAATAAAAGTATATCACCCTCGTTTGCGTGCGATATACCCCAGAAGGCTCTCACCATCATCGCTATTGCCGCCAGTAACGCCGCTATGGTCGCTCTGCGTTTTTCCCAATAACATCATCATAGAGAGTGCCGCCTCCACTCCGATTGTTTCGGAGATTCCCCTCAGTTTGTCCTTATCAAATCCCATTAAGGACAATCCTTTATTCACAAGACTTTCATTTTCCTTTTTGCTTTCGCCCCAGCCGCTTGAGATTTTATTATAACTATCGTCAAAGGCTTGTTGGCTTTGTTGTTCGTCTGCCTTAATAGCTGCAAGCGTATTATCTAAAACGGACTTAGCGGCAATAGGATCAAGTTGGCATTTATGAATAAAGTTTACCAAACTTTTTTGTTCTTCCGTGTCCATCGGCAAACCGTAACCGGTTGCCTCGTCAGGATAACCGCAAGATTTTCTAAATGCTAAAATCGCCTCAGCGTCATCAGCATTCGGAAAAACTAAACCCCCGGTGTCTTTATCACTAGGGGTTTGCGTTTCATTTCCGCCTGTTGTTTCCGGCGGTGTGGTATTATCCGCTGGTGGTGTTTCCGGCGGTGTGGTTGGTGTTTGCGTTTCATTTCCGCCGTTTACATCTTCGTTTTCTTTCATATTTAAGCTCCTAAATATCGTTTAACAATTTGCTCTAACGGTGTATTGATAAAGTAGTCAACTCTTTCAAGCACCGTAGCGCGCCCAGTAGCCACCAGCACCTTGTTTGTATCAAGGTTAGGTGTTTTTCCGCTCATATCCGTTGGTATGGATAAAGCGCAAAACTCTCTCAAATCTTGCATAACAACCGGATTTTTAGCCAATTCGCTGTAAGCCTCTTTCAGTTGTTCACACGCAAGTTTTGTATCTTCATATCTTTTTTTTGCTTTTGCCTCAGCGCTATTATCTGCCATAATTTACCTCCGCTAATAATCACCATTTGCCAAGCGGTTATCATATCGCGCACTAACATCACCAGCAACGTCAGCCGCCGCACTGTCTATTACTGCCGCTTGTGCCGCCGCATTATTAACATCTGCCTGTTGTTTTGATAAATCTTTATAATCATCTTCATCAACCAAAAGGTCAGCAGGCATACCATTTGCACTTGCAATGGTTGTCAGGCATTTATATCCGTTAAATGCAAGAGATATATGCCGGTCAAAGTTTGATAACATAACCGCCGCTTGCATAGTGGTTGCAATACCATTTGCCTTAATCAACTCTTGTGCCTTGTGTTGTTCGCCCTCATATTGAATAGCCGCGTATGGTTCGTCATTTTCCATAAGCTCCATCAGTTCAGGCGGCATATTGTCCGGTAATTTGCCTTGCCGCCGCATAATATCCAACTCACGCATAACCATCGGATCAAGTAATTCATTTTCAATCGGGAAAACGTTAATACTCATAATCATTGCACGTTCAAAAGCACGTTGGTTAATTTCGGTGGCAGTCATCTTACCCTCTTGGTAATACATCATATAGAGCGGAACAAGGTAAAAATCCTCAATTCCCTTAGCAAGCAATTCTTCCATCTCAACGCCCAGCCGCGTATTATCGCCGGTTTGTAACGGCTTTAACATCTCACGCCCCTCACTATCAAGCGTGCCAGCCATAATAGCACCGGCAACCGGCATTAAACCGCCAAAAGCCGCGTCATTTCGTGCTAAAAGTGGGGGATCAACTTGCTTTTCTGCGCTTTCAATCGTTGATTTACGCACTCTTTGTAACATCTTAATATCAGGCAAAGCCTCTAAAGATGGTGAGTTAGAATAAATATCACAATCCAATTCTTGATAACGCGTAAACATATAAGGGCAGGTGAAAAACTTACCGCTATCCAGCACCGCCGGTTTATTTATATCATTAAGAATAAGATAAGATTTATAGCGGTATTTGGTAATTTTCTTTTTACCTCTGCCTAAATCGGTAACAAGCTTATTTTCTTCTACCTCATCTTTACTTAATTTACAAACAACGTGAATAAGGCTTAATTCGGTAAATTTGTTAGCTTTTACCTTATCGTATATTTCACCCGGTATAACACTTTCCGGCTTAATACCTTTGCTTTTTAATTCTTCGCAAATTTCCCAAGCCGATTTTACGATTTTACGGTAACACGTTTTAATTGTGCCGTTATTATACAAAATAGGGTAAAAATCTTTAATATTTACCGCCTCATAAGTTGCGCCGTCACCGTCCTTATCTTCATCAACAAACACAACACCCAAGCCAAGTTTCCCATAGCCATACCAAGTTTTAATAATTGCTTTATTAAATCCGGCATTCGGACGATAACGCATTTCAAATACCGCGTCTGTCAGCTTTTCCAACCAAGAGGTAACTGCTTGCTTGTCTTTCAAGCGATTAAGCGGTGCGGTAAACCTATGCCATCTTTGGTTTGGCGGTGTAACGGTTGATTGTAGCGCCGCCACAAATTTTGGTAATGCTCTTTGTGCGGTTGTGGCATATATTTTTTCATTCCATACCTTTTTAGCCGCATATTTTTTGGTAATAAAAGCATTAGCCGGATCAATCATTTCTAAAATTGTCTGCCAAACACACTCTAAAGGTTTACGGTTGCTTTCCAGCTTACCCAAATCCTTAACATATTCACGTGCCTGTTCTTGGTTGATTTCAAACATATTAGACTCCTAACGTAGAAGATTGCCCCAGTGTTTTGCTATTAATCATAGGCGCACCCTCACGTCTGCGACGTGTAATGCGTTTACGCACATCGCCCACATATTCAAGCAAGCCATCAACATCATCAACCGTTACCGGTTGGCTGGAGGTGGCACTAACATTTTCAGCTACACGTCCATTATCCGTAATAGCGCTTGCCTCGCGCAATGCCTTTTGTTCAGGGGTTTCTTCCTCTTGTTGAGATTGATTAACCCCATTAAGCAGATTTTTTATACGAGATTCCCCTATTTTTTGTTGGTTTAATTTTGCGTGTAACTTTCTTATTTTCCTAAAAATTCTTGAAAAAGACATCTTCTACACCCCCAAAGCGGTTGTGCCACTTAATTTATTAGCATCGCCGTTGACACTACCGGCGGTGTTATTTGTGCTTGCTCTATTACGCCGCGCTTTACGTGTGCGTAAATCGCTCACATATTGCAACAAACCGTCTGTTTGAATATCGGTAACAGGCGTATCTGTTGCTTTAACTTTATCCAGTATGCCGGTGTTTACAATAGCGTCCTTGCCTTGTAATCCAACCGTCCCGAATGTTGCTGTTTTTGTAAGTCCGTCCGCTACACCTTTAATATCGCCCTTAGCCAAACTTGTAACAGTTTTAACCGGTGCTTTAACGACATTACTAACAGCCTTTGTAACCGATTTAACGGCTTTCTTTATACTAAAACCCATTGTTTTACTCCATTAATAAGCCTATCACCCCCGATTATACATAACGGTTTGATAAGGCATTGCGTTATTATTTGGGAAAATACCGTTTATATCAAACAGCCTCCCCAGTGCGTCAATCATATCATCGTGATTAACTGCCGGATATTTCAAATATTCATCGTCAATGAACATTTGTGTAAAATCTTTAATTTCACCGTCCACCGTCATCATTGGCAACCGTGTCGGAAAATAGATTTTTCCCTGTTCAAATAGTGGTTGCAAACGTTCAATTCTTTGCTTTTTAGCCATTGCGCCACCTAACCGGTTAATATTAAACCGATAATGCCTTGTTGTCATTTCAGCCTCAATATGTTCACGGTCAGCTTGTTGTCCGTAGCTTTCATACCAAACAGCGTTTGGTTTATACATATCAACCAGCCTAAATAACCAGTTAGTGCGCTCCGTTAAGTTAAGTCTATCACGTATGCCATCAATTACATAATAATTGCCGTCCTTACCAAACCCCAACACAAGCATTACGGTATAATCGCTTTTCTTATCTTTAGAGCTTGCCGGATCAACCACAATATAGCGGTTCATAGTTTCCCAGCCCTCACCATTATAATATTTCAACCATTCCGGCATAAAATAACGGTTATTGGCAATAGATGGATCAAGTAGCATTTGCGTCCCGAATGTAGCCGCCCCCATTTCAACACGCTTTGCTTTCAAATCCTCCGGGGATAAGAAAACGCTGGTGTTAAAATCCGTTGCGTCAGTCATTGCCGGATATATACGCGGTGTTACCGAGCCATCTTTAATAATTTCATTATAGGTATCGTTATACGCATAAAAAGTGCCTATCATTATTCTTTTTGCGTCCGCCGAGCCTAAGTTAAGACTCATACGAAAAGCCGCCGTAGTTTTCAAAATTTGCTCCGGTGTATTAACACTTTCCAGTGTAACCAAATCATCATAGATAAGTCGGTCAAAGTGCATACCGGTTGGCTGTCCCTCAACCACGCCGCAAGCCTCAACCGTCATTTCCTTACGTGTTGAGTTGCGTTTTACGCAAATTTTATCCTCTGTCCATTTCGGGCTTTCCTTTTTCGGATCGGCATATAATATTTCAGGAAACAATGCCTTTAATAAAACATTTGTTTCCAGTGCATTCTTAATTTGTATCACAAACGCCCTAGCAATCGGCAATTTGTGTGAAAAAATCCCGATTGTCACTTCGGGATTATTTAATATTTCAAATATTGTGTAGGCAAATGTTATAATTGTGCTTTTGAAATGTCCGCGCGCCCACAAATCTAAGTAGCCGTAGGGGTTTTTCTGAAATTCCCTACACCTGTCTAACACCCATTGATTATTGGCAAAACTAACTCCAAGCACATACACCAGCAAAAAGAATAAATCATTTTTCGCCAGCGTCCTCCACGCATTCACTCTTTCCTTGTCGGATAACCGCATTAATGATTGCATTAATTCCCTGTATTGCGGTATCTGTTGGAGCAATATCAATTTTTCCATTGTGCTTTACCTCAGTTGCGCCACTTAAATCTACATTAACCTTTTCCCCATACTTTTTAGGACTCATACGCGCCATCGCAAATTTCCGTGTTTCAATTCTTAACTTTGCTCTTGCCACTTCCTCTTTATCGGCAGGGCAACCATCGGCAATATTCAAGATTTCATCAAAGAAATAATCCGCACGCGCCGCTTGCGCGTCCGTGTAGTTCTCACGAAACTCATCACTATTCAACCATTCATAAACCTTAGTTAAAGGCAATCCGTGCTCCGAACAATAATTACGCAAGCTCTCACCATTTCGCATAGCCTCAAAAATACGTTCTGCGTTTGCCTTTGTTTTCCACTTTGCTTTTGGTCTGCCGTTCTTTTTTTTAGATTTTTTAATGTCCTTTTCTTTTACCATAATGTTACCCTCCAACCTATGTAAAGGCGGTGTGGTTGAGTGCGCCGCCTTTACTGGAGCTTATCCCTAGAGCGTTGCCCTAGTGTTATGCCAAACAAAAAACCGCAGGAGGTTTCAAATCTCTTGCGGTTTGACTAAGGTGTAATCACCCAGCCTACATTTTTTATACTTTAATTAGCCCGATTTTGTAAAGTCTGATTTTGTAAATAAATGTAAAGTCTTTGTAAAGTGGTGTAAAGTGCCTGTATAAATCATTGATTTACCTTTATTTTATGCTATAAAATACCTTTTTCAACCTTGTTTTCTGTCTATTTTTTAACTTTTCATCTTGACAAAAAGCCGTTGCAATGCCTTATCCATATAGATTTTCAGCCATTGCCGTGTAAATTTCGTTTTATATTCTACCACTTTCCACGGCAACGGACGCTCACGCATACGATAGCTCAACAATCTATACTCAAATGCCGTTAATTCGGGGATATAATAAATATCCATATACCAGCAATCAGCAATATCTTCCGGGGTTGGCGCGAAGTGCCGGTTTACATTTTCTGCGTCCTCATCGTTCGGCTCACTTGGGACGAGTTGCCATAAGTGATTTTTAGCATACCCCGGCTTTTGCACGTCCGGCAAGGCGCGCCAAGTTTCAAAATAACGCGTTAATTCGTATTTTACATCTTCAATGCAAGTAACTTTTCTAATCATTTTTCTTTAATCCCCCAAAATTCTCAACCAGTAAATAGACAGAAAAATAAGGCACAAAGCCAAAAACGCGCTCCTTATCCCTTGCCGAGCCAGCGCCGCTAGGCGCAATAAGCAATCGTAAGATTGCGCACATCTTTTTGCGCGTTGTAGCGCAAAACCTCCAAAATGCTTGTAAAGCGTAGTCTTTGCAAGGGTAAGCCGTTAGGCTTGTCCGCAAAGGCACGCTTGGTAACAAGCATTTATCCACACAAGCAGGGGATTTATCCACAGCTTGTGCAACCTTTTCCTTTTTCCCATACCCTTTTTCCATATCCCTTAAACCTCTAACCTCATACCTAAAACCTTAACCCTTTAACCAACAACCCATAAAATATATTTTTATTTTTCTTTTTGGTTCTTTTTCTTTTGTTTTTTGCCGCCCAAAAACCCAATGGGTTTATGTTTTGCATTTTTTGCACCCAAATAACCCAGTGGGTTATCAAAAATTTTTCAAAATCGGTTTTATTGGGTTTTCGGCACATTTTTCACCTCATATTAAAAAATCATATCCCAATGGGTTTTTTGGGTTTTATTTTTTACCCAGTTTAACCCAGTGGGTTTTTTATGTGTGTTTTTTAACCCAGTGGGTTTATTTGGGTTTTTAACGGTATGCATTTGTCTTACGCCCTCTACCTTTACTCTTTTTGCCATTCTCTTGGTTGCGCTTTTTTATAGCCTCATAGCGGCGAACATTAGCGTCCATTGTTTCCTTAAATATTTTAAATAACACACGCGCCGCCGGTGATAATGTTTTTACGTCCACCGCACCGTGCATATTATAGTCGTGCATAGCAATAAAGGTTTCTTTAAAAAGTTCTGCGTCCTCTGCACGCATAGCCTCAACGCTTGCCGCAGGGACAACCCAACCCTTTTTTCTTTCCTCAATTACTTCTTCTGCAATTTCCTCAACCATTTTTGACTCCCTATAAATTAAAACTAAATTGCGCGGCGTTTGGCTTGCCGTGCTTTGCATTAAATTCATTAAGCCTATTACGAATAATAGCCACGTATTCAGGCTCTTTTTCAATCACAGTGAATCGTCTGCCTAAGTTGCGTGCCGCCACCGCGGTTGTGCCACTACCGGCAAACGGATCTAAAATCAAATCACCTTTGTTTGTAAAATACTCTATAAACGGATACATTGCCTTTAGCGGTTTTTGTGTTGGGTGTTCCGTTCTTTCGTTTCCGCTACATATAGGCAATATAATATAATCCGGCTGTTGCCCATTCTCATAATTAAACGTCAGCTTTCCATCGGGCTTTTGCAACATTACAGCCGCCTCCCAGCCGTTTTGAAATTTCACCTTGCGCGCTTGCGGCACAGGATTTTGTTTTATAAATGCAAAATATCCTTTACACTTAAAGCCGTATTCGGTTTGTAAGTAGTGAGATAAAAAATTTATTCTGTCTTTATCAAAAAACGAAACAAGCATACCCCCCCCTCTAAGTTTTGGCACGCATAAATCAACCCACCGCTTTGTGAAATCCATAAAGTCATCAAAACCGGCAAATTTATCCCATTCACCAAAATTATGTGTAATAGCTTTAGCTTTTCCAAACTTTTGCCCGTTGCCTGTTCGGATTATTGTAGTATCGTTGGCAATACCGTAAGGCGGATCAGTCAGTATCATATCAACACTGCTGTCCGCCACGGTGTTCAACAACTCAAAACAATCCCCCTCCAATATACACATAATCTTATTCGCTCCAGCGGTGGTGTTACATATCCAAAGCTCTGCAATATAAATCAGTCAAAATTTCCTGTTCGCCTCTGTCTGCTGTATTCATCTTACGCAACTTTAGAACAATACGCATAATCTTCACATCAAAACCGGCGCTTTTAGCCTCAGCGAAAACATCGCGTATATCCCCATTTAAGTCGCTCTTTTCTTCTTCCAGCCTCTCAATGCGTTCAATTAAAGAACGTAACCTATCTTTGGCAATACCGCCAACCTCGGCGTCCTTTTGTGCGACACACTCCATAACCGGCTCATCTTCCGGCTCCGGTTTCTTATCCAAAACCTTGCCAATTCTTGTTTCGCTGTATTTACTGTTATTTTCCATAGTCTTTTGCTCCTTTTCAAAATTAAGTTTCTTTTCCGCCAGCACATCACAAAGGATTTTGCGGCGCTGTTCTTCTGCTTCCGGCGCACAAATCCGCGCATAATCATCAACCGTGAACGGATAAATAGGCTCACCCATCTTTATCAGTGTTTCGCATTTCATCATATTAAAGTGAATCGCCATATTGATATTAACGCCTTTTTCACTCATAGCCTCATAAGTGGTGTCAGTATCAACTTTAAGGGCGGCTTGCATATCCGTTATATATTCCGCCAAATTTTTGCGTTCTTCTTTTGTCATATAAGCAACTGCACCCAGCATTTATTTCCTCCCTGTTGCCTTAAATAATGAATCAATAAACGTTTCCTTAAATTTTTGTTCACGAGCGGCGCGTTGTTGGTTAAACGTTTCCGTAAGGTTTAGAGCTATCTTTGCTTTTTTAATCGCCTCTTTATTACCGCCTAAGCGTAACATTTTACCATCATCGGTTAATATTGTTACCTCAAAGGCTTGTATATTAAAGCGTCCGGCTTTAACCACCGCATTTTGTAACTCTTTATACATATCACTCATCGTCATCATTCCATACTTCAATAGCCGTGCAAGCGGCGCATATCGCTACAACCAACACAAGCAAAAAACTATTGTTATAACTACCACCATTTGTTCACCGCACCTAAAATACCCACGGCTACGATAAGCAAAAAGATTGCCAAACTGCCCCATAATGGCGCTGTTACAATCCACCAGCTCCAGCTAACCACATTACAAAGTTTCAGCACGAGAAATACGACAAATAAAATTTCTAAAAAAGTTATTTTCATAATACCACCTTGCGTTGTTTCGTAAATTTATTCACAAACTCTTTAACCAGTGCAATCAGCTTTTTATTGCCTTTATAGCCTTTGGTTGCGGTTTTGTAGCAATAATGCCGTCCGCTCTTAATTTTCCACAGTGTCATTTTCATTATCCTTTTCAGTTTCGTTAATGTTGTAAAAATCGTTAGGCTCAACTTGCCCACCGCTCCACTCATAGATTTTTTCTATGGTTTGGCGGCTAGGCATAACCTCACCATTTACCCAACGCCGCGCAACACAATGGACAACATTAAAATCACGTGCCAAATCCGCCACACGCTTGTTGGTTTGTTCTAAATATTTTTGAAGTGTCATCATTATTTTTTTACCTCCGTTACTATAATGTTCATAAAAAGAAAAAAATGCAACATAAAAATAATCATTTTTTGATTATTTATAAAAATTAAAGTGTCAATTAAAAGTAATTAACGCTAATTAAAAATAATTTTCTTGTGATTATTTTTAGCTACACCCTTATTTTTATTGAAAAATAATCACAAAAAGATTATAATTATTCCAAAAAGAGGTGATAAGTATGGAAAATAACCGCATTAAAATATTAAGAAAGGCACACGGTATGACTCAGGTGGAGCTTGCCGAAAAGTTAGGTGTTGCCCAAGGCACAGTTCAAAAACTTGAAAACGACCAAATAGAGTTTAGCACTAACTGGATGCGGAAAATTGCAACAGTGTTAGAGGTAGAGCCTTATGAATTGTTGCCTCTTGATATGCAACCAAAAGAAACAACGCCGGAAGAAAGGGAAATGTTGCGCACTTTCCGCAAATTCACCGCTCCACAAGGCGGAAATAATGCAAATATATCTCAAACGCCACAAGATAAAAAACATACTCCGCAACCGAGCAAACCACCGCATAAATCAAATGAAAGATAATTAAAATGAAAAAAGTTTGTCTTATATTGCCGTTTCTTTTATCAGGTTGTTTTATGTATAATAACTTAAAGCAAGGTGTTGAGTGTTCGCTTGATAGCTCAAAATGCACAGAGTATGAGTCGGAAATTGACACAGAACAACAACGTCTTAACTCTATGCAACAGCAAGCCGAAAATCTTATTGCTAATAGGTGTATAGAAATTCATCATACGAAAAAAGGCACTATACCATATATGGATTGTCAAGAACGTGTTGGTGGTATGTATCGTATAGATCTTAAATATGATGGTATTGAATCGGCTTATAAAGAATTGAAAAATACACTATACGACCAAGAAAAAACTTGTGAAAACTATGGTATGAAAGCAGGAACATCAGCATACGCAACCTGTATGCAAAGGCGTGAGTTAAGTTATATGAGAATAAGAACAGCAAGAACAGAACGGCAAGCACAAAAACTAAATAACCGTGTAAATTGCCAAACACAAACGATTTTTGGAACAACTTATACCACTTGTGAATAAAATAAATTAACTATTTTTTAATAAAGTTGTATCTTTTTTTATGATAAACAACCTGTTATAATAAAAAATTTTCCACCGCGTAAAGCCTTTATTTACGCGGTTTTCTCTATCTGTTTATAAAAATAATCACAAAACGATTATTTTTTTACTTGACATAATAATCATAATACGATTATAAATAATTTCAGTTAATACTAATTAAGGGAGATTAAAGTTATGTCAAACGAAAAAATAGATTACAATAAAATGTTTTTACAGACGCGTCCAACGGAGTGGGATAATCCGGACAGTGTAGAAAGATCGCTCGGCTATAAAACAGACGAGTTTGGAGCAACCATACCGCACCAAATTTCAATTGATACTTGCGAGCGTATGAAAAATCGCACGCGCAAAATCCAGCGCATAAAGCTCAAAGATAATGTAAAAACTTTTACATTGTATGCTTGCGGTATAGCGGCGGTTATTTTCACCGCATATAATATGCACGCATACAACAAGTCTTTTGATAATTGCCTTGCGCTTTTAGAACAAATAGAAACAAACACAGCAATTTTAGACCAAGAAATTAACAGTTTGCGTATTTCTATGGGTGAGGTGGTTGACTATGAATAATTGGAAACCTTATCCGCAAAACAAGCCGGAACAAACAACCGAGGCACAAATGAAAGACTATGCAGTGCTTGTGCCAAATCCTAACCGAATTAACAAAACCGGCTTTAACGAGCATACGCCGCATTATCAAGTTTATCTTGCCTTTTGGCTGGGTGACAGATTCACCGATGAACAAATGCACGATCTCAACGTGCATTATTATCTCACATTACCATCACATTCATAAAGGAGGGCTTACTATATGGTAAACATATCAAAACTCCGCGCAGATTTAGAGGAGGCTTTACCTCCGGTGATTGCGCGCGCCAAAACCGAACATTACACCGGCGGCTTATACAAAGCAGAAACAATGGCTGTTTATGACAGCAAAGGTATAGGTGTTAAAGAGCCGGTGCGTATGCAAGGTGGCAAAATCGGCTACATCAAAGAAAATTTTATTGACTGGTTTATTTCAAGAGTGGAGGCGGCAAATGCAACTAACCAAAACAGCTAGAAAACTTACCCAGCAATATATGGCGCAAACATTATCCAAAGGCAATTATTATATCCTTATCGGTGGTAGTAAGCCGCAAGTTGCCACATATTGCCCACCGACTAACGCCCTTAAACAATACCGCGCCGAGCGGAAATTACCGCCGCCGCAACCACAATTACACTGCAACGGTGGTTTATTATTGGGCGCATTAAATACCGTATCAATTTTGGCACGTGTGCCGGATTATGAAAAAATAGCAAAGGAGGACGATAATGCTTTTGAAAGTTAAATATTTATTTCCGAATATCCCTGAACTTGTCAGTCGCGCCGGTGATAGTGGCTACGATATACGCGCCGCTATTGATAAGCAACTTATAATGCAACCGCTTGACCGTGTTAGCGTGCCAACCGGTATTGCTGTTGAAATATCCCATACCGACAGACTTATATTTGAAAATATAGATGGCACTTTTGTTCAGCCGCAATGTGAGTTGCAAGTGCGTCCACGCTCCGGTTTAACCAAGCGCGGCATATTTGCCCAATTTGGCACAATAGATGAATCCTATCGTGGTGAAATTTGGGTAACGCTTATAAATACCAGCAGAGAAACACAATATATTGAACCGTTGGAGCGTATCGCCCAATTGGTTGTTTGCCCTATATTTAAGCCAATAATCTACCGAGCAACCGAACTTACCCCAACCGAGCGCGGCACAAATGGTTTTGGCTCAACTGGGAGGGTTTAATTATGCCAAAGATGAATAAACAAGAAATTTTAGAACTCACCCACCGCGCTTTACAAGAATGGGCGCGCGGCACACGTTCACAAGAATTTAGAAATGTAGAGAGCCGCCAACGCGTGCTTAAACTTTTCACCACATATTGTATAGCACGCACGACTCAAAAGAAAAAGGAGGACTTAAATGCGGCTCAATCCATTTAGCAACACCACTGACAAGCGCATTATTCGCGCACTGGAGGACTTAGCTACCGAAAATTACGGCAATCCTTTTGGTGAGCTTGCGCGCGTCAAAATTAAGGCAAAAGAATTGTTAAAGCAACTTAAAGCAAAGGAGGTAAAGAAAAATGCACGTGTTCAGCAATCTTAAATACTTCATCAAACGCAATAAGCCGGTGATTATGCGCCAAGAAACTTTTGATATGCACATTATCGCCGCAATAGACAGGGCGCTTGATATGGCGGATAAAAACCGCTGGAGGGCGCTTAATCCGGTTTTGTGTGATTTAGAACGCTTACGAAAAAATACGTGGGATCAGGATAAAATCACCCATATACAGAATTGGCTAAGAGATAACTTTCATTTTAAAGGACGCAACAGTAATGACAATTAAAAAGAAAACCACCGCCGAAAAATTTAGAGAAATCAAATTATCGGACGTAGCAAAGGCAGATGACTTTGTAGATATACATATAGACGTGCCGGAAGATATGGAGGATTTTTTCAACAAGCACCAAAAAATTTTATTACCACGCATTTTACCGCTATTGGTGACAATGAATCTAACCAAGCAAGTTTGCTTTTCGTGTTATATCACCGTTAATGGCAAACGCTATGCTTTTGCTATCGGGGAAAGCAAACCGGACGGCACACCATTAAACTAACGGAGGGGTATTATGAAGAAAAGAGTTGAACTCGTCCATAATGAAACAAACCAAAAGTTAGTCGGTGAATTTTATGCCGAGCGCAACAAGCAGGACGAAATTATAATCACCCAGCGCGTAGGTAGAGATACTTTTATACAACTACCACTGGAAAATTACAGAAACTACTCAATACAGTTAAAAAAGGAACAAGAAAATGGCTAAATTTACAAAATCAACTATTAAGCCTAGAGGTAACATTCTTCTTATTAATGAGAAAAACCAAGTTGCGTGGTATCGTAACGGCTTTTGTTATTTTCCGTGTATTTGTGATTATACCGAGGCACTTGATGAAAAACCTAAGAAAATTGTTGAATTAGGCGTAATGCACATAGAAACTTGGTGTAAGAAATACTTACCCTTAAAGGATATATGCAACAAAGAATTATACGAGCAATTAGGCGGTAATACCGCCCATAATAAAGAAAGCGAAGTTTGGGAGGGGAACTAAAATGCAAAAATTTCAAGCAGGTATACACGGACAATATTATAAAGATAATGGTGATGACGCAGAAATATTACTTTGGCTTAATGATTTTAGATTAGAGAATCAAGAAAATCCCTGTATTAGCTTTACTCACGATGAATTGCTAAATGCTATACCGGACACACTAACAACGCACGAAGAAGAAACCTTACTTGATTGGTTTGAGGCAAATTTCGGCACAGATTGGGAGGAATGGTATAATGGTGATATTGATATACTCAGACAGTGCACTGGGCTTAAAGATATGAACGGTAACACTATTTTTGAGGGCGATATTGTAGAAACATACTACAAAGGAATTACAACCGGACAAAAGTATATTTACCATTGGGAAAGTCCGGCTTTTTATGTAGAGCCATTTGAGCACAATAAACCATCTGGTAGTCATTGGTTTTATTATGCCGTAGAACATAAGCGTTGCCGTATTATAGGCAATATTTATGAAAACAAAGAACTTATGAATGGAAAAGCCGATGACTAAACCTATTCTTGACGCTTGTTGTGGCGCTAAAATGTTCTATTTCAATAAAAACAATCCTGATGTTTTATTTATGGATAAAAGGGAGGTTGACACTTTTTTATGTGATGGCCGTAAATTTGAAATCAAACCGGATATAATAGGCGATTTTAAAAATATGCCTTTTGCAGATGAAAGTTTTAGCCTTGTTGTTTATGATCCACCGCATTTATATAAAGTTGGAAATAAGAGTTGGTTGGCTATAAAATATGGAAAATTGCAAAATGATTGGCCGAGCGAATTAAAGCAAGGTTTTAATGAGTGTTGGCGCGTCCTAAAGAAAGGCGGCACGCTTTTATTCAAGTGGAACGAAACAGATATACCAGTAAAGCAAATAATTGATTTATTTGGCATTGAACCTTTGCTCTTTAATAAGAGGGATAAAACACACTGGATAGTATATTTTAAGAGAGGTTAATAAGAAAATGGACAATCAAGGTATTGTTTTCGCAAAAGTCCCAAATAAAGTTTGGTATCGTGAGTATGAAATATACTACAATAAAAAATATATCGGCTTTATAAGCAGGACAAGACGGAAATATAATTATGAAGTTTTTATCAAATATGTTTTTACACCAATATTACGTAACGATGAATTTAAAACATTAAGAAAGATAAAACAAGCAATTCTCAAAAAAATACGTATGATAAAGGAGGTGTATGATGGCTAACATCTTAAAACTCGTCCTCACAGATCACTGGTTTGAGGAAATTAAGAGCGGACGTAAAACCCACGAATACCGCAAGGCCACACCTTTTTGGGCTTTAAGAATATTAAAAGCCGCAGGCGTAACTCACCACGCCCATCTTTACGCAGAACTGCTAGATGTTCAATTAAAAGAATATCCAAATGTTGAATTTCAAAAGGCTTATCGTAAGAATCCTGAAAGAATGGAGTTTAAAATTAAAGATATAACCCTTGTAATTGGTAAAGATACAGACCTTAAAATTGATGATCTTGTTTTTGATATTAAACTAGGGGAACGTGTAAAATGAGTTGTAGAAAATATGGTTTTTTAAGCCCTAAAAATCTTTCCAATATTGATGGTGTAGTGCCTACAATATGTTTTGACGAAGAAAGCCATAATTGGTGGGAAGTGAGTATATGGAAACATATTTGCAGTGGTTATGATATGATGGTTTGTAGCGCGGAGGCTCGCACTTTAAGACTTGCCAAGAAAAAAGTCTTCAAGCAATACAGGAAAATTAAAAAGAAAGGTTTTGTTAATGATTAAAGTAGGGCAGATATACAAAGACTTGACAGGTAAAGTATTTGCTATTGTGGAAATATTTTATATGTGTGAAGAATACGGTAAAGCACATAAAATAGTTAGAGTTGCTTTTCCCGATGGGAGAGATACTTGCTTTCCGGCAGAATCAATACCGTATAATGTTCTAAAAAATGGGCTTGTTGCGGAATATTCCAGTTGGAATGAAATTAAAAATAGTAAGGAATTTAAATTATGAACGAACTTTATAAATGGCTTGACGATTTACAAAAACAGGGCTTTGAATCCATTATAATTACAGAAGTCTTAAATAAGATTGCCCAAATACAGCGTAATAATAGAGTGAGGAAGTTTAAGCGATGAAAGTATTGAACTTGTATGCCGGGGTTGGCGGCAATAGAAAGCTGTGGGGGGGGGTAGAAGTAACCGCTGTTGAATTAAACCCCTCCG
>Ga0310690_10001546_pt1 | contig 40525 bp, 41 predicted proteins | sample AusTroGonzalo_MG_2_FD_207661 | JGI IMG/M metagenome (GOLD analysis project Ga0310690, IMG submission 207661) | Bovine rumen microbial communities from tropical cattle in Woodstock, Queensland, Australia - Gonzalo_04 (v2) (version 2) | ecosystem: Host-associated > Mammals > Digestive system >... | reverse complement strand
CTTGGCGTTTTTCTTTTCCTTCCGCCTGGAGCCCGACTCAAAGCCCGCGTACAGACAAAAGTCGGCAAACTTGCTCTCGCCGCTGTGTTTTTCCAGAATGCGGAAGATCAGCAGCGTGATCCAGTATGCCACAAAGCCCGAAAACACACCGATCAGCATGCCGAAGAGCACGTCAGAGGGATAGTGGGCCATCAAATAGTTGCGCGAGAACATCATCAGCAGGACCCAGATCACCCCGGGAAGAATCCATTTGCGGCCCCGGGTTAGGCAAAGGCCCGTGACGCCGGCCGCCGCGGCCGTGACATGGCCGGAGGGGAAGGAGAAGCCGTCTTCCATGGGGGAGCCGACAAACTGCCACCACTGACGGTAAAGCTCACTCGCCTCATACGGGCGAAGACGGGCGACAGAATCCTTCAGAATGATGTTCGTGATCAGTGCGCCGCAGCAGACCGCGCCGAAAATGCAGACACCCGCCTTGCGCCAGCGGGGGAAGAGCATCAGGACGACCGCCAGAAGGAAGAAGAGCAGGCCCTTTTCCCCTAGCAGCGTGATAATCCGGCACAGCGGCGTCAGAATGCCGCCCGCGAGCTCCGCCATTTTGTGGCAAAAGGAAAGAATCGCGTTGTCAAAACCGGCAAAGAAGGAATTCAGCCACAGGGCGTCCGCCGTCATGACCATGAAAAACCACCTCTGTATTTTAAAATGGTACAATATCTTGTACTATGCAATTTTGACTTATTTATTATACAGTGTAAGTGCCAAGAACGCAAGATTTTATTTTTCTCCCGACTTGTTGGAATTGCAGTGGCTCAGGAACATTGACTTTTTTTCCAAACCTGCATATAATGAATGAACTGATCGTGATTATTCGTGAAGCGGAGGATTCAGTCATGAAAATCGAATGCCTTCCGGTTGGCTGGCTGAAAGCCAACTGTTATGTTGTCTCGGATGAAGAAACGCAAAAATGTGCAGTAATCGATCCGGGAGGAAACCCCGAAATCATCCTCGGCTATATGCAGGATAACGGATTGAGTTGCCCAGTGATCCTTCTAACACATGCACATGACGATCACACCAAAGGCGTCTACGGCGTGATGGAGGCAACCGGGGCAAAGGTTTATATGAACCAAGCCGATGTTGGCCTTACTGTGAGGAGGACCGGCCTCTGCTTTCAGGAGCCGGCAGACACTGTCTTTGTCGGTGAAAATGACTGCATTAAAGTCGGCAATCTGCAGTTCCGGGTTCTTGAAACCCCCGGTCACACTCCGGGTGGGCTCTGCTTCCTATGTGAAGATGCTCTTTTCAGCGGGGACACGCTGTTCAAGGGATCAACCGGCAGAGCTGATCTGGGCGGCGATTTTGACACCGAACTGCGCTCGCTGAAAAAGCTTGCCGCTTTGGAAGGCGATTACCGTGTCTTTCCGGGCCATGCGGACCCGACACGGCTTCAGATCGAACGGGAAAGCAACCCCTATATGAAGCGGGGCATGGAAATGCCGGACGAAAACTGAACACGGTTCAAAAAAGCCCCTTCTTTGCCGATGCATGATCGGCAAAGAAGGGGCTTTTCTTCGTCGCAGGCCGTTACTCTTCGGCGATTTCTTTCAGAGCGCGAATGGCTTCGTCGATTTCCTCTTCCGTGTTGTACCAGGAAAAGCTGAAGCGGACAGATCCTTGTTCAGAAGTTCCCAATTCCTGATGCATCAGCGGCGCACAGTGTGCACCCGGGCGAACCGCAATGTCATAGGTCTCAGACAGTTCGTCCGCAACCGCGGCGGAATCGTAATCCCGTATGTTCAGGGCAACGATGGCCGACTTTTCCGCTCCGCTGAAATCACCGTAAACCCGCACGCCGGGAATCTGCATCACGCCGTCATAGAAACGGCGCATCAGGGCATCCTCCTTCCGGGCGATTTCCTCCACACCCGTCTCACGGAGGAAATCCAGCGCGGCAGAGAGGCCGGCAATGCCGTGGGAGTTCAGCGTACCGGCTTCCAGACGAGTGGGATATTCCTTGGGTTGGGTATGACTGTAGGATTGCACACCCGAACCACCCACCTTCCAGGGACGGATCTCAATGCCCTCTCGAATGCATAAGCCGCCGGTTCCCTGCGGCCCCATCAGACCCTTATGACCGGTAAAGCAGAGAATACCAATCTGCATCTGCTCCATGTCGATCGGCAGAACGCCGGCTGTCTGGGAAGCATCTACAATCAGTAGGAGACCGTGTTCTTTGGCAATTTTACCGACCCGCTCAAGATCGATCGCGTTACCGGTGAGATTGGAAGCATGGGTGCAGACGATGGCCCGGGTTTTCGGAGTAATCAGCGTTTCAAACTGCTCATAGATCGGGCAGCCGAAGGAGTCACAATGCACAAAACTCAGCTTTACACCCTGTTCATCCTTAAGACGGTAAAGCGGGCGGAGCACGCTGTTGTGTTCCATCACGGTGGTGATAACATGGTCCCCGGGATTCAGTGTGCCGCAAATGGCAATGTTCAGCGCCTCCGTGGAATTACAGGTGAAGACCACGTGGTCCGCCCTGGGACAGTGAAACAATTCGGCAAGCTTGACTCTCGTATCATATACGATCCGGGAAGCGGACAACGCCTCACGGTGAGCGCCGCGCGAGGCGTTGCCCATGGTATTCATAGCCCGGCAGACCGCTTCGGCGACCTGCGGGGGTTTCTTCATGGTGGTTGCCGCATTATCCAGATAAATCATCGCTTATAACCTCTCAAGAAATGCTTCCAGGCGAGTGGTCAGCTGACCCGCATCGCTCTGGGAATAATCGGTCTCCAGTGAGAGATAGGGGATGCCCAGCTCCTGCATGCGTGTACGGATAGAGTGCTCTTCTACCAGATAAGGCGTACAGAACTGCAGGTCAACCTCAACAACACCGTCCACGCGATATTCACGAATCAGTTTTTCCAGATGCTGAAAACGCCGGTCATTCGGAGTCATGACGCTGCATCCGATCTTCAGATAGCGCGCGGCGATCGCCTCGATAATATCATCGGCGTTTTCGTCCACCATCTGCCAGGCAGCCTTGATGCCGCTGCAGTTTTCCAGACAGACAACCACGCCGCCACTGTCCTCCAGCAGCTTGACGGTCTTTTTCAGCACGCCGCCGATCGGACAGCCGGTGACGAGAATCCGTTTCGCCTGTCCGGAAACCAGGCGTTCGCCTGCTTCATAGCGCGCGGAAACCTCATTTCGAAGCTCGTCCAGCTTCGCATAGCGGTCGGCGGTTTCAAAGACAAAACCCGCGCCCTCCAGAACGGAAGCCAGCTGCTCCCCCTTCATGGGCGGCGGCGTCAGCTTCATCAATTCCATCAGCTGCATGCGCTTTCTGCGTTCTTCGTTCCGCATCTTTGCGGCGAGGCGCAATTTTTCCTCAGTGATTTCAAGGTCGAAGTTCTCTTCCAAATACGCGATGAAACGTCGGAGCTCCGCTGTCCAGATGCCGAGGGCGTCGCGGTCATGACTCTGCGGGAGATGCAGGATGTAGCAGTTCTTCAGCTTTCCGAGCAGCTCGTACATTTTTTTCTTGCCGTCGCAGGTCGTCTCGCCGACGATCAGATCGGCAAAGTAGGTGTAAGGGCATTTCTGGCTGAGCGCAAAGCCGTAACTGGACTTAATCAGCGGGCAGAGGTTTTTGGGCAGATGCGCCTCCGCGGCGGGAATGACCTCGTCGCTCATGCCGCAGAGGCTGACCGGGAGAAAGCCCGCCGCATCCAAAATTTCCAATGGGGTAAAGGTACAGAAGATCCCGGCGACCCGTCCGCCGTTCTCCTTGATGCTGCGGACCTTCAGGAAGCCGTTTTTTCTTGCCTCACCGAAGCTTTCAAACTGCTCCGGCAGATCCGGTATGGTTCGATCCATCTTTTATCACCTCTACAGCATTTTTTTCGCCGCCAGAGCCGCGCCGATGGCGCCCGCATAGCGGCAGTCGGGAGAAGAAACGACCGGCTTGCCCAGCTGCTCGGACAGGCAGCGGATGAGCCAGGAAAACTCGCACAGGCCGCCGGTCAGGCAGACGGTATCGGCGGAGGACTGAATCCGGCTGGACTGGGACACCACCTTTTTGACAATGGAATCCACCACGGCAAAGGCGATGTTTTCACGCTTCTCGCCGCGGCCGATCAGGCTGATGACCTCCGACTCGGCAAAGACCGTGCACATCGAGCTGATCGAAGTGTTGCCGCCGGAAGCGGCAAGCTCACAGAGCTCCGCCGGGCGAAGGGACAGGGTGTTGGCCATAATCTCAAGAAAACGACCGGTGCCGGCAGAGCATTTGTCATTCATGACGAAGTCCTTGACCGCTCCATCCTCCACGGAAATCAGCTTGGTATCCTGACCGCCGATGTCGATGATGAGCAGATTGTCTTTCCCGAAGATATGGCAGGCTCCGCGGCCATGACAGGTGATCTCAGTTACACAGTGGTTGGCATAGGGGACAGAGATTCGGCCGTAGCCGGTTGCAACGCTGTAGGCATCGTCCATGGAAATGCCATCCCGAAACAGGTCGGCGCGGATGGCCTCTGCCGTATCCACACTGCTCCAGCCGGTGGGCTGGAGCATGCGTCGAAGGACGGTTCCATCTTTGTCCATGACAATGGTCTTTGCACAGGTTGAACCGATGTCAATTCCAATGGCATACTGCAAGCTGAACCCCTCCTGTTACAGATTCACGATATGGGCGCCGGAATAACAGAGGCCTGCGCTGTCCAGCGCGCTTACCAGACGGTTCCTGTCCTCCGGTTCCGCCTTCCAGGCAAGGCCGCAGCCCGCGGTGATCTCGCGTGGGATCGGAATAATCCTGCCGGGGAGAGATTCTGCCTGGCAGAACTTTTCCACTGCGAGCGCGTCCGTGACATTCTGAAAGGCAAAGACCAGCGCAGGCTTTTTTGATCTCATCTTAGGGCTTGATTACCACGTCAGCTTTCATCTGACGCGCAATGATCTCGTACATATTGGTAACCTCGCCGACAGAGAGCTTTTCTGTCAAACCGCAGAAGTTCAGGCAGGTACCGCAACTCATGACAGAGACGCCCTCGGCGACGAGCTTCTGCAGGTCTTCGAGGACCGGTGAACCCTCGCAGCTGAGATTGACACCGCCATTGTAAAGGAGAACCGAAGAAGGCAACTCGTCCTGCTGGGTCAAAGCATAGACGAAAGACTTGATCAGGGCCTGTCCAAGTTCGTCGTTGCCTGTACCCATTTTGTTCGTACCGATAACAACCACGACGTTTTTCTTCCCGCAGTCACATTCACAGGATCCGGAATCCTCTGCAGCGGAAGCGGCGCCTTTGAGCACTTTGACGGTGACCTTATACTGCTTGTCGCCGAGCGTCTCATTGGCGACTTCATAGCCCATCGAGCGGGCGGCTTTTGAAACGTTCTCCACGGCAGTTTCGTTGTCGACGAGAACCTCGACGGTCTCGTCGGCGGTAAGAGCATCGATCGCTTTCTTTGTTTTTACGACCGGGATCGGGCAGGCATCGCCCATAGCGTTGACAGTAATCATGCGTAATTTACCTCCAAAAAAGAATTGATAAAACAGGGAATATGGTTTATAATGATAATGAAATATATGTAATAAAAGGTTGCAAAAATTTCAATATTCATCAGAAACCACAAATAAATCGCGATTATTATAATTCTTTATGGTGAAACTGTCAACCATAGGAGAGAAATTTTCTGTCCTCTGATGCAGAAACCGGTTGAATATTTTTATCAGCTTTGTTACTGTATTATCCGATTATTTTTTAAAGCTCAAATTAAGCGCAGTGGCAATTATAGAAGGAGTTCCGGAAGATGGGGAGAACAAAATATACGGAAGAAGAACGCAACCAGATTATGATCACCTTCATTCGTGCCGCTAAGGAAATTCTGGAAACAGAAGGCATCGAAAACGTTTCGATCCGCAAGGTTGCCAACCTGACAGGCATGAACAGCGCCACCATGTATCTCTATTTCCCAGACTCCGATGTGCTGGTCACCATGGCATCGATGGGCTATCTGGAGAAATACTGCCGTGCGCTGTCCGCCGACATGCCGAAAATGCAGACCCCGCAGGAAGCTGCCCTTCACACCTGGGAGGTCTTCAGTCGTTACGCTTTTGAGAGCCCGGAAATCTTTTATCATATTTTTTACACGGAGCACAGCGTCCCGCTGAGTGAGATTGTTGATGAGTATTATCGGCTGTTTCCGGATCAGCTGCAGAATATCGGAGGAAACGTCCGCGAAATGCTCCATGAAGGTCCGCTTGAAGAACGCAGCTGGAAAATCCTTCGCCCTGCCGCGGAAGCGTCCGGCATGTCGGAGCAGGACGCAAGAATTGCAAACGATATGCTGGTGGCCTATTTCCGCGCACTCCTGGAGGATCGCTGCAAGGATCCCGACGGCATGCTGAAAAGTGCACAGCTTTGTGAAAAAATGAAAAGTGCGCTGATTTTTATCATGAACTGGTAAATTGCCTTCTCCGTGGCATCACTTCAATCAGCCCGACAGCCCTGTCATCTCTTGAACGACAGGGCTGTTTTTTGTTGACAGAAATGTGAATCGCGATTATTATTGTACCGGAGCAAACATGTTGTATTCTTTCTTTTTTGTGTTGGTACAGGAAAACGAAACATGCCATATGTCGGTCTGTGAGGCTGAACACAGGCTGAAAAACGGATATTCTGCGGAAAGAGGCTGACTTTCCCGGGAGAAACTCAATTAACAAAAAAGGAGTTAGTTGCTTATGTCTGATTATGTCCAGATGTGGAAAGATCTCGGAATGGATCTTGAAACCCACGATTTGCTCTGCCAGGTTCTGCCGACCGCAGTCGGCGACGTGTTTCTGACCCAGGAAAACCGCCCCAAGGCGATGGACTTCTGGGATCTGGTCATTTCGGAGGTTCACGGAATCCGTCCTGCCGAGCTGGTCAAAGCCCAGGCGGAAGGCCGCAAGGTCTTCGGTACCTTCTGCGTCTATGTTCCCGATGAAGTCGTCATCGCGGCCAACGGCATCGTGACCGGCCTCTGCGGCGGTTCGCAGTTCTGGGTACCCGGCGGCGAAGCGGTTCTTCCGAAAAGCACCTGTCCGCTGATCAAGGCCAGCGTCGGTGCCCGTCTCGGCAAGACATGTCCCTTCTTCCGGATTGCGGACATCTATGTCGGAGAGACCACCTGCGACGGCAAAAAGAAAGCCTACGAAATTCTCGGCGAAGATGTCCCGATGTATGTCATGGACGTGCCCCAGATGAAACGCCCGGAGGACATTGTCCGCTGGAAAGGCGAAATTGCCGCATTCGCCAAAAAGGTCGAGGAAGTCACCGGCAATACTATTACGCCCGAGAAGCTGGCCGAGGCTATCAAGATCATCAACGCGAGACGCAAGGCCATGAAGCGCGTCTATGACTGCCGCAAATCCGAGTGTCTGCCGATCTCCGGCCGCGACGTTCTGCTGATGACCCAGATTTCGTTCTTTGACGATCCGGTTCGCTGCGCCCAGATGTGCAACCGCCTGGCCGATGAGCTCGAGCAGCGCATCAAGGACGGCGTCTCCGTCGTTCCCAAGGGGACCAAGCGCATTCTTGTCACTGGCACCCCGCTCGCCGTTCCCAACTGGAAGCTGCACAACATCATCGAGACCAGCGGCGCCGCCGTGGTTTGTGAAGAGATGTGCACCGGCACCCGCTACTTTGAGAATCTCGTGGACGAGAGCGGCACAACCCTGGACGAGCAGTTCATGGCCCTGTCCGAACGCTACATGAAGACCAACTGCGCCTGCTTTACGCCGAACACCGGCCGCATCGACGATATCCTGCGCATGATCAAGGAGTATAAGGTTGACGGCGTCATCGACTGCAACCTGAAGTTCTGCTGTCTCTATGACACAGAGAAGTATGCCGTTACCCGCGCTCTGAAGGAAGCCGGCGTTCACGTACTGAGTCTCGAGACCGATTACACCGACACCGACGCTGAACAGCTGCGCACCCGTATCGGCGCTTTCGTCGAGATGCTCAATGGCTGATATCGTGCGCTGGTACATCCTCTTTGCCAATTACGAGCAGGGGATGGCGCTGCACGACCTGTTGGATCGACATGAGATTAAAAATCGGATTGCTCCGACACCGCGGGCAATCCAGGGTGAGCTGAGTTGCGGAATCTCGCTGCTGATTGAAGAAAGAGAGCTGGATGCCGCGAGGAAGTGCATCGAAGAAAACCATGCGCCGCATCATTCCATCGTACCGCTGGCCGGTCAGCTGAAATCGCACCGCGACAAATACTGCTGACCCCGGTGTTGAATATCTGTTAAAGGAATAAGGACTGCGAAGCGAAGGAGTATATCACTCCGGACTTCACAGTCCTTTCTCTGTTATCCGGTATATCCCTGCCGTTCTCAAAGCAGGTACGACAAAGCGCGAGTTAAAATCTTGTAAAGCGAAGATGACAAAATCTTAATTTAATGGCAAAATAGTACCGGTAAAAAGCGAATAATTCATTTATAATCACGATTTTTTCTTGAAAAAATACGGAATGTCATTTATAATGTATGACATCCTCCGGTAAGATGACATCGTCCGACAAGGGGCACCACAGTTGCCTCAGACGATAATTTCTGTAACCGATGAAAAGGAATGATGATGATGCCAGGTACATCCATAAAGGACCTCTCCTTTGCATACCCCGGGACAGACAAACTGATCCTGAAGGACATCAACATGGATGTTTCTGATGGCGAATTTGTTTGTCTGCTGGGTCAATCCGGCTGTGGAAAGAGTACGTTTCTGCGCCTGCTTGCAGGACTGGAAAAGCCAAGCACAGGGACGATCATCATGGATGACAAGCCAATTGTCGGAGCCAGTCTCCAGCGTGGTGTCGTATTCCAGGACTATGGGCTCTTTCCCTGGATGACAGCCGGTGAGAATATCCTGCTGGCCCTTCGTCAGCGGTTTCCGGAGCGGGACAAGAAGGAATTGAAGGAGCGCGCCGTGCAGATGCTGGTGTCCGTCGGCCTGGATGCTTCTGTGTACAAAAAATTGCCCAAGGAGCTCTCCGGCGGTATGAAGCAGCGCTGTGCGATCGCCCGCGCCTTCGGCATTGATCCCCCTGTTTTGCTGATGGATGAGCCTTTTGGCGCATTGGATGCTGTGACACGAGCCAGGCTGCAAGATCTTGTTCTCGAACTCTGGGCCAGCCAGGAACCGAAAAAGACTGTTTTCTTCGTGACTCACGACGTGGACGAGGCGTTGCTGCTTTCAAGCCGAATCGATGTGTTCGGCCAGTCGCCGAGCAACATTATCTACGAATGCTTTATCCCCCCCGAACACAAACCGACGCGGGAAACGCAGTTTGAGGATATAGAACTCATGAAACTGCGCAATACCCTTATCAAGAACATCAACAAAGACGTCGAGTCACGCATTACCTGATCTGGACAAATGCGGCCAAAATCCGCTTTGTAATAAGAAAAAAGGAAAGGAAAGCAAGAACATGAAGAAACTACTCTCCCTGCTCCTCATCTGCGCTTTGGTTCTGTCTCTCGGCGTTGTGGCATTCGCAGACGATTCCGAGGTCACTACCATCCACTGGGCCCGCGCCAACAGCGGGAACATTTTTGTAACCCTGGCCGATCAGCTTGGCTATTTTAAAGAGTACGGTCTGACCGTAATCGAGGATCCCGTTGCCAGTTCTACTGAGGCGCTTACTGCTCTCGGTACAGAAAAGGTCGACGTCACCTCCAACCAGGGCACCAACAACCCCCTTGCTCAGATTGCTGCAGGCCAGGACTTTACCATTGTCGGCGGCTATATGCTGCAGGGCATGTATCTTGTCGCGAAAACCGGCACCGGTTGGAACGGCCCTGAAGATCTGCTCAGCAAGAAGGTTGCCGCACCCGCCAGCACAACAACACTCACTGGCCCGCTGCTCGACCTGGGCCACGATCCCGTCAATGAAATCGAATGGTTGACTTACTCCACCAATGCCGACCGTCTTGCCGCTGTTGTTGCCGGCGAGGCCGACTATGCGTATCTCAGCGGCGACCAGCTCTTCAATGTCAACAAAATGGACGACGTTGAGATTGTCCGCTACGCTTCCGATCCCGATTTGATGCCTGCCTATGGCTGCTGCCGCATGAACATGCGCACCCAGTTCGTCAAAGACAACCCGACCACCGTCAAGAATCTGCTCAAAGCGCTGATCCGTGCACAGCAGTATTTTGAGAGCCACAAGGAAGAGTGCGTCGGTATTCTCGCCAAGGAGATCGACGCCCCTGAAGACTATGTCGCGGCTTATCTGCTCAACCCCAACTACAAGATCGCCATCGACCCGGTCAAGAACTCTGTCCTGAAGACTTGGGAGATCATGAAGGCTACCGGCTTCCTGCCTGAGGGTGCCGAGAACATGAACATTGAAGAGCACATCAATACCGAACTCTACAAGACCGCTCTCGATGAGTGTGTCGCCGAATTTGGCGAAGAAGATCCCGACTTCTACAACGAGCGTCTGGCCTTCTTTGAGGAGTACAACACCTGATTATTTCCAGCATCTTCCCAACTGAGCAAACAATGCCTCCGGTAAGCCTGAGCGACCTGCCGGAGGCATCCATCTATCTGAATTATAGAGGGTGAATATCTTTGAGTAAGATCATTTCCTTTTTCAAAAAATACTGGATCACCATCCTCATCTATTTTGGCATGGTGATGGCGTATAAGCTGATCGCGGACTACAAGCTGGTCGCACCATTCCTCTTTCCGCCGAGTGAAACGATCGTGAAAGCGTTCGGTGAATATAAGGACACCATGTTCAAGAACATGATAGCATCCTTCCAGCTCATGATTCCCGCGATTCTGATCGCGCTCTGTGTCGCTCTCCCGGTAGGCACCGTCATGGGTATGAATAAACGGGTGCGCGAAGTGTTGCACCCTGTCATCTATACCATCAGCGTGATCCCATCCATCCTTCTTGCTCCCTTTGCGCTGCTGATCGCGCCGAACTTCCGCTCCGCATCGCTCTTTCTGGTTGTATACGGCACAATTTGGTCCACGCTCTTTGCCACGATCACGGGAATCCAGACCATCGACCGCCGATATCTTGACAATGCCGCTACATTGGAATTGCACGGATTCAAAAGGTTCTTTCGCGTGATTCTCCCGGCAGCCAGTCCTTCCATCCTCGCCGGCTTTGTCAACTCTCTTCGCAGTACTTTCCTGATCCTGGTGTATGCGGAAATGTACGGCGCAAAATACGGTATGGGCTACTTCGTGAAAAAGTATTCCGAATACGGCCTTTACAGCGAAACATGGGCAGGCTTTATCTTTATGGTCATCGTCCTGGTCATTGTGATGCAGATCTTTGAGCGTGTTAAGAGCAGACTCCTGAAGTGGACAATGTAAGAGGAGGAGAAAAAATGAAAATCACAAAAATCGATATTATGCTGGTAAATCTGGACTGCCCGGACAACGTCGGCTGGGAGCCCATTGTCTGCCGTGTCTATACAGATGAGGGGATTTACGGAGACGGTGAAGCAGCCCTTGCCTACGGCCGTGCCTCCAGAGCAGCCTTCGGGATGCTGCAGGACCTGTCAGGGCTTCTCATCGGTCGTGATCCGTTGGACCATGAGGTCATCTGGGAAAAACTTTACAAGTCCATCTTCTGGGGGCAGAACGGCGGACCTGTGGTCTTTGCGGGTATATCTGCGCTGGATATCGCGCTTTGGGATATCAAGGGTAAATATTTCGGCGTACCGGTTTACAAGCTGCTGGGTGGAAAAATGCGTGACAGCCTGCGCTGCTATGCAAGTCAGCTCCAGTTTGGCTGGGGAGATAAGAAGGTTCCTGCACTTACCGTCGAAGATTATGTACGCAATGCCAAAGCCGCTGTTGCGGAAGGATACGATGCCATCAAGATCGACTTCTTCACCTTTGCGCCGGACGGGCATCGTTTCAACGCTGAGGAGACGACCCGACTCCAGCCTCCGTCCATCGTGAACATGGTAATCGACCGGCTGGCCGCTGTGCGCGAAGCGATCGGCCCTGATGTCGATATCATCATGGAAAACCATTCCTATATTGATGCGCAGGGTGCGGTTCAACTGGGCCGCCTGGCAGAAAAATACAATGTGATGTATTTTGAAGAGCCCACGACACCGAATCCCAAGATGAACAAATTCGTCGCGGATCGCGTGCGGATCCCCATCGCCCAGGGCGAGCGAATCTACAGTCGCTGGGGCTACGCGCCGTATTTTGAGGACGGCTCGATCCAGCTCATACAGCCGGATATGGGGAACTGCGGCGGTATGACAGAGGCAAAGAAGATCTGCGATATGGCGCATGTCTATGATGTCGGCGTGCAGATGCATGTCTGTGCCAGCCCGCTTTCCACGGCTGCCGCTCTCCAGCTCGAAGCGGCGATCCCGAACTTTATGATTCACGAGCACCATGTGTATAACCGTTATGCCTACAACAAGGCAATGTGCATCTACGACTATCAGCCCGTCAACGGAAAGTACAGTATTCCTGACAAACCGGGTCTCGGGAATGAACTGTCAGATTTCTGCTTCAAATACAGCGTGTTGGTAACCGTAAAATAAGCGGACATCTTTCGTTTGCGATCTGCAAGGAAATGGTGAGCAGCAGCAACGCAGCATAATATAAAAGCACTGGTATTCCTTTTTCCAGAACAGGAAGAAAAAACTTCAGCCCCTGTACCAATTTCAGTCCAGGGGCTGATCGTTGTTTGACAGAAGGACTGCCTCCTGCCGATTATTCAATGATGCAGGGACGGAATCCTGATTTTTTTGAACTTCAGGTTCTGAATCAGAATTCCGCCGATGATGAAGGCCAGCGCGATTAATGCTCCAAGTGAGATTTTCTCATGCAGCAAAAGGGCGGATACAAACAGGGAGAGGAAAGGTGTCAGATAGGCAAGGTTGGCAATGGCGGCTGTGCTGGAGGATTCTTTCAGCGCGAGTGCCCAGAAGAGATAAGCCAGGGCATTGATCATCACGCCGTTCCAGAGAAGCCCGAGCCATTGCTTTCCCACAATCGGAACCCAGGCCTCGAAGATAAGACCTGAAATCGCAGAAACAACAGCGACTGTCAGCCAGCTCACCATCATCAGGATGCGCTGGTCAAAATCCGCCTTTTTGTTTAGAACGGAGAACAGCCCGTAGAGAGCTGCAGCCGCAATACAGCAGATTACACCGAGCAGATGATTCCCGGTTCCGCTTCCGCCGCCGGAAGAGAGAATAACAACGCCGGAAAAGGAGCAGATCATCGCAAGGACCTTCAGAACAGTCAGCTTTTCATGCAGAAGCACAATGGAAAAGAAGACCAGCATGATCGGCCAGAGGTAGTTGAGAATGCAGGCTTCCTGAGAACTCAGCTGGGACAGTCCGAGATAGTATAAGGCAGAGTACAAGAAAAGCCCGATCATGCCGAGACCCGCCATTTCAAGCAGCTGCCGGACAGAATACCCGCGTATTTTTTTCAGGCTCCCGTCCCGAAAATTCAGAAGCAGCAGGGCAAGGAACGCAATCGCACTGCTGACGGACAGCGTTTCCATAGCAGGAACGGTAAACAGAACACTTTTTACGACTGCGGCCAGGGTTGACCAGATCAACACCGCGCCGATTCCATATAGCATGGCTTTCTTCATGAATGAGCTTCGCTCCCTCTTATCATCCCGGATCATCCGTATTATAGTCGCGGTTATGAAAAAGTCAATAGCAAACGAGAATTACAGCAGTTTCCGGTTAAAAACGTCACAGTTATGATTCCGGAAAGGAAACGGCAGAGAAATCGGTCATAACTCATGATTATGTGTTGTATCAGGATATATGATCCTGTATAATGGGATACTGAGGATTACAGGTCCATGTTTTTCTTGCCCTTCTGATTACAAGGAGATGCTTTATGAGAATCCTAAACGTTACCGCGCAGCGGCCGGACAGCACCGGCAGCGGTGTCTATCTCAGTGAGCTTGTCGCGGGCTTTGCGCGGCGTGGATGTATACAGGCGGTTCTGGCCGGTGTCGGCACCGGGGACCGGCCGTGTTTCCCGGATGGCGTGAGCTTTTATCCGGTGCGCTATGGAACGCCGGAACTGCCCTATCCCATTCTGGGTATGTCGGATACCATGCCCTACCGCAGTACGCGCTACCGGGATATGACGCCGGAAATGACCGCGCAGTTCCGTGCGTCCTTCGGTTCGCAGATCCTTCATGCGGCGGAGGAATTTCGTCCCGATGTAATCCTCTGCCATCATCTGTATTATCTCACGTCGCTGGTGCGGGAACTGTGCCCGGAACTTCCTGTTTTCGGGATCTGCCACGGCACGGATCTGCGCCAGCTTCATAAAAATCCCTGGGGAAGAGACTATGTCCTGCGCCAGATTCCTATGCTGAACGGTGTTTTTGCCTTGCACGAGGCGCAGAAGGAGGAGATTTCCGCGCTTTTCGGCATGGAAAAAGAGCGTATCCACGTCATCGGAAGCGGATACAACGCTGCGGTTTTCCATCCCTCCCCGGAGACCCGGGAAGCAGAAGAATCCGGACGGAAAAGGATTCTTTTCGCCGGAAAGATTGCCGAAAAGAAGGGAGTGCTGAGCCTTCTGCGGGCTATGGAACATCTGCGGGATAAGAACGGATGGATACTGGAACTCGCAGGCGGATACAGCGATGAAGCGGAGTACCTCCGGATCCGTGAAGCAGCGGAGCACTGCCCCTGTGAGCTGCGATTTCTCGGGAAGCTGCCGCAGAAGGAGCTCGCCGCCGTCATGCAGCGGGACGACGTCTTTGTACTCCCGTCCTTTTTCGAAGGCTTGCCGCTGGTTGTGATCGAAGCCATGGCCTGCGGCATGCGTACGGTCTGCACTGACCTGCCAGGAATACGTCCCTGGCTGGAATCCCGACTGCCGGGCAACCATGTATGTTTTGTCACCCCTCCCGTGATCCTCAACCAGGACGAACCCGAGGAGAGCAGTCTCCCTGCTTTCGAGGAGGCGCTTGCGGAGGCGATGGAAACGGCATGCCGGCTGCCGGCAGAAGACCCGGCGCGGCTGGAAACGCTCTCCTGGGACGGGCTGTGTTCCCGCCTCCTCCCACTCATGAGAGCATGAAGATTTGAGAATACGAAGCGAAATTCCCTGCGGTGATGGTTTTTCAGACGCCCGCCCCGTTTCCCTTTTCCATTTACCGCAACATGACCTATGCCCTGCGGTATTACGGCGTCCGGGACCGGAAAAAACTGGATGCGGCAGTGGAAGAAAAGCTGAAGCAGGCAGGCCTCTATGAAGAAGTCCGGGACGATCTGAACCGAAACGCGATGAAGCTTTCCGGCGGCCAGCAGCAGAGACTGTGTATTGCACGGGCGCTCACGGTGGAGCCGGATGTGCTGCTGTTGGATGAACCGTTCTCTGCACTGGATGTCCGAAGCTCTGCTGTCATTGAGGAACTTCTGACCAGACTGAAGCAACGCTACACCATTGTCATCGTAACCCACAACATCCCCCAGGCACGGCGTATTGCCGATTATGCGGTTTTCCTGTATAATGGATGCATGATCGAAAACGGAGATGCCGCACAGGTTCTTCAAAACCCTGCATGCACAGAGACCCGGGAATTCCTGGCGGGCATTTTCGGCTGAGGAGGAGATACAATGATAAAGATTGAAATCCCGGGCAGGGAACAGCCGCTTGTAATTGATGCGCTGGTGCTGGATTATAACGGCACAATCGCCTGCGACGGCGATCTGATCGAAGGCGTTCCAGAAAAAATTCGGGAACTCTGTTCCAACCTGCCGGTCTATATTCTGACCGCAGATACTTACGGGACGGTGAAACGTCAGTGTGCCGGACTCGGTGCCGAGATTCTGACGTTTCCTCACGCTGCCGCAGGAGCGTGCAAGGAAGAGATTGTTCGGAAGCTCTCCAACGACCAAAGCGTCTGCGTAATCGGAAACGGCTTCAACGATGTTCAGATGTTTGATCTGGCGGCGCTTTCCGTTGCCGTACTGGATACGGAGGGAATGTACGCCGGTTTGCTGGCTCACGCGGACGTGATGGTACGCGCGGCGCCGGACGCACTGGATCTGCTGCTGAAACCGAACCGCTTGCGTGCAACCCTGCGGAACTGAGGCTCGAAAACAAAAAGACTGTGAAAGAAAGACGGTGCAAAATGTCGTCTTTCCTTCACAGTCCTTTTTTTGACCCTGTCAGTCGAAAACTGTCTGTTCGGTGACCTCTGTGGTCAGCGCGTTCAGCGCCTTGCGTACAATCTGCTCACGCAGCGCAAACTGTTTGCCTGCGTCCAGAGAGGGATTGCCCATAGGGTATGGAATGGCGACTGCCGGAACGATCCGGTTGGCTCCGACCGTCAGCGAGATCGGGGTGACCGTGCAGATATGCACAACCGGGAGACCCGTGCGCTCGATTTCTTTTACCATCGTTGCACCGCAACGCGTACAGGTCCCTCAGGTGGATGTCAGGAGCACGGCGTCTACCCCGCTGTCGAGCAGCCTCCTGCCGATTTCCTGTGCGAATTTTTTGGCGGAAGCGACTGCGGTGCCATTTCCAACCGTGGAATAGAACAGATCGTGCAGTTTGCCGATTACGCCTTCCTTTTCCAGCCTGCGCAGGGCGTCTGCCGGGAGGACACAGTTGGGATCGGCATTGGCATAGACCGGGTCGTAGCCGCCGTGGGCTGTCTCCCAGTCTCCGCTCTGCAGGGTGTCAAGACCGGCAATACAGTATTCTCCGAATCGGGAAGCACTGGATGCCTCAATCCGGTCGGGGTTCCCATGGGGAACAATCCCTCCGGAGGTGACAAGCGCAATCTTTGCATGGGAAAGATCCTTCAGTGCAGGGCTGGGTGCCACGCGGTCGAAGGAGGGCATGGGATACTCGGTCTCGAAGGTCTCCCCGTGCAGCTTTCGAAGCAGCATTTCCACCGCACGGAGGGAGCCGCGCTCTTTTTCGAAAAAGTTGACACGCTCGCCGCGGGGCAGATAACCTTCTTCCACGGATGCGCCGATCCTCTCATGCAGGGCCAGCTTGAGCGCCAGCGGGGCCATTTTCTTCACGGCGTCGCGCATGCCGGCGGCGCTGTTTTTGGTGGAAATGATGTAGGTCTTATCCCGATACATGTCCACACCGGGGTTTTCCACATACATCCCGGTGACGGCGGGAATGCCGAGCTTCTCTGTGACTTCGGAGCATACGGTGCCGCAGGCTACGCCGTAGCGTCCGGCGTTGAAAGCCGGTCCGGCGATCAGCACGTCCGCCCGCTGCGCCGCGACCCACGCAAGGATCTGGGCGGTCGTTTCTTCCATGTTTTCATTGAACCGGGAGTCACCGCAGACAATCGTGGCGACGATCTCGGCCCGTTCACCGAACTGGGCGGTCAGCGCAAGGCCGGGACCGACAGCACCCGTGCGAAGTTCCGCGGGGGTATCGGCTTTCTCTTCGCCACCGATCCCGGCATAAAACTGATTGATATAATGAACGACGCGGAGTTTTTCCATACCTGTCCCTCCCTTATCTGGCGCTGAGCCGGTTAAAGCCGGTCTCGTTGGTTGCTCCGGTGATGACCTGAAGCTCCGCAACAATGGAACCGTCCGGCTGAAGACTGTTTTGATTGCCGCCGGCGATACGTGTGACGTAATCAAGCGTTCCGATCACCCTGTCCATCGGGGGAAGGGTGATGACCATATTGGCATTGCCGCCCGTGACGCAGGCATCTGCCGCCGGATCGGAATCCGCGAGAGACTGGGAACGCCCATCCTGTCCGGCATACTCATCGGTGATGATAACGGTCTTGATGCCCTTTGCCTCGATTTTTCTGCAGTTCATGATCAGATCGGTATCCGGATTGCCAAAACCCTCCTGAGAGATGATTGCGCCGTCGAGCCCGAGATACTCGCAGAGCTTGGCGGTAAAATCCGAGGAGCGCTGTTTATCCGCAAGGTAGACATTTTCATTGGTGATGATCACGCCGACAAAGTTCAGCTCTTTGCCGTGTTTGGCATAGAGGTCCTCGATCACGCTGTTGTTCAGATGGTGGTAGGTCGTGTTTTTGTCGCAGGCGGAAACACAGTTGCCGGAGATGATCGCACCGTCCATCAGCTCGGTAGGATAGAGAACTGTCGGCAGGATGCGTTTGGCATCCACGCCGTAAACGTAAGTATCATGCAGAAGGCCCTGGCTTTGCAGCATCATGACGTATCCGACGCGGGGCAGATCGGGATAGAGAGCCATCCCCTCGCGGATGCCGGGCGTTTCATAGATCATGCTGCGGTCGGGAACGGCATTCCGGGCCAGTTCCCCGATCCACACGGCGGTCTTCAGTCCGGCAGAACGGACGGCCTGCTCGTATTCGTGCTGCGGCAGACCCTCAGCGGGCGTAATCACCAGGACAAGGTTGAGCAGTCTGGAAAAGGGGGTATAGTCTGCACCCGGTCCGGACATATCGATGATGCCCTCCTGAAAGCCGACAATCTTGCCAGCCGTTACGACGCTCATGCCCTCCAGCACATAGGTTTTGCCGGAGCCTACGGTATCCACCTTGCTGATCGTTCCGGGGAACATTCCTCCCGGGCCCTCGATCTTTATACGCGGCTGGATGACGTCCTTCACCGGGGTGATGCGGATGCTCTCACCGGGTTTGGCAATGTCGAGCTGAACATCCGCGACTTTGTCATTTTCCAGGATCATCGCCCTCACTGCTTCTGCGTCGATCGTCAGCACTCCGTTGCAGAATGCGGACGGGCTGCCAAAACGCAGGTCGGTGACCCGGAGATAGCCTAATTCAAGTTTCACATTTCTCCCTCCTGAATAAGTTGTTATATTTCTTTCAGATCGGCAATCGCTGACTCGGCGGCGCCTGCGAGTAAAGACGCATCCACAAGTTGAAAATCTTTCAGTTCCCGCTCCTGCCAATTGCGGCGGATTGGACCAAATCGCTGCACAACATCGATGGCGTTCTCAGTCAGCAGAATGGATTCTGTGTCAGTTCCGCAGCATGTCCCGGCAAGGAGGACGCTTTTATACGGAGTTTCGTTGGGCTTGATACTGCCTGAAAGAGGATGGGTTAGAAGCCGGTAGCCGAGGTGGCACAGGTCGCGAACCGCCAGCAAAACTTCCGGCGCAGAACCGTCGATATATCGGACAGGAATCTTTCCGTCCCAGGTTCTGAGAATCAGCGGATTATTGCTGATGATCAGGATTTTCAAAAAACACCTCCGATACCAAAAAAGCTGACAGGAAACTAGCGGCATCGGGAATGCCGTTGTCTCCCTGTCAGCATTATTCTTTCAGGGTTCAGTCCGATTCAAAGTCTTTTTGCCTGAAAGTTTCAAGCCTGCGCTTTTGCCTCTTCGGCGACCGCCGCAGTCCGGCGGCTCTCTCCTTTGAATCATCAATCTGCCTTGATTTAATATAGAAATATTATAATGTCAGGTTTCAAAAATGTCAAGATGATGACGACTTTGCTTTCCGCCATTCTGACGGAAAGCAAAGTTTTTATTTTCTGGTCGGAGAAAAGGAGATGCACGCCTCTACAACCATGAAGCCGAGCACAATGCCAAAGCAGATCAGCAGAAGCGTCAGGCCGCGGTCGATGGCTAAGGACATATCACCGATGACAGCACCGTACATCATATAATACAGCGCAGAGCCTGGGATCAGCGGGAAAACGGATATCGTCTGAAAAACCGTTGCCGGACAGTTATGAATCCTTGCCAATATCTGGGCATAGAGTCCGCATACGGCTGCACTGAGCAGAACAGAAGGAAAAAGGCCGAGATGGTCGGACAGAAGAATATAGGATATCCAGGTGAGCGGTGCCCCGAGAGCACAGAACAGAATATATTCCCGCCTGACATGAAGCCATAGTGCAAAGCCGGTGCAGCCGACGGTGCAGCCGATCAGCTGAAGGACAAGGGATGGGTTCAGAGGGGAGGGATCAATGCCGGAATTTACCTGTGTCAGAAGAAGCGGAAGCGCAGTGCCCAGAGCAATCCCGATAGCTCCCGTCAGGGAAGAAGAGATATTCACAAGGCCGGACAGCGTATCGAGATGGACAAGATCGCGGACGCCGTTGGTGGTTCCCAATGCGCTGATCAGCAGCATGATAACGCCGACGGTGATATAATCGGAATGGTGACCGATCCCGAGTTTCGTACACAGAAGAATAATGGCTTCAGCGGCAGCGGAGATCAGAAAATTCAGAATAAGAGGGTTGTTTTCCCGCTGCCGCAGGCGTTCGCTCATCAGGACGATGACTGCAGATACCAGGACGGCAACCAGCGCGTCAGCCGGATTACAGTGAAAAAAGACGCCGAAACCGGCGGCAGCCAGCGCGGCAGCGAGAAATCTGCGTGCGGAATGTTCTTCCCCGACAGAATTTGCTTCCGTCAGTGCGCTGTGCAGAGTCACGCTGTCGGGCAGTTCGACGCATGCACGCCGGGACAGCGCATTCAGCCGCTCCAGCTTATAAAAGTCGATGCCGGCGTCCCGGACATGACGGATCTGGGTGATAACCGCTCCGTCCGGCGCTGTGACGGTACCCTGAATGTTGGAAGGAACGACCCAGATATCGTTTCGGATGAATCCATAGCTCCGACAAAGGCAATATAAACTTACCTCAACGCTGTGAGTATCCGCACCGCTTTGAATCATGGCAACTCCGATGTCAAGGATAACACCGAATAGCTTTTCTGTTTCGCGCTGCACCATTGCCTGTGTTCCTCCGTCCCGGTTCTTCTGTATTGAATGAGAAATACCGCAGTTACAGAACATCCAGCCGAATTCCGAACTTCCGGGCATATGCCGCGGCAAAGGAATTCTGTTCCGTCCGAATGATTACCCGGGGACAGGAGAGAAAGACCTCGGCACAGATATCGGTCACCGTTTCCGGAATGAAAACGCTTTCCAACGCCGTGCAGCCCCGGAAGGCCCATTCTCCGATGCTGGTAACGCTCGGCGGAAGGTCGATTTGCCGGAGTGCCCTGCATCCGGAGAAGGTTTTTTTCCGTAGGCGTTTGATGCCGTACGGAATGTGAATCGTTTCCAGTACGGGGCAGTCTTCAAAAGCAGAAGCTCCGATTTCTGTCAGAGTCTCTGGCAGTGAAACAGAGCGAAGTGCAGGACTGCCGCTAAAACAGCCGCTGTCGATGCCAACGATGCCTTCCGGTACCGTAATCTCCTCATACACGAACAGATCGTTGTCCCGATGGAGAATGACGTTTCGAGTTGAAAGACCCATTCGAAGCAGTTCTGCCATGTCTGCGCTGCTTATTTCTGACATATAAGACATCTCCTAGATTCCGTATGACATCTGAAGCATTCGCTTCAGGAAATCCCGGCCGGCTTATCCCCGATGCTCAGTCTTTAATATGGCGAGGCAGGAATGGACAGCGTTTCCCGATACACGCATCGTTCAGTTTCATTCGGGAACACTGTATTTCATGTCTGTCCATTTGAATTCCAAGATTCTCTGCCGTAAAGTCGATTGCGGCTAGTAGCGACAGATAGGAATCTCTCTTGCAGCATCGTGGCCCGCCGATGGTCCCGATCGCCTTTAACGCAGCCGATGTCATGAGATTGGACAGACGGAAAGGCTCCTCCGACAGCGGGGAACTGCCGGTAAGAATTGAAATATAAATCCCTGTGCTGATTGCAGCTCCGCATGCGCCCCAATACCCGCAGATTCCCCCGGGCACTTCCTTGCCGCGGCGGATCATTTCAGAGAGAGCACGCATCAGGTCTGCCTGGCCGCCCGCGTTCCGATATGCCGTGAGCAGTGCCGCTCCGACCATGGTATGATGCTCCGGACCGTGCATGTGGCAGAAGGGGAGATCCATGAGATGCTCCATGATAGCAACGGGATCTTTGCTCTGTTCAGACATGCACACGCCGACGATCCCGTCCAGGCCCTGCATATGACAGCTGTCACAGACAAAATGACCGTTTCGGCACTTCACCTTTGAACGTGTTTTCTTATGGCAGATTGCGCAGCGCAGCAGCTCGTCCTCTTCCATATATACAAGAGGCATGCCACAGATGATACAGCCCGTTTCATTCATTGTTCTTCTCCGGAGCATTCTTTACATCGACGAGCCACTCCTTCCGAAGTTCCCAGACTGCAGCCTGCAGATATTCCTCCGGGCAGCCCTCGGCGGAAGTGAAGAGCCGCTTCCAGCTGTCGCGGACTTTGCGTCTCTGCATCGGATAGAAGGAAGTGGAAAAGAGCTTATGGGTACCGGAAAGACCGATGTTCTTCAGCTCTTTTTCGAAACGCTCCTCGTCCTTTTCATCCTTCCCGAGATATTCAAGATTCAGAATGCGGTTCCAGACCCTGTGATCAAAAAAGAGCACCTGCTCCTGCGGGATCCGGAAGGTCATCAGTACCGAATCCGGTGTCATGAAACACCAGCGGCTGTCACGGTAGAGCCAGACAGCCGACTCTGCCTCTGCGGGGCAGGGGAGAATCCCGGACGCCTGTTCCCGGAAAAAGGAATAGGCTTCGCGGAAGATCCATACGGTATCGCCGTATTTTTTGTCGACATAGGCGAGCCTGACGCGGGAGACGCCGTCCCGCTCGATAGTCTCCAGAACGATCGGAGACTGGGCTGTGTAGAGGGTAACCGTTGCCTCAGTCATAGCGTTCCACCTCCCGGATCCACTCGGGACGGATCGCCCATATGGTGCCGACACAGGCGTCGATATTATCTGACGGCTCGAAAATCCGATCCCAGCTCCTGACGATTTTCTGCTTCATCATGGGATAGAAATTCCCCTTGGAACTGGTGAACAGCAGGGCTTCGTTCCCGATTCCCATCCGTTGGAGTTCTTCGTTGTGCTTCCGTTCGTCCGCCGGGTCGGTGGGGACGTACATGAGATTGACGCAGTAACCCCACCTGTCCATATCGGCGATGAGGATCTGATCGGCGGGAACTTCCAGCGTGAAAGTGACCGTATCGGAAGCAGGAGGCAGCTTCTGCTCGTTCGACAGGGCCAGCCAGATCGGGTAAACATATTCCTCCGGAATACGGATCCGGCGGCGGGCAGCCTGGGTGAACCAGCGGTAGCGCTCAATATAGTGATCCGCGATCACGTCATATTTTACCCTGATATATTCTTCCCGCACATGATAAGACCCGGTTCTTTCGATTTCGTCCAGAACTGCGGCAACCTGACGCGTCCAGGCGATGACGGTATCCATAGGGCAGCTCCTTTTTCTCTTTGATTTTTATTAAGCATAAAGTATTATAACAGCACAGAAGAAAAAAGTATATACGAAGAAAAGAAAAAACAAACCCGCAGCCGTATTCCTGCAGAGAAACGGCTGCGAGTTCATATGGAGTGAATAATGCGTCAAATTATTTTTTTGGCTTGGCAGCAGCTTTTTTCGTATCCGGGGCGATACTTTTATGTTCCGCCTCCAGCGCTTTGACAAGACTGGCCATAGAACCGAGCATGATAAAGATGAAGGGAAAGGCCGCCGCGATGGAGATCGTCTGTACCGACTTCATGCCTCCTGACAGCAGAAGTGCATAGGAGAGCGCTGCCTCGATGCAGCCCCAGATAAACATTGTCTTGTGAGTGGGCTGCAGCCGGCCTTCTTCCGAAAGCATGCCGAGAACGAAGGTTCCGGAATTGGCGGATGTGATGAAGAAGGTGAACAGCAGGAATATCGAAATCAGTGAAAGAATCTTCCCGAGCGGATAGTTGGCCAGCACCTTGAACAGGGTCAGGCTGATATCGGAACCGGCATCCTGTGCCCATGTAAGGCCAAGCTTCTGGGCGAGGTTCAGACCCATGCCACCGAAGACGGCAAACCAGAGGATCGAACCGATTGCCGGGACGATAACGACGCCGAGAATGAACTCGCGGATCGTGCGGCCGCGGGAAATACGCGCGATGAAGATGCCGACGAAGGGCGCCCATGCAATCCACCATGCCCAGTAGTACACACGCCAACCGAGAGCCCAGCTGTTGTCGCCGATGACGGAAAGCATGAAGGAATCCTCAAAGAAGCGGGTAATGTAGCCGCCAATGCCGCCGACGAGAGAATTCAGCTGCAGAACGGTCGGCCCGACGATCAGGGCGAGGCCCATCAGCGTCAGGGCGACATACAGATTGATGTCACCGATGAGCTTGATGCCCTTGCCGATGCCGGAGATGGCGGTCCAGAGATAAATGGCGGCAATGACCACTGTCAGAATCAGCCAGGTAATCTTGTTGTTGGGCAGACCGAAGAGGTAGCTCAAGCCTCCGTTGATCTGCATGATGCCGAGACCCAGCGAGGTGCAGATGCCGGCGATGGTGGCAAAGACCGCAAGAATGTCGATGACCTTGCCGACGGTACCCTGTGCTCTTTCTTCACCAATCAGCGGAATGAAAAGCGTGCTGATCAGGGCGGGCTTGTTCTTGCGGAACTGGAAAAAGGCAAGGCCCAGGCCGATGATGGCGTAGTTCGCCCAGGGGTGGAAGCCCCAGTGCATGAAGGATGCCCGCATGGCAAAGTCCGCCGCCTCGGGCGATGCCGCGGCATAGCCGGCAGTCGGGCTGAGATAGTGGGACATGGGCTCCGCTGCGCCGTAGAAGACCAGGCCGACGCCCATGCCGCAGCCAAAAAGCATCGCAAACCAGGAGGCGTTGGAGTACTCCGGGCGGGAGTCGTCAGGACCGAGACGGATGTTGCCGTATTTGCTGAAGGCGATGTACAGGACGAAGAGAACAAAGACCGTCATAGCCAGCATATAGAGCCATCCAAAGTTGACTGTGACTACGTCAAACAGAACGCTTGCCGCTTTGGCCAGAGAATCGGAGAATCCGATACCCCATATGGCAAGAAGCACACAGATAATCAGAGATGCAAGATAAACTGTGTTCATCTTCCCGGATTTTTTATCGGAGTTATTCATTACTATAACTGTTCCTTTCTGATTGGCCGACGGGGCAAAATAGAAACCTGCCGACCTTGCTTTACGGACACACCAAAGAAGACCCCCGGCCAGGGGCCTTACCGAAAGCAGGAAACGACAGGTGCAGGAACCTTTCCGGACGGACAAACGGAGTCACTACCCTCCGGCAGCCGGCAGAAAAGATCTTATAAATGAAGCACTCGCTACCGATCAGTCCATCACACGGATAAACTAATCACGACTATATTATTAACATTTCTGCAAGCTTTGTCAAGTAAAAAACAATGATAGTTCACGGTTTTGTAAGAGTATACAAAATTCCGAACAGTATATTAGATGATTTCCACAAAGTCTTTTGAATAGAGATTCCACAGATGACTTTTTCAGATCGCAGATGCCATGTTGACTGCCAAAAAGCCAACAGCTGCGACTCGCGGGCAGAAAATGTTTATAACGGAAACCAGGGACGGAAGGCGGACGCTGCCGGCAGGGAAGAACAAATCTAAGTTGAATATTTGTAAACTTAGATTATAGAAATATCAATAATCTTCAATTGACAAAAAGCCTGTTATTATATTATAATCACTGTTAGTTAAAGCCCAGGGGCCCGGGCTTTATGCTGCAAAACCGAATAGGGAAACGATATTACTTTCTAATGAAGTAAATCCACTACGGCATCATTGTGTGAGAGGAGTATAAAACCGAATGAAACTCAGCATCGGAAACTTCTACGTCAAGGATGTAGTCTTTGGGGAAGCTGATTCCTTTAAGGACGGTATTCTGACCATCAACAAGCAGGCCGCAATCGACTACCTCATGGGTGAGGATGAGCACATCACTTCGCTGGACATCGTCATTGCCAGACCCGGCGACGATACCCGTATTGTCCCCGTCATTGAAACCATCGAGCCCCGCTGCCGCATGGACGGCCGTACGCTCTTCCCGGGCGTAACCGGCGATCTGGCCCCCTGCGGCGACGGCGAACTGAAGGCCTTCAAAGGCTGCTGCGTCACGGTTGTGGGCGGCACCTGGGGTTCTTTCGGCGATGGTGTCATCGACATGGGCGGTGAAGGTGCCAAGCACACCTACTGGTCCAAGCTTATCAACATCTGCATGGTAGGCGAGACCGACGAGGAAGACGAGCGGCACGAGCAGCAGAAGACCAACCACGCTCTGCGCTGGGGCGGTCACCGTTTCGCCGAGTATCTCGGCAAGATTGCGAAAGATCTCGAGCCCGAAGAGACGGAAGAGTATGTCTTTGATCCTGTCCTGAAGAGAAGTCCGGAACGTGCCGGTCTGCCTAACGTGGCGATCGTCCTGCAGCCGCAGTCCCAGATGGAGACTCTCGGCTACAACGATCTGATCTACGGCTGGGACATGAACCGCTATATTCCTTCCTTCGTCAGCCCCACCGAGGTGCTGGACGGAATGATGATCTCCGGATCCTTCATGCCGGCCTCCTCCAAGTGGTCGACCTATGAGTTCCAGAACTTCCCCACGATTAAGGAGCTCTTTGCCGAGGACGGCAAGTCGCTGAACTTTGTCGGCGTCATCATGTCAAACCTGAACGTTGCGCTGGATCAGAAAGAGCGCTCGGCCATCATGGTGCGCAATATCGCGCTGAACCTCGGTGTTGATTATTGCATCGTGACGGAAGAGGGCTACGGCAACCCGGATGCCGACTATGTCCGCTGCCAGGTCATCCTGGAAGACGCCGGCATTCCCGTCGTCGGCATTTCCAATGAGTGCACCGGCCGTGACGGCAAGTCTCAGCCGCTGGTCACACTGGATGAAAAGCTGGTAGCGCTGGTTTCCTCCGGTAACGTGTCCGAGCTCAGCGAACTGCCCGCCTGCAAGACGGTCATCGGCTGCCTCGAGGCTATGAACCGTGACGGCATGTCCGGTTCCTGGGGCTATGACGAGATCTTGGGCAAGTCCGCCCGGGACGACGGCTCCATCATCATGGAGGACAACAACTGGTTCTGCGGCGACCATATCTCTGGTTTCTCAGTGAAGACTATGGTCGAAATGTAATTTTTGCAGAAAGGAGAAACGCACATGAAAAATGTGATTCTGTATCTGAATCAGTTTTTCGGCGGCGTTGGCGGCGAGGACAAAGCCGATCAGGAGCCTTATATTGTTGAAGGCGCCATCGGCCCCGGTCTGGCCTTTAATGCTGCACTGAAGGATGCACAGATCACACATACGGTCGTCTGCGGCGACAACTTCATGGGTTCCAATACCGATGAAGCCGTCAGACGGATCATGGAAATGCTGAAGGACAAGCCGATGGACTTCTTCATCGCTGGTCCCGCTTTCCAGGCAGGTCGTTATACCGTGGCCTGCGGCAACATCTGCAAGGCTGTCATGGAACAGCTCGGCGTTCCCGCCGTAACCTCGATGAACGAGGAAACCCCGGGCGTCAACATGTTCAAGAAGGACATGATCATCTTCAAGGGCGGCAACAGCGCCGCGAAGATGAGAAAGGACGTCGGCACAATCTGCAAGTACGTCAACAAGGTTCTGGCCGGTGAGCCCACCGGAGGTGCCGATGCGGAAGGTTACTTCCCCAGAGGCATCCGTCACGAGCTCTTCCTGGAGGACAAGCGCGAGAACACAGCGGCCTACCGCGGCGTTCAGATGCTCATCAAGAAGATGAACAAACTGCCGTACCAGACCGAACTTGTCATTCCCAAGAAGGACGTCGTTCCCATTGCTCCTGCTGTCAAGGACCTGAGCAAGGCAGTGATTGCGATGCTGAATACCGGCGGTATTGTCCCGGTCGACAACCCCGACCGTATTCAGTCCGCTTCCGCCACCCGCTGGGGCCGTTATGACATCAGCAAGATGGATCGCCTCGCAAAGGGTGAATTCAAGACCATTCACGCCGGCTTTGACCCGGCGGCGGCCAACGAGGATCCGAATGTCATCATGCCCATTGACGCAATGCGTGCCTATGAGAAGGAAGGCAAAATCGGACGTCTTCACCCCTGGTTCTACACCACCGTCGGCACCGGCACTACTGAAGCTGAGGCCAGCCGCATGGCGAAAGAGATTATCCCATTCTTACAGGAGGATCATGTTGACGCTGTCATCATGATATCCACTTGAGGGACCTGTACGCGTTGCGGTGCAACGATGGTTAAAGAAGTCGAGAGAGCCGGATTCCCGATTGTTCAGATGTGCAACCTGATCCCGGTCGCAACAACGGTTGGTGCCAACCGTATGGTACCTACCATTTCCATCCCTTATCCTCTGGGCGACCCCAACACCCCGAAGGATGTGCAGTGGAAGCTGCGTTATCATCGCGTCGGCGTCGCGCTGGATGCGCTTGCCACCGATATCACGGAGCAGACCGTCTTCAAAGTCAAAATCTGATCTGTTTAGATCCAGCAATTCTTTCGCATACAAACCTGTACTGCCGGTCGGTGGTACAGGTTTTTTCTTTGTCGGCTTCAAAACACCGGTATCAAGTAATTGCGTTTTTTCCTGTTTTTTGTTGACAAAGCGTTAAGGAACGACTATACTGATTAAGATTAAAAAAATAATCGCGGTGATCTTTTTTGCAATACAGGGAGGCAGAACGTGGACAGAACCAGAGTGAAAATCTTTCTGTATGTTGTCGATTCCGGTAGTCTGACCAAGACGGCTTCGGCTTTCGGCTACACCACCTCCGGGATCAGTCATATGATGTCTACTATGGAAGAAGAGGTCGGATTCCCCCTCCTGATCCGCAGCCGTTCGGGCGTTCTGCCGACCGCCAACGCAAAGAAACTGATCCCGATTCTCCGCTCACAGCTCAGCTGGGATGAACAGCTTCAGCAGACAATTTCCGAGATCAGCGGAATGAACAGCGGTTCCATTACCATTGCCGCCTATTCCAGTATAGCGAGCCAGTGGCTTCCCACGGTTATCAGCCGTTTTCACCGGGATTATCCTGCCATTGACATCAATCTTCTGGAGGGAACCTGGCAGGAGGTTGCCAATTATCTCAGCGAGCACCGGGCTGATATGGGCTTCTACAGTTATCAGCCGTCCATCAAATATCACTGGGTTCCCTTAAAAAATGATAAGATGGTCGTGATCGTTCCGCCCGAGCACCGTCTGGCAGGGAGAGACAGCGTGAAAATCTCAGACCTGGACGAGGAAAATATCATCATGCCGGCCTATGGGATGGATATGGATGTGCAGAATGTCCTGAAAGGCCGCACACCCAAATATCAGTTCACCACCTTGGAGAACTATTCGGCCTTCGGAATGGTGGAGCAGGGCCTCGGCGTGGTGATCACAAATGAACTGATTACCAAGGGGCGTGTCAACCGGATGAAAATTCTTCCCTTTGACCCGCCGATGAGCATCAGTCTGGGTGTGGCATTCCCCTCGGATACCCAGCTGACACCTGCAGCGGCAAAGTTTATCGAGTATGCAAAGGTGATTATCCGCGATTCGTCCATGTTTGAGGTGAGTAAAGAAATTTAGTTGCGGTTAAAAAAAATACAGTTGCGAAAATTTCAACAGATTTTCGGGGTGCCGGAGCTTGGAGAATTCCAAATTCCGGCTTTTTTATATGTTTCTGAAAAGTAATCGCGGGGAGAAAAACAAGCGTTCAGTCGGCTGCCTGTTTTTTCTTGCGAGTTGTTTGAATCTGAAGTGAAAACATTTCGCTATTCATCTGCCCGCATTCTTATTATAATAATCACAGTAAGCAGCCTGGCATGCACCTCTGATCGCGGAAACCGGGAAGAGAAAAGCCTTTTCTTTAATATTTTTTCATGTTTTGTTGTTGACAAATCAATGCAGGGGAAATATAATATAATCACGGTTAATTAATTGCGATTACCGTGAAGCGGGAAACGACAATTGAATCAAACATGAATGACGAGGAGGATGCTTATGGATGCAAAAATCTATGACGTAATGATTCTCGGCGGAGGCCCCGGCGGTCTGGCTGCAGGCTTGTATGCGGGTCGTTCCAAGCTTTCCACCGTGATCATCGAGAAGGGGATTGACGGCGGCCAGATCGCCATCACCCATGACATTGAGAACTACCCCGGCCAGGCAAAGGTCGACGGCATGAGTGGGCAGGAGCTCGTTGCCCCGATGACCGAGCAGTGCAAGAAGTTCGGTGTGGAGCGCATCAGCGACACGATTAATTCCTGTGACTTCAGCGGTACCATCAAGAAGCTCGTCGGCAACAAAGGCGAGTACCTTGGCAAGACCGTGATTATCTGCACGGGTGCTATGACGCGCTTTATCGGCTGCAAGAACGAGGCTAAGTATGTCGGCAAAGGTGTCAGCTATTGTGCTGTCTGCGATGCCAACTTCTTCGAGGATTTTGAAATCTACGTTGTCGGCGGCAACGGGATTGCCTGCGAGGAATCCCTGTATCTTTCCAAGTATGGCAGAAAGCTCACCATGCTCCACAAGGGTGACAAGCTGGCGGTTCCCCCTGCCTTGAAGCAGCAAATCGAGGAAAATCCCAAGATCAGCGTCATGTACAATGTCGAGGTTGACGATCTCGGCGGCGATGAGCTCCTGAGCGAGATCGTTGTTAAGAATGTCAACACCGGTGAACTCACCACCCTGAAGGCGGATGAGGAAGACGGCTTCTTCGGCCTCTTCGGTTTCACAGGCAAAAAGACCACCGGCATGTTCGAAGGGATTCTTGACATGGAGAACGGCTACATCAAGACCAATGAAAAGATGGAGACCAATGTGCCCGGTGTCTATGCGGCCGGCGATGTCCGCGTGACGCCGCTGCGCCAGGTCGTGACAGCCTGCGCCGACGGCGCCATCGCTGCCATGCAGTGCGGCAAGTACATCAACACCCTGAAGTAATCCACAGTATCCCGCAGATATTCTTGAATATAATCAATTAAAGGAGTATTATCATGCTTGATCTCACAAAAGAAAATTTCGCAGCTGAAGTCCTTGAGGCTGAAGGCAAGGTTTTTGTTGATTTCTACGGTGACGGCTGCGTTCCCTGCGCTGCGCTGATGCCCTTTGTTCATCAGTATGCCGAAGAGTACGGCGACAAGATGAAGTTTACGTCGCTCAACACCACCAAGGCCCGCCGCCTCGCGATCTCCCAGAAGATCCTTGGCCTCCCCGTAATGGCCATCTATGAGAACGGTGCCATGATCGATTCCGTCGTGAAGGATGAGGCCACTGCCGATTCCATCCTCGAGATGATCAAGCGCCACATCTGATTACCCCGCATTTTTTACACTTGGTAAAAGGCTGAAAGGCTTTTTATAAATCTTTAGAAAAGGAGGAAAGCGTCTGTGAGCATTTTAGCAGGAAAAAAGGTCGTTGCCATTGGCGACCGTGACGGAATTCCCGGCCCCGCCATCGAGGCCTGCGCCGTCACTGCCGGTGCCGAAGTTGTCTTCTCCTCGACAGAGTGCTTCGTTTGAACTGCCGCAGGTGCAATGGATCTGGAAAATCAGAAGCGTGTTCTGGACTTTGCCAATCAGTATGGTGCTGAGAACATTGTTGTTCTCCTGGGTGCCGCTGAGGGTGAAGCCTCCGGTCTCGCGGCTGAGACGGTCACCGCAGGTGACCCGACTTTCTCCGGTCCGTTGACAGGGGTCTCGTTGGGACTCACGGTATTTCATGTTTGCGAGCCTGAAGTAAAGGCAGAGTTTGACGAAGCGGTCTACGAGGAACAGGTCAGCATGATGGAAATGGTCCTCGACGTTGACGATATCGTCAACGAGATGAGCAGCATCCGTTCACAATTCTGCAAGTATCTGGGCTAATCGGCAGACAGCTGGTTTCGGAACGGCGGCGGCGCCGTCGTTCCGAAACCGAATGAAGTAAAGTTCAAAGCGACAGCCATGAATAAACGGAGAGAAAACCTCTCCGGCTTGTCCATGGCTTTTTTAGAGCATAATTAGTAATCGCAATTACTAAAAAATACAGAGAGGTTTGATGTAAAATGAAAAGTGTAATCAAAGGCGCAGGCTACATTCTCTGCCATGTTCCCGACATGGTTCTGCACAACGGCACTACCCAGACCACCGAAATGATCGTCAACCCCGAAGGTGACTACCTGAAGGAACTCCCTTCCCACATCCGCAGTTGGGAAGATGTCCTTCAGTATTGGCCGAACCAGGTCTACATCGGAAACAAAACCCCCGATGACCTTGCCGCGATTCCCCAGCCCTTCTATCAGACTCCCTGTGATGTTACCGAACGCTATGGCCACTTCGGCCAGATGATGCCGCAGGAAGAGTTCATTCTCCTCATGCAGGCCGCCGACGTGTTCGATCTGGTCCTCCTGGACAAGAACTTCGTTGCTCAGTACAAAGAACAGTTCGCCGCCAACAAGATGATTGACGAAACCATCGTTGCCCGCATCAAGGAAGGCTTTGACCTCAGTGAGATTGAGCGCTTCGTTAAAGAAGAGCATTCCGAAGGCCTCTACAATCACGGCACTCTGGTCGGCTGCGTGAAGCGTGCTCACGACATCGACGTGAACCTTTCCGCTCATGTCATGCACGAGAACATTGTCTCTAAGGCCTCCTCCATTCTGGCCCTGCTCTCCGGTGTTGCCAATGCCGGCATCGAGAAGGCCGATGTTGAATACGTTATCGACTGCTGCGAAGAGTCCTGCGGCGACATGAACCAGCGCGGCGGCTGCAACTTCGCCAAAGCTGCTGCCGAAATCGCCGGCCTCGTTTCCGCCTCCGGATCCGACAGCCGCGGCTTCTGCGCCGGCCCGGCACATGCCCTGGTCGAGGCAGCTGCGCTTGTTGAGTCAGGTGCCTACAAGACTGTTGCCGTCACCGCCGGCGGTTGCACTGCCAAGCTTGGCATGAACGGCAAGGACCATGTCAAGAAAGGAATGCCTGCTTTCGAAGACATGCTGGGCGGATTCTGCATCATCATCACCCAGAATGACGGTGTCAGCCCTGAGATCAACCTCGAGATTCTCGGACGCCACACCGTCGGCACCGGCTCCGCACCGCAGAATGTTATCAGCTCGCTGGTCACCGATCCGCTGGACCGCGTCGGCCTGAAGGTCACCGATGTCGACAAGTTCTCGCCCGAGATGCAGAACCCCGATATCACCAAGCCCGCCGGCGCCGGCGATGTACCCCAGGCCAACTACAAGATGATTGCTGCGCTTGCGGTCAAGCGCGGTGACATTCCCAAGACGGATATGTCCAAGTTCATCACCGAGCACGGTCTGACCGGATGGGCGCCCACCCAGGGCCATATTCCTTCCGGCGTTCCGTACATTGGCTTTGCCCGCGAGGACATCATGGCCGGCAAGATCAAGCGCGCCATGATCATCGGTAAGGGTTCGCTGTTCCTGGGCCGTATGACCAATCTCTTTGACGGTATTTCCTTTATCATTCAGGCCAACTCCAGCGCCGAAGCGGCTCCCGCTGCCGGTGTCAGCGAAGAGGAAGTCAAAGGAATGATCGCCAAGGCGATGAAGGAGTTTGCTGCTTCACTTCTGGCCCAAGCCGAGTAAGGGGGAGGAACATGAGTAATCTTCAGAAAACCATTGCCGCTGCCTTTCTGGAAATGGCAGAAGGCCTGGAGAGCGGCTCCTTCGGAAAAAAACCGAAAATCGCCCTGACCGGCATGGGCAGCGAACACGGCGAAGAGAATGCCATGAAGGCGGCCCTGATGGCAGCCAAGCGCGGCGTGGATGTCTGGTATATCGGCACGCTGGAAGCTGAAGGCGTTACCACCGTGCATGTTGAAAACGAAGAAGAAGGCCACAAGAAGATGGACGAGCTGGTGGAAAGCGGCGAAGTTGACGGCGCTGTCACCATGCATTATCCATTCCCCATCGGCGTCTCCACGGTCGGCCGTGTGATTACCCCGGCCAGGGGCAAGGAAATGTTCATCGCCAACACCACCGGTACCTCCAGCGGTGACCGGATTGAGGGCATGATCAAGAATGCCGTCTACGGCATCATCACTGCGAAGGCCACCGGCGTCAAAAATCCGACGGTCGGCATTCTGAATGTTGACGGCGCACGCCAGTGTGAAATCGCCTTGAACCAGCTTCGCGACGGAGGCTATGAATTTGAATGGGCGACCTCCGGCCGTGCCGACGGCGGTGCCGTCATGCGCGGCAATGATGTCCTTCAGGGAAGCCCTGACGTCATGGTTATGGATTCGCTGACCGGCAACGTCCTGATCAAGATGCTCTCAGCCTATACGACCGGCGGCAGCTTTGAGGCTACAGGCTACGGCTACGGCCCCGGCATCGGCATGGATTATAACAAGCTGATCCTCATCATCTCGCGCGCTTCCGGTGCCCCGCTGATTGCCAACGCTCTCGAGTTTGCGGCGCAGCTGGTCCGCGGCAAGGTCTTCCAGGTGGCGAAGGAAGAATTTGCCAAGGCGGAGAAAGCCGGCTTCAGCAAGATATTGGAAGCCCGCAAAGCTTCCGCCAAGGCTGCCCCTGCCGAAGAAGAGGTCAAGGCTCCCCCAGCCGAGCCCTGCCCGGCGGCCATCCTCGGTGTCGAGGTCATGGACTTGGAAGATGCCGTCAAGGTCCTTTGGAAGGCAGGCATCTATGCCGAATCCGGCATGGGCTGCACAGGCCCCGTTGTTCTGATGAGCGAAGCAAATCACGATAAGGCGGCTGAACTTCTCCGCGCAGCCGGTTATATCGGATAATACCGGGTTAATTCCGGGATAATATGACGACCCGGCGTCCGCAGAATCCCTTTGCCGGACGCCGGGTTGTCAAGCCCTGTTCCAAAGCGAAACAGACAATCTCTGTCAAGCGGGTGAGAGTGGATATGCAGACAGTTTATCTGGATAACGGCGCGACATCCTTTCCCAAAGCACCGGGTGTCGGCGATGCAATGACCGACTACCTGAAGAACAACGGAGCCAACGTAAACCGCGGCACATACAGCCGCGCCAGTTCTGCGGCCATGACGGTGCTGGAAACGCGTGAACAACTGAAAGAACTGTTTCATTTTCCGGGGGATGAGACCGAGATCGTCTTTACGCCCGGCCATACTTTCGGCCTGAATCAGATTTTGTGCGGATATCTGAAGCCGGGGGATCATGTGCTCGTCAGCAGCATGGAACACAACGCCGTCATGCGCCCGCTGACGGAGTTGCAGAAGCGGGGTGTCGAATTTTCTCGAATTCCGGCGGATCGCGACGGCCGTACCCGAGCGGAGGATCTGCGTCCGCTGCTCCGGGAAAATACCCGCCTGGTGATGGTGAACCATGCTTCCAATGTCAGCGGAACGGTTTTTCCGCTGGAAGAAGTCGCCGAGATCTGTCGTCAGGAAGCATTGCCTCTGGCTGTTGACGCAGCGCAGACCGCCGGACATCTGGAAGTTGATTTTGCAAAACTGCATCTTGCGGCGCTGTCGGTGCCCGGGCATAAGGGCCTTCTGGGACCGCAGGGGATTGGCGCGCTGCTTTTGGACAGGGATTTTGCGGATGCGTTGCATCCGATCGTGACCGGCGGGACCGGCTCTGCTTCCGACAGTGAAGTCCAGCCGAAGTATATGCCCGACCGCTTTGAGTCCGGCACCGTGAATTTGCCGGGAATTTTCGGTCTCCATGCCGCCCTTGCCTTTATTCTGAAAAACGGCGTGGATAAACTGGAAGCACATGACCGAAAACTGACAGAGCACTTTCTGACGGGGCTCAAATCCCTTCCGCTGCGCATAGCGGGCCCCGGCAGCTGCGATGAACAGGTCGGCGTTGTCTCACTGGACTTCTGTGAACAGGACAACGGCGAGATTGCTTATCGACTTGAGCAGGATTACGGGATCATGACCCGTGTGGGTCTGCACTGCGCACCGAACGCCCATAAGACTCTCGGGACCTTCCCGCAGGGCACGGTGCGGTTTTCCTTCGGATATGCAACGACGGAGGAAGAAATTGACTATGCCATCAACGCCGTTCGTGAACTGGCGATGAAATAAATATGATTAAACAGAAAGGAGGTGGCAGGATGGCAGAATCGGTCAAACTGACCCAGATGGTTGCCGCTGCAGGCTGAGCGGCAAAGCTCCCTCCGGGAGCGCTTGCGCAGGTTCTGCGCGATATCCCCAAATTCCCCAACAAAAACATACTTGTCGGCTTTGACTCTTCCGACGATGCCTGTGTCTATCAGATCAGCGATGATATTGCGCTGGTTCAGACGGTCGATTTCTTCCCGCCGATGGTGGATGATCCCTATGTCTTCGGCCAGATCGCCGCTGCCAATGCCATCTCCGATATCTATGCCATGGGCGGCACGCCGACGCATGCGCTGAATCTCCTCTGCTTCCCCAACTGCCTCAGTCTCGAGATTGCCGGCGCGATTCTCGCCGGCGGGGCGGACAAGGCGATGGAAGCAAACTGCACCATTGCCGGCGGACATTCGATTACCGACAATGAGCCGAAATACGGCCTCTGCGTCAGCGGTATCGTGGATCCCAAAAAATTGCTGGCCAACAATACCGGGCGGCCCGGCGACATTCTGATCGCAACCAAGGCACTCGGGACAGGCATTCTTACCACCGCCTACAAGGGCGAGATGATCAGTGAAGCCGAGCTGCAGCCGGCGGTTGAAAGCATGCGAATGCTGAACAAAGCTGCGGCCGAAGCGGCCTTCGGACTGGAGGTTCACGCCTGCACCGACATTACCGGATTCGGGATGGCCGGCCATCTTTGCGAGATGGCGGAAGGATGCGGGCTCACAGCCACGGTGTATCATGATCGGCTGCCGATCCTTCCCAACGCGCTGGAGATGGCGCGCATGGGCATGTGTCCGGGCGGCACCTACCGGAACCGGGTATACTTCGGAGAGAAGCTGGACCTGAGCGCCGCACCGGAAGAATATCGGGACGTCATGCTTGATCCGCAGACCTCCGGCGGACTGTTGTTTGCGATTGCCGAGAAGGATGCCGAAATCCTGATGCGTCGTCTTCGGGATGCTGGTGTAGCCGCGTCCACAGTCGGAGACTTATCTGTTTTTGATGGGGTATCCATCCGCGCGAAGTAAAAACGATGAGGTGAACAGATGACATCCAGACTTTTACGACAGATACCCAAAACAGACAACATTCTTTCCAGACCGGCTATCAAGGCCGCACAGGATCATTATCCCTATGCCTTTGTCAAGGCGACCGTTCAGGCTTGCCTGGATGATCTGAGAGAAAAGGCTCTTCACGACCGGATTGATACAATCCCACCGATGGAGGCCATAGAAGACACGATTCTTTCCTGGCTGCAGGCCGGCCATCTGAACCACCTGAAGCGTGTCATCAACGCCACCGGCGTGGTGCTCCATACCAATTTGGGCCGTGCCCCGCTGGGTGAGGCTGCTGCCGCGCATCTGGCGGAGCTTGCGAAAGGCTACTGCAACCTGGAATATGACCTGGAAAACGGAAAACGGGGCAGCCGTTATGCCCATGTTGAAAAACTCCTCTGCGAGCTGACAGGCGCGGAAGCCGCCATGGTCGTCAACAACAACGCCGGTGCGGTCTTCCTGATGCTGAACACCCTGGCAAAAGGGAAGAAGGTTGCGGTCTCGCGGGGCGAACTGGTAGAAATCGGCGGTTCTTTCCGTATCCCCGAGATCATGTACGAGAGCGGTGCGGAAATGGTGGAAATCGGCTGCACAAACAAAACGCATCCGCGGGATTATGAACGCGCCATGGACGAATTGGGCGCGGAGCATATTTTCAAAGCCTACACTTCCAACTTTGTCATCAACGGCTTTACCGAGTCGGTATCGGTTGCCGAGATGGCAAAAATGGCGCACGAACGGGGCGGGCTGGTCCTCTTTGACCAGGGCTCCGGCTTCCTGTTCCCGCCCGAGGCCATGGGCATGCATGTCGGGAATCTCGCGTGTGCAGGTCTCAAAGACGGAGCGGACGTTGTCTGCTTCTCCGGCGACAAGCTTCTGGGAAGCGCCCAGTGCGGAATCCTTCTCGGGAAAAAGGAGTATATCGAACGGATCAAGAAGAATCAGTTGACGCGTATGCTGCGCATTGACAAACTGTCGCTGGCGGTGCTTGAAATCTGCCTGCAGTTCTGTCGGGATCCAAAGCTGGCGCAGGAAAAAATCCCTGCCCTGCGCATGCTTTCCATGACAGAACAGGAATGCCGCTTCAATGCGGAACAGCTTTGCGGAATGATTCGGGAGGCGATCCCGACATGTGACGCCAAAGTGATCTCCGTCAAAGACGAGGCCGGCGGCGGTTCCATGGCAGGGGTTCTGCTGGACGGTGCCGCGGTCGCGATGAGTTTTCCCTCGGTAACGGCTGAGCGAGCTGAAACGCTGTTGCACCTGCGAGAGCTACCGGTTGTCGCCCGGGTCAGTCGGGACTGCCTGCTTCTTTCCGTCAGAACGCTGTTTGAGGAAGATCTGCCTGAAGTTGTCGAAGCCGTACGGGAACTTTACGCACTGCCGATGGGGAGAGAAAGATGAAGCATATTGTCATCGGAACAGCCGGTCATATCGACCACGGCAAATCCTGCCTTACCAATGCCTTGACCGAGGATTCAGCCTCCCGACGCCATATTGACAGGCTGAAGGAGGAGCAGAAACGCGGCATCACCATCGAGCTCGGCTTTGCGGAGTTTGTACTGCCGAACGGCCAGATTGCCAGCATTGTTGACGTGCCGGGGCATGAAAAGCTCATCAAGCACATGCTGATGGGTGCCGCGGGTATGGACATGGTGCTTCTGGTGGTTGCCGCAGACGAAGGCTTTATGCCCCAGACCAAGGAACATCTGGAGATTCTCTCTTTGCTTGGCCTGAAACACGGCATTGTGGTTCTGACAAAAGCGGATCTGGTCGATGAAGAGTGGATCGAAATGGTGAAGGAGGACCTGACCGAACATCTGCAGGGCAGCTTTCTGGAAAACGCGCCGATCATGCCCGTTTCCGCCTATACCGGGCAGGGAATTCCGGAGCTGAAGAACAAAATCCTCGAAATCGTCAAAAACATCGAAGAGCATACCGCCGACAAACCTTTCCGCCTCCCGGTGGACCGTGTCTTTTCAATCAAGGGCTTCGGCACCATTGTGACCGGTACCCTGATGGACGGAGAGCTGTCCGTCGGCGAGAATGTAACCATTTATCCGCAGGGGATTTCATCCAAGGTACGCGAAATCCAGCGGCACGAGGTGAAACAGGAGAAGGCAAGCCCTGGCATGCGTACCGCCGTCAACCTTAGCGGGGTCGATAAAAATGACATCACCCGCGGGTGTACGGTGGCAAAGCCCGGCTCTATGTGGATGTCCAACCGGATTGCTGTCAAGCTGCGCTTGACGGCTGATTCCCCCTTCAGCGTGAAGAATGCTTCGCGGGTTCATTTCTATCAGGGAACCCAGGAACTGGTTGGGAAAGTCCGGCTTCTGGATACCAATGTGCTGAACCCCGGTGAAGAGGGCTATGCCCTGATCATGTTCACGGAACCCCTGACCGCGCGCTGTCTGGACAAGTTTATTATCCGCTTTTTCTCTCCGATGGTTACCATCGGCGGCGGACAGATCCTGGACATGGAATCTCCCCGACTGAAGCGGAATGACCCGAATGTACGCGACCGGCTGGAACGACTGGCCGGGGAACCGCTGGACCGCGTTCTGCAGTTGGTGGAAGATGCCGGTTATACCTTGGTTCAGGAGAAGACCCTGGCGACAGAGAGCGGGCTTTCCGGTAAGGCCGTGCACCGCGCTCTGAACGAACTGCTGCAAGCTGAAAAGATCCTCGTGATCAGCAACGGTTATGTGACCAGAAATTGTCTGGATCGCGTCTGGCTGGAAATCGAACAGTTGCTGAGAAGCTTCCATGAGGAGCAATCTCTTGCCGAAGGCATGCATCTGGGTGAACTGCGCGAGCGTGTGTTTCCCGATTCGACAAAAACGGCGGATGCGTTTTTCGATTACTTCGAGGAGCAGGAAAAACTTCGCCGCAGCGGAAGCTTTGCCGCTCTTGCAGAATTTCAGAGCGCCTTTTCGCCCGAACAGGTTGCCATGCAGGATAAGCTGGAAAAGCTCTATACCGAGATGGGGGTTGAACCCCTGACCAATGCCGAGGTTGCCGCGCAGTTTGAGAAAAAGCCGAAACTGTTCAAACAGGTTCAGGCAAGAATGCTGCAGGACGGCATCCTGATGTCTTTAAACCCCAATGTGACGGTTTCAACGGAGGCCTATCAGAAGGCCTATAACAAGCTGATGGAAATGTTTTCGCGAAGCGATAAGGTCACTCTGGCGGAATACCGCACCGAACTGGGCGTCTCCAGAAAGTTTGCCCTGTTTTTCCTCGACTATTTCGATGCGCAGAAAATTACCAAAATGGTCGGAGACAGCCGCGTTCTCGTCCAGAAACCAAAGTAAGATTCTCCCCATTGCGGGGACTGTATACAGTCCCCGCTGGGAACAGGATCCGCACCTTGAAAAATGGACAGAATACAACTTCTCTGACCGATTTGGACTCAAATGGCTGTTGACTTTTTTCCTGAACGAGATTATAATAAAGATGGAAAAAGGCGAGGGTTCTCCATATGGGAGCAGAAGGGTGACTGGTGTGCCCTCTGGTCTTCAAAACCAGTATAAGCAGCAGCCTGCTTGGGTGGGTTCGATTCCCACCTGCTCTCGCCATAACAG